>Ga0316226_1002010_pt1 | contig 20086 bp, 11 predicted proteins | sample TBH18017metaG_FD_206009 | JGI IMG/M metagenome (GOLD analysis project Ga0316226, IMG submission 206009) | Freshwater microbial communities from Trout Bog Lake, Wisconsin, USA - TBH18017 | ecosystem: Environmental > Aquatic > Freshwater > Lake > Hypolimnion/Profundal zone | place: USA: Wisconsin...
CACACAGCAGATTGGGGTGCCAACAAATACTTTGCCCGTTCCGGAGTTCGGAATAAATATCCCTCTGGTCCATGTTTTCGAACTCCACACGGCGCTAGACTTTGCCACACTCCTCGACTATCCCAGGTCCTCGCTCATAAAAAAATTTGCGCAGTGGAAAATGGAAGTTGATGATGCACCGATCTTCCGTTACATCTACCGCAATGCCAAGCCTCACCGACACTTGGAATTTGGAACCTGGCTAGGGTTGGGCACCGTATTCTGTCTGGAGGAAGCCTCCGCCACGGTCTGGACCATTAATATGCCCTTTGGAGAGGGAGCATACGGCTTTAATGAGCATGATCTTCCGGATGCCCATGCCTGGGCGCACAAGGTGGGGATAGCAGTATCGGGAAGCGATTCCATTGGCTTCATCGGCAAGGCCTACCTGGAACGCGACATGGGCAATCGCGTTTGCCAGATCTATTGTGACAGTAGAGAGTGGGATACATCCAATTTTCCAGAAGGCTTTTTCGATACCGTTCTTGTTGATGGTGGACACATGGCTGAAGTTGTGGCAAGCGATACGCGAAAAGCTCTGCCCCTACTTCGCTCCGGGGGTATTATCATGTGGCACGACTTCTGTCCCACTGAATACCAGAGGTTCGAAGCATGCAAAGGAGTTATGGCTGGGATAGCCCACGAGTGGGAATTTATCAATAAGGAAACAACGAATCTTTTCTGGGTTTACCCCAGCATGATCCTGGTCGGTGTAAAGAAGTGACCATCAATGGATTCTTGAGGGACCGATGATATCTGTCATAGTTTACGGTCGAAACGATTCTTACGGCTATAACCTGGCCAAACGTGCCGCCATAAGCCTCAACTGCATTGCCCATGTGCTGGACCACGAAGATGACGAGATCATTTTTGTCGATTGCAACACCCCCAATGACATCCCGACCTTTCCGGAATCAATCGCCGACACATTAACGCCTCGTGCCAAGGATCTGCTGCGCGTGCTGCGCCTGCGCCCCGAGCAGTACGAACGGGGGAAGAACGGCACTAAATTCAAGGTGTTGGAACCGCTCTGCCGGAACATCGCCATCCGCAGGAGCAACCCTGCCAACCGATGGATACTGAACACCAACACCGACATGGTGTTTACACCGCTTGAGGACGAGGTTTCCCTGTCGCGTATCGTCAGCCAACTTCCCGATGGCTTCTATGAACTGCCGCGCTTCGAGATGCCGGAGTCATTGTGGGAATCAACCAATCGGATGGATCCCCTGGCTGTCATCAGGTCATTCAGATGTTGGGGCCTCAGGCTGCATATCGACGAGATTGTCACCGCTTCTCAGGAGACGCTCTTTGACGGACCGGGTGATTTTCAGCTTGCCCTGCGGAGTCAATTCTTTGAAATCAACGGCATGAATGAACAGATGGTCCTGGGATGGCATGTGGACAGCAATCTCTGCAGGAGAATGTGGCTCCTGAACGGTGAAACGAGGACGATTCTCGATCGACTTCACGCATTTCATTGCGACCACACCCGCATCCAAACCGTTTACCACGTTGCCGGCAAATCTACGGAAAACAGCCTTGCCGATTTTTTTGTCAATGTTACGACCCCATTCGTGCCCGAACAGGCATTGACCTGGGGAATGCCCGACGAAGAGATTGAAGAGATACTCCTGGATGAACACCATATGTCACGCATCCAGGTCGCTCTCGAGGTGATGCTGCCTGGCATGAACAGGCCGATTACCGGCCTCTCGATGCTGAATAATTTTGATGTTGGGCTCCATTACGACAACCTTCATGCATTTCCGTATATTGCCGATATAATAGCTAACTTTTCACCAGGCCAGCAATTTGGGTATTTCGGGGGTAATGCCCAGATGCTGACCTTACTGTCCGAACTGAGACGGCTGCTTGGGCATACCGGGCAGATTCTGTATTGTGCCGATCTCCTGCAACAGGGACCGCCACTGACAGGATGCAACCCGGCAAACCGTGATCAGATCTACGAGGAAGCAGGGTCATACCTTGTGGATCTTTCGATGAAACATTTACCATCCAAGCGCAATCAAATCGGCTTGCCAATCTCGAATAAGTGTCCGGAGGTTGTGCAGTTTGCGCGTGAGATGTCGGAGGTGATCATTCTGCTGGCACGTCATGGAAAAGAGTTGGCAAACAATAAGGGGTCGTTGCGGCCTGCCATCTTTGTCGGATGCCACAGCACTACTTTTGACGTGATGATCAAGGACCTTTTTTCCTGCGCAATGACCCCCCCAAATACATATGTCAGGAGCGGGGTCGTTTCTCCAGACGCTTTCGATTCGCCACCACCGTTGTTCCCCCTCCATTTTTATACCATCGGAGGATCTGTTGAGGATATTTCGGTATGGATGTCGAACCATCTTGACCGACATATCAGCTCTGAAGACGTCTGCTTGGCGCAGGGTTTTTACAGCATGTTCGTCGAGGCGAAGGATCAGCGGAGGATGCTTGATGCCCTCGAAACCCTGTTGAGTTTCGATGCCGGGAGAGGGTGGCTGCAGATGCAGATCGAGATCGCCGGAATAAACGGCGTACCCGAAAACGGAGAGGCCCTCCGAAGATTCATCGAGGATTATAAAAAACGGTGGCATAGCCAGTAGGTTTCGTACATCGGAAGAGGCCCTTATGTTGACACTTTCAACTCTATGATATTATTTGAATAATGGGTTATTGGAGCAATTTTTGGCGTAGACGTCAGCTTCGAAAACATACAATAGAAAACATTGAAGAGAATATTTATTCTATTGAATGTTCTGAATCAGAGTTGCCATACCACCCGCATGAATTTAAAACTGTAGTTTTCTAGCAAATCGAGATCATACTTTCCAACGAAGTTTATGTGCTCGGTCATGGTTGGGAGCACCTGTTTAACGGCAGATTTAGAACAGTCTCTCGTGTGAGTGTCATTTTCTAGTGCGGCAAGCGTCTCGCCCTGTAGATCCAATGCACTGACTTTAAACAGTAATTTCTTCTCATTGAATGTTTCAACGTAATCCGGGGCATCCTAACCTCTTCATTTCGTGGTTCTCTGTTCGCGAGATAAGCATGACATTCAACAGAAAGATAATTCAATTGAATGTTTTCTGTTGAATGTATCCCAAAAAAGAGAGGACGTTCAGAATCGCTAAACTTTCAATAGAATATTTATTCTGTTCATTTTTTCTATTGCAAGTTTAAAAGCCAGACTTTTGCTCCTAAAATAACTCTAACGGTGATTATCATTTATAATATCAAGTGTTTAAAAATATCAACATAGTACCCTGTTCCGACGTACGAATCCCAGTAAAAATGGAAGGGTTGATATGCGAGGTTTGGAGAAACGTAGATGACAACAGGTGGTGAAGGCGGACAGCGACTGGTGGGAAGGCTGATCGGAAGCAGTACGATAGAACTCCATCCCGCAACCGTACATAACTCCAGTTCATGGAATACAACGGCTTCCGGCATGGCGTCTCTGGGGGCAGAGGAGGCGTCTCTGGTCAGGGTGTTCCATGACCTGTGCAGCGAATATGGGCAACCTTTCGTCATTGATGTCGGGGCGCATGTGGGGACGCTTTCTCTCGTCGGCGCCCTTCAAGGGGGTATGCGTGGCTGCTCCTTCGAGCCGCATTCGGCGGTGTGCGACATTCTCAGGACGAATCTTGCCCTCAACGGCATGGCAAACAGATTTGCCGTACATAAGAAAGCCCTTTCGAACTACCCCGGCAGAAGGATACTGAAATCGCCACATAAGGATAAAGAATCGGGACTGTCCTGCATAGGGCAGCCGAATTTTGGGGAGTATAAAGAACAATATGTCGATGTCGTGAGACTGGATGATGTTATGAGTTCCAGTGCCGTCGATTCGGTCGATATCATCACTATCGATACTGAGGGTTGCGAATTATTCATATTGATCGGGGCCGCTGAAACCATCAACAAATTCAAGCCAGACCTACTGCTCAACGTTAATAGCGCTCATCTTATCCAGTTCGGGTTGTATATCAATAACCTAACCGACTATCTGGAACTACTGGGATACCATGGCCACTGGGTCGGAACTGAGGAAATGCTCTTCAGGCATCCAAATCGAAAGGTACATGCAGGAAGGCGGTATTTTACAAATTGCCCAGAGGCGGATGGGCTGAATGTTGCCATAGTAAAACAAGCCTATGATGTGTTTGGCCCCTGGCGCTGCGAGAGGTATGACGTTGCCAAGCCGTGGAATGTGTTACAGAAATGGCCGTCCAAATATTGCTATCTTGAGATGACCCATCTGTTCCAGGCGGATTGGTATGTCGTACCTTTTTGTCATGACTCGAAAAATGTGCGGCAAAAGATAGATTACCATCAACAGGCTTTTGACGATAATGTTGAGAAGGTACGTCATATTGGCGAGGTACCCTTTGAAAACTATGATGTGGTCATATCGCTTGACCCGATCCTCCGTCCTGCCGGAAACGGCAAAACCCTTTATGCATACTTCCAAAATGAACACCACCATGCTGAATATGCGAGATCGCTGAAAAGCCCGCTGCCAGGTTACGATCTGTTCCTGGACCATATGCTGCGGGCGCCTGCCTGGATCTACGACCTGCCGCAGCCGGTGGCGTTCCCCTATCCACGCAGTCCTTACCATGTCCGAAATGCCTGCAATGGTCAGAAAAAGGATGCCGTGTGGTTCGACAAACGCTTCATTATGATGCTTACCCATGGTAACGAGGCGGCTGATCGGGGCGGTTTTGACACTACCGTGTTGTCCCTTGAGCAAAGGTTTGGGGTGCGTATTGTTTTCCGGTATCTGAATTTTGAAGATATGACCCGCTGGGGTGACCCGTACGAGTACATGCAGGATATGTCGGCGTGCGGCTACTATGTGAATCTGATTGCCTGCGGAGCTGGTCAGGGGTTGTGCGATGCGGCTTCACTCGGGCTTATTTGCTTTGGTTCGCCGAAGCTCCCCTACCATCGGGCGATATGCCATCCTGTATGCCTTTGTTGGGACCTATCCGAGCTGGAGTGGAAGTTGTCACTAGTGCGTGGCTCAGCAGGGCTGCAACAAGAGATCATTGCGTGGCAGGATACCGCATTATCTGACAGGATGGTGAGCCAGCCGCTGCGTATTCTCCAGTCGGCGGTGGAAAAGAAGAGGAAACACCGGCAATCTGCGAAAACGGACATCCGCATAGCATCACTCCCCATGGGCACCGAACTTGCATCTGAAGATTTATCGCCGTCGATTGGTCGAATAAATAGTGAGAAACTGAAACTGAGGGCGTTGGCTGAGTATGAAAAAGGCAATTATGAAGAAACAATCCATGGTTGCAAGCAGGCATTGTGGTTTAATGGATCCAATAACGAGTTGTATTACGTCATGGCGCTTGCTTATTATGCCGCCAATGACGCGAAGAATGCACAACTTAACTTGGCCGAAAGCCTCAAAATAAACGACAAATACCGTCCGGCAATAACATTGAACAATGTCTTGAAATATGACAGCAATAACCCTGATGAAGAAACACGTTACAGTTACTGTTCTGCCAGAGTAGCTTACTTGACATACCATAATTTCATTAATTACGATAAAAACACTGATGATAATAATATAGAATTGTATAATTTAATTTTAGATGAAATGACGAAAAAATATATCGAACTGGAAGATCTTGAAACATATGTATCAACGCAGCATTACAAGCAGCGTTTAAATAAGATAGCCGGTTTGCACTGAATGGATACGAACATGGGGCATCTTGAACAACGGAGGGAAGGACCGGCTTCATACCCGGACACTCCGGAGGCTTGGTTTAATCGTGGGGTATCGTATATAGGTGAGGGTGATTATCCCGCCGCCGAAGGATGTTTCAGCAGGGTGGTTGCCTTAGCGCCTCACTCTCGTGAAGCGATGTTGAACCTCGGTTACGTGCTGGGCGAGCAGGGGAGGTCGCAGGAGGCGCGCCGTTGTTACGAGTCGATACTTGCGGCATTCCCGGCATGTGCGGAGGCGCGCTATAATCGTGCTGCGTATCTACTCCGGGCCGGGGATTTCAGAGCCGGTTTCACCGATTACGAGGCGCGCTTTGCTGCAATGAAGTCTGTTGATCAGCGGGTTTACTCCCAACCCCGCTGGGACGGTTCTCTTCTCCAGGGCCGCAGCATTCTCGTGTATTGCGAACAGGGGCTCGGCGACGCTCTCCAGTTCAGCCGCTATGTCCCCCTGCTGGCTGGACAGGGCGCAAAGGTGATCCTCGAGGTTCAACGGCCTCTCGTTTCCCTTCTGGCATCCATCAAGGGGGCCGAGAGGATCGTGGCGAAATCGGTCACTCCTCCTGCCACGGATTTTCACATCCCGCTCCTCAGCCTTCCGCACATCTTCGAAACCACCTTGGAGACCGTCCCAGCGTCCGTGCCTTATATTACCCCTCCCGAGACGTTTGTTGCAGCTTGGCGCAAGCAAACAGGAGCCGGGTCTGGTATCTTACGCGTCGGACTGGCCTGGGCCGGCAAGGAGCGCCCCTATCCCAACCGCTCCTGTCCCCCCGAATATCTGGCTCCCCTGCTTGCGGTCAACGGAATCCGCTTCTACTCGCTGCAAATCGGGGAACGCGACCGGTTGCCGCTCCCGCCGGAGTTAGCCGTACAGGTGATCGACCTGACCAGCAGCATCGAAAATTTTGCCGATACCGCCGCCTTGATCGCCAACATCGATCTCGTCGTCACCATCGATACTGCCGTGGCCCACCTGGCAGGGGCACTCGGAAAGCCTGCCTGGGTGCTGCTTCCTAAACTGGCTGACTGGCGCTGGCTGGAGGGGCGGGACGACTCGCCGTGGTATCCGACCATGCGCCTGTTTCGCCAGGAGCAAGCAGGTGATTGGTCGACAGTTATAGATAGGGTGGTCCGGGCGCTCCGGGAATGGCTGGCAGCTGGAACCGGCACCCCCCATGTGCCGAACGAGACGCCTGAATCCATATTTCAGGCAGCCATGGCACATTTGGAACACAAGGAATGTGACGGCGCCATCTTACGGTTTCGCCAGCTCCTGGAGCAGCTGCCGGACAATCCGGCGATCTGGTTCAACCTGGGCCGCGCATACCTGCACAAGGAAAATCAGAGCGAAGCAGAGAGGTGTTTTCACAAAGTAATCGAGCTGAAACCGGGCAGTCCCGACGCCTGGCTGTGGTTAGGGCGCCTCTGCCGGGGGCGAAAGGCCTTTGGTGAGGCGGAGAAATACTTGAGGAAGGCGCATGAACTCGCACCTGACTCGGTTGATATCCTGCTTGAACTCGGGGCAACCCTGATCCCGCAGGAAAAAACGACTGAGGCTTTCGACTGTTGCCTGAAGATCCTCACTATCCAGCCCGACAGTACGGAAGCGGTCTATAACATGGGTTACCTGCAACTGCGCCGCGGTGATTATCTTGCTGGCTTTGCAAATTTGGAAGCCCGACTCGGTATGGAAACGTTGCAGATTGATCGGCGCACATATCTCCAGCCACGCTGGGATGGCTCACCGCTGAGGGGCAGGAGCATTCTCGTGTACGGTGAACAGGGATTAGGTGACTCAATTCAGTTCTCGCGCTACCTTCCTCTCGTTGCCGAGTATGGCGGGAAGATCACCCTTGAAGTTGACAATCCGCTTATCTCACTGTTTACAAGATCTTTTGCCGGCATGGCACAAGTAGTCCCGAAGTCGGAAACACCACCGGTGACCGATGTGTACATTCAATCGCTTAGTCTCCCACATATCTTTCATACAACCCTCGATACCATACCGACCCGCGTTCCCTATCTCATTCCGGATCCGTCAAGGGTGGCATTGTGGCAACGACTACTGGCAGGTGATTCGGCGTGCCGAGTTGGGCTAGTCTGGCGTGGTAGCCCACAACATTTGATGGACCAAGATCGTTCCATTTCCTTGGCGGCATTCTCGCCGATTACTGGACTTGGCGGAGTTAGTTTTTACAGTCTTCAAGTTGGGTCTGCAGCTGAAGAGGCCAAATCTCCGCCTGCTGGCATGAGGATCACAGACCTTGCCGACCGACTGGAAGTTCCCCAACTTCCTGACATTGCCGCTGTAATCGCCAACCTCGACTTAGTCATCAGCATTGATACTTCCGTGGCACATCTAGCCGGTGCTCTGGGCAAGCCGACTTGGTTATTGTTGGCTTTTGTGCCAGACTGGCGCTGGCTTATCGAGCGCGACGATTCCCCCTGGTATCCAACTATGCGGCTGTTCCGACAGGAGCGGCCAGGTGACTGGGCCGGTGTGATCACACGGGTCAGGAACGCTTTGGAGTTATTGATAAGTGAACAAACAAGCTGAACATATGGATATCGAGTCCTGCTACCAGCTAGGGGTGCTGCACATGGGGCAGGGAGACCTTGTTGAGGCGGAGCGCTGTTTCAGGAAGATCGTTGAATACTCTCCCGACCTTCCCGACCCGCACCACAGCCTAGGGGTCGTGTTGCAAATCCAGGAGAGACTACCGGAGGCCATAGAACACTACCGAACCGCCATCGCCCTCGACCCCATTTTTGTCAAAGCCCATTACAACTTGGCAACAGCCTTGTGGAGGAACGGCTCGTACCTTGACGCGATTGCTCTTGTCCGCAGGACGCTAATCCTGGATCCCAGCCATGCCGAGGCCCACTGGTTGCTGGGCATGCTTCTTCTCCTGACCGGAGAATTCAGCCGTGGATGGGAAGAATACGAATGGCGCTGGCAGGTCGAGAGATTCAATACTAAGAGGCCGGACTTTCACCAACCCGAGTGGGACGGTTCCCCGCTGGCAGGCAGAACGCTCCTGATCCACATGGAGCAGGGCCGGGGCGACATGATCCAGTTTATCCGCTACGCGCCATTGGCCGCCGCCTCGGGCGGACGGGTCGTTGTCTGCGCCGTTCGGGAGCTGGTATCTCTGCTGGCAGCCATGGAGGAGGTCAGCCAGGCTGTGGACCGCGAAGGGCCATTGCCCCCATTCGATGTGCATATCCCGGTTCTCAGCCTTCCCCGCGTTTTGGGCACGACAGTTAAAACAATTCCGGGTCAGGCTCCCTACCTACGGCCGGATTCGGATAAAGTCGCCATGTGGCAGCGAACACTGCCTGCAAGCGGACAGGTGTCTATTGGTCTGGTGTGGGCAGGCCAGGAAAAGCCGGATCCCTTCCGTTCCATACCACTGCGCGAATGTGCCCCCCTTCTGTCCCACCCCGCACTGGACGTATATTCGCTGCAGATCGGCAGAGGAGTGGAGGAGATATCAGGTCTTCCTGAAGGATGCGTGATCAGCGACCATACGGACCGGATCTTCGACTTCGCTGACACTGCAGCTTTAATCGCAAATCTTGATCTTGTCATCTCTATTGATACCGCCGTGTCCCATTTGTCTGCCGCCCTCGGCAGGCCGGTCTGGACGTTGCTACCGTTTGTGCCGGACTGGCGCTGGCTGGTGGAGCGCGATGATTCTCCATGGTATCCGACCATGCGACTCTTCCGCCAGACGTCTCCCGGAGATTGGGCCGGGGTGATTGACCGGGTCCGGGAAGAACTGGCACAACTACTCAGCAATGCCTCGTTTCACAACCAACGGGGAATCGGGTATTTGATGGCAGGTCAGCCCCAAAAGGCCGAAAAGGCCTTTGCCGCGGCTATCGCGCTCGATCCCGCTGACGCCGAGGTCTACGGCAACCTTGGAGCAACCCTCGACAGCCAGAATAAGTACGGCGAGGCGCTGGTCGCCTATCGAACCGCCCTTACGCTCAGGCCGGATTTCGTCCAGGTTCTCTTCAACATGGGGAACACCCTTCGAAATCGTGGAGATATCTCCGCAGCCAGTGACTGTTACGAAAAGGCCTTGTTGCTCTTCCCCGGTCTGACGCAAGCGGGACTCTGCCTGGCGCAGATCTGGAAGGAAAAGGGAGACATTCTACGGGCGCGCAGATATCTGGAACATGTACTGGACCATGAAGCCGGAAATGCCGATGCCCTTCACGGCCTGGGAGAAATCTACCAGTCCGAAGAACGGTTCACCGAAGCCATCGAGGCTTACCAAGGCGCGCTGGCGTTAGATCCTGGGCATATAAAAACCCTGAATATGCTCGGCTCGGCTTTCCATCTGACCGGTAAATTTGATGCTGCCGAGGAGTGCTACCATAAGGCCCTTGCACTCAAGCCCGGCATAGTGACGGTGCTCAACAATCTGGGAGCCCTATACCAGTCGCAGGGGCGATTCACTGAGTCGTTGCCGGTACTGCGCCGGGCGATTAGCGTTGATCCCGACTACGCCGACGCGCACTGGAACCTGGCGCTGTCGCTGCTGGCATGCGGCGAGTATAACGAGGGATGGCAGGAATACGAATGGCGATTCAAAAAGACCAATCCCGTGCCGGAGCGGCATTTCCCGCAACCACGGTGGGATGGCTCCCCCCTTATGGGCAGGAGTATACTGCTCCATTGTGAACAGGGTTTCGGTGATACCATCCAATTCATCCGGTACGCCACCCTTGTGGCGCAGCGGGGTGGCAGAGTAGTAGTCGAGTGCCAGGTTGCGACGCTGAAGCGGCTGATTGCGGGAGTCACCGGAGTTGCTGAGGTTGTTGCCGCCCCTGAATCCCTGCCAGATTTCGATTGTCATGTCCCCCTGCTTTCGTTGCCGCTCATTTTTCGGACAACTCTCATTCAAATCCCTGCGGAGATTCCCTATCTCCAAGCCGACCCTCGGGATGTGGCGGCCTGGCGCGACCGCTTGGGGTCAAGCACTGCACTGCTGGTGGGACTGGTCTGGGCCGGTCGAGGAAATCTAGTGTTGAACAGGAAGCGAACCTGTAACCTTGACTCGTTTGCGCCATTGGCTTCGGTTCCCGATACGATCTTCTACAGTCTGCAGGTTGGCGACGGCTCCGAACAGGCAGCAACGACCCCGGCGGGTATGAGATTGAAAGACCTGACTTCGCATATCCGCGACTTTGCCGATACCGCCGCCCTGATCTCTAACTTGGACCTGGTGATCACCATCGACACCGCCGTCGCCCACCTGGCCGGAGCGATGGGCAAACCGACCTGGTTACTACTCCCATATGCCGCGGATTGGCGCTGGCTGCCAGATAGTGAGAATACCCCATGGTACCCGGACATGCGTCTATTTCGGCAATCCAGGGCCGGCGACTGGCAGGGGGTGATGGTATCGGTCAAAGCAGCCCTTCAACGCTATGTCCGGACATCACCGGCCGGATCGTCTGCCAGGATTTCCCTGGAGATGGGGACAACGACCCTGACACGTAAAAACGCGCATGTCGGAACCGGCTGGCAATCTTCGCTGCCGGACCGGCGAACTACGAACCTCAGGATCGGTCTGGCGTGGGCGGGCCGCAAGAGCCACCCCCTTGACCGCATGCGCTCATGCCCCCTTAGCGCCTTTGCCCCGTTGAGCGTATTCGAAAACGCGACCTTCTATACTCTGCAGCCGGGTGACGGGATGGAACAGGAAGCTAACCCGCAGCCGGGGATGCTGCTGAGGGACCTCGGCGGGCATATCCATGATTTTGAAGATACAGCTGCTTTGATTGCCCACCTAGACTTGGTGATTTCAGTTGATACCGCCGTCGCCCACCTAGCCGGAGCGATGGGTAAGCCGACCTGGCTGCTTCTCCCCTATACCGCGGACTGGCGCTGGATGACGGATCGTGACGACACGCGCTGGTATCAAACTGTACGGCTGTTCCGACAGCCAGAACCCGGCGATTGGAAAGGGGTAATCAAGGCGGTCGTAGCGGCATTGACGAAACTCACCCCGGGCTTCATGGGTGCTCCTGTTCCTGAATTGGGGGGTACCGCTGCTGATGTGTGTACAGGAGAAAGGACTGCCCTGGAAAATCTCCTTGCACAGCATCAAGATCAGCGTGCCCTGACCCCCTCCGATCCTGTAGTACATCTGAACGCGGGTGCTGCTCTGGCGCTGCTCGGCAGGCACCGGGAGGCAATCCCCTGCTATCGGAAGGCTTTGGAATTGTCTCCTGAACATGTGCGGACGCATCTGAACCTGGCTTTTTCCCTGCTGACCCTGGGAAAATTCACCGAAGGGTGGCAACATCACGAATGGCGCTACAAGATGCTCGAGTCGCAGCTTCCCCCCTGGCCGCTGCTCCAAAGTCATGACATGGGAAGGCATCCGTGGGGCACGTCGCTTCTCATACACTGCGAGCAGGGCTACGGCGACACCATTCAGTTCATACGCTTCATCCCGTTACTGGCGGACCTGGGATACCACGTGACTATTACCTGTCAGCCGGAGCTGGCGTCACTCGTGAGTACTGTTCAAGGCGTTTCATGTGTTGTGCCGCACGGGGAGGTGCTTCCCCGTTGCGACCTGCAGGTTTTGCTCCTCAGCCTCCCTTGTATTTTCAACGTAACAGAGGAGACGATACCTGTCGAGGCCCCCTATCTCTTCCCCGGCCCTCAAAGGGTCGCAGAGTGGCGCAGAAAGTTGTCAGACGGCATTTATTTCCGGAATTCTGCGGAGGGTGAAAAAAAACTCTAAAGTGTTTTGCCAATCTGGCGAAATGATAAGAAAGCGCAGAACGCGCAACCGGCAAGATAGCCGGACACAATTCCAGAAAAGGAGCACTACCATGTCAGTCAGCGATATTTCTCTCACCTCGGGTATGCGCAACAACCTCATTGCACTTCAGCAGATTTCAAGCCAAACAAACACGACGCAAGGGCGTTTGAGCACAGGCAAGAAGGTCAACTCGGCTCTCGACAATCCCACCAGTTATTTCGCGTCCCAGGCCGAAACACAGCGCGCTAGCGACCTGTCTAACCGGCAAAATGGCATGAGCGAGGCGATTCAGACCATTCAGGCCGCCAATGCGGGCATCAGCGGCATCACCTCCCTGATCCAGTCCGCACAGGGTCTGGCCACTTCCGCCGCTTCGACCAGCGACACTCTTTCCCAGGCGACCTATTACAGCCAGTACCAACAGATTCAAACCCAGATCACCCAGATGGCCAGTGACTCCGGCTACCAGGGCACAAATCTACTGACCTCTGGAACCCTCTCGATCCAGTTCGGCCAGAAATCCAACACCTCCTCTCTGACAGTGAACGGCGTGAATGGCACCAGTGTTGGTCTGGGTGTAACCTCCGTGGGAACATGGGGAACCGGCAATGGTTTAGCAGCTCAGAGCGACAGCGCATTCATGGATACCGCCCTGACCTCTTTGCGTGCTGATTCTTCGACCCTGGCCAGCAACCTCTCGGTGATCACCACTCGTCAGAGCTTCACCACCAGCCTGATCAACACCCTGCAGACCGGTTCCGACAACCTGACCCTGGCCGACATGAACCAGGAAAGTGCCAACATGCTGGCACTCCAGACGAGACAGTCCCTGGGCACCACCGCTCTGAGCCTTTCTTCTCAGGCAGCCCAGTCCGTCCTAAAACTCTTCTAACAAATAGAAGAGCAAACGCAGAAGCTGAGGGGGGGGTGTGAGGATTTTTTCCTCCCCCCTTTAGTTGTATTTGCGCAGGGGGTGGGTTCATGCAAGTTCAGGTTATTTCGTTAAACAATCCGGCCAACGCTGAAGTGCTCGACAGATCTTCCAGCGTTTCTGTCTCTCCTGCGATCAAGTCCGGCAGTACTACTCCAACAGCGAGTTTACCAGCGCCTGAAATCCAGGTGGATTCAGATGGTCAGATATTTCGCGCTTATCAGTCACTCACAGAAACAACCGCGAAAATCAACCAGGTGGCCGAAAGCGTCAGACAGGCCGATTCCACCATGCAGGAGATTGGCAGCACTGTCGATAAAATGAAAGGGTCTCTGGAGGGTATCATCAAAAACTACCCTCCATTCCCGCCGGGCAGCGAGCAACGGGTTAAGGCGCTGAAAGACTTTGCGGGCCTGCGCGAAGAGATTGAAAAATTGACACTCCCCCCGGATCCCAGCCAAGTGCCAAAATTGATCAACGATCCTGCCAAATCATCTGGTTCTTCCTACATAACACTTGATTCAAATGGCACCAGCATACAACTCGATCGCCAGCAGGTGGATCCCGGTCCAAACGGCTTGAATATTCCGATACTACCGGCAACACCACCGGAGGATTCGGGTGATGAGCCAATTCACAATGCCATTTCCGCCCTGAATACCGCTGCAAAAACGGTATCCGATCGCAGGCTATCACTTTCGGAAAACTTTGCTCAACAGGCCCTGCCGGCGGCTGTCGCGGCAGTGACTAGTCAGACTGGCCTTTCTGATGCTGTCCACGGAACTACGACTTTTTCCGAGCAATCAGCATCATCTAAAAGCCGGGATATCAGCGAGATATTTTCCGCAATCTCTGTCGGCATGTCGGTTTCGAACGACTCCTTTCTGAAAAGGATAACGTAACCATGGCACTAAAACTCTCGCTCAAGCCCCATGAGAGAATCATCATCGGAGGCGCCGTGATTAAGAATGGCGCCTCTTCCTGTCACCTGCTGATCGAAAACAACGTACCCATTCTGCGTCAGGCTGATATCCTCTCCGAGATCGATGCAAACAGCCCCTGCCGACGCATCTATTTTGCAATCCAGCTTCTTTATATTGATGGAGAGAAAAGTCCTGAGTTGCAGCCCGTGTATTGGGAGCTGGTCAGCGATGTCCTGGGTGCTGCACCCAGCATGAAAGACCTGATTTCACAGATCAGCCAGTTTATTATTAAAGGCAAGTTTTATCAGGCTTTGAAAATAGCAAAGAAGTTAATCCAGTACGAAGAGGAGCTTCTCAATAATGTCAGTAAAGAATCCGCACCCACAGGCCGCGGCTTTTAAATTCGCCCTCATAGAGGGGCTGGACCGCCACCCTAAGGGTGCGGGCTTGGAGTTATGCCGTAGATAACAAGGTCGGCACCTGGACTGGTTATTTCGAAGCTCATTTAATTACCCTGTCTGCATCCCCCCTGTGAACGCTTCGCCGCCTCTCTCGCGGCGAGGCCGACGCAACACTTGGAGAGCGGAACAAACCGGGGGCTGGGCTTCTATGCCGCTGCTTTTAGTGCCCCTTGCTCCTCAGATTTCATTCCTGGAAACCATCGGATGAAGGTTTCCCTCAACTCGTCATTCAGAACCTGTACACGGGTTTGTAACAGCAGATGTGCGCCACGCTGGGTCCAGCGCATTTGCTGTTTCTTCACAAAGCGCTTGCTTACAACATAGTTCACGGTCGATTCGACGAACGCCGTGGTAATCGTCTCGTCATGCCGGTAACGGTCGCCGAAGTTTGGGATAAACGCTTGGTTTGCCTCGATATAACTGCGAAATTCCTTTACCGCTTTCAGTAGTTTCTTCTTGTTCGCTGGATTCTCTTCCAACAGCTCCAAATCATCGTCCAGGTCATCGATTCTTTGCAGGGCATGCAGGACATTACCATGCCAGAGATTCCATTTGAGGCTTTCCAAGTGTTTCTCCAGGTATGCCAGCACGGCGGCCGTTTCCGGGCATTTGTTGTCGGGTTTCAATTCCGTCGTCATCCCCTTGACCATTTGCCCCATGACTGTCAACCGCATTGTGACGTGAAACCAGTCGAGAAGATGTTCAAATTCCGGGCTGAGATAGGTTTGCAGATCGCGCACGGTGTCGCCGCCATCCGACAAAAAAACGACCTGCTGATTCATCTGCAAGCCTTGGGATTTCAACACCTCGTATAAGGCGTAACCCCAACGATCGTGTAACGAAGTATCAAATTCAAAATAAGTCATTATTATAAAGCATATTGGAACAATTTCCCCTCTGCATTCACAAAATATTCCAACTGAAGCGAATTATTTATAAGATTCAGTGACAAGAGATGAGTTATATGGCACAAATGTTCTGTGAGCATCAAAGGCTTCCGTAAGGCATAGGAAGTGGAGATATAACGAGCATTAATAACAGGAGGTAAAAATGAAAAGGATGTTGGTGGTCAATCGAGTGAAGAAATGGTGGGTTAGATTTGTTGTTTTTTTGTTAGGTGCAATCGTTCTAACTACAACGATATGCATTGAAGGTTGCGGTAATAGCAATACGCCAATCTCCCAATCTATTCCGATAATTACAGTTCAGCCTCAAAATATAACAGTTACGTCACATGAAAGTGCAATTTTTTCTGTAACCGTTACAGGATATCCAAACCCAACATATCAATGGAACTTAGGTGGTACTGCTATTCCCGGAGCTGTATCTGCTTCATATACTACACCTCCTACCAGTGTAGCTATGAATGGAGAAAGCTATACAGTAACAGTAACTAACTCTTTAGGTTCTGTCACAAGTTCAGCTGCAATATTAACTGTTAACTCAATTGATACAAATGCTCTTTACTTTAATTCCCTACCATCTGGTGTATCAGTAACAACTAATACTGGTTCTTATCTAGTTGGTTTTGAATTTACTGCAAATAGGCCAATCATAGTTACGCAACTTGGTTTTTACGATTCCAACTTATCAGGTAATCCTGAAACATTTGCTCCAACATTAGTGGGTTTGTATGATATTACAACAGCGACACTTATGGGATCAGTTACAGTTCAATCCACAAGTACCCCCTCTACGATCTTCAGATATGCTCCGCTTGATACTCCACTTGAATTGAACACATCAGATATTTATGCAGCAGTAGCTGTCACAGGAAATAATAATTTCGAGTCTGGTTTTAACTACACGGGACAACTTAGTTCTTCGCTCACATGGCTTGGTTTTGCTCGTTATGGGGTGACTAATCTTGTGCAAACAAGTGTCCTTGTTGAACCTAATTACAATTGGACTACCACAGGTTATATAGGACCAAATATAATTTTCTACTAAGCTTTATAAAAAGTTGTTATCTGATTGACAAGAAGTCTCTTGAATGTGACTTCAATAAAATCTTAACGGCTTTATAACTTTGAGGTCATAATACCAGACTTACATTATTCACTTGGAAACTGCCTGAACAGGAGGTTTCTCGCAACCTCTCCTAGTTAACAGTTATTTATTCTATACCGTGTAAATCCGCAGCGGAAGGAAAATTGTTGGCACTGGACAAAATGAAACAAATTGTCTAAACTCCACACTTTCACCCTTACTCCCGAACTAATAATGAGGATAATTTATCATGTTCAGATATTTAAAGATGATCGGTACATTGATCTGTTTTCTTTTTCTCTTTCCCGGATGTGGTAAATCTAATACCACCCCAACAATCGTCAGCTTCACTCCTGCGCATGGTCAAGTCGGTACAATAGTGACTATTACTGGAACGAATTTCAGCACAACCCCGGCAAACAATGTTGTGACGTTTAACGGTAACCCCTCTACAGTAACTAGCTCCACCTCCACCCAGATTGTCACTACCGTCCCCACCGGCGCGACAACTGGACCAATCACCGTTACAGTAGGAAGCGTCACCACCTTAAGCACGACAGGAGTCGTCACCACCTCAAGCACGACAGGAGGCGTCACCACCTCAAGCACGACTGACTTCGCACTGACCGTTCCTATGGGCGGGTCAATCCAAGGGTTCACAATCTCACCAACCGGAATTATCACGACATTGGTCCCCACTGGCACTTTCGCTACTCCTGCCGGCATCACGACGGACGGAACTAACCTCTATGTGGCTGATTCCACCACTGGAATTATCAGCAAGATTGTGATAGCCACTGGGGTCGTCACGACGTTGGTCCCCACTCGCACTTTCACTACTCCTGCCGGCATCACGACGGACGGAACTAACCTCTACGTGGCGGATTCAACCACTGGAATTATCAGCAAGATTGTGAATGCCACTGGGGTCGTCACAACATTGGTCCCCACTGGCACTTTCACTGCTCCTGCCGGCATCACGACGGATGAAACTAACCTCTATGTGGCGGATTCAACCACTGGAATTATCAGCAAGATTGTGATAGCCACTGGGGCCGTCACGACATTGGTCCCCACTGGCACTTTCACTGCTCCTGCCGGCATCACGACGAACGGAACTAACCTCTATGTGGCGGATTCAACCACTGGAATTATCAGCAAGGTTGTGATAGCCACTGGGGTCATCACGACGTTGGTCCCCACTGGCACTTTCACTGCTCCTGCCGGCATCACAACAGACGGGGGTAATCTTTATGTGATTGATCATTCTACCGGGTCTGTTAGCGAGATCGTTATTTCAACCGGAGCTGTCACTGTCACGACGTTGGTCCCCACTGGCACTTTCACTGCTCCTGCCGGCATCACAACAGACGGAGCGTTCCTCTATGCGTCTAATGCTAATGCTGGCGCCGGAACTATTAACAAGATACAGTGACCAAAACCGGCTTGACAAGAGATACGACGGTGGTGTTCTGCCGCTACATCATACTGGAGCTCGCCAGAAGAACGAACGCTGATCCACGGTCTCTCGGGAACCTGTTCCATGCCACCTGTGATGAACTCAGGCGGACGAGCTTCATCGAAGCGCTGGCATTACTACTGAAGTTACTTGAACAGTCACTGAACAAACTTGCAGGATTTACCAAGGAACTGATGCTGCAACTGGTTGAGCAGTTCGCGGCAGAACTGCCATTGCCTTTTAAGGCAAGGATGCTACTTTCCACTTTGACAACCCAGTAAACCGCCAATATTTCAATATGTTGCAACTAATAAACCAGCTGCAAAAGTTGAGATGTTAATTAAATAGGGACATAGCCCAAGTCGTAGAGACTAAATAATTATCTTGAAAACAAGATAGGATCAAGTATTACTGTAGTTTTAAAGTAAACATAAAACATTGAGGAGTTCTATATGAGGAAATATTTTTTTCTGATCGCCATGGTTTTATTACCTTTTTGGTCGGGATGTGGATCGAGCACAACTGGCACATCAGTCTCCGGAATTACCACGGTAGCAATTTTGAGCTCAGATGTCCTCAACAAGACCCTTTTTATGAAATCACGCAATAACAATTTTCAACTTAATATCATCAATAACATTTCAGAAACAGGTACATTGGGGACAGTATCGGACCCTCGAACGGGAAAATGGCAGTTAACATCCGCTGGTAATATTGAGGTTGTGGATGCTTCAGGAACACACACCTTTACTTGCATTCAAAAAGAAACGTTGTACCTATTGGTTTTCGATACCACCACTAATGAAATCAGCAGATTATATCTTGATCCCGTAAACGCATTCAGCTTTGATCCCACCAAAATGGGCGGTTCAATACAAATGCTTAGCACACCTCTCAATCTAACAGATCCGACATCGATAAATGTTTCAACATTTGCAGGAAGCTTAACAGGAGTTTCTGGCCTCTTGAATAGCACAACTGGAACTGCAGCATTGTTCAATCGCCCGATTGGAATTACCACCGATGGAACAAACTTTTATGTGACCGATTACTTGAACAATGTGATCCGTAAAATAGATAATTCAGGGGTTGTAACTACGCTTGCAGGCACTGGAGCCGCCGGATCGTCAGATTCTACAGATGGCACCGGTAATACCGCCACTTTTAATTCGCCCGATGGAATTACTTTTGACGGAATTCAAACCCTTTATGTAACGGATTACGCAAATCAAATCATTCGCAGTGTTGATACTGTCAGCGGAGTTGTAAAAACAATTGCTGGAATTGTCGGGGTTGCCGGAAGTGTTGATAGTACGACCGGAACAAGTGCCGGATTCAACGCTCCACTCGGGATAACAACTGATGGCACAAATCTGTACGTAGCAGATTACGGAAATCAAACGATTCGTAAGATAGTAATTTCATCACATGCGGTTTCAACGATCGCTGGGAATGTCGGAAGTATTGGCTCAGCAGACGGCACTTCAACAAGCGCTCGCTTCAATCTCCCCTCTCGCATTACCACAGATGGTTCAAATTTGTACGTAACCGATTTCAACAACCGGACGATCCGCAAGATCGTGATTGCGACCGGAGTCGTTACAACACCTTTTGGTACCGCAGGTGAGGCCGGCGGAGCTGTGGACGGCATCGGCCCTGCAGCCAGGTTTTACAACCTTGGCGGCATCACTACGGATGGCTCAAACCTATATATAACCGATTATAGCGACGCGGTACAGAAC
>Ga0316226_1002017_pt1 | contig 20021 bp, 20 predicted proteins | sample TBH18017metaG_FD_206009 | JGI IMG/M metagenome (GOLD analysis project Ga0316226, IMG submission 206009) | Freshwater microbial communities from Trout Bog Lake, Wisconsin, USA - TBH18017 | ecosystem: Environmental > Aquatic > Freshwater > Lake > Hypolimnion/Profundal zone | place: USA: Wisconsin...
CCGCGGGCCCGCATCCGGGCCCGCGGCCGGCCTCTCAGTTCGCGCGCTTCTCCCACACTCCAGCGTAGTGCGGTCCCAGCCAGAACGAGGACCCCTTGGCGCTGCGCAGTTCGCTCAGGCCGGCGCCTCCGAGAAGGTTGCGCAGCGCCGTCACCTCGATGCCCTCCTCCTTGCGAGTGGGCTCGCGCGTGTACAGCTTGCCGCCGGGACGCAGCGCGCCGACGAGCGCGGCGAGCACCGGCCGTCGGTCGGCCGCAGGGACGTCGTGGAACATCCAGTGCATCACCACGACGTCGAAGCTCTCCGCCGGTAGCTCCAGCTCGCGCACGTCGCCGAGCGCGAAGTCCACGTTCGTGTACGCGCGCAGCGTCTTGCGCGCCACGTCCTGCCACGCCGGCGAGATGTCGACGCAGGTCAGATGGCCGCCCGCCTGGAGGCGCTTCGCGAGGTGGCGGGCGGCAGCCCCGCTCCCGGCTCCGAAGTCGAGCACGTGCTCGTCGCCGCGCAGGCCCATGCCGTCGACGAAGCGCCGGTAGCTTCCGCTGAGCAGACCGTGGAGCATCAGGCGCGTGGTGAAGATCTCCAGGCCGCCGGGAGCCGGCACGCCGGCGACGTCGTCGCAGGTGTGGTGTCTGGGGGTCACGGTCTCTCCTTCGTCCCGACTGTCCGCTTGACCGCCGCGAGCAGCGCTGCGGGCTCGTCGCTGCCTACGCGCACCACGCGGCCGTTGTCCAGTTCGAGCTCGACGGCATCGCGGCCGCCGACCCGGTACAACCAGCCGTGCGACACCGCGCGCACGCCCCAGCCGGTCCACCAGGGGATGCGCATGGAGCGCGCCGCGACCACGTCGCCCAATGGCACCACACGGCGTAGCAGGCCGACGCCGAACCACAGATGCAAGGCCTTGTCGTCCACCACCACGGTGAGCGTGGCGAACATCACGAGCAGCACCGCGAAGATGGCCGCCGTCGCGCCGGCCAAAGTGATGGCGAACGTCGAGACGGTGCTCAACGCCACGATGGTCAGCTCCAAGAGCCCGACGCCGACCACGATGGCGATCAGCGACCAGCCGATCTGCGTATGCCGATAGGGTTCGTCCACCCTTTCAGCGTACACCGGGCCGCCGCGGCGACGTAGACTCAGGCCATGAAGATCGCGTTCCTCGGCGACAGCCTCACGGAAGGGTGGCCCGGCGCAGCGTACCTGCCGCTTCTCGCGCGCCTCCGCCCCCGCGACGAGCTCATCAACCACGGCCGCGCGGGCGACACGGTGACCGCCCTTCTGGTGCGCATGCGTTCCGGCGGGCTCGAGCCGGTCGATCTGGCCTTCGTGTGGGTGGGGGCGAACGACGCCGTGATGAGCGCCTGGGACGCGGCCGACGAGGGCAGTGCGGCAGACGAGGGTGGCGGCTGGAGCTGGGAGACCCGCCTCGCGCGCCTGCGCGGAGACTACGAGGAGCTGATTGAGTGGACGGCCGCGCGGGCCGCGCGCCTCGTGTGCGTGCGGCCGGTCGTGCTGGAAGCGGCCGGCTCGGTATGGGAGGCTCGCGCCGGCGAGATCGGCGACGCGGTCGCCGCGGTCGCCACCGGCGTGAGCACCGCCTCCACGCTCGACCTGCGGCCGGCGTTCGTGGCGGCAGCCGGCCGCGGCGAAGGCCCGTTCACCACGGACGGCGTGCACTTCACGGACGCGGGCGCCGCGGTCGTGGCCGGCGCGTTCGCCGCCGCGATAGACGACATCGACCGGGGCGGCGGAGCCGCCCCGAGAACAGGAGACTGATCATGGCACACGCCGCACGCACCACCGCCCGGGCGGGAGCGCTCCTCGGGGCGGTCGCCGTGGGCGCCTGGGCAGCGCTCCTCCCTCGCGTCCTGAAGTGGGGGGCCACAGACGACGAGGTGGTCCGGCCGATGCCCGGTGACCAGCTTGTGGACAACCCCATGTACGTGACGACCCGCGCCATCACCGTGGCCGCGCCGGCCGCCGCGGTCTGGCCGTGGCTCGTACAGATCGGCCAGAATCGCGGCGGCTTCTACAGCTACGACTTCTTCGAGAACGTCTTCCGCCTCGACATCCACAACGCCGACCGGATCCACGAGGAATGGCAGGCAGTGCGCGCCGGCGAGGACTTCGTGACGCTCGACCCGGACGGCGCGATGAAACTGACGATCGCCGTCATGGAACCCGAGCGCGCCTTCGTCATCCTGGCCGGCGCACCCGGCGAGCCGCCACAGGAGCCCGGCAGCTTCTTCCGCGGGGAGCTTGCGTTCAGCTGGGGTTTCTACCTGGAGCCGCTCGACGAACAGACGACGCGCCTGTTCATCCGCACGCGTGCCGCCTGGGCCGACACCACGGCGGCCAAGCTCGCCAAGCCCATACTCCTCGAGCCCGTGCACTTCCTCATGGAGGAGCGCATGCTGCGCGGGATCCGCGACCGCGCCGAGGCGTCGGCATCTCAGCAGGACTGACGGTGTCCGCGGGTTCGTTCCTCTGGCAGGGCCATCGCCTCGCCTACCGCGAAGCCGGCTCGCCCGGCGACGGCCTGCTGCTGCTCCTGCCCGGAAGCGGCGCCTCCTCCGCCAGTCACGCCGGCGAGCTGGCGCACTTCGGACGCAAGTACCGCGTGGCCGCCCTCGACTTCCTCGGCACCGGCGGCTCCGACCGCGTCGCCCCCTGGCCGACGGCGTGGTGGGAGCTCGGCGCCGAACAGGCGGTGGCGCTCGCCGCGCATCTCGGGGCGGACAGGTACGCCGTGATGGGCGCGAGCGGCGGGGGCGCCGTGGCGCTGCTCACGGCGCTTCACGCTCCCGGCCAGGTCGCGGCGGTGGTCGCGGACAGCTGCGTCGAGCGACTGACCCCCGCGGAGCTCGAACACATCGTCCACCAGAGAGACCCGGACACGCGCGGGATGGCCGAAGCGCGCGAAGGCCGGAACTCGGAGGCCGGCGATCTCATCCTCGGGCGCGGCGTGCTGAGCCTTGGCCGGCGCTTCGCCAACCGGCGCCTCGCAGGGTTCTGGGAGACGGCGCACGGCCGCTACTGGCAAGACGTCGTCGCGGCCGACTCGGCGTTGCTTCTCGGTCTGGCGGCGTCCGGCGGATGGGACCCGCTCGCCGGCCGCCTCGGCGATGTGCGCTGCCCGGTCCTCCTCACGGGCTGCAGCGCCGACGAGCTGTTGCCCGGGCTTGACGCCCGGCAGGCGGCGCTCGCGGCGCAGATCCCGGAGTGCCGCCGCGCCTTCTTCACCGGCGGCGGCCACCCGGCCATGTGGACCCGCTCGCGCGAGTTCCGCCGCGCCGCGGACGAGTTCCTGGCGAGCGTCGACTTCTAGAACGAGGCCGCGGTGGCGACCCTGCCCGTCGGGCGCCGCCCGGGCAGCGGTCGCCGATGGCCGGCGACGGCCCCGACGGTCGTTGCCGGCCGACGCTCCCCCAGCGGTGGTAGATCCCACGAAGGGTGCGAGGCCACGAGCCGGGCCGCCCTCCGCCGCCATCCCCCCACAAGTCCGCGGGCTCCCCCGTGCGGGGTAGCCCGCGACCCCTTGCATGTCCCTCTCCGGCCTCGGCGATTGACCACCGCCGGGCGATTCGCCGCCGGCGACGCGCACGTAGCGTTGGCCTCACGACGAGTACAGGCACCCGGAGGAGGCACAATGAACCAGGTCATCACCAGCGAGCGCGAGCGTCTGACGCCCCACATCGACGAGCTCGAGCGCGCGTTCGCCGCTGCGCGGCGGCCGGTCGTCAGCGCCCACGGGCTCACCCGCACCTACGGCAAGGGCGACGCCACCGTGCACGCCCTGCGCGACGTCGACATCGATATCAGCGAAGGCCGGCTCACGGCGATCATGGGGCCGTCCGGCTCCGGCAAGAGCACCCTCATGCACATCCTCGCCGGCCTCGACCAGCCGACTCGCGGCCGGGTCAGCATCGACGACGTCGAGATCACCCGGCTCAAGGAGAAGAAGCTCACGCAGCTGCGCCGCGACAAGATCGGCTTCATCTTTCAGAGCTTCAACCTGCTGGCGACGCTGACCGCGGACGAGAACATCGTCCTGCCGCTCTCGCTCGCCCGCCGCAAGGCGGACGAGGCCTGGCGGCGGACGGTCATCGAGGCCGTCGGCCTTCAGGACCGCCTGACCCACCGCCCGTCCGAACTCTCGGGCGGCCAGCAGCAGCGCGTCGCCGTCGCCCGGGCGCTCATCACACGGCCGGCCGTGCTCTTTGCCGATGAGCCCACGGGCAACCTCGACTCCCGCACCGGCGGCGAGGTGCTCGACCTGCTCCGCCGCAGCGTCGACGAGTTCGGCCAGACCGTGATCATGGTCACCCACGACGCCAATGCGGCGAGCATCGCCGACCGTGTCATCTTCCTCAAGGACGGACGTATCGAGCTGGACGAGGACCGCATGACCCGCGACGCCATCTACGACACCATCAAGGACCTCGAGGTGGCGCGATGACCCGCCTCGCCTTCCGCAGCCTGGCCAGCCGGCCGCTCAGGACCGTCCTTACCATCCTCGCGGTCCTGCTCGGCGTAGCGATGATCACCGGCACCTACGTGCTGACAGATCAGATCAACAACGGCTTCGCAGACATCTTCAAGACATCCTTCCAGGGCACCGCCGTCCAGGTGTCGCCGAAGACGGCGTTCGCCGCGATGGACAGCAGCGGTACGACGCCGCAGACGCTGAACACCACGATGCTCGCGCAGATCCAGAAGGTGTCGGGTGTCGCCAAGGCCGCCGGCACCTACCAGACGCTGGGTGCCGCGATCGTGGCCGGCAAGACGATCCAGACCGGCGGCGCCCCGACGCTGCTGACCACCGACCCGGGGCCGCCCTTTGATCAGGCCCGGCTGGTCGCCGGACACGACGCGCAGGCGGCCAACGAGGTCAGCATCATCAAGAGCTTCGCCGACAAGCAAAGCCTCAAGCCGGGCGACAGCTTCGACGTCGCTGCCCCAGCCGGCCTCCAGCACGTCAAGGTCACCGGTGTGTTCACCTGGGGCAACGCCGGCTCCATGGGCGGCACCATCGTCATCGCCGGCCGCCTGCAGGACGTGCAGCGATGGGGCGGCGAGCCGGGCAAGCTGAGCGGCATCTCCATCTCCGCCGATCCCGGCGTCACGCCGGCGCAACTCGCCACACGCGTGAAGTCCGCGTTGCCGGCGACCGTCGACGTCAAGACCGGCGTGCAGGCCGCCACCGACGCGACCAGCCAGTCGGCCGCCTCCATCAACGGCTTCCTGACGCCGATGCTCCTGGCGTTCGCCGGCGTCTCCGTCTTCGTCGGCGCGTTCATCATCTTCAACGCCTTCAGCATCACCGTGGCGCAGCGGCGCCGCGAGTTCGCGATGCTGCGCGCCCTCGGCGCCAGCCGCCGCCAGGTGCTCCGCTCCGTGGTCGCCGAGGCGCTGACGCTGGGCGTCCTCGCCTCGGCCGTCGGCATCGTCGCCGGCCTCGGCGTGGCCAAGGCCATCAACCTGCTGTTCAAGGCCATGGGCGCCGATATCCCCACTGCCGGCATCGCGCTCCAGCCGCGGACGATCCTCATCGCCGCGCTCGTCGGTGTCGGCGTGACCTTGGTCTCTGCCCTCGCCCCGGCACTGCGCGCGACGCGCGTACCACCGGTGGCCGCCCTCCAGGAGGGTGCGGCTCTGCCGCCCACCCGCTTCACGAAGTTCACCACGGCGATCGCCCTGGCCATCGCCGCTCTTGGCGGCGCCTCGCTCGCCTACGGCATCTTCAGCAACGGGGCGACCAACAGCCGTCTGCTCTCCATGGGCCTCGGCGCGCTCCTGCTCTTCGTCGCCATCGCGATGCTGGCCAAGTACATCGTGCGGCCGGCGGCACGCATCATCGGCTGGCCGCTGGAGAAGCTCGCTCCCACCAGCGGTCGCCTGGCCCGCGACAACGCCGGCCGCAACCCGAGCCGCACCGCCGCCACGGCCGCGGCGCTCATGATCGGCCTCGCCCTGGTCGTGTTCATCGCCGTGTTCGCCCAGGCGATGAAGAGCTCGTTCGGCGGCGCGATCGACAAGTCCACGCGCGCCGAGTTGGTCGTGCAGGACCGCACTGCGTTCATGGGCGTGCCGCAGAAGACCATCCGCTCTCTGGACGCCGTGCACGGCGTCGACACGGCGGCCGGCACGGGCTACGCCGACCTCCAGGTCAAGAAGGGCGGCGTCATGAGCGCCTACGCCGTCGACCCCGCCATCTTCGCCCGCGTCTGGGCGCTCGACTGGCGGCGCGGCGGCAGCGACGCCCTGCTCGGCAAGCTGGACGCCCATCACGTCCTGCTCGAGGACGGATCGCAGCTCGCCGCCAAGGTCAAGGCCGGCGACACGATCACCGTCACCACGCAGGGCGGCAAGAAGGCCCGGCTCACCGTGCTCGGGTTCTACCGCGACCAGATGGCATTCACCGGCATGATCACGAGCCTGGACGCCTTCAAGGGCGTGGGCCTGCCGACCGCATCCGTCCTCACTATGGTGCGCACTCGGGACGGCGCCAACATCGGGGCGACCCAGGACGCCGTCGAAAAGGCGCTCTCCGCCTTCCCGACGCAGAAGGTCATGACCAAGGGTGAGTACCTCGCCACCATCAACAAGCAGGTCGACCAGATCCTGATGATGTTCTACGGCCTGCTCGCCATGAGCGTCCTCATCTCGGTCTTCGGCATCGTCAACACCCTGGTGCTCAGCGTCCACGAGCGGACGCGTGAGATCGGCATGCTGCGCGCCATCGGCGCGACCCGCCGGCAACTCCGCCAGATGGTCCGCTACGAGAGCGTCATCACCGCCGTGATCGGCGGGGTGCTCGGCACGGCGGTCGGCATCGCCATGGCCTACGTGATCATCACCCAGCTGGGCGGCGACGGGCTCGTCTTCGGCCTCCCGTGGGTCCAGCTCGGAGTGTTCATGGTGCTCGCGGTGGTCGTCGGAGTGATCGCGGCGGTGCTGCCGGCGCGGCGCGCCGCCGGTACGCGGATCCTCGAGGCGATCCAGTACGAGTGAGGCGCCGGGCGGCGGCCTGCGCGTTCACCGCCACGCCGGAGGACGGCGGACCCTCCCCCGAGGTCTGCCGGTCCGCGAGCATCCCCGGCTCGCGGGAGTACGCAAGGGCCGGGGCGGCGTCAGCCGCCCCGGCCCTTCGTCGCGGGCGCGCGGCCGGCGGACTCGTCGCCAAGTGTCTAGCCTGCGTGCTCGCGCACGTCCACGTCGCCGCCGGGCTCAAAGGCGATCTCGCCTGCGGCCACCCGATAGACGACGTCGGCGACGCGCTCCGGCGGCATGCCCTGCATGTCGTTCATGCGCGTCGCCGTCACGGCGGGATGCACGCTGACGATGCGCTTCTCCGGATGCTCCAGGGCGAGCGCCCGCGTGAAGCCGCGCACGCCCCACTTGCTGGCGCAGTAGGGCGCCAGGGTCGGCGTGCCGTGGAGCGACGCGGTGCTGCAGATGTTGATCACCGCGTCGCCGACCATCGGCAGGAAGACCCACGTGAGCTTCATCAGCCCCACGAGGTCGACGGCGATCTGGCTCTCGATCTCGGCGAAGTCCTGGGCCAGGAACGGCCGCCACACGACGACTCCGGCGTTGTTGACGAGCACGTCCACGACGCCGTAGTGGTCGATCACGCGCTCGAAGAGGGTGCGTATGCTGTCGTCGTCGGCGAGCTGCAGCGAGACGAGGAGCACGTCCGGCGCGCCGAGATCGAGGCAGCGCGCCGCGACCGCTTCGGCCTCGGCGCGATGCGCGAAGAAGGTGAGCGCGAGCCTGCAGCCTGCCGCGGCGAAGCGCAGCGCGATCTCGCGGCCGATGCCGATGCTCGCGCCGGTCACAAGGACGGTCTTGCCCGAAAGTCCGGTGCTCACGACCACATGCTACCCACGCCGGCGCGGCCGCGGCCGCTGGGGAGGCGCAGGCCGCAGCCCAGTCTGGCTACGCTCACGCCGCTGTAAGGTACTATCGGGCTCATGAAGGTCCTCGTCGTCGGAGCCAGCGGACGCACCGGACGCCTGCTCGCGGCGGGCGCGCTGGAGCGCGGTCACGTAGTGACCGCGCTGGTCCGCGCCCCGGAGCGGCTCGGCGCCCTCCGCGAACGAGTACGCGTTGTACAGGGCGACGTGCTCGACGGCGGGATCGCCAGCGACGCGGTCGACGGCCAGCAGGCCGTGCTCGTCGCGCTCGGCGTCGCATCCCGGCGGAGCGATCCATCCGTCAACGCGCAGGGCACGCTGAACGTGATCCGCTCGATGCAGCGCTACCGCGTGCGCAGGCTGGTCGTCCTCTCGGCCGGCGGCACGCAGCCGGGCCCGGACCCCAACCTGCCGTGGGCCTTCGAGCATCTCATCAAGCCCCTCTTCCTCAAGCACGCCTACGCCGACCTGCGGCGCATGGAGACGAGCGTCCGCCAGAGCGAGCTGGACTGGACGATCGTGCGCGCCTCGGGCGGGCTGGTGGATGGACCGGCGCGCGGCGGCTACCGGGTCGAGCCGGGCTATTCGCTGCCGGGCGGGCGCCGCATCGCGCGCGCCGACGTCGCCGCGTTCATGCTCGACGAGCTGGACCGCCGCGACAACGTCGGCCACGCCCTGGCGATCGCGTACTGAGGCCGGGCCGCGGCGCATGGCCGCAGATGCGGCCTCGTCGCCGGCGGCGGGTCGCCGGCCGGCAGGCCGAGCTCTAGGCCTTCCCTAGCTCGAACCGAAGCGCGTTCTCGAGCTGCGCGAACCCGAAGCGGAAGTCGCGCTCCCGCAACCTGGCGGGCACGGCCCGCTGGCTCGCAAGGAACATCTCGTCGCCCATGCCGCCCAGGCCTTTGGAGATCACGACCTGCGGGGCCGCGAGCGCGGCGGGGCGACGCAGGACGCGGCCCAGAGTCTTCGTGAACTCGCGGTTCGTCACAGGCTCGGGCGCCGTCACGTTCACCGGGCCCGAGAGCCCGTCGTCGTGCAGGATCCACTCGACCACCGCGAGGACGTCGTCGAGGTCGACCCACGCCCAGTACTGGTCGCCGCTCCCCAGGCGCGCCCCGGCTCCCGCCTTGAAGGCGGGCAGCATCGAGGCCACGGCTCCGCCGGCGGCGCTGACGACGATGCCGAAGCGCGGGTTGACCACCCTCACGCCCGACTCCGCCGCCGGCTGCGCCGCCGCCTCCCAAGCGCGGCACACGTCCGCGAGGAAGCCCTCGCCGAGTGCCGTCTGCTCGGTGACGGCCTCGCCGCCCAGCGAGCCGTAGGCGCCGACGGCGGAGGCGGACACGAACACTTTCGGCGGCGTGTCCATGGCGGCGATTGCCGTGGCGAGCGTGCGCGTCGCCTGCACCCGGCTCGTCATGATGGCCTGCCGCTTCGAGGTGGTCCAGACGCCGGCGATCGACTCACCGGCCAGGTTCACGATCGCGTCCACTCCTGCGAGCGCGGCCGGGTCGAGAACGCCGGCGGCCGGGTCCCAGCTGACCTCGTCGGGCCCATCCGCCGCCCGGCGCACGAGCCTGATCACGCGGTGGCCGCCCGTGGTGAGGTAGTCGGCCAAGTGCGAGCCGACGAGCCCGCTCGCGCCGCTGATGGCGACCGTGAGCCGCGGCTGCGCGCTCCAGAACCCATGGCGCTCGAGGTCCGCAACCAGACGCGCGTGACGAAAGCGGAACATACGCTCGAGCGTCTTGCGCGCCTGCCCGCCGCCGGCCGCGTCACCGAGCGCGCCCGCGGGCAGCTCGAACTCGATGTGGTCGATCAGCTCGCTGCCGAGCTGCTCCGCGGGGACGAAGCGGTGCGTGTGGTCCCACGAGCGGAACGGGCCTGAGACCTGGCGGTCGGCGAACTGCCGGCCGGGGACGTTACCGTGATGCTCGGCGACCCAGCGTCTCCACGCGGGCCCGAGCTTGACCTCGAACACCAGGCGGGCGCCGTCCTCGAACCCGGTCCCGGTGCGCTCGAGCACGCGGATCCTGTTCCAGGGCGGCGTCATCCGCGCGAACGAACCAGGGCGCAGATGCCAGTCGTAGACCTCTTCGGCCGACGCCGGCACCAGACTGCGTTTCTCGAAGACCTGCATGGAAGGTCCTCCCTCCATCGTGGCTTCTCGTGTTCTACCCGGGCCCGGCACGGGTATCACGCTGGTCGAGAAGTTGCATGTGCAAACTGAGGAGCACCCGGTCATGACTGACCACGACGGAGAAGACCGCACGATCACCGCGGAGGGACTGCGCCGCACGTTCGGCGCCGTGCCGGCCGTGGACGGCGTCGACCTGCACATCCCGGGCGGCCGCATCTTCGGCTTCCTCGGCCCCAACGGGGCCGGCAAGTCCACGCTCGTGAAGATCCTGACGACGATCCTCAACCCGACCGCCGGCAAGGCCACGGTGGCCGGCTACGACGTGCAGCGGCAAGGCGGCAAGGTGCGCGAGGCGATCGGCGTCGCGCTCCAGGACGTGGGCCTCGACCCGCTGATGACGGCGCGCGAGCTGTTGGTGCTGCAATCGGAGCTGTTCGGCAAGAGCGGCGAGGAGGCGCGCAAGAAGGCCGAGCGCCTCCTCGTCACGGTCGGTCTTGACGATGTCGACCCCAAGAAGCGGGCCGGCGCCTACTCCGGAGGCATGAAGCGCCGGCTCGACTTGGCGCTGGCGCTCGTCAACGACCCGCGCATCCTCTTCCTGGACGAGCCGACCACGGGCCTCGACCCGGCCAGCCGGGTGGGCATCTGGGAGGAGGTCCGCCGCCTCAACGAGGAGCTGGGCATGACGATCTTCCTCACCACGCAGTACCTCGAGGAAGCCGACCGGCTCGCCGACGAGATCGCCATCATCAACAAAGGCAAGATCGTCGCCGAAGGCACGCCCGAGGAGCTGAAGCGCGAGGTCGGCGACGAGGTCGTGGAGCTGCAGTTCGCGCAGTGCGAAGAGGCCGAACAGGCCTACGACGCGCTCGCCGCAATCGCCCCGAACCGACAGGCCACCGGCCACGACCTGCGACTCTACTTCGGGCGCGCCGCCGAGAACGTGCCGGAGCTGGTGCGCGTCCTCGACGGCGCCGGCATCCGCCTCCAGGGCCTGACGATCGAGCAGCCTTCCTTGGACGACGTGTTCCTGCGCGTCACCGGTGAAGGGCTCGAGCACGAGGTCGACGAGGCGGGCGAGGCAGCGGGCGACGAGGCCTCCAGCCCGCCCGCCCCAGAAGAGGCCTTGGCGACCGCGAGCGAGGAGGCGAAGCCATGAACGACATCCTCCTGCTCATCGGCCGGTCCCTCAAGAACGCCCTGCGCCAGCCGGCGACGATCATCCCCAACATCGCCATCAGCGCGTTCTTCCTGTTCGTCTACAACAGCGGGCTCAGCAGCGTCGCCCAGCTGCCCGGGTTCCAGGGGACGTACCTCGGCTTCATCCTGCCGGTGAGCATCGTGTCGGCCGCGGTCGGCGGCGCGGGCCTGGCCGGTCAGACGCTGATCAAGGACATCGACAACGGCTACTTCACCAAGCTGCTGCTGACGCCGACGCGGCGTCTCGCGGTGATCTGGGGGCCGATGATCGCCAGCGCCATCATCCTCACGGCACAGGTCGTGCTGGTGATGCTGCTCGCGCTCGTGATGGGCCTCAAGGTCGCGGCCGGCCCCGCCGGCTTCCTGCTCGTGGTCTTGCTCGCCTTCTTCTGGGGCATGGCCTTCGCCGGCTATGCCGCCTTCATGGCGCTCAAGACCAAGAACGCGGCGGCGGCGCAAGCGGCGACCTTCGCCTTCTTCCCGCTGATCTTCCTGAGCTACACGTTCGTGCCCAAGCAGTACGTCACCGCCGGCTGGCTCAAGGTCGCGGCCACCATCAACCCGACCACCTACGTGTTCGACGCGATGCGCTCCCTGCTGAACACGGGCTGGAGCGCGTCCTCGCTCGGCATCGGCTTCGCCGTGACCCTCGGGTTCGCGACGCTGACCGGCGGCATGGCGCTCTGGGCGGCGCGTGGCGCCACCAAACTGGCTTCGTAGCCGCAAGCGGTGACGCCGGACGTTCGAGCCCGGCGTCACGTCATGAGCGAGGCGCCCGGAACAACCGCAGGTCCGTCCGGGCGCCTCGCCGTCCTGCGCGAGCGGGACTTCCGCCGCGTCTTCCTCGCCCAAAGCGTCTCCGTGTTCGGCGACGGCATCACGCCGGTGGCGCTCACCTTCGCCGTCCTCGGCCTCACCGGCTCGGCGACCGATCTGGGCATCGTCCTCGCCGCCCAGAGCCTGCCGCTGGCGGCGCTCGCCCTGGTCGGCGGCGTGTGGGCCGACCGCCTGCCGCGCGCCGCGATGATGGTCGCCAGCGACCTCGTCCGCGCGGCCGTGCAGATCACCGCCGCCGTGCTGCTGCTCACCGGCGCGGCGCACGTCTGGCAGCTCGCCGTGCTCGCCGCCTGCCACGGCGCCGCCGAGGCCTTCTTCCGGCCGGCGGCCGGCGCGTTGATCCCGCAGATCGTGCCCCCCTCGCTGCTCATGCGCGCCAACGCCCTCATGGGCATGAGCGACAACTTCGGCTGGATGGTCGGGCCAGCCGTCGCGGGCACGCTGGTCGCCGTGATCGGCTCCGGCGGGGCGATCGCCATCGACGGCGTGACCTTCCTCGTCAGCGCCTCCTTCCTCGCCACACTGCACGTACCGGCCGTAGTGCGCCACGATGCGGCCAAGAGCTTCGTCGCCGAGCTGCGCGCCGGCTGGTACGAGGTGAAGTCGCGCACCTGGCTGTGGGTGATGCTGCTGCGGGCCTGCCTCGTGCTGTGCATCGTCGTCGCGCCGTTCCAGGTGCTCGGGCCGCTCGGCCTGCTTGCGCAGGGTCACACGGCAGCGGCCTGGGGCTTCATCCAGGCCGTCTTCAGCGCCGGGATGATGGCGGGCGCGGCGATCGCGTTCCGCTACAAGCCCAAGCGGCCGATGGTCCTGGTGTGCCTCATGGGGACGACCGCCGTGGCGGCGCCGCTCACGCTGGCGCTGGGAGGGAGCGCCCTCGCGCTCGGGATCGTCTACGCCGCGCGCGGCGTCGGCGTCGGCCTGCTCGTGGCGGTCTGGAACACGACGCTGCAGACGCAGATCGAAGGCGAGGCGCTGGGCCGTGTCACGGCGTGGGACTGGATGTCATCGACGGCGTTGTGGCCGGCCGGCCTGGCGGTGGCCGGCCCTCTGGCGCAGGCCTTCGGCGTCACCGCGCTGTGCTGGGTCTCGGCAGGTCTCGGCCTGGCGGCCTCGCTGTGGGTGCTGTTCGTGAAGGACGTCTGGCGGCTGCGGCCGGCGGCGGCGCTGGCGGCGGCTCCCGCCGCCATGCCCTCACCGCCGCCGGCCGTTCCGCCGCGCGACTGATCGCCGGCCGACCGAGCATCGCGCGACTGCGCCTCGCGCGACCGACCGACCGCCCTGCGAGACCGCCTATGCGGCGGCTGAGTACTGGGTGCGCGAGCGGCCGCCGCCGTAGTAGATGAGGATGTCGAGGACGATGCCGAGCGCGAAGAACACGGCGCCCCAGCCGCTCAACCCACCGAAGGCGTTCTGGGCGATCGCGTAGCCCATGGTCGTGCACGGCAGGAAGAGGAAGCCGAGGAAGCCCCAGATCCAGCCGATGCTCGCCTGCGACAGATAGCCGAAGATCCACATGCCGAAGAGGACCAGGCGCGGCGACGCCGCCAGGATCCCGGCGATCAGACAGCAACCCATCTGGCGCTCCTTTTCTCGTTGCCCGCACGTGTAACGGGACCTTCAAAGTACGTTCGCGCAACGGTAACACGCCGCGGCGAAGATGTGGGCGTCATGATCACACGCAGCATGAAGGTCAGGCGACGGCTGCGCTCGGCGCGTGTCTCGGCGCTGACGTTCGAGGAGCGCCGGGCGGAGATGCGCGAAGCGGAAGCCCGCGTCAGCGGCGCTCCCGCGCGTCCGGATCGCCTCGACGTCCCTGCTGCCCCGGCGGCGACCGCAAGCCAGCCTGGTCAGGAGCCCACGGCTCTGTGACCTGACCGCGGCGGCGGGCGCCGCCCCCTTGCCCCTCCGTGCGCCCGCCGCCGCGCTGCCCCTGCCGCGTCCGCCGGCGCCGCATCCGCACGCCACCGGATCGGCGGCGCCGGAGACGGCTTCACTCTGATTCACACGGTCTTCGCAGACCGCTCACGCCCTTCTCGTCGCCGCAGGCTACAAAGTGCCATCGGCAGCGATCAGAGGGAGTCCCGATGAGCGCCAGGATCGACCTCGCGTGCACGGTCTGCAGTGAAGAGTTCGTCATTCCCGGCGTGAACTCGACGGTGCGCCCGCACGGGGGTGAGGCCGGCGCCGGGAGCGTGTCCGGCCGTAAAGGGGGATGGGCCGCGGCGACTGATGTCAGTCGCCGCGACCCATATGGGGCCAGCGGCTCCCGGGCTCAGGAGGTAGATCGCCCGGGCAAATGGGGCCTTGGCTCGGTGGGGGCGCACCGTACATCAGCCTGGTCCCGACGGCCGGGGGGGCAGCCGTCTTATGCCGTTTCATGGCTCGGGCATCATTCTGCCCAGTGATTGTTGAGTTGGTGTTGCGCGGGAGTTGAGACAGATTGCGCCGCCGGCCACCAGCGCTGGGCGTCTTCTCCGCGGCGGCAAGGGCCCCGTCAGCGGGTCGCGCGAACGCCGTCAGTCTGCCGCGAATGCGTCGCAGCCCGGTGCGATTCGCGGTCCAGGATGGGCCTGTTCCCAGGCGGAGCCGACCGCGAGCACCAGCTCGTCGGCGAAGCGCGGACCGGTGATCTGCAGGCCGAACGGGACACCGTTGGGTGAGGCGCCCGCGGGCACCGTCAGCGCCGGGTGACCGGTGAGATTCTGGACGCCGGTGTTGAAGGACGACGACTCCGTGCCCGGTGCGGCGGCGCCGATCTCGCGCCCGTCGGCATAGATGCCCTCAACGGCGTTGGTCGGCGTGACGAGCAAGCGGTCCTCGCCGAGGAGCTCGTCGAGGCGGCGCGCGTAGTCGAACCGCCGGCGGCGCGCCGCCACATACACTTCGAGGCTCGTGTCGAGCGCCTCGCGCAGCGCCTCCAGGAACCAGGGCTCGAAGAGGTCGGCCTTCGCCTCGATCGTCTCGCGGCCGAGCTCCGCCGCCTGCTCGCAGAGGCACGTGAGCAGCCAGTCGTCGTCCGGTCGCCCGCCGCCGAAGACCTCCACGGGCGCGATCGACTCGACCGTCAGGCCCAGGTCCTTCTCCAGACTGGTGAGCGCGGCGTCGAACAGGTCGGGCAGTGCTCCCGGCAGCGGGCCGGCATCGACGAAGCGCGGCGCCGCAAGCACAAGTGACGGCTTGCGCCCCGCCGGCGCTCCCGGGCGAGCTCCGGTGGCGCCGACGGAGGCGGACACGCCCGCTTCGCCGGCCGCGCCACCTCGCTTGACGGCATCCGCGAGCCCCGCGAGCCGCACGGCCAGGCCGGCCGGCAGCGCCGTAGGGTCTCCGGGCGCCGGACCGCACTGGATCGCGAGCAGCAGGCGCAGGTCGTCCATCGAGAGCGCGATGGGCCCGTCGGTGGAGTAGTCGATCCAGGCCGGCACGGGCTGGCGGCCAACGAGCCCGTTCGTCGGCTTGATGCCGAAGAGTCCGCAGAAGGACGCGGGGATGCGGATGGAACCGCCGCCATCCGTCGCCGTCGCGAACGGGATCATGCCGGCGGCCATGGCGGCGGCGGAGCCGCCGCTGGAGCCGCCGGGCGTCCACTCCCGCGCCCACGGGTTCACGGTGACGCCGTAGGCACTGTTGCCCGTGTAGCCCTCGAAGCAGAACTCGGGCACGTTCGTCTTGCCGATGGGGATGGCGCCGGCGGCGCGAAGCCGCGCCACGCACAGGGAGTCGCGTGTCGCCGGCGGCACGTCGGCCAGCACCCGCGTGCCCTGGGTCGTGCGCATGCCGGCCAGATCGTGGTTGTCCTTGACGAGGAACGGCACGCCGGCGAGCGGGCCTGCGTCCTGACCGGCGCGAGCACGATCGTCGAGCGCTCGCGCCTCGGCCATCGCCTCGTCCTCGTCGCGCATGCCGATCACCGCGTTGATCGCCGCGTTGCGGTCTCCAACGCGATCGTAGGCGCGCCGCACCAGCTCCACGGCCGACGTCTCGCCGGCGCGCACCTGCTCCCCCAGTTCACGCAACATCGTAGCCCCCCGGCTCCTCGGCGATCCGGCCGTCCCCGCGGCCCTCTTCTTCGCGCGCCGCGCGGATGTCGCCGAGGGCGTCCTCGGCCCAGCGCCGTGCGGTCTCGTCGTACAGGACTTCTTCGAGCGCCGCCACGGCCGGCTCGCCGACGACGACCAGCTGGTCCACGGCCGCCTGCTTGAGCTCGTCGTCGGCGCGCCCGGCGAGGATGCGCAAGAGTCCGCGGATGAGTCTCGTGTCGCTGAGCCCGTGCAGTGTCTCGAGAGCACGTTGCGGCACGGGGCCGTCGAGGTCGTACACGTGCCCGCGAGACGCGTCCAGAAGCTCCTCGATCACCTCCGCGCCGCGCTCGATGAGCGTCGCCTCGACGCTGTCGACGAGCGGCCACGTGTATCTGGTCAGCGGCAGGTCCAGCAGCGCGATGAGCGCTTCCGTAGGCGCGTAGTGATCGTGATCGCTGAGGAAGTCGTCGATCGCGCTTGCGGCGTACTCCCGGTCGTCGTCGGTCTGCGCCTCCTCGAAGGCGTCGGCGAGCTGCCTCGCCAGACCCACGAGCGCCTCTTCCTCACTGCTGTAGCGGCCCTGCGACATGTCGGGTCAATGCTATGCGATGCGGACGCCGGGTGGCAGGGGCGCCCGGCGGTCAAGGCTGTCGGTCAGGACCGGCCGGGAGTCTCATCGCCGAACAGGCCGAGGTACTCACCGTACCCCTCGGCCTCCATCTCCTCTCTGGGGATGAAGCGCAGCGCCGCCGAGTTCATGCAGTAGCGCAGGCCCGTCGGCTTGGGGCCGTCCTTGAACACGTGGCCGAGGTGCGAGTCCGACGCCGCCGAACGGACCTCGCTCCGCGGAAGCAGAAGCTTGAAATCCGTCTTGGTCTTCACGGCCTCGTCGCGCACCGGCTTGGAGAAGCTCGGCCAGCCGGTGCCGGAGTCGTACTTGTCGCGGCTGCTGAACAGGAGCTCGCCACTCACGACGTCCACGTAGATCCCGTCGCGGTGCTCGTCCCAGTACTCGTTGGCGAACGCGGGCTCGGTGCCCTCGCGCTGGGTCACCTCGTATTGCATGGGCGTCAGGCGAGACATCAGGTCCGCCTCGCCGGCATGATCTGTCTTCATCGGTGCCTCACAGGACTATCTGGCTGTGCGCCGCGGCCTCGCGACGCTCGGATGTGCCGCCATCCACTCTTCGTGTGGCGGCACCCGCTCCCCCACCACGTACAGGAAGTAGTACGCGCCCATGTCGCCGAGAAAGCGGAACTCGCCGCGCAGCGCGGCGACGGTGTCCGCGAAGGAGCCGCGTCCGCGCAGCCAGCCGACAAAGCCGCCCGCCTCGCCGTCCAGCGCGAGCATGACTCCCGCATTGTGTACCGTCGCCTCGATCTTGGCGCGGTTGCGGATGATGCGCGTATCCTCGGCGAGCCGCTCGACGTCCTCGCCATCGAACGCGGCGACCGTCTTCGGGTCGAAGCCGGCGAAGGCCTCGCGGAAGCCGTCCCACTTCGCTTCCACGACCTGCCAGCTCATCCCAGACTGGAAGGCGGCTTTGGTCAGGACCTCGAGATAGTCGGCCAGTCTGGTGGGCTTTATCTGAACGGGAGCCTGCATCGGTGTCTCCGCTTGGGGGTGCCGGTCAGCCGGACTATTCCCACCGGAAGCCTGAGGCACGCGCACGCGGCTTCGCGAGGCGCGACGAGCTGATCCAACGAGGGGACGCTAGTGCCGGCAGGTGGCGTCTGGGCCGACGGGCGAGAGCTCCATCTCCACGAACGCCTCGACGGCGCTGCGCACGTCGGCGCGGTCCTCGCCCGCGAACACGCGGATGCCGGCCTGCACGCAGGCGAGCAGCGGCCGCTGGCCGATGCCGGCGACGATCACCGCGTCCACGAAGTTCTCGCCCAGCGTGAGCACCGGCGCCATGCAGCCGCCGTCCGAATGCGGCCTGTTGACGACGACGTCGACGGGGCCGATCTCGCCGCCGACGATGTCGACGAGGGTGAAGTACGGGCTGCGCCCGAAATGCCCGGAACGGGCCGAATCGAGACCGCCGGGAGCCTCGGACGGGACGGCGACGCGGAGGCGGTCTGAGTAGGAGTCGATCATGGGGAACAAGCTCCCTCCGGCTGGACGGGACGACGACGAGCGAGCCTCTACTGTACACGCCCCAACGGCGCCGCGCGCCCCGGGCGCCGGCCGGCGCCGAAGCCGGGAGTCGCGGGCGCGGATCCCGGCGTGTGCAAAGCGCCGCCGCGGGCTATCCTGCAGAGTGAAGGCCGAAGTGCGGAGGACCATCGTGCCACTGGGCGGATACTGTACGCAGTGCGGACGCTGGGTCTGGCTGACGTCCTACGGGGAATGCCAGAACGGGCACCCGCCGGCGTCCGTCAAGGATGTCCAGCAACTCAAGCCGCAGCCGACCGACGTCGTCGTCACGTCGGCTGAGCCGCCGTCGGCGCCACGGGCCCGCTTCCGCTGGTGGTGGCGCCACTCGCTGTGGATCGGCTGGACCTTCTCGCTGGGCTTCCTCAACTGGGTCTCGTTCGTCTACATCGGCATCAAGGCGCGCAGGCCGCCGTGGACGGCGCTCGGCTTCGTCTACCTTGTCCCGCTGGTGCTCACGATCCTCGCCTGGGGCACGCCGCTGCTGGCACCGATGATCGCCTTGCAGCTGGTCGCGTCGGCCGGCTCGTTCGTCAATGCGCTTTACCTGCGGCCGCACTACCGCGCGATCATGTTCGGCGACACGCCGCTGCCGGCGCTGCCGGCGCCGCCGCAGCCGCCGCCGTTGCTCACGGCCGGCGAGCGGCCGGCGCTGCCCAAAGGCATGGACGAGGGGGCGGCGGACGTCCTCCAGCCGGCCCGCCGCCAGGTCGACACCATCCTGCAGAGCGCCGGCAGCATCACCAAGCCGGCGGTGCGCGACGAGGTCATCGCGCTCTGCCGTACCGCCGATCAGATCATCGCGGAGCTGGCTTCGCGGCCGCGCAAGCTCGATGCGGCGCGCGGCTTCCTCACGTACTACCTCGATGCAGCGCAGCGCATCGTCGACGGCTACGTGTACCTAAACGGACGCGCGAGCACGTCGCCGGACATCACGCGCACGCTCGCCCGTGCCGAGGACTCGCTCCACGTGGTGCAGCAGGCGTTCGACCGCCAGCTGGCGAACGTGCTCGAGGATCGCGCCCTCGATCTCGACAGCGAGATCGAACTGCTCGAGCGCACCGTGCGCACGGAGACCATGTACACCCAGACCGGGGAGCTCACATGAGCGACGAGATCGAGAGAGTGGACGCGGCGGCGGACGAGACGGGCGGCGTCCCCGGTGCGCTCACGGCCGGCGCGGCCGCTCCCGCTGCGCCGACAAGCGGCAGCCCCGCTTCCGACACTCCCGCCGCCGGCCCCCTGAGCGCCGCCGACCTCGCGCGCGTGGAAGAGCTCAAGAACGCCGTCGACGTCACCGACGCGCAGGGCATCCTCGGCTACGGGCTGCCAGCGCAGAGCCGCATCGCCAACTTCGCCGACTCACTGCTCGGCGACGTGCGCAACAAGGACGCCGGCGCCGGCGGAGAGGCGCTCGGCGACCTCCTCAAGAAGGTGCGCGAGCTGGACGTGGACTCGCTCGGCGGCGGCTCGGGCATGGCGCGGATCCCCATCATCGGCAAGTTCGCCAACACGTTCGACCGCTTCGCCACGCGCTACCAGAAGGTCGCCACCGGCATCGACCGCATAGTCGACTCGCTGGAGCGCGCGCGCATGGCGCTGCTCAAGGACATGACCGTCCTCGACAAGATGTTCGAGCTCAACCTCGACTACCTCAAGCAGCTCGACATCTACATCGCCGCGGGGGAGCGCGTGCTCGAAGACCTCAACGCGACGAAGATCCCGTCGCTCGAGGCCGAAGCC
>Ga0316226_1002018_pt1 | contig 20013 bp, 12 predicted proteins | sample TBH18017metaG_FD_206009 | JGI IMG/M metagenome (GOLD analysis project Ga0316226, IMG submission 206009) | Freshwater microbial communities from Trout Bog Lake, Wisconsin, USA - TBH18017 | ecosystem: Environmental > Aquatic > Freshwater > Lake > Hypolimnion/Profundal zone | place: USA: Wisconsin...
GGCTTGGAAGCGAATTTCTTCCGCACCTTGAAGAAGGCAATTTTTGGATTCGCGCCTCGATGCCCATGACGCTTTCCCTTGAGGACGGCGAGGCGGCAACACGAAAAATGCGCCTGATCCTTTTGAGACATCCGGAGGTCGCCACCGTCGTTTCCCAGCATGGGCGTCCCGATAATGGGAGCGACGCTTCGCCGTTCTCCAATGTCGAGCTGTTCGTCCCGTTGAAGCCGTTCGACGAATGGCCGAAAGGTTTGACCAAGGAGAAACTCACGGAGCAAATCCAGAAGGAGTTCGAGAGCGAATTGCCCGGCATCAACTTCAACTTTTCCCAATACATCCAGGACAACATCGAGGAGGCGATTTCGGGGGTCAAAGGCGCCAATTCCGTCAAGATCACAGGCCCCAACCTTGCCATGCTGGAGAAGTTTGCCGCGCAAGTCCGGGACGAGATGAGCCAGGTACGCGGGATTGCCGATCTGGGAATCTTCCCGCTCCTTGGACAGCCGAACCTTAATATCAAGGTGGACCGCGCCAAGGCGGCGCGATACGGACTCAATTCCGGCGACGTGAACTCGGTCATCCAGGCGGCGATGGGCGGGGCGGCGGCGACGACGGTTCTGGAGGGAGACCGGCAGTTCGGCCTGGTGGTCCGATTTGCGCCGGAATTTCGGGACTCCATCGAAAAGATTCGCAACATCAAGGTGGCCTATGCAACCAGCAGCGGCGCCAACGCCTATATTCCGCTCAGCGAACTGGCGACGATCACGCTGGATACTGGCGCGGCGTGGATTTATCACGAAAGCACGAAACGCTTCATTCCGGTCAAGTTCAGCGTCCGCGGCCGGGACCTCGGGAGCACCGTGGCCGAGGCGCAGGCGCGCATCGCGAAAAACGTGAAACTTCCAACGGGCTATCGCATGGTTTGGTCCGGGGAGTTTGAAGACCTTCAACTTGCCAGGGAGCGATTGGAACTCATCGTGCCGGTCAGTTTGGCGCTCATCATCGCTTTGCTCTACTGCCTGTTTAACTCCATGCTGGAGTGCGTTCTGACGCTTTCCGGCATTCTCTTCGCCGCTGCCGGAGGCGTGCTCGCTCTCTATATTTCCGGCCTCAATTTCAGCATTTCCGCCGCCGTGGGTTTCGTCTCCCTCCTTGGCGTGTCGGTCATGAACGGCATCCTGTTGATCACTTATTACAACCAGTCCAGCCTTCGCGGAGGAACGCCCGTGGAGGTCATGTTTCATGCCGCCTCCACCCGGATGCGGCCGCTGCTGATGACCAGCCTTTCGGCGTGCATCGGCCTGTTTCCGGCGGCGATTTCCACGGGCATTGGCAGCCAGGTGCAGCGCCCGCTGGCCACGGTGATCGTGGGCGGCATGTTGGTCGGCCCCATCATGCTGCTGATCGTTGTCCCGGCGTTGAAAATGGTCTTTCTGGGGCGCGAGCGCCATCAAAGCCCGATCCACACGGAGTCCATATGAAGTTTGGCTTTATGACATCATCCCGCAAGTTTTTAATGATATGTTGGACCATGTTTCTTGCCGGTTGCGCGGTGGGGCCAAACTTCAAAAAGCCCGCCGCTCCAACGGTCCATGATTACACACCGGGTCCGGTTTCAACCACTTGCGGCGCGACCAACGCGGCCGGCGGAGAAGCGCAACGTTTTGTCACGGGCCGGGACATCGCTGGAGATTGGTGGACGTTGTTCCACTCCAAGCCGCTTAACGCTTTGGTTGAGCGTTCGCTCAAGGCCAATCCCAATCTCAAGGCGGCGCAGGCGGCCCTGACGGCGGCGCGGGAGAATGTCAAGGCCCAGAGAGGCGCCTATTATCCCAGCGCCGAGGGAAGTTTCTCCGGCTCCCGCCAGCATTCTTCGAGTCAACTTTCGCCCGTCCCCAACGCCAGCCAATTTTATTTCGATCTTTGGACGCCCCAAGTCACCGTGTCGTACGTGCCGGATGTGTTTGGCCTGAACCGGCGAACGGTGGAGTCCCTGAACGCGCAAATGGAACAAGCGCGTTTCGCATGGGTGGCGGCGGACATCACTTTGAGCGCCAATGTTGTTGCCGTCGCCATCCAGGAGGCTTCCTTGCGGGAGCAGATTGACGCGACCCATCACCTCATCGAAATCAACACCAACATGCTGCGCATATTGCGCGCCCAGTTTGCCAGAGGTTATGCCAGCAGGCTCGATGTGGCGGCGGAGGAATCCCAACTGGCGCAAATCATGGCCACCCTGCCGCCGCTGGTCAAACAACTGGATCAGAACCGCGACCTCCTCGCCGCGCTCTCCGGGGGCTTTCCCGGCGAGGGGATGGCGGAGAAGTTTGAGTTGTCCGGTCTGAAACTGCCCCGGGAGTTGCCGTTGAGCCTGCCGTCGCGGCTTGTGGGGCAGCGTCCGGATGTGCGCCAGGCCGAGGAAAACATGCGTGCCGCCAGCGCCCAGGTGGGGATTGCCGTGGCGAACCGGCTGCCGAATTTCATGTTGAGCGCGGACGCCGGCTCGGATGCGTTGCAGTTGGGACAAGTGTTCTCTTCCGGCACGGGCTTTTGGGGCTTGGCCGGCTCCGTGACGCAACCCCTTTTTCAAGGGGGCGCCTTGCTGCACCGGCAGCGGGCCGCTTGGGCGGCTTATACGAATGCCGCCGAGCTTTATCGCGGCGCCGTCCTGACAGCTTTTCAGAACGTGGCCGACACGCTGGTCGCGCTGGAACAGGATGCCAACGCGTTGAACGCCGCCGCGACCGCCAGAGATGCCGCCAGGGTCACGCTGGACCTGTCCATGCGGCAATGGCAGACGGGCTACGCCAGTTACCTGTCCCTGTTAAACGCGGAACAAGCCTATAACCAAGCCGTGATCGCCCTCATTCAGGCCCAAGCCAATCGCTACGCCGACACCGTCGCGCTCTTTCAGGCGCTAGGCGGCGGCTGGTGGAACCGTCCTGATCTGACCAAAATATAGCCAAAATTTTTAATTTAGATTGAATCCGGGGGCGGTTTGACGGTATTCACTGCGCCATGCTTGGCGAAAGCGTGGCGGCGCAACAGGGCAATCTCCTGGAAGCCGCCAAAGAACACATTCATTTGGGGCCTGTCCCGGATTGGGTTGTGCCGTGCTCGTTTCGGATGGATTTCAAACCGGAACAGCCCGGCCATGTCACTCATCTGTTTGCCAGCCGGCAAATCCACGCCGAGAAACACCAGTCTTTTGTCCATACAGCCATCCGGTTGGAAACCATTCAGGCGGTCCAAAATGAGGCCCAAGGGCGCATTGCCTTTGAGCCGCGCTCTCAGATTTTCACGCTGCACTGGCTCAAAATCCATCGCGCCGGCACGGTTTTTGACCACACGTCCCTCGGAAACATCCGTTGCGCCCATCAGGAGTCCGATGGCTTTGCTTCACCCCATCGCCTGACCCTCTTGCTGTTGTTGGAAGACGTGCGGCCCGGCGACGTGCTGGATTTGTCTTATACCATGGAGGAACAGCCGATTCTGATGCCCGAATACTGCGGATGCCTCTTCTCCCTGCCCCAAGCGCCCCTGGGCAAGTTGTACTTCTCCATCCGTTTCCAGGACTCCAGGCAAGTCCGGTGGAAGTCGTCCGCGCCGGATTTGCAGCCGGTGCGAACGCAGCAGGGCGGCCAGACTCTCTGGGTCTGGCGGCTGGAAGATTTTCCCGGCTCCAGAGCGGAGGAAAACACGCCTTCCTGGCACATTTCCCATTCGTGGATTCAGGTGTCCGACTGCCCGGATTGGAAAACGGTCGCCGCCGCTTTTGCCCGGTCATGGGACGTGGACAAGGCGAACGCGAACCTGGCGGCCATGATGCCTGAAATCGCGGCGGGCAAAGGTGATATTTCCCGGCAAACCCAAAACGCCATCCAATGGGTGCAGGACCAATGCCGCTACCTGACACTGGACGGGGAGTTGGACGGACAGCCGCCGACGGCGCCGGAGGTGGTGGCGCGCCGCCGGTATGGGGACGGCAAAGACCTCTCCGTTTTGCTGATGGCGTTGCTGAGGAGCCTGGGCCTTGAGGCCCGTTTGACGTTGGTCAACACCCATTGGCGAAAATCCCTCGCCGCCTTGCTCCCAATGCCTTCTCTTTTTGACCACATCGCCGTCGAATACAAGACCCAGGGCGAAATCCGCTGGGTGGATGCCACCGTCAAAGGGCAGGGCGGCGACTTGCTCAATCGGGTCATTCGCGATTTCGGCGTGGGTCTGCCCGTGACACGGGACGGCCCCGGCCTGATCGAAGCGCCGGAATTGGCGGTGGAATCCAACGTCTATCAAATCAAGGAATCGGTCCTTCTGGACACATCGGGCGAGCCGTCCATGCTGGGCATTGTGATCATGGCGCGGGGCAGCCACGCCGAGGACCTGAGACGCGAGTTTGAGAAACACGGGGCCGGGGACGTCGCGCGGCGGCGGTTGCAAAAGTGCGTGGACAGGTTTATTGACGTAAAACGAGTCGGGGCCCTCGAATACCGCGACAACCGGGCGGACAACGAGTTTTTTTTGGCGGAGGTGTTCGAGATCAAGAATTTTCTCAAGGAGGACTCCCAGTCCAGTTGGTTCAAGCTGGAAGTCAGCGCCGAAATTGTGGCCAACCTGCTGCCGATGCCCATTGCGGGCTTGCGTCACTCCCCTTTGGCGCTGCCCCATCCCCGCCATGTCGTGCATATCATGGAGGTTTATTGCGTCGCCCTGCCGCCAGCCCTTGTCAAACAACGGAAGATCGAAAACCCCTGGCTGCGTTTCACGCGGCTGCGCAAGACACTGGCCGGGTACTGGATGGTGACAACCACCCTTTCGACGCTGACCGACGCCATAGAGCCGGATGAGATTGATGAATATCGGGAAGCGGCGCGCCAAATCCGGCTGCAATCAAACTGGACCGTGCTCGTGCCGGAGGGACAGGAGCGCCCGTACCAGAGGAGCGATTTTGGGAGGCTGCCTGTTTCATGGGAAGCATCCGCCATCGCTTTTCCGCGTCTGCCCAGAGCGGTTGCCGTGCCTATTCCCCCGATGGATCCGCAACTCGAGGCAACGAAACCATCCGGCGCTCCTTCCTTCGCGGATTCGTCGGAGGAGTCTGAAGAGAACGAGTTGCGCCGAAAAAAGCGTCATCGCCGCCGCCATGAAAACAAACTGGCCGACGCGTGGCTGGCCGTCCTTGCCGGTTTGCTGGCGGTGGTCGTGTTGCTGCTGGGCATCACGCTCTTCAAGCGGGGTGGTATTTTCACGAAATCCCCTCAATCACCCGCCCAATCCCAGACGAACCATTGACGTTCCGGCACGAGAGAAGCGCCATGAAAGTATCTTCTTGTGTTTGCCGGGAGGAAGTCTATTGTTGGGAGAATGGATGACATGTCAAAAAAGTGGGAGCGATGAAAACCGCCCGCATATTGGACGAGGAGGACGACAGCTTCGGGCTGGAGTACGACAATACCCTGGGTCAGAAGAACACGATGCGCCTGGATGCCTCGACCTACGAAAAGGCGATTCAGGAGGCGAAATCCTTCCTGGGCATCAATCTGGAGAACCTCGACGGGGATGGGGACACATGGGAAATTGAGTGAATAGAGACTGATTTTTCATGCGCAAGCCTTTGTTCATCAAGATTTTGCGTGGAATTTGTCCCGCCGGTTGAAAATAGTTGAAAATTGCATTTGACATTTCCAGCGTACCGGCTAGATTGGCGTCCTGTTCGATAGCTTGTCACTTTCGAGATATGGTGAATCCTCAAGTGAACCTGGTTCAGTGATGATTTTAAACCCGACGTTCGGGAACAGTCTGGAAGAGCAGTGAGTCAGGACAGTGTAATAGTCACATGAGTAATAAATTGTTTGTTGGAAATCTTTCCTTCAATACCACCGAGAACGACCTGCAAGATGCCTTTGCCGCCCACGGCACAGTCACCGAGGCCAACCTGATGATGGACCGGTCCACGGGCCGTCCGCGCGGGTTTGGTTTCGTCACCATGAGTACGCCCGAAGAGGCCCAAAAGGCTGTTGAGGCGATGAACGGCAAATCCATTGATGGACGCGCCCTGACCGTCAACATCGCGCGCCCGCGCGAAGAGCGTCCCCCAGGTGGCGGTGGCGAGCGCCGTCAGTACGGCGGTGGCGGCGGCGGCGGACGCAATCGTTACTAATCTCCCAGGTGGGAACAGGTTTCGAGGCCCGGTTCGCCGGGCCTCGTTTCCATCCCCGCCAAACGCAATGCGGCAATTCAAAGGTATTTGTTTAACGGCATGAATAACCCTCCAGCGAAGAGGCAGGATTGAGCCGCCCGTTTCCCTCCCGTTCGTATCAGTCGCGCGAACCGTTGCATCGGCGCAACGGGAAGATTCGCGCCCGCGAAGTCCGGGTCATAGACGATCAGAAACAACAACTGGGTGTCATGTCCTTGAGCGCGGCTTTGGAGTTGTCGCGCACACGCGGTCTGGATCTGATCGAGATCGCGCCGAACGCGACGCCGCCCGTCTGCCGGATAGTGGACTACGGCAAATTTCTTTACGAGGAAGCCAAGCGGAGCAAGGATGCCCGCCCCGCAGCCAGCCGGATGAAGGAGTTGCAGATTTCCCCCACGATTGACCCCCACGATTTGTCCGTCAAGAAGGAACATGCCATTCAATTTTTGTGCGATGAAATGAAGGTCCGCCTCAAGTTGAGGTTTCGCGGGCGGCAAAAGGCGCACAAGGAAATCGGTTTTGAGGTGATGAACCATTTTGTGCAGGAGGTTGCCGCGTACGGCCAGGCGGATTCGCCGCCGAAAATGATCGGTGATCGAGACCTGAATGTCCTCATCAGCCCCCTGCCTCGCAACAAGCGCGCCAAAAACCCGCGCGCCAGCCAGTCTTCAGCCCCGGCATCGGCCTCTCCGGCGGCTTCCCCCGCGGTTCCACCTCCGGCTCCGTCTCAGGAACCGCCGCCGGCTCCGTCTCAGGAACCGCCGGTTTAGCGCGGTCTTTTGATCCTGCTCGTAATCCTAATCCTAATCCTACTCCTAATCTCTTCTGGTTAAAGGGATTAGGAGTAGGATTAGGAAAGATAAGGGATGGTCAGCGGTCCCTGCGGCAACACGGCGACTCGGGCGCGGGGACCCAACGCCTCCAAACGCTTCGCCACGGCGGCGCCAATGTCATGACACGGATTCAGAAAGGCGCGGCGCGCCACGTCGTCAGGCAGGGAGCTGTACAGTAAAACTTCCACATCGCGCTGGATGAGGGCCTGAACATGGGCCTGCCATTGTTCGGGGCGCTGGAAACCGGGCGCGCTTAACATTGCCAGAATCTCCTCCGGGCCGCCGGCGCTGGAGAAAAGTTTTTCCAACGGACTGCCAGGGGGAATGCCTTCGCGGCATTCGCAGGCCAGGATCAGCAGGCCGCCCTTGACCAGGATGCGCGCGCCGGCGCTCATGCCTTTGACACCTTGATAAAGATTCAAGTCCAGCGGGTAGCCGCTGTTGGTGGTGACGACGATGTCAAACGGGGCCTGGACTTTTTGCATGGCCGATTGGCGGACAAATTCGCATCCCGCGCCGTGAGCCTGGATCAAATCGCCGGCAAAAACGCCCGTGATGTCGCGGCGCTCGTTAAGGGTGACGTTGAGAAGAAAACTGGGGCCAATCCGCAAGGCGACATCCCGCAATTCCTCCCATAGTGGATTGCCAACGGTGACGCCGAAAGAGGCGCCGGGATCGCCGATGTTTTTAAAGCCGTGGTTGCTCATGATGCTGCGCAGCCCCCCGCAGCCGGGAATGATGCCTTTGACGCCGCCGCTGAAGCCGGCGAAGAAATGGGGTTCGATGAACCCGGTGACGATGCGGACATCGGCTTCGGCCAGATGACGGTTGATGAGGGCGGGGGAGCCGTCGCGCATCGAGCCGAATTGAGCCAGGGCGGCGGGGTCTTCGGCCTGATGATTAAGGACGCGGTAGCGGCGCGTGACTTCCGGCGTAAGCAGCTTGTCCAACTCGTCCGGCGTGTTGGGACGATGGGTGCCGAGCTGGTTGAGCAGCGTGATCCGCTCGCGCGGCACATCGGACAAATAATCCAGAAGCCAGGGAATCAGGCGGTCATTGGGCGTGGCTCGCGTCAAGTCGGTGAAGGCGATGCAGACGCGGTCGCCGGGTTTGATCCATTGGCGCAAGGGGCGGGCGGCGATGGGCTGGTCGAGGGCGGCGATGACGGCGGCGCGCTCATCGGGCAAGCCGGGGCGATGGGCCGGCGTGATGACGGTGGCGCGGCCGTCGGGCAATTCGACGGGCAGACCGCCCTGACCGTAAGCTAAAAGGATTTTCATGCAGTGACTTGGGGAATGTGCCACAACCGTGGAGATTGGGAAAGGATGCAGAATCCATCCGATTTTTCGCAACGAAATTGACCTGGCGGGGTTCGTCCTGCAAACTGATGGCGATGAGCAATATGGCAAAGGTTGCGCGGGTAGTGGGTGTGCTGGCCCTGGCCGGGGGCGTGGGGGTGTTCATTGGCTGGATGGAAAGCCGTCATGGCGACATCCAACCGATTGCCTTGCCTGCCAGTTCGAATCAACCGGCCATTGCGATTGCTCCGTTGGCGATGGCGGACGCCGCGCCGGCCCCTGCCGCCAACGCTCCGGGCGCGACCCGGCAAAGACCGATCCTGACGCCGCCGCCAGCGGAGGAATCCACGGCGTGGGAGCAGGAACTGGATGACGTGCTGCTCTCCGACACCGACGCCAACACCAAGGCCGACCGCATTCTGGCAATGATTCCGACCGCGCCAAGCAACGCGCAAGTGGAGCTTTCGCAACATCTTGTAAACATGGTGCAGGACGATCATTACGACGGCGCGGCGCAATTGCTGACCAACGCGGCGACGCCCGCCGCCGTTTCGACGGTGTTGATGAACGATCTGCTCAACCGCAACAACACGCTCAAGCTGCCGATGCTGCTGGCCGTGGCGCGCGACGACGATCATCCGCTCAAAGATCAGGCGCGGGAGATGCTGGAGTTGATGATCCAGGAGGACAACGGCACCGATTGGGACAAGTGGGGCGCGTCCATCACCACCTGGCTGCAAAACAATTCGCAGTAGATTTCCGGCGCGAGCCTCGTCATGACCGGGAACAAACCCACCCTTCGCCTCCGCGTGACGGCGGCGGCGGAAACAATCGTGCGCGGAGGACACCCGTGGGTGTTCGCGCGGAGCGTGCGCGAGCAGAACCGCGAGGGCGAAACGGGCGAATTGACGGTCATCCTGGACCGCAAGGACGAGTTTCTGGCCGTCGGGTTGTTCGATTCCGATTCGCCGATACGCGTCCGCATTCTCCACGCCGGCAAGCCACTGGCCATCGGCCCGGCATTTTGGGAGAGGCGCGCGAGCGAGGCGCGGGCGCGGCGTGAGGGTTTGTTTGACAAAGAAACGACCGGTTATCGCGGCATCAACGGCGAAAGCGACGGCTGGCCGGGGCTGGTTCTGGACCGTTACGGGGACACCGGCGTTGTAAAAATATACGCGGCCGCGTGGCTGCCGCGGCTGGGGGAACTGGCGCCACTGCTCGGAGAAGGGGGGCGGCTGGTGTTGCGCCTGAGCCGGAACATTCAAAAAATCGCCGCGGAGCGATTTCACGCGCGCGACGGCCAGACGTTGCGCGGCGAACCGCCCGCCGGGCCGGTGGAGTTTTTGGAACACGGACTGCGGTTCGAGGCGGACGTCTTGCGCGGGCAAAAAACGGGTTTTTTCCTCGATCAACGGGAAAATCGCCGGGAGATCAGGGATTTGGCCGACGGGCGCGACGTTTTGAACCTGTTTAGTTTCACGGGCGGATTTTCGGTCTGCGCGGCCGCCGGCGGCGCGGCGTCGGCGCTCAGCGTGGACATCAGCGGGCACGCGCTGGCGGGGGCGCGGCGGAATTTTGCGCTGAACGCGGACCATCCGGCGGTCGCGCGCTGCCGGCATGAAACCATCCAGGCCGACGTGTTCGAGTGGCTTCGCGAAAAGACGCCGCGCCGCCATGACATGATCGTGCTGGACCCGCCTTCGCTGGCGAAAAAGGAGTTGGAGCGGGCGGAAGCCATCGGGGCTTACGGCAGGCTTGCGGCGGAGGCGATTGGGCGGTTGAAAAAGAACGGCATTCTGGCGTCGGCGTCGTGTTCGGCGCACGTGTTGGCGGAAGAATTCTTCAACTTGACGCTTGAGGCGGCGCGCAAGAGCGGGCGGCGGTTCGAGGAATTGAAGCGGACCGGGCACGCGGCGGACCATCCGGCCGCGTTTGTCGAGGCGGAGTATCTGAAGTGCCTCTACCTGCGTTTTTTGGAGTAAACAGATTAGTTAAAAATAATTCGCGGGCGTATCACGGGATGATACGATTCGCAACTGATTTATGACACGAATGCGCCTCCCGCCGTTAGTCCAGCGCCGCGGACGATCTCTATAAATTTTTTATTGCTCCATCAAGACTGCGGCGGAGCGGGCTGGGATTTGCAATGATCCGGTTGCGGGGAGGGGTTCGGGTTGTTCCGGGGACGCGATTAGGAGCTTGCCGGGATGGGGAAGTTCAACCGTGGCGATGATGGGCCGGGTCGTTTCCTGGTTGACGACGACCACGGCGCGCTTTCCGGCTCGCGTGACGTATACGGCGTGACGATACGCGCCGTTGGCGCTCACATTGGCGCCCAAAGTATCGCGGAAATCACCGTCCCACAGGTAGTCGTGATAGCGCCGCCGCAAGGCGTCTATTTTTTGGCCGTAAGCGAGGGTGAGGGGGAAATCGGTCAAATGTCCTTTGAAGTTGTAAGGCTCGTAACTGATGATGTAGCGATCCAGCAATATGAGATTGAGCATCTCGCGGTCGTCGAAGCCGGTGACGGCAACCATCACCGGCGCCTGCGGGTCGAGGTAACGGCAAACCGGGGTGGAATCGCCGCTGATGCGGAAGTAGGAAAGATAATAGGGCATCAGCCAATCTTGGGGGCCTTCGCCACTGAAAAGAAAATCCGGGTTTAACTTGTCGGCGGCTGCGCGCAATTGCGCGGTGAGGGGAATATCGCCGGAGTAGATGTAACCGGGGGGAGGATAGCCGTGGTTCGCGGCGAAGCTGTAATCGGCGGGGCTGTGACTGCAAAGCTCGTCCCAGAGCCAGCCGGCGGAACCAAGACGCATCAGTTTTTGAAATTCCCTCGCGGCAATCCGCCGGTACTCCGGGCTGGCAAAGTCCATGATGTCGCGCCGGTGATTGTTGATGCCGGCCAACTGCGTCGGCGTGCGGTAGCTGTAGCCGGCTTGTTCATAGTGAATGCCAAACGGGTCCGTTGCTCCGAATTTAAAAAGCTCGTTGGTGAACCATGCTGTTGTCCTGTCGGCCCAGTTGAGCTTGGCAAACAGGATCATCTTCACCCCGCCGGCCTGGATTTGCGCGATGGCATCATGCAATTCCCGCCAGGCGCCCAGTCCGGGGTCCGTATCCTGCGCCGGGTCCCCGCCGTCTTGTCCGCCGCGATTCCATCCGACAAGTTGAATGGCGCTGACGCCGTTCGCGGCGCATTCGCGGCCGTAGGAAATCAGATTCGTATAAGGGACACGATATTCCTGCTCCGGGGAATTGATCTGCAATTGCTGCCAGGCGTTGACATTCCTGACCCACTCCGGGAAATGGGGAGGCTTGAACCATGTGGCGCGCCATTCCTTGTACAAATCCACGCCCGCGTGCCAGTCGCCTTTGTAGCCGCGCAGGACGACCGGGGCCAGGTTCATGGCGGAATGGGGATGAACAAAGACAAAATGACACGTCCGAAATTCGAGATGCACCGGCAAACCGGAAAGGGCATCGGTTTGGGGCACCGGAGAGTTGATGGAATCCACGACGCCGGGATGTTGCTCGAACGTGTATTCCAGCATATAGGGCTGGGTGGGATCGCGCATTTCCACGTAAAGCCCCTCTTGCGGCGCCTGAATCAAACAAAACAGACTATCCTTGGAAGCAACGGTCTGCATCGGAAAATCAACGCCCCAGTAACCTTTTTGGTTGCTAAAACCGGGATAAATCTCGCTGGAGGGGAGGTCGCCGTAACTCATGTGCCTGGTGTTCAGCGAGCTGTTGCGTGCGGGCGGGTTGAAGTCGCCAAAATACGGGTAATCCACGGTTTCAATCGTGAGCGGGGAATGGTTGGTGATCGCCCCGCTGAATGTCAGAACGCCGTTGCTCAAGGTCACGGTGGAAGTGAAAATGATGGGCAGCGTTCCGCCATGTTCGCTGAGCAAATCCCGCCACTGAAAACGCGCCTCATGGGGAGAAATTTTCGCGGCCTCCGCGGCGCGCTGCTTTTGTCCCAAAATAAAATTGTCGCGGCGGCCGGGCAGGGGCGCATGGAGCCGGAACGACATTGCCAGTTCAGGACGCCGCTCCATCGTCCAGTGCGTGGATTTATTTTCCAAACGCGCCAATCCGCCGGAATCGCTGTCAAACGCGACGAGGAGCGAATCGTCCTCCAATACCAGATCGGCGCTCCGGGCCGATGGACACAGGGAAAGAGCAAACAGGCCCAAAGCAACCCATAGCCGCGTCGAAAAGCGAACGCATGTCTTCATGGCGTGTGATTGCCGGCAGGGAAACAAGACTCTCTGCGTTTCTTTATGTCCGGTGGTTTGCTGATGGATTTCTCGTTGATAGGTCATGGCGTTGTTTACATCGAAGCAGCGCAGTAAGCGAGTTTTTCTCCGCCCGGCGGATGATTCGGCGTTTGAAGTGATCGGGGGAAGAAAGTAGCATGGGGGCGAATGAAGCGGCAGGAAAAACGTCCGGACAACGGTCAGGCCCAGCCGGCTGCCGCATTGTCCGCCGGAAATAATAACGGCGTTGCGGGATTTCTGAGGTGGTTGCGCCGCCATGACGGGGTGCTTGGGGTTTTGCTGGTGGCTGCCACCCTGGCCGCCTACCAGCCGGCGTGGCACGGGGGGTTGATATGGGACGATGACCAGCATGTGACGCCGCCGGGACTCCGTTCGTTGCACGGTCTGGGCCGGATATGGACGCAGCTTGGGGCGACCCAGCAGTATTATCCCCTGGTTCACACGGTGTTTTGGGTGGAGCACAGGCTGTGGGGGGATGGGACGTGGGGTTGTCACTGGGTGAACATGCTGCTTCATGCGTTTTCGGCGTTGTTGCTGGTGAGAGTACTGCGGCGGCTGAACGTGCCGGGGGCCTGGCTGGCGGGTTTTTTGTTCGCGCTGCATCCGGTGGAGGTGGAATCGGTGGCGTGGATATCGGAACTCAAGAACACGATGTCGGGGGTGTTTTATCTTGGGGCGGCGCTGGCGTATCTGGGATTTGACCGGGGTCGGGGCAGGTGGAATTACGGCCTGGCGCTGGGGCTGTTTGCGCTGGGGTTGATGTGCAAGACGGTTATCGCGAGTCTGCCGGGGGCGTTGCTGGTGGTGTTTTGGCGGGAGCGGGGGAAGTTGTCTTGGAAGCGGGACGCGCTGCCGCTGGTTCCGTTTTTCATGGCTGGGGCTGGGGCGGGATTGTTGACGGCGTGGGTGGAACGGAGGTTCATAGGGGCGGAAGGGGCGGAGTTTGAATTATCGGTGATGGAGCGGATTCTGATAGCGGGGCGGGCGGCATGGTTTTACCTGGGCAAACTGGCGTGGCCGTCGCGGCTGTCCTTTGTGTATCCGCGGTGGGAGGTGAGCGGGGGGGAGTGGTGGCAGTATTTGTTTCCGGCGGGGGTGTTGGCGTTGGCGGGGGTGTTGGCGTGGCGGCGTTGGCGGGGGCCGCTGGCGGGGCTGTTGTTTTTTTTGGGGACGCTTTTTCCGGCGTTGGGATTTTTGAACGTGTATCCGTTCCGGTATTCGTTCGTGGCGGATCATTTTCAGTATTTGGCGAGCCTGGGGCCGTTGACGGTGGCGGCGGCGGGAATCAGCGGGGCGTTGGGATTGTATCGAGAACGGAAGCCCTATGTTGAGGCGGTGTTGTGCGCGGGGCTGTTGGGGGTTCTTGGAACGCTGACGTGGAGGCAATGCGGGATGTACGCCGACGCCGAGACGCTCTGGCGAACCACCCTTCAACTCAATCCCAATTCCTGTCTGGTTCAGGACAGTCTCGGCGTGGCTCTTGAGCAAAAGGGCAAACTGGACGAAGCGATTGAAGCCTTCAACAAAGCCATTTTAATCAAACCGGATTACGCGTTTTTGTACATGAATCGCGGCAGCGCGAAGGGAACCAAAGGCGACTCGGATGGCGCCATCGCGGACTGGACCAGAGCCATCGAACTCAAGCCGGATTTTGAGGAAGCCTACAACAATCGCGGCATCGCGAAGGGAGTCAGGGGTGATTTGGATGGTGCCATCGCAGATTTCAGCAAAACCATCGAACTCAACCCAAACGATGCGGAGGCCCACAGTAATCGCGGCGATATGAGGAAAGCCAAGGGGGACGTGGAAGGGGCCATCGCGGACTGGAGCAAAGCCATCGAACTGAAGCCGGATTTCGCGGATGCCTGGATGAAGCGCGGCGACGCGAAGCGAACCAAAGGGGACGTGGACGGGGCCATAGCGGATCAAAGCAAAGCCATTGAACTGAAACCGGATTTTGCGGCTTTCTACCTTGGCCGCGGGATTTCAAAGGAAGCCAAAGGGGACTTGGATGGGGCCGCAGTGGATCGCGCCAAAGCCATAGAACTCCAGGCGGGGTCCTCCCGGTAGCGTGTCGTGTCACGGATTGCTTCAAACCGACGCACAAGCCTTATCCGCGCTTGATATGGCCCCGTCACTTCCACCGAAAAGGGAAATTTTCAGATGAATACGCATCCGCCTTGCCGACTGGGGCGCATTCTGTATAAGCTCTTTTTGCTATGATTTCGGAAATTCGAATTCAAAACTTCAAAAGCGTCCAAGATCTCACACTCAAGCTGGGGCGCGTGACGGTGCTCATCGGCGAAAACGGAAGCGGCAAAAGCAATATCCTCGAAGCCATCGCATTCGCCGCCGGCGCCGCGGCGAACAAGCTTGATCCAGAGTTCCTGGCGAATCGCGGAATTCGTGTTGCCGAAGATACATGGATGAGGTCCGCATTTCCCGAAGACGATGCTGATATAAAGAAAAAGAATGATAAAAAGAAGAACAAGGTTGAACCCATTCGTTTCGCCGTGAAGGGGACCGGTCTGGATCCAATCTTCGAGTGTAAAGTTCAGGCAAGAAGAAGAAAGGAAGACGGCAGTTTCAGCGGGTGGTCGGTTTCCGCTCCCGTTTGGAAGAAGGAGGTGGATGAGGCATTTCAACAGGTATCATTTATTGAAGAAATCGCCAAAGCTCTGGAAGAAATGCAGGCTCAACACAGAGCATCGGAGCAGATTGAAGCAACCCAGACTCCGGCGGCAAGAACAGAGGTGCAGCAGGAATTGCGGCGAATGCTCGCGATTTCAAAACTACGCGCAAAAAAGCGCGCGAAACTCGGTGATAACGCAGCCGTTTTGGGGCTCGCCGATTTCATGATTTATGCGCCGGAAAACACGACATTGAGAAATCCTCCGCCGGAAAGCGCCATCCAACCGCTCGGCACGAAAGGCGAAGGCTTGTTAAGGTTGTTGCAGTCTTTCACCGATCCCAAGGTCAGCGACCGGCTGCTAGCCATGAAAGAGAGCCTCCAACTCTTCGGCTGGTTTGACGATTTTCGCACACCGGATGAGTCCGCGATGGCGCAAGCTCATCTGCAAATCTGCGATCGCTGGCTGGCTCCTGATCGCGCGGTCTTTGATCAGCGAAGCGCCAATGAAGGATTTCTATATCTGTTATTTTATTTCGCGTTGCTGATGAGCCGGCGGACGCCGTGCTTCTTTGGCCTCGACAACGTGGACGCCGCGCTAAATCCGAAGCTGTGCTCCACGCTTATGACGAAGATTGCCGAGTTGGCCAAGAAATACGAGAAGCAGGTCATCTGCACGACGCACAACCCAGCCATCCTCGACGGGCTGAACATCAACGACGGCGAACAGCGCCTCTACGTGGTCAGACGCGACAGCGAGGGACATACAACGATACGCCGGGTTCGCGCGCCAGAGCCGCAACCGGGCGAAGTTCCCGTGCGTCTTTCCGAGGCGTTCATGCGCGGGTTGATCGGCGGATTGCCGGAGAACTTCTAAAATTCGAGGGAAGCATGCACGACTTTGCGCTCGTAACCGAAGGGCCGACCGACCACGCCATCTTAAAGAATATCCTGCTCGGATATTTCAAGAATCAGGGCGAGCCGGCAATCAACCGCGAACACCCGGACCCGCAGGCCGAGGCCGCTTTTGGTGGCTGGACGTTGCTGTTTCAATATCTGCGAGATAAGAAATTCCGGCAGGCATTTCAGTTGAATCAGTTCTTGATTATCCAAGTGGATACGGACACAAGCGAGGAACGGGGCTTTGACGTGCCGCATCAGGATGAGAACGGCCCCCTGCCACCGGCGACATTGGTTGAACGGGTGATTGAGCGGCTCAGGCGGGAGATTGGGGAACCGGACTGGAGGACCTACAATGGGCGATTCATCTTCGCCATTGCGGTTCATCAGATGGAGTGTTGGGTGCTGCCGCTGTGGTTTTCGGACGTGCGCACAGAAAAAACAACGGGATGCATCGCGGCACTAGGCGGCTGCCCGAATCTTAGGGGAATATTGACGCAGAAGAGATTCCGGTGGATTCGCGCGGAAGAAAAAGATGTGCGCAGCTACGACGAAGCCTCACGTGGCTACCGCAAGACCCGGGCACTCCTTGATCAAGGGCGGAAGAATCCAAGCCTTGCTTTGTTCCTCAATGACTTAGATCAGCGAGGCTTAACCTTACAGCCGGAAGAATAGGCTGGTGTCAACAGTGCGCGCTGGTGATCCACCAATGGAAAATTTTGTCGTTCTTCTGATTTTTTATATCCTGTAAACGCTCAAGCCTTATTTTGCGGCGGAGTCGGGGACGAGGATGACGCGGAAACCGGTTTGGGGGCCGCAGATGGGATTGTCGGCGGAGTCGTTGGGGAACCACCAATTTTCATCGGTTTTGGCGGGATCGGTGGAGAGGTCTTCGTGGGTGCTGCCGCCATAGCCGCCGCGGCGGATGTGCCCCTGCTTGTCTCCAAGCGTCTGCTGGGTGCGTGTCAATTGGAACACGTCGCCCAACGCGTCGTAGAGTCCACGGGCGTTGGGCGCCAGGGTGCCGAGGGCAATGGGTTCGGAGCCTTTTTGCAGGAAGTAGGCGTATTCGGGCGTCGCCGGGGTGCCGGCGGCGTAGAAGGCCCACTGTTCGACGGAGGGCAGGGTGTAGCGCCAGCCGGTGGAGAGCCTGCCCTGGGCGGAATCCATTTGGGTGAGTTTGTCGCAAAAGTCCATGGCCTGTTTGAACGTCATGTTTTCCAGGGGGCGGTTGTTGACTTTGGCTTTGTTGGGGCTGTTGGGATGGGCGCTGGGGTTGGATTGGAGAAGCTGGATAAATTGATCCTGGTTGACGTCGTATTGCGCGACCCACCCGCCGCCCTGGAATGGATCGGAGGCGCCGGCGGGTTTCCAAACCCCGTTCTCCGTGCCCGGCAGATCGGCCACCCAAACCAGGGTCATGCCCAGGGAGTTGGTCAACGGCGGCACCACGGAAATGGAGATGGAATGGACGGCTTTGCGCTGCCAAAGGTCTGTCGCCGTCAAGACCAATGTGTCCTTTCCGGCGACATTTCCGGGGGGCAATAAGGTCAGTTCGAGGACCGCATTGCTGCCCTGGCGGCTGGTCATCGCCAGACGCCAATTGGCAGGGGTGAGAAAACCGGCGGAGGCTGCCACCTGGGGTTCGGACATCTGTTGGAGCGCGTCGGGTTCATCGCTCAACCCCAGCCGGATGGCGGGCGTGCCGGCGGTGACGACGAAACTGGCCGGCCCGGAAATGCGCAAGGGCTGGAGGAAACGGGCCGCGAGGGTCTGGCTGGCGGCGTGGCCGTTGGGATCAGTCAAGGTGAATGTTATCTTGGTCTGACCCGCCGTTTGCGCGGCGAGGGCGGGGGAGACGCGGCCGGACAGGCTGTCCGGGATGCCCGTGATCGCCGCGCCGCCGGAAGGCTCGACCGCCGTGGAAATTTTCAATTGTTCCGGCGGAAAATAGTCGCTGCTGATGGCAAGGGACAAGTTGGTCTGGGCGCCCTCTTCAAGGATGATTTGTTCGGGCGGGAGGCCGGTGAGAACGGGCGGCGCGGGTTCGCCTTCGACGTTTAACTGGACGGTGAAGTTGGTCTCCAGCGCGCTCTCCGCCGTGACATCAAAATCCATTTTGGCGACGCCATTCCTGCCTGGAAGCGGGGACAGGGTGATGTATCCATTGGCATCCTGGCTGCGCGGGGCCTCATATCCAATGTTACCTTCGGGCAGTAGATTGGGATTGTCGGAGGACTTCCGTTTCCAGGTGGGCGGAGCGGAACCGGTGACGCGGCAGGCGATCTTCAACGGCGCATCCAGCAATTTCCGCACACCGACATGGAGATCCGACGTTTCCATGAGAGTGATCGCGGGTTTGGGCGTCGCTTCCAAGGAGAAGGGAAAAGCGTTGGAAAACGCGCCGCCGGGGCCTTGCACACTTACCGTGAGCGTTCCATGCGTGGCGATGTCCGTTATTCGCGTCAGGCAAAGGGTCCAATTCGTGCCTTCGTGAGTCAACTTGCCGGCAAGAGCGCGGGCGGGTTCGATGCCGACGACGGGTTGAATCTTGTCCGCAGGCGTGTAAGGATCGGAGATGACCAGAGGAACGAGCCGTTCTTTGTCGCCGGGTTTGAGTTGAATGGCGCCGGACGGTCCGGCGATGAGGGAGGGACTGGGGTCCACTTGCAAGGAGAAATTGGCGCTGACGGGGCGGCTGCCGCCTTCGACTTGCACGGCGAGGGTTCCCGGCCCGAAAGTCCGCGCGCGAGCAAGCGTGACGGTCCTTTCGGCTCCGCCCGACGACGGCGCAGGCTCGCAGGCCACAAGGTTGGCGGGTTCGACGGTGAAGCGGAGTTTCAGGTTTTCGGCGGGCGCGTCGTCATCGCTGACAGAGAACTTGAGTTGAGCGGAAGCCTGGTTGGCCGACAGGCGCAGAGCGTCCGGCGTCAGCAACGCCAGGCGGGAGAGAAGGGGTTGAATTTTGGTCTCGAGTGTCGCGGTGGCATCGGTTCCCTCCGTGGAGACGTTGATCCGCGCGGCGCCCTGGAATGTTTTGGGCGGCGTCGCCCGCACTTTGACAACTCCGTCGCCCGCCTTTTCGATGCGGGGCGCGATTTGGGGATCAGGAGATTGGGCGCGGACTTTGGCGTCATCTTCGGCTGGGCTGAGGTGAATTTCCCAAACCAATTCCCTGCCTGCCGGCGATGGGTCCGGCGGCTTGACGGCAACTTCAATCTTGTGGGTGATGGCCGTGATGATGGCCGTGGCGGGCTGGCTCAGATCGGTTCCGTCCATCCCGACTTTGATTTGCGCGGAGCCGCTTTGGTCATTCTTTGGAATGGCGGCGGTGACGCGGAACCATCCGTCACTGACCGGGGCGACGGTGAGATTGGACTGGGGCAGAAGGTCAGGATTAAGGGATTGGACTTTGACGGGACCTTTGGCGTTGCGTACCTTGACAGTCCATTCCGCCTCCTGGCCGGCCGTGACGTTGACCATGGGGTTTGCCACGGAGAGGGACGGGCGCAGATAGAAGAACGCGCCCAAGCCAAGCAAGGCCAGAATCAGCAAGCCCGCCACGAACGGCCAGGGCGATCTGGGCGGGGAGGCGACCACAAAATCAAAAGCGCTGGTCGAGGAACGCCCGTCCGCCTCAACGGTCGCATCAATCCTGCCGCGACCTTTGCGGGGCGGGGCGCGATGGAGAATCAGGGATGGCCTGGGCGCGCCGGATTGGGGCGGGGCGTCGAATGCGACCAAGTCCGGCGGATCAATCTTGAGATGGAATTTCAACGCCTCCGCCGGCGCTTCGTCGTCCGCCAGTTCAAAATCCAGTTGGAGCGAATCCTCTTTTGGAGCGAGACGCAAGGGCTGGGGCGTG
>Ga0316226_1002019_pt1 | contig 20003 bp, 7 predicted proteins | sample TBH18017metaG_FD_206009 | JGI IMG/M metagenome (GOLD analysis project Ga0316226, IMG submission 206009) | Freshwater microbial communities from Trout Bog Lake, Wisconsin, USA - TBH18017 | ecosystem: Environmental > Aquatic > Freshwater > Lake > Hypolimnion/Profundal zone | place: USA: Wisconsin...
CTCAGCTCAGCGACGACCGGATACATCGACACCGGCGCTTACACGGTCACCGCCAATGCCCGGTTCATCGGCGGCGGCAATCAAATCGTGAAAGTCGGCGCGGGGACGCTTGTATTGAGCGGGACAGGAAATTCGTACTACTCGGGCGGGTTTGCGATCAGTTCGGGCACGCTGCAATTTACCGTTCCCACGGCGCTCGGAACGGGCACGACGAGTTTCACCGGGAACGGCGCCGTGCTCCAGGCCGCAACCAGCGGAACGGTTTCCACCAATATCGGGATGGCGGCCAACGGCTCCTTCGACCTCGGCTCCAACACGATCGTTTTGACGGGCTTGGTATCAGGGTCGGGCAACCTGACGCAAACTGGTGCGGGCGCGTTGACACTTTCCGGGTCGAACAGTTATAGCGGTGGAACCACGCTCAGTACCGGGACCTTGATGCTCGGAAACGCCCATGCGCTCGGATCTGGCGGGCTAACCGTCAATGGCGGCACGCTGGACCTCGCCGGAAATAGCGTGAGCGTTGCCGCATTCGGCGGAGCGGGCGGGGCGGTGACTAATAGCGGCAGCGGCACAAGCACTCTGACGACGGCACTCGCAAGCGGGACCTCAACTTATGCGGGAAACATCGCCAACGGAACGGGAGCAGTGGTGGTTACCAACTCTGGATCCGGCACGCTCATCCTTGGTGGTTCGCTGACGATGGCCGGGCTAAACGCGAATGCCGGCACCGTCCAACTGGCGCAATCTGGCTCCATTGCCGCGGTGAACGTCGCCTCAGGCGCAACCGTCGCTCTTGCGGCCCACAGCGGGAGCACCCGCAATGTGCTCAGCATCTCCTCGCTAACGATCTCTGGATTCACCTCGACGCTTGCAACTGCGAACGACTCGTCAACTAACAACGCGACCTATATGTCCGCAGCCACCAGGGGTCAGAGTTCAAAAGCCGGGGTGCTCACTGATACGGGGCGCGCCTTGGCGCAGGCATCGGACGCCAGCCCCGCTTCTCCTGAGGCGGTGCCGGAGCCGGGCGTGTTTGGGATGCTGCTTGCGGGTGCCTTGGGCCTGTTCGGAATCCGCCGCAAAGGAGGGAGATCGAGTCGCGCCTGAAGCAGTTACGACAAAATTTGGGGAAGATCGCGGTCTTTGGCGCTGGGGGGCGCCTATGGGGGGACTCGCGATCGACTGGAGCCGCCGCGGTTTAGGGGCCGCGGCGGCTCAACTCTGTTCAAAGCCATTTGCACCATTATGAAAAAACTTACGAAATTGAGAATCCTCCTTGCATGCGCCGCCTTTGGGATTGGGTTTGCGCAGGCGGAAGACCTCGAAGTAAAAGCACTCCTAGACAGGAACTTGAGTGTTACAACAACCCCGCATGCTGTCGCAAAGGGGTTCTGGACCATGGGGACGTCCGGTTTGCTCGGAAACGGAAACCTGATGCTCAGTATCGCCGGATTTCCCGATAACTTAAATGTGTATCTGGGAAAAACAGACTTTTGGGCGGAGGGCGCCACGGGTTGGCACTGGGATAGCGGGAACGTGCCTCCCGGATCGATGAACATCTGTATTCCGGCAATGGCGGGAGGGGCGTTTCGGATGGAGCAGGATATGTTCCTTGCCGAAGTACGCACGGCTGTTTCCAAAGGGAACGACGCGGTGCTTATTCGAGCGATTGCGCCACACGAAGCCGACAATTACGTGATTCACGAATTGACCAATCGAGGCGCGATGCCGGTTGAGGTGCGGATCGAAACGTGTACCGCCCAACACGATACCGATGCGTGCCAGTTCGAGATTGCGGCAGGCGCGGAAGGGGAGATTGCCTGGACGACCCGAAAGACTCCGCAAGCCGGGCCGGGCCTGCGACCGGGAGGCGATCGCAAGTTCCGCATGTGGGCGGCGATTGGAACCCGGGTCATCGGGGCGCCAGTGAAGATTACCGAAATCAAAAATTCATGGGATCGGGCCAAAAAGGATCTGGACGTGAAAGCCGTTCAGGATTTTTGGATCGCGCCCGGCAAGACCGTTTGCGTCCTTACCAAAGTCGATAGCAACGGCCTGCCGATTACGCCGGACCCAGCGAACCCGCTGCCAGGTACGCTCAAAGCCCTAAGCACTCTGGACGGCAAGGAGGCGGACAAGATGATCGCCGCGCATCGGGCCTGGTGGGAAGCTTATTGGCGCAAGGGTTACGTTCGGCTCGACGCTGAGCCGCTGGTGGAACGGGTCTGGTTTGGAGCGCTTTACGTGCTTGCTTGCGGCAACAAGACGGGGCAGTGGCCCGCCGGATGCAATAGCTGGCCTGTGGACGACAATGTTCCCTGGGGCGGCGATTACCATTGGAACTATAACAACGAGGCTCCCTATTACGGCGCCTATGCATCCAACCGCATCGATCAAACCGAGCCTTACGACCGGACCGTCAACGAGGCTAACCGCTTCGGACGCGAGCAGGCGAAAAGCGACGGAGGCCCGGGTACGTTGTTTCACCTCGCCACCGCGCCGGGACATTTGAACGAGCCGGGAACCCTTGGCCAGAGGACCCACGCAGTCGAGGCCGCGCAAAATCAGATCAATCACTTTTATTACACCTACGATCTGGAATGGACGTGGAAGAACTATGAGTTCTTCCGGGATGTGGCGGAGTACTGGGATTGGGATCTTGAAAAGCACAAGGAAACACTTCCGAACGGATCGCATCGCTATGTTTTTGTGGAGAGCCAGCCGATGGAGCAGGCGGGCAACGACCGTTTCAACGGAATTACCGCCATCGCGTTTGTCCGGCGTTTCTATGAGGGAATGATCGACATCACGCGCGAGTTGAATGCCGCGGGCTACAAGACTGGCCGTGACGACAGGGATCTCGCGCGCTGGCGGGAGATTCTGCTGAACCTGAGCGATTTCCCAAAAAGCTTCGCTTACGGGCGAAAGGTCTTTGCCTGGAGCGAGCAATCGCTCAACCCACTGTTGACCGAACAGGACTGGGTTCTCTACCCGGTGTTTCCTTCGGAGCAAGTCAGCTTGAGTTCGCCCCCGGAATTGCTGCGGATCGCGCGGAACAGCCTGATCGTTAAACCGCAATACTATGTCGAGTGGATGAACAATCCGCCGCAAATCTTTTCGATCGCAGCCAGGCTCGCTCATCATCCGCCAGAGATTCTCGAACGCTTCAATTACTATTTTCGAGGGCTCGACGTCGGCAATTTCAAATGCGGGGGCGGGAACTTCGAAGGCGCGGGTATTGCGGAAGGCATCGACAGTTTCCTGCTGCAAAGTCAGGAGCGGTTCTTGCGTTTCTTTCCGTGTTGGGATTTGCCGGAGGCAAAGTTTGTCAATTTGCGGGCGGCGGGAGCGTTTCTGGTTTCCGCCGAGAAGAAGCGGGGCGTTTGCCAGCCTGTGACGCTATTGAGTGAAAAGGGGCGCTCGTGTTCCGTTCTCAACCCGTGGCATGGCAAAACGTTGACTGTGATCGCCTCGACTGGCCAGGCTGTCCAGGTGTCAGCCGAAGCGCGGCCTTATGGCCAGATTTGCACGTTCAAGACCGAACCGGGCATCCGCTATACGGTCTCGGCGAAGGAAGGAATTCCAGATGCGTTGCCCTACTGGAATGCCGCCTATCGCAAACCGGTGACGGCATCCAGTGATTACCGTCCGCCAAACGAAGCGGCAAACTGGGCAGCCGCGAACCTCACCGACGGCACCCGTATTAACACGGGAGCGGGCAACCGGGGATGGACCAGTGCGCTGCATGAAACGCCGGATCACGCCGAATGGGTGCAGGTGGATTTGGGTGAAGCCGTTCCGATCAAGCGAATCGATCTTTGGGCTCTCGACCACGGCGACGCCTGGCAACATACCCACTGCACGATGCCTTTCGTAATCTCCAGCGAGATCGATCAATCCTATGACGGCTTCCCCGTGGATTTCCAGGTGCTGGTCTCATTGGACGGGGTGAAGTGGGACGAAGTCGGTCGCCGGGTGAATGCGTGCAAACCGGCAATCGGAGACCGGAGTTCCGATCTCAAACCGAAAGACGTAACCGGGCCTGAACGAGTCGAGTTTGCGTCGCGTCCGATCCGGTACGTTAAGGTGCAGATCACGACCCTGCGCAAGACTCGCACCTTTGGGAAATACGCCGCGGCGCTGGCCGAAATCGAAGCGGTTCGTGCAGACGTTAGCGGGCCGGAAATGGTGTTGCCATAGGAGACGGCTTGAAGTTGACTACTGAAATGAAGACTTTCACTATTCGACTGCTTCTCGTCAGTGTGTTTGCGCCCACTGTGCTTCTCGCTGGACCCAATCCCTCAAGGCCAGCTTTGCAGACGTTTACGTCCATTGAGGCAGACGCCACTGGAGGGAAATTGCGGGACGCGATGATCTGGACAAATCCGCCAACGGACCGAGGCGGTGCGATTGCCGCCTTTCGGAAGGTCTTTGACGTTACTAATAAACCCACGCAGGCCGCGATTTCGCTCTTCGCCGACGCGCGCTACGTGTTATGGATCAACGGTTGCTACGTGGACCGGGGGCCGTCACGCTTTCAGCCGAACGGGCCGCAATACGACGTCGTGAACGTCGCCCCATATCTCCATCCCGGCGCCAACGCGGTCGGGCTATTGGTGGTCGGCAACCTTTCCGGCGGCAAGGTGATGAGCCACACCCCCGGCCTGACCGCGCTGCTGGAAGCGGACGGACGTGAGGTTTTTCGCACAGACGCAACTTGGAAATGGAGCGATGCCAACCGCGTGCGAAAGGTGAGTGCGTCGTGGGCCAATCTGAGCGATGTCGAAGTCGATGCCCGCATTGAGGACGGAGACTGGACGCAGGCAGCTTACAAGGACACCGCGTGGAAACCGGTCGCAAAGATCGGCGGCGAAGCCTGGGGTCCCCTGACCAGAACTCTCATTCCGCCTCTGCGTGAAAGTCCCGTGCCTTTTACGATCATAGACAACGCCGTCCTGCCGGTGACCCTGGAGGCCGGCAAAAGTGTAAGCTTTCAAACCAGCCGCATCGTTCAGGCTTATCCAGCGATCGAAATGGTGGCGGATGCGGGCACGCAACTCACGATCGAGCCGTATGGCGTCACCTATTTCGCCCGGCAGGGCAGGCAAAGTTATTTCACGTTCGATACTCGCGGTGTGACCCATTGCGAGATCGCCGTGAAATCCGGGCGGGCCACCATCACAGGCTTCAAACTCATCGAACGGCTTTATCCCTATGACCGGCTCGGTTCGTTTGCGTCCAACGATCCCTTTCTCAACCAACTTTGGGAGATGTGCGCGCGCTCGTGCGAGGTACTGAGCGAAGACAGCTACGTGGATTGCGCCGACCGCGAGCGGGTCGAGTGGATGGATGACACCCCGCCCGGCTACAACATCACCAGCACGGCGATGGCGGGACCGGGCTTCGATGGCAAGCCTGTTTGCGGCGACCCGCGACTGCTGGGCGCGCTTGTGCGGCGCACGGGCTTGACCCTTCAGCCCGACGGCTGGGTCAAGGCGCACACTTGCTCTGACCGCTACGACATACACGCCAAGATGGAGGATCGCGCATGCGCCTGGGTGGAAGGCGCCCGGCAATATTACGAGGCCACCGGCGACACGCGGATTCTGCACGAGATCTGGCCGGCGATCGTCACGCAGATGGATACTTTCCTGCAATGCCGCACGTCGCGAGGCTTGGTGAGAGCCCGCGATTGGGTGGTCTGGGGCAATCCGGTAGGTTATCTGGTCGGCGAAGGCGCCACGCTCAATTACTTTGTGCAACGCGCCCTCGCCGATGCGGCATTTCTCGCGGGAGTGGTCGGTGACAAAGCCGAAAACGCGAAGTTCTCCAAAGCCGCGGCAGATCTCGCTCAAGCCATCAACACCGTATTGTGGGATGAAAAGACCGGAGGCTATCTGTCCGGCTATTTTACGGACGCGGATGTTGAGGAAAGCCTTAAAACCGGCCACCGACTCCGGCTGCCTCGCACCAATGGTCTCACGCCGACCACGCTCCACGCCAATGTCTTTGCCCTCGACCGAGGAGTGGTTCCGCAGGCGCGACGCGCGCGGGTGCTCGCCAAGATGCTGGAGCAGCAGGTTGAAAGGCCGGACGGGGACATCATGGTGTATCACTATGTCATGCGTCAACTCTACGGCTTGGACTTGCCCGAACACGATCTGCGGGTGCTGAACCTGTGCCGCAAAGGATGGAAACGAATGGTTGCTTCTCCGTTGCAATGTTCGTGGGAAACCTTTGGCGGGGGATCAAGGGCGCACATTTACGGCATGTATCCCGGCTACTTCCTAAGCACTTATGTGCTGGGCGTGCGCATGGAAGGGCCGGTCTGGAACAAACGCATCATCATTGAGCCGCGGCTGGGGGATCTGACTTCCGTGGAAGGCGTGGTCGTTACCAGGCACGGCCCGGTGCCGGTTTCCTGGAAGGTCGGCGACGGGAAGCTGACGTTTCAATTTGAAGTGCCGGAGGGCGTGAAGGCCGCGCTACGGATTCCGCAACTCGGAGACAATTCCCGCCTCGTATTGGATGGCAAACCCGGCATGGGAAAAGCGGAAGGCCGCTACCTCGCGGTGGAGGTGGGCGCGGGTCCCCATCAAGGAACGCTGACGTTTACCAAGCCTGTGCCGCGTGCCGCGAGTTTCACAGCGCCCGCCGCTCCTGTGACCGTCCAAATCAGCAGCGACTCGGAAGCGGACTTTGAGGAAGACGTTGCAAAAGACAGCCTGGTGCATGTCGGACAGCCCTCCTTCCTGTCGATTACCGACGAACATTTTTCGCATGCCGGCGGCGGAACCAATGCCGATGCCTTACGCAACGGCACCACCTTGAATGGTTCAATGCAAGCCGAAACGATCAATGACGGAAAGACCTTCCGCGGCTACGGCGATGGCGACTCGATCACGTTCAACCTCAATAGCTCAAAGAACAAAGCAGGATACGATTTGACCCGCATCGTCACGTTTGCCGGAGCCAGCGACAGTCGCGCCAGCCAGAACTACTCCGTTTCAGTGGCCTATGTCTCGGAGCCAACCAAATTCGTTCCGCTGATCCCTTCAGCGTCGGTCGCCTGTGGCGGCGGATCATCGAAGATTCTGCTGGCCAACCCCAAAGGAGGGGTCATTGAGGGCACCGATGGAGCCAAGGCCGCCGGGGTTTCAAGCATCCGCTTCGCGTTTCGCAATGGATCTGAAAAGGCAGGACCGGGTGTCGGGTTCAATGTCTACCGGGAGATCAACCTCATCGGGCATGCATCTCACTAATTCATGACGCTCACGCCCATGAGGCCGATGACCACGTCCTGCGAGAGGGTTTCGAGAGTTATGTCCTGCAAGGCAACGCCGGGAGGCAGTTTCCACCCATAGAGCATGGCCCGGCAGTTGGCGCCGAGTTGGACCTGGGAGGGCGGGTTCTTCGGCAGAGAGAATCCGTCCCGTTTGTAATTATAGTCCGTTCTCCCGAACTTGCAGAGCGACCAGAAGTTGTCAGGCGGGACGAGGTCGAGTTGCTCCTGCTTCCCGTCGGCGTAGCGGAATCTCAGCACAGCATTGGCGATTTTCCCCTGCATCGGCGTGGTCGATCCGCAAACCAGCAGCCAGACGGCTTCGCCCTTGGCGTTGATGGGCACGGTCACCGTGTGGGGCCAATTATCCCATAGCGAGGTGAAGGCGATGTTTCGAGCGGGGTTCAGGGTGGGGAACGGAACGCCTTGTGGAGTAATGAGCCGGTTGCCGTGAATCAATAGCGCCGGACTGACGGCTTTAGCCTCCCCATCCAAGGCATTTTCCAAACCGATTTCCGGCGCCTTTTTGATGCTCCAATGAGTGAAGGTCCACGCCGCCCAGCCATCGTACGCGATGCGCATGGAAACCCGGTCCGGACGCGGGGATTCGTAGCGTTGTTTGAAGATGGTGCGGATATCGCCGTTGAATGCGGTACTAATATCGAGAGGGTTCCACTTGGCGTCTCGGGGAATGTCGCAAAGGACTTTGGGATTTTCCGGCGCCGGGACGTGGACTTTGGTGAACTGATAGCGAGGCACGTCTCCCTCTTTCTTGTTTAGCCGGAGACGATAGCCGGGGACGCCGTCGGGTTGTTCTACCACCAGTGCCGGCAGCGGGCCGGTGGGGTTTTCGGTATCCAGCACGATTGTCGCCAGATTGGTGACAGGTACGTCCAGCCGAAGCATGCCGTAGCCGGCCCACGGTTCGATTGTAAACCGGGCGGGCTTGCCATTGATGGTGACGTCCCGGACCTTCGCAGCCCGCACAGGGATGCCGAACTTGACTGCCGCCGCCTTGGTAAGGGTCAACCGATAGCTGTTGGCTTTGAACTCCAAAGTGAAGTCCGGCGTGCGGACGGACGCATGATCCCAGGACGACGGAAACGAGGGTTCCATGCGGACGGTTTGGTTGGGATAATCCGGACGATAGCCGAAGAGTCCTTCGATCAGACAGCGGGCGTAAGCAGAGATGATGTCGGTGAAGTCCATCGAACAGTTTGGGTGGCTGAGGCCGCCGGGCGAGACGAAGTTCGCTCCGGAACTGCTATAGCCGGACTTCGGCACACCGTCGCCATACATGGATTCAAGCATCGTGCCGCGCAGCAACTCCCAGCCTTCATCGCCCTGGCCGGCGAGGAAATAGCCGAGAGCCATGGCGAAATTATCGCCCTGGTAGAGTTCGCGAATCGACCACTGGCCGGGCACGAAATTTGAGGTTTGGCGCATTTCACCGCCATAGGGGAGCTTGGTTCGCTCCATCGCCCACTCGGTGTAGAACATTGCCTTCCAGGCTTGTTCTGGAGTGGCAAGCCCCGCCTCGATCGGCACATGCTCGGCATAAATCCAGGCGTCCGGCATCTGGCGCTTGTGCCCCCCGCCCTCGACACACGAGGCATAGCAACCACGCTCCGGCATCCAGAGTCGGTCGTTCACCGCCTTCCGGATGAATTCGGCAATCGCGTTGTGCCTTGCCGCTCCCGAAGCGTCGCCCGCCCGCCGACATAGGTCGGCGGCAGCGCGGTGGCCATAATACACATACCCCGATTGTTCCGGAGTTCCGCCGCCGTTAAACCAGACCGAGTCGCTCGGCCAGGTGTTATTGTAGCTCTCGTAAATGCCGTCTCCGTTGGGGTCGAAGCACTCCTTGCATCGCTGGAGATGCAGTTCCAGAGTTGGCAGCAACATCTTTTCCAATGCGGGGTCCGCCGTGGCCCGCCAGGCGCGGATGGCTTCATCGAAGAATTGCGTTTGAAATTCGTAGTGCGGCGGTTGCTTGTAATCGATGAACCCCGCACCAAAGAAACGCGAATTCCCGGCCTGCTGACATCCGTTTTCGGAATACCCGGAATGCGTCTTCGCGCCGTTCTCCTTCACCTGAAGGTCTCCCCAAAATTTGACAGCCCGCTGCACTTGGTCAAGCCATCCATAATAGATGGCCCCGCCCATCGTGCGCCAACCGGGTTGCTGCTGGCGCCAGGCAGAGCCGCCGTGAACAAAGGTGGGATTCACAAAAGCCCCCGCGGCCGCAGCCACCGAAGCGCGGGCTCCAGCGTTCAGGTAGGGATCGGGCGTATCGATGGTCAATCGCTCGCCCAAGCTTTTCATTCGGGAAAAGCCCAGATCGAAAGCACTTGAGGGGTCGGCAATGGCAGCGGGATCAAGTGGTCTCTTGCGCAGCACCAGTTTCGCATAACCCGGCAGATCGTTTTCATCGCACGCCACGGCCACCGATTGCGGTTGGTTATCCGAGAGCGGCGTGAACGCGATCAGGCCCGCCCCGTGCGGCGGGTCTCCTGCGATTGGAACGGCCTTGGCCAGATTTTCGCGATCCCCGAAGGCGATGCTCTCCCACTTCGTCACGGGAGTGGACAACCGACCCTGGACCTGGGAAAGTTTGGCGGCAGGCTCCCGATCAAATTGATAGCCGCTGGAGGTCGTGATGCTTTGGTATTTCAAACCCCGACCCGCCTCCGGGGGAAAGAAGCCCCACAGGGCTTGGTCGCCTGGCTTGCTTCCATTCACGGCCATCCGGGCGGTGAAACCGTCGGCATCGGTCAGGGTGGTGGCTTCCAGTTTCACCGTGAGTCCCGGAAAACGAGAGTCAGTGATTTCCCATTCCATGCGACCGGCGCGGTACCGCATCACACGGTCGGCGAATTGTTGCAAGAGCATCCGCCTGCCACCCCGTTCGATACCGAAGTAGAGACTGCCCATCTCGCCAGTGAGCGCTGGCATCTCTCCCTAGTACACGACGGAAAAGCGCTCATTGCAATACAACGGGCGGTTGCTCCAACGCGTGCCATTTCGAATGACAATGGCATCGCCTTCCGGGTGGTAAATGAGCCCGGCGAGACTGGTCGACTCAGCGGCGGATGGGTGGGCGGCAGCAAAAAGCGCCAGGGCTGAAAGGATGCGGCGGTTCATGGAGAATCAAGCTAAATGTAATCGCCTCGATTAAGCCACGGATTGAGAACCGACGAAACGCCTTTTGAGCAAATCGCATCGAAGCCGGCGCTTCCGGTTCGACAGAGGAGGGGGACGCTGCCACGTTCTGGTCCGATGACGAAAAGTTCAAAGCCGGTTCGCATTGCGGTCAGGCTGGATACCACCAAGACGTTTCATCGGGCATGCATGCGCGGTTTGCTTACCTATGTGAAACGGAATCATCCGGACTTCGCAGGCCACGATAGGATAAACCATTCAACACTTTTGTATTCATCGACTGCCTCTTATCTAATTAGCGAACTGAAAGCATAGCGCCTGCACGCACCGTCACCGGCCCGACGAGACCCGCCGGGGCAAGCGGATCGGTCGGCTTGTGCGGATTATCGTTGGTCTTGAATACCCGCTGCGCCACGGGCAGACCCGCATCGGCAATCCACCGGTTGGCCATGGATGTGGCCACCTGGATTTCCAACGTGTTGGTTCCCGGTTTCAGTCGTCCGGTTACATCCAGACGAAATGGCGGCTGCCATACCACACCCAAATCCTCGCCATTCAGGCGCACCGACGCCACCATCGTCAGGCCGCCCAGGTCCAGTTGAAGAGGACGAGGTTCGCGTAGATACGCTTCGGGAACAACCAGCGACCCACGCCAGGTGGCGATGCCAGAAAAGTGTCTAACCCCGAAATCCGGATGCTGCGTCAGATCCATCAATCGCTCCAAGCGGATGCTCGGCGGAGCGCCCCGTCCCGGCGGAAACTCCACGGTCCAGTCCGGCTGCGCCGCAATCGGCCGCGGCAACTCCGCGATCCGATACTCCCGCCGCTCTCCCGTTGTGAACACCGCCTGGTAGTTTCCCGCATCCCAGACCGGCAGGACGGGTCCGTTTGCCGATTCCATCAGCGATCCGCCGACCGGCACGCCATCCCGGCTGAGCGTTGTCCAATGGCCCACCCGTCCCGGCGCGGAACGAAAGATGACGAACCGCGAGTGCTGAGGCGGCAATTGCATCGTCACATGCGTGTAGCCGTCGCGATCCTCCCACGAGGAGGCTGGCGCGATGCAACCGTTGTCCGAATCCCAAAACTCCGGTGCGCGGCCGACGACGCGGAAGGCGGCGACAAAGGATTCTGTTTGTCGTCCCAGGTTGGCGACAAAGTAGATATCCGCAACTTCGGTCCGACGATGAACGAAGCGCAACTTCGCCTCGTTAGTCATTGTCTCCCAACGGATGTCTGGACCGAATCCCCTGGCCGATAATGCTTCGGAGATTGCATTTGGGGCATCGGTGGAAACCTGCGGCGGGACGGCGATGACCAGCGCTCCTTGTTTGGCGAGTCGGTCGATGGCGGATTGAGTTGGCCCGGTGACACGCGCCCCATCGGGCACGACTAGCGCGTGAAATTCCGCGCCGCCTGGCGCCACCAGCAGTCCGTTTCGCACTTTCATGGCGCGTACGATCTCGCCCGGGGCCACATCATACTCGAAACCCGGCGGAGGCGGAGGTTGTAACTTGTAGGTGAACAGACGGGCCGGCGCGTCGTCGCCCATGAAATAGCACAAGTCGTTGGCGGAAAGACCGCTCTGGAGTAGCGCGCAGGCACGGCTGATGCTGGCCCACCACGGTCCGCTCATGGGCCACCAGGTATTATGGCGGTTGAACACCCGAATGCGACCGCTTGCTTGCGAGGCGATAGCGTCGTCCCAAGGTTGATGCAGGGTTCCCAATAGATTGAGCCGGTTGATTCCGTTGCAGAAGGCTTCCAGCACAAACGGCGAACAATTTTCAGGCGAAGCATACCATTTGGCGCCGGTCAGCGCCTCGGCCATCACGACCGGGTGGCCGTAAAGGTGGGCTCCGCAGGCGGCGTCCTTGTTGTCGTGATAATTCACCAGCGGCATGCCGGTGTTCCAGAACTCCGCTTGCGGCATATCGCAGCGTCCTTCGCATTGCACCATGTTGGCATAGACGCCCATGCTGGCGCCCGGCGCCTGGCCTGTGTAGGTCATTCCATCTCGGTGGGCCACTTCGGTTAGCCGCCCAAAGTGATTGTCCGCCATCAGGTCGGCCAGCGTGAGGCGGAAATCCGCAAGAAATTTCTCCGTGGCGGCGACATTGTCCACCACATAGCCGCGCAACGCGGGCAGCCATGGCAGCGCATCGTAGCCGCGCCGTCCCCGGAACTCCTCCCGCATGACCGGGGTCCAATTAGATGGACCATACTCGCAACTGTCCTCAAAGATTCCCGCGACGGTCCCGCTCTCTTCGCGGGCGATCTTCAGCATCGGCCCGACGTAGGACTTGTATTGGAGGTCGGTCGCCTCGCGGCTCATCTTGTCACATTCGAGCCCGCCGCCGCCTGGAATGGACCAAAGCGTGTTTTCCCCGGTAGGTGTATGTCCAAGGCGCAGGACGATCCATTCGCCCACCGGTGGACTCCAATCCAGCCGCCCGTCCAACCCCATTTTGTCGGTCAGGTCCAGCACGGTTGCGCGCGACACGCAGGCATCCGGCGGAAAGGCCGGTGTGCGGTCGGCGTCCGGATAAACAGCATCGTATCCCGTCTTCTCCTCCCAGCGATCTGTGCGGGCTGCGGAACTCAGGGTCAGTTCATAGAGCATCCGTTCCGGTTTCGTCGCATTCCAGTTGTCGAACCGCGCCCGAAAATACCGCGCCTTCGTGGCAGGAAAGGAAATTGTCCGTTCATAGTGCGGAACCCGCTTCCAGTTCCACGCCACGACCGGGAGATCGGCCAGACGTCGGTAGGTGACACCATCCTCGCTCGCTTCCAGTAGGCCAGGGGCGCCCACCTTTTTATCGAAGCCCATGATTTCCATCAGCAGGATTCCGGGCTCGATGGAGATTCGCAAGCTGCGGGCCGTGACGGGTTGGGGATATTCCAGCACCACATCCAGCGGAGCGCCATTGACCGGAGCTTTCAGCAGCACGCCAGTGGAGTCGTTCCCATCCGTCAGCATTCCGTCGTCGGAGGCATTTGCAACACGCACGGCGGGACGAGGCAGTGCGTCCGACTCGCGTGCCCCCGTGGGAGCGCGAAAGGCTAGCACGGCGATGTCACGGTACGAATCCAGCGCCACGCCGGCCGGCTTCGGCGCGACAACCTCCCGCTTCTTGCCGCTGACCCGCACTTCCGAGGCAATTACCTTTTGCAGGCCGAATTCCGGCGTGATCCACGGACCACCCGTGCAGTAACCGCTCGATGCATCCACTTCCAGCCTGAGATTCAGCCGCTTGGCCTCCCTCACGGCTTGTCTGAAACCCTCGGTCCACTCTTTGGAGAATAACCGGATTGGCTTGGCGGGCAGCGAGAATGGCATCTCCACCCAGATCACTCCGCCGAATCCCGCCGCCTTGTACGCCTCGAAGTCTTTGGTGATCCCATTGAGCGTCAATTCCGTTTCGCCAACGATGTAATAGAGCGTGGGGCGGGCCAGAACTGGCGGGTTAACGAATTGCTGCTCCAGCGCATCCGCCGCCATGACCTCGCCGGCACACGACATCCCCAACAATGCCGCAAGGCATAGACTCGGCTCGATTACCAACTGCGCGAGAAAACGCGGGGTATTCATAATTCGGCTTCGGGAGATGGGAGCGGCGGGGCCGGTGGAGGAATGCTGTTCAATTTTGAAAATGGGCCAATGCGTGGAGTATTGCACAGGCGTGCCAGGAAGAAACCCTCGTTCTGGGAATGAACAACATCGAATCTGAGACGAAGCCAGTTTCCGACGATGAAGCCGAAAACGTGGTTTGCCCGTGCTCGTTTCGGATGCAACAACGCTTCCGGCAGGGGTTTAATAAGGCAAATGATAAAACAGACTGTCTCCTTCGGCCTGACGATTGTGGTCGCCGCATCTCTCCTGACTGCCGGGCAAGTCGTTGGTGCTTCCACGCCGAGCATCGGTCCCGAGAACCTGGCCGAAGGTTTTCGCAACCCGCCCGACTCCGCACGCCCCTGGTCCTGGTGGATGTGGCTGAACGGCACGGAAACGGATGCGGGTGTCACGGCTGACCTTGAGGCCATGCGGCGCGTGGGCCTGCGCGGGGCGTTGATGATGATGCCGGCAATGGTTGCTCCCGGTCCCATTAAATTCAATACGCCGCCATGGTATGCCATGGTGAATCACGCGGTGCGGGAAGCCGACCGCCTGGGAATGACACTGGGTATTCACAATTGCGAAGGGTGGTCCTCCAGCGGCGGCCCCTGGGTGCAGCCTTCCGATGCGATGCAGATGCTGGTCTGGACTGAGCAGCGGGTGAGTGGGCCAGTACCCTTCGCCGGGGTGTTGCAGAAACCGTTGACCCGCTGTGGACATTACGAGGATATCGGAGTATTCGCCTTTCCGACGCCGGAAATCGAGCGGCTGAGCCTCGCCAGTTTCTCGCCCCGCGTGACCGATGGAGCGGGAAAACCGCTGTCGTCCGCCGCACTCTTTGACGGCAATCTAGACACGAGAATGGCGCTGGAGCAAACCGGAACGCAGCGCCAATGTTCGATTCAGTTTGAGTGCGCCAAGCCCTTTTCCGCGGGTGTCCTGAGGCTCGTTCCCGGGCCGGCCTGTCCGGCCATGGTTTCGACTGAGATCCAAACCTCCGACGATGGCATTGCTTTTCGCACCCTCAAACGTTTCGATGTGAACTACGTCCATTCCATTACCGACTGGCTGCAGAGCGTCGATCTCGGCGGAGCACGGAGCCGCTTCTTTCGATTGGTGTTTTCGTCAAGCATGGTTGAGTTGGCCGAGGCGGACATTTGGGCGGCGCCATCCCATGCGGCAGCGGAGGCGATTCCCCGGAACGCGGTGGTGGATCTCACCGCAAAGATGAAACCCGACGGGCATTTGGATTGGCCGGCGCCGGCGGGTTCGTGGACGCTCCTGCGGATCGGGCACACGGCGATCGGAGTGAAGAACCATCCCGCATCGGCGGAAGGAATCGGGCTGGAGGTGGACAAACTCAGCCGAACGGCGTTCCAATCCCATTTCAATGCCCTGATGGACAAAGTCATCACAGGGCAAGGGGCGCTCGCTGGAAAGACCCTCCAATTCGGACATGTTGACAGTTACGAAATCGGTCCGCAGAACTGGACGAACCGCCTGCCCGAAGCCTTTCATGCTCAACGAGGCTACGACATCGGCGACCTGCTGCCGGTCATGACGGGACGGTCGATCGATTCTCCGGAGACGACGCGTCGCTTTCGTTGGGATTTCCAGCGGACAATCGGCGACCTCTGGAGTCATAACTACTATGGCTATTTCGCCGAGTTGCTTCACGCCCGAAACATGAAACTTTGCTCGGAATGCTACGGTGTGTTTACCGCGGACGATATCGCCTGCGCCGGGGAGACGGACATGCCAGTGACCGAGTTCTGGCTGCCCGGCGAAATGTCGGAGCGGGTCAAATGGAGCGCGGCAATGGCCGGCCATTTAAAAGGACGCCCCATCGTTGGCGCGGAAGCGTTCACCTCCAACGATGACGGATGGGAATACGATCCGTATTCGATAAAAGCGCTCGGCGATGTCCAATTCTGCGCCGGAGTCAGCCGGTTCATCGTTCACAATTTCTCCTCGCAGCCGGACCTGGACCGGAAGCCGGGCCTGAGTTGGCCCAACGGTCTCTACTATAATCGCAGCACCACCTGGTGGGAACAGAGTCGCGCGTGGGTGGATTACGTGGCCCGCTGCCAATTCCTCCTGCAACAGGGGCGGTTCGTGGCCGATGTTCTCTCGCTCGCTTCCGAAGACGTAAGCCGCTTCGATCTGGATTCACGCGTGCAACGCTCCCCGTCGGGATACGATTATGACGGTTGCGACCGCGCAACTTTCCTGGACCGAATAACGGCCAGAAACGGGCGCTTGATGCTTCCGCATGGACAGAGTTACGCACTACTGGCGCTGCCGGATTCAACCGCGATGACTCTGGCCCGAGCGCGCAAAGTGCGCGAATTAACCAAGGCCGGCATTCCGGTGGCTGGACCGCGCCCGGTCGTTTCTCCTAGTTTGTCCGAGCATGGGCCCGGAGATGCGGAGGTTGCGCGCATCGCGGGGGAAATCTGGGAACCCGCAGGCAAGAACGTTCGAGGCCGAACCGTGGCAGAGGCGCTCCATGCCATGGGACTGAAGCCGGATTTTGAATTTGCGTCCGCAACCGCCCGTCTGAACTACATTCATCGCCAGGACGCCGCCGCGGACTGGTATTTTGTCGCCAATAACATCGGGCGTTGCGAAGCGGTGGAATGCGTGTTTCGAGTCTCCGGCAAAAAGCCTGAACTTTGGCATCCGGACACCGGCATTATGGAACCCGCTCCGGTGTGGCGCCCGACATCCGACGGACGCACCAGCGTTGCGATCCCGTTCGAACCGTGCGGTTCGGTGTTTGTCGTATTCCGCGAACCGGCGATCGGAGCCGACCCGGTTATCGCAGTGACTTACAATGGGGGGCCGCTCGCACCGCCCAAGCACGGCAAATTCGAGATTCGCAAGGCTCTTTGGGGCGATCTTCGAACCAACCAGATGGTCGATGTGAGAGATCGGGCGGTGGCGCTGGTTCAAAACGGGCGGCTGAGCCTCCTCTCCCACGAACCGTTTACCTCCGCATTCAAGGGTGGCGGGCCGCGCGGATTACGGATTGTCTATTCCGTGGACGGCGAGGAGCAAGAGCAGGTCTTCAAGAGTCCTACGCCGATCGATCTCCCCCGAGAGGTGTTGGAACCCGCGGCAGCGGAGTTGTCGGGCCAGCCGAACGGAGCCATTGAATTAAAAGCGTGGAAAGCGGGGGTATATGAGTTGGAGCACGCTTCCGGAAAACGGGAACGGAGGGAAATCGGTTCGATCCCTGTGCCGCAAACCATCGCCGGGCCGTGGACGGTTTCCTTCGATTCCGTCGGGCTTTCCGCGCCGAGCAGTCCTTTGCCGCCGGCTACGGTCTCATTCGAACGACTCGCGTCCTGGACTGAACGGGCCGAGCCGGCATTGAAGTATTATTCAGGAACTGCGGTTTACCGGAAGGTCTTCGAGCTCGACCCGGCAATGAAAGACTCTGACAAGGTCCTGCTCGATCTCGGCGCATTGTCCAACGTGGCTGAGGTTGCCTTGAATGGGAACCCGCTCGGCATCCTTTGGAAACCTCCGTTTCAGGTTGATGCAACGCGCGCGCTCAAGCCGGGCCACAATGAACTGGAGGTGAAAGTCACCAATCTCTGGGCAAACCGCCTGATGGGCGATGCGGGACTGCCGCCGGAACGCCGCATTACGGGATCCACCTTTAATCCGTATCCGAAGAACGCTTCGCCTCTGTCGTCGGGCCTGCTGGGACCGGTCGTCTTGCGTGTTGCGCGTGTGTTAACAGTCAAATAGCAGAACACCGTAAATGCAGTTCATAACCACCAGGAATCGCTTGCTCTTCGCCGGACTGTGCGTCGGAAGTGCCGTTCTGGCGGCGAACGCGAACGAGGACGAAGTCAGAATGATATTGGATCGCTGCGCGGTCGCGAAATCCACGATCACCCAGTCGGGTGGTAACGATACCATGAGCCGGTTCTCCCAACTCGGAGACGGATCGCTGACACCGACTGTCATGATTGAACCCAATCGGCTGGTTATCCCGCTGGGAATGACGGAGTTCTGGCATGGGAAGATCGACGGCAAAGCGTCGCGGGAACACATGGAGCCATCATCTCCCGGATGCCTGACATTCAGCTTTCCGGAAATGAAAGGCTGGGCGCCGGATCAGGTCCAGGACATGCTTCGCGCGGAAATTGTTTCCACATGGACCCGGCACAACGAGACGGTTCGTATTCGCAGCCTGGTTGCCCGCGGGGAAGGCGGACTCCTGATCGATTTCATCGAAAACCGGACGTCCGCTGCCCTGCCGGTACGGATGGAAAGTGTTACCGCCCAATTTCACGATCCAGAGCGTCCTTTTACGGTAAAGGCCGGCACATCCCAGCAAGCCCCGGAAGTCGCATGGTTGAGTCGGCGAACCTATCTCGCCAACAAGACGGAACTCGGCGCCAAGCCCTTCCGGATGTGGGCAGCCACTGCGGTGCGGGTATTTGGCGTCGATGTCCAGAACGCGGTGGATAACGAATGGAGCTACGAAAAGAAGAAACTGCAAATCGGGGTAACCGGCTCCTTCACGATTCCGGCCGGGCAGACGGTGCTCGTGGTGACCAAGGTGGAACTCAATGGAATTCCTCCCTCACCTGAACCGGCGGATCCGCTGCCGCTGGCGTTATCGTCTGTGATGGCGCTTACCCCGGCCTCGGTTGAGCAAAAGGTAACGGCTCATCGCGCATGGTGGGATGCCTACTGGCACAAAGCTTATGTGCGGCTTGATTCCGATCCGCTCATGGAGCGGGTTTATTATGGCTGTTTGTACGCCCTGGCTTGCGTCAACAATCCCGGACACTATCCCGGCGGGACCAACTCATTTCCCACGAATATCGATGGCAACGATTGGGGCGGAGTCTACGCATGGGACTACAATCAGGAGGCGATTTATTACGGCGCCGCATCCAACAATCGGCTTGAGCTTCAGGAGCCTTACGACCGAATTGTCCTGGAGGCCAACGAAATGAGCAGACGTTTCACCGCGGAGACGCTCAAGGCGCCGGGGAGCGTGTTCTTCAATGACACCGCGCCGCTGCAGCAGCCCGAATTGACGGACTTGATCGGTTTGAAAACCATTGGCCTGGAGGCGATTCTCAATTGCATTACTCGCTATCGGTTCACCTGCGACATCGAGTATGCGCACAAGATGTACCCGGTTTTTCGTGACCTGGCGGCCTATTGGGATTGGGACTTGGAGAAAAACAAGGAGACGCGCCCGGACGGATCGCTTCGATACGTGACTACGGACACGCACAACATGGAATTTGAACCGGGTGCCGGCTATAACGCCCCGGCATCATTAGCGTATCTGCGTCGTTTCTATCCGGCCCTGATCGAAATCACGCAGGATTTAGAGGCCGCCGGCGTAAAGACTGGAGCCACGCCCGAGGATCTGGCGCGCTGGCAGCGTTTGATGCTCGGCCTGGCTGAGTTTCCGCAGACCTTTGCCTTCAACCAAAAAGTCTTCGCCTATGACGAGAAGGGGTTGCGGCCTTCGCTGCGCACGGAGAACCAGAACCTCTATTTCACATTCCCAACCGATGTCATCGGACTGTCAACCCCTGATTTGCTACGGCAGGTTGCGATCGATACGATCCGGCTGCGGCCATCGATTTATATGCAGTCGGTCAATACTGCGGCGGCGATATTCACCCAGGCACTGAGCGTCGGGGTGTCGCCGCCGGAGATCGATAACCGCTTCCATGCCTGGTTTCGCGATCTAGGAGCGAGCAATTTTAAGGGAAGCAGCGGCGGTAATATTGAAAATGCAGGCATCGCAGAATACGTCAGCCGCTGTCTCCTGGTGCGCCCGTGAAGCGGGCGTCAACGTGGGTGAGAGTCCCACCGGTGCAGTTAGACGGTTCAGCACCGAAGACCGTGCCAACTGCGTCGCCGTGAGGCGGGGTGGGGAGCAGGCATGGAGTC
>Ga0316226_1002020_pt1 | contig 19997 bp, 21 predicted proteins | sample TBH18017metaG_FD_206009 | JGI IMG/M metagenome (GOLD analysis project Ga0316226, IMG submission 206009) | Freshwater microbial communities from Trout Bog Lake, Wisconsin, USA - TBH18017 | ecosystem: Environmental > Aquatic > Freshwater > Lake > Hypolimnion/Profundal zone | place: USA: Wisconsin...
ATCCCATCGTCGCTCCGGCGTGTCGTAATCGTGATCGAGCAACAGATACGCCTCGCCCGTGAGCTTGATGAATCCACCTTGCACGACGCGATTATTTTCTTCGACGTCCACGAGGCGCGCAATGTAGAGCGGGTTGTTGAGATTCGGCCAGCAATTCGCCGGGAGTCCGGAGCGCACGTGGATCGCCCGCAGAGATTTTTCGTCGAGTGCGTTGTATTCGCGGATCATGGCGCCTTTGGTGAGAGTGCTCCTGGTTTTGCGAATTGAGCGGTGCCGAATCCCTGGCCGCCCTGTTGCCCGTTCGTCGATGCTGTCCCGCCGCCTTGCGACGGCAAAAGCGCGAGTGTCGATGAGCCCGAGAGCGTGACGGCCGTCGGCGCCATATTACCCCCGAAAACGACTTTCGGCGAGGCACTCTTCGCGCCGAGTGTGTGTGCGTACGCGCGAAAGTAGTACGAGATCTGATCGCTGTTCTCGTCGAGCGCCGGGAGCGCGAGCACTTTTCCACGCGACGGGCCGAAAAATTCCATGTGTGGCGCGAGAAACTTCGGATCGTTTGCGCTCCACTCGACGAAATAATTGTGCGCGCGCGGCCGTTGCCCGTTGTCGTTGATCGTCACGTGCACGTGATCGGATCCCGCCGAGACGTTGATCGCATTCGGCGCCGGACTCTGCGAAGAGTGTTGCGTCGGATCCGTCCCGGCGAGCGTACTCGTCTGGTTTATGGCGTCCTGGATTTTCTCGAACGCCGAGGCGACGCGGCCGCCCAAAGTCGCGCGGATGTTCGTCAGAAATTCGCCGAGATCGAGCACTACTCATTACTCCCTCGCGTCGGAGCCCACGGATCCATGATTACGTTGAGCACGACGCGCGACAAATTAAACCAATCGCCCGGCACGTCCGTCTCGAAGCCAACGAAAAAGCGATTGCCGGGCACGTTCGCGGGCATTTCCGTATCGCCCCACGGCGGCGGATCGAGCAACTCAAACGGCGGATCGAGCCGCTCGGCGTACGGCGAATCGAGCGTATTCGGATAGATCGTGACGTTGAGCCCGCCGGATCCAGTAACCAGAGCCGTCGCGAATTCCGTCATCAAATTGTGGAGCCCGGCTTGTAGCGCCTGTGCGTCCGAGCTTTTCAGGAATGGGAAACTCACGTACTGATCGAGGATCGCTTCGCCGTCGTCGAGATGCGTCCCGGTGATTTGCTGATAGATCTTTGCGGTGTCGGTATCGCCACAGTAGAAAAGCGGCATCGAGGTATCGTCCCGCAAAATGAAATCGGCGTAGGCCGCCTCGACCGACCATGCGGACCATTTTCGTCCTAGCTGGAAACTCTTGAGCTCTCCCGTGTAGGACTGCCGCACCGGACCTTCGCTCGCAAGTGCTCCGGAGCTCATCACCTCTTTGTACTGACAAACGAGGATGACGTTCGGTTGCGTCGGATTCGAGTTTTTCGGAAAGCGCGGCATCCATTGATTCGGCGTCGGGATCGGCACGCCGATCGAGAGTCGCCGGTTGTTGGTGTCGTTGCGAACCCAAATCGTATAACCGTAGGCCCACGCGATCGTGTCCCACACCGGATCGATCTCCGGCGAAAACTTGACGGGTTGGCCGCCGTCGAAAATGTAAACACCGGCGCGGCCCGCGATCACAGCCCATCCCTCGCCGACGTCCACACCCCAAATCGACGGCGTCCCGACTTTGTTCGAGACTTCGCGCACTTGCCATCCGCTCGGCTCGGTGATCCCGTTATCCGTCGTCGAGTAAAGCGATCGCGTTTTCACGATGTAGAGATTATCGAACAGCGTGAAAGCGTTGCGGATCGGCTGTTGATTTTGCACGGCGACGCCGAGCACTCCTGTCACATCATCGAACGCCTCGAAGTTGTCGAAGTAAGAGAGACGGAGTTGCGAGGCGAGTACGGGCTCGGAGAGATCGAACGGCTCGACGCGATCGATGAGCACGTCGCCGCCGTTGAGCAATCCCGTCGCGTAGATCCGGAGCAACAGATCGGACGGAACGGCCGTTGCGAATTCCGTCGTCAACAAATCGCCGGTGAAAATCTGCATGTCCGGCGTCATCGACGAGAGCGGCACCGAAAAGATCCCGTACGTGCGATTAAAGCTCGGCGAATACAGATCGACGACGAGAGCCCCGGCGCCATTCACGCCGCCGGGATTCGATGCGGTGATCCGCACGCCGTACTGTGTGTTGATCTCGACGATCGGCGATTGCAAATAATCCTGGAAAGCGGTTTGCGTCCGCATCCCCGTCGCGCCGGAGATCGTCGAGCCCGTCGTGTTGTCGATATAGTAGGCGTTGCCGAAGATCGGTGACACCGAGAGAGATCCGTTCGCGCCAAACGTCGGATCGACCGTCCATCCGAGCGGTTGCAACGGCCCTAGCGGATTCGGCAGATATCCGCCGTCGAAGCTCAAGTTAATTAGGTTCTGGATTTTGTTCTGCTCGCCGATCGCGCAGATCCGCGAAGAGTAGGCGATAAAACCGAGGCACGAGCCGAGCTCGATTTGCTCGAACAGATTATTTCCCTGGATATCGATCTCGATCGATTGCACGAGCACATCGTCGGTGAAAGTGAACGTCGCCTGAGTCGATGAATTGTCGTTGACGACTGTTGACGTGTACGTCACTTTCTGCCCGTTCGAGGTGATCGTCACCGGCTGCGGGATGTAGTAGAAAAATGCGCCGTTCGCCGGTGTGAAAGCGATCCCGCGCGCGACGGTGTTCGGCGGCCCGATCGGGATATTCGTCGCGACGATCGAATTGGCATCCTCGGTGAGAGAGAACGTGATCGGATTCGAGCATCCGGTGATGGCTTGGTTGCGTGTGATGAAAAACACGACGCCTTGCCGCACACCGGCGCCGAGATTGCCCGGTTGTTGCACGGTGCCGCCGGTGCCGGTGCCGAAGATCGGATCCGTGTCGGTGCCGACGAAATTGAGCCCCGGATCGAATTGGAAGATCGTCCCGTTGATGATCGCCTGTGCATCCGTCTCGGCCGCCGGTGCAATGTTCGGGCCCGGCAAGGCGATCGAGAAAGACGACGGCGAGACGGCCGTGATCGTCGCATTCGAGACGTTGAAGATCCCATCACCGTTGTCGGTGCCGACGACGGTGACTTGTTGGCCTACTACCGGCACTGTCCCGCTAATCAGCGTGAAATCGTACGTCGCGACGTTGCCCGACAGACTCGTCGCCGTGATTTGCAGTTGAGCCGCATTCGGCGTGTAGAGTACCGTCCACGTCGCATCCCACGTGCTCGGCGTCACGCCGGCGAGAGAGATCTGCGAGCCTACTTGCACATTCGGGATCGCCGTCGCCGTCGTGAGCGTCGCGAGCGTCGCCTGATACGTCCCTTCCGGCGCGGGATTGTCGATCCCGTCGATGTCGGCCAGTTGTGTTGACGGCGCCGTCACCGTGAATGTGTTGTAGATATTCCCGTGGAAACCGGCCGTCGTCCCGACGCCGGTGATGATGTAGGTGCCATCGGGATTTGCGCCGCTCGGCAGATTCGCCCATCCCGCGAGATAAACGGCGTCGCCGACGATGATATTTTTGTCGGCCGCGGTGACGGGTTTCGATGCTCCCGGCGTGCCGTAATAAATCGTGATGACGTTCCCCGCAACCGAGCGATTGCCGGGCCCGGCACTCCACAACAGAGCGGAGATCCCTGGGCCCGAGGATCCGCCGCTCGCGACGGCCGCGGGTTGCGTGATCGAGACGACGTCGTAGTCCGTGCTGGTCGCCGCAAATGACGGCGGCGCACCTGGCGCGCCTTGTGAAACACGATCGACCCATTGCGCGTTGTACTGCCGCGGGATGTCGGTTGCGTTGATCCGATTCGAGAAAGCCATAAACTCTCGATCGTCGTAGGTGATCGCCTGCATGAAAGTGTCGGGCTCGACTTCGGTGTAGAACGGCGTGAGCACTCCGGGATCGTTTATCGCGTCCTCTTGCCAGAGCACGCCGGTATTGTCGAGCGCGATCGTAAAGAGCGAGCCGTTCTCCATCTCGAACGATCCGACAAAATCGAAATTCTCGACGCCGGGCGGCGTGTACCAAACGAGCACGCGGACTCCGGCGATATCGACCGTCGCACCATCTCCGGACGTGTCGGCCGCGGTGATGTTGAAACCGAAACCGGGATCGTTCACTTGCGCGGCCGTGAGTCCTGTCAACCCGAAAAACTGGCCGGGCCCGCCGACTGTCGCCGTCCCGTACGTGCTCGGGAGCGTGAACGTCGTCGGCGTGCCGCCTGCCGCGATCGGCGTGATCGTGAGCGTCGTCGTGTCGGCCGACTGCAATCCATCGATCGAGATCTCGATCCCGAGCGGCGTCGAGGTGAGCGGCACCGTGTTCGCGTACGTCGTCGCTTGCAAGATGTCGGAAAACGCCGGAGTCGTGACGCTCTCGATCGCAAACACCGCAAGGCACGCGGCCCACGCATCCGCGGATCCGCCGCTAGTCCATTGATCGGTGTAACTGCCCGGCGTTACCTGGATCCACGCACCGGAATCGGAAACCGGCGACGTGTTCGGATTCCCAAAATTCGCATTGTCTTGTGTCCATCCCGTCGGGCCCGTGAGCGGCCGCGCGCCGCCAAAATCCCACACGAAGGAAATAAAAAACGCGGGCTGCGAGACGGCGACGGCGCCGCCGCTCACCGGATCCGACGGCCCGGTAGATCCCTGCGATTGCGTCGTGAGGAGTGCGCCGAGTCCGTGGAAATTCACAAACGACGCGAAATTGATCGTCGCCTCGGTGTGGAACGCGATCGTGCCCGTCATCGTGAGAGTGTTTCCGATCGGGACGGCCGTGCCCATCCGCGCGTAGAACACTTGGAAAAAGAGATTGTCCGAGAACGGCGATTGCGTCGGGAAAAGTTGCGTCCACACATTGCCGAGATCGTCGGTGACGCCGCTCACGATCGTCGCATCGCCGTTGCCCGCTTCGTTTTGCGGGTAGTACATCAAAAACGCGGTGTCGCCGACTTCGATCGCCGTGCCGGAGATGAGCTTGCTCGTAACGACGGTAGGAGCTCCCATCGTATAGGTGAAAGCGTTCGTCCCGTTGTTTTCTGACGGCGTCACCGGCGCCGAGTTGAGCGCGATGCTCGCGTAGGTTCCCTCGGTGTCGTGAATGATATTGTCCGGCGACGCCCACGCGCCGCCGCCCGCGATCGCGACGTTCACGCCGAGCCCCGCGTTGTTGTCAACGTCGGCGCCGTCGTAGACGTAGACGCTCTGGATCCCGTCGCGCGAGAACGTGGATCCCACATCGAAATCCATGTCCGTGCAAATCGCCGCGGCGCCGACGGGCAAATTGATCGCGCTCACATCGGCGACTAGGCCGCCGATGATGACGAGCGCGAAATCTGTTTTCGGATTAGGGCTATTCATTTAGCTCGGCGTGATCGTCAAATAGTAAACGGTGACGATGATCTCGCCGCCCGTGCCGCCGGTGAGCGATCCTCCCGCGGGATTCGCACTGAGGATGAGAGGCTCATCGACGTAGTCCGAGAGCGGCCCCTCGGATGCGAGTCCACTAGACGCGAAATATTGACTCACCGTCTGATCGATGAAGCCAGTCGAGAGCACGCCGAGAGCGCCGCCGCCGTTTGCGATGTCGTTCGCAAACCCGCCGGTAATCCCGCCGCTGTCCACGATCGTAAAAACCTCGCTCCCAAATTTGTACTCAAGCAAGAGAGCGAACGGCACGATTATTTTTCCGGCGATCCCCGCAAGAATTGTTTGCGGAGTGCCGCCGGCGGCCGCGATTATTTCGGCGGCTGTGAACGTCACCGACACCGATGCGAGCGCGCCTGGCGGGAGATCCGCCGCGGTGAGCGCGCGGAATGTCGGGATTGCGGGAGATCCCGTTGCGGGCCCGGCGTAGACGGTGTTGGCCGATTCGATCCCGCCCGTTCCGGCCGTCGCCGGGACGATCCACGTGTTTGTTATCGCGTCGTAGACTAATTGCATGATCGTCGAAGCGTTGGCGCCTTGCGCGATCGATGGAGTGCCCGACGCATTCTCGAACGTGAGCGAGCGGCCGCCCGTCGAATCTTGCGTGATGATGAGCGTGATGACTTGCCCGTCGGATCCGTCGAGGAGTGTGAGCGTCGAATTCGAGGTGAGGTAGATCCGCTCAGATGCTAGACCGCTGCAATTTAGATTCACGTTTCCCCCTAGCTGACAGTGACGCCGCTATTCCCGCGGACGTAAAAAATCCCCTGGTAGGCTTCGAGCTCGATCCACGCGCCGATCGTGCCGCCAAACGTCACGAGCGAGTGCGACGGCGCGATTTTATTCGCGGAGCACGTGATCGTGTGCGCGTGCCCGGTTGTGTCGGTGACGCGCACGATCTCGCCGTCGTTTGTCGTCGGCGTCGGCGTCGCGAGCGTCATCGCATCGACCCCGGCCGTCGTAACGAAATTGTCCGTATTGAGCGCGAGCGCGTCGGCGGATCCGGTGAGCGTGATGAGCGGGATCCGTACACTCGGGAGATCTGCGGTGACGAGCGCGCGGAATGCCGGTTGCGCCGCGGATCCGGACGTCGGGCCCGCCCAAACAAAATTGGCCGACTGAGTCGCTAGGCCGATCGTAACCGCGATCGTGCCGTTCGTCGTGATTGGAGATCCCGTCACGGCTTGCGTGAGGATCCCTGGTACAGCCATCGTGACGGCGACACTCGTGACGTACGGGAGCGCGGGAATATCCGCGGCGACGAGCGCGCGAAACGTCGGCACGGCCGCAACGCCTGAGACTGGCCCGGCAAGAACTGTGTTTGCCGTCTCCGTCGCCCATGCGAGCGTGATCGTGCCCGACGTCGTCACCGGAGATCCGGCGACAGTGAATTGCACCGGCGCCGCGATCCCCACACTCAAAACCGATCCGCCCGCGATCGTGCCGACACCCTGATCCGGATAATCGAGCTCGACCGTCGCGTAGTAGATCTGGATCGAGTAGAGTCCGGCGGCCGCATAGAAAAAATAATGGCCGTTGCCGTCGGTTGTGATCGGATTCGGAGAGACGCTCGTCGCGACGGTGCCGCCCGAGACGTACGTGCCGGGATTGGTAAGCGCGCCGACGGTGACAACGTTTCCATTTACCGCGAGCACTTGCCACGGCTCCTCAAGCGTCGAGTCGTATCCCGCGGGAGTTGCATCGCTCACCGCAAAAAAAGAATTGACGACGACGTCGTCGGGCACCGCGTTAAATGTGAATTGGATTTGCTGCGCTTCCCACGTCGCCGCGGTGATCGTCGCCGCGTTCGATGCGTCTGCCTCGTAGATCGTCGCGAGCGGAGATCCCGGTTGCGTATCGAAATCGGCAGGCTGATCGAGGATCGCGACGCTCGCGCCTGCCACGGCCGCGCCTAGTGGTGTTTGGACCCATCCGTCGTATCGATAGAACACGAGAGCCTCGCGAGAAAATGGCGGGAGAGCTTTCGACTCTCCCGCCGGATGGGGTTAGCCTTTCAGGAATTCCAGGATGCAGCTAATCAGATCCGAGCTCACCGCGGCCGGGATGGAAGCGCCTTGCGTGAGTTCGACGAGCGGCGCCGCGGATCCCGCAGATTGAAAAATCTGCACGAGCCCGCAGTTCACTCCCGGATTTTCCAGCGTCCACGTAACTTGATTATCCGTAGTCGTCGGATTCGGCGTTGCGGCCGTCGGGAGAGCCCACGTCGGTTGCGTCGATCCAGAGTCGCCGCTCGACGTGATCGCCGTCACGGTTTGAATGTTTCCGTTTGAGTCAATGATCGACTGGCCGACGGCGTACGCGGTGCTCGCGGCCCAAAGATCTTTCGTCGTCCATTTGTAGATGTATCCGGATCCGGCGCGACTGTCGATTGTTCCACGGACGGCGTTGCCGTTTGAAACTCCCGGCATGTCGATGCCGCCTTGGTTGTTGTTGTTGGCGGCGATCGTGATCGGGATCCCGCCCGCGGGATACGTCGCCGGCGACGCTGCGAATGCCAGCGTGCCCGCAACGAGAAAACGCCGCTGCGTCATATCGAGCCCGCGCGGGTAAGGCGACTGCGTGAAAATTGCTGTGGAGACTGCCATGTTTTTTTCCTCCTCGGAAAAAAGTTGCGGTTGAGGAGCTCCTCGCTCCGTGGATCTACGCCGGGAGCTTATTCGTCGCCGACGAATTCGACATATACGTCTCGCCATAGGCTTTTCGCTGGTAGCGTTTGTGCTGGCCCTGGCGCACGTATTTGTTGGTGATGAGACGAACGTACCGATCCGCCTCGCCCGCCATCGATTGCGCGCCTTCTGCTCGGCGAGCGAGCGCGTATTTGTAGGCGACGATCCCGGCGAGCGCATTCACCGATGACAAAATATTGATCGACGTCGTTGCCCACGCTTCCTCACCTGTGCCGCCGACGACGTCGGGCCCGATGATCGGCAGTAGCGCCGAATAGCGCATCCGGAGTTGCATCACTGACGTTGAGCCCACCATGCAAACCGCATCCTCGCGCCACTCCCAAAAGCGGAGCCACGGCCCCTGATAAATGCTCGGGAGTCCCTCTTGCGGTTGCCGCATATACTCGAAACGTTGACCAGATCCGAATTGCCTCTCGAAAATTTCAAGCGGCACCGCGAGATCGGCCGGAAGCGTCGGCGTCGCCAAAAATTGCCCGTTCACGTAGAGCCCTGTGTACGTGAGCATGATTTGTACGGATGGATCCGGCGACGCGATCGCCGGGATCGGGCCGATGAGCACGTTGTCGCGCGTGAGCGTAATCACGCCGTTGTTGCGGATTTTTTCTTGCAACTCTTCGAGCGCCGAGTTGAGGTACTCGACGGTGAACGGTTTCTGATTGGTGAGGATCCGCCCGGCGCCGCCCTGGTAGGAATCGTTGACAAATGCGCGAGCCCGATTCATCACGCGCGCAACTGTCGGATAGATCGGAGACGGCAACACCGCCATGAGATCACCTCGCATCCTGGGGTGAGCGGCTTCGCGGGGAAACCAGGAGAGTATCGGAAACCCCGGTTGCCGCTCGGCCCAGGAAGATCGTTACGGAGTCGGCGTCGCCGCCGCTTTCCGCGATTTTTTGCCCTTCGCCATCGCCTCGGCTTGGCCCTGGATCATGCCGGATGCCGTCGCCTCGGCGATCGTGATCGTGCCCTCGCGCAACGCCTGTTCCAGATTCATCACGCGCTTGCATTGGTAGCAGCGTGAGGCAGTTGCGGGCAAAGCCGTCCCGCAATTCGGGCACGGGTTTTGCCGTTCGTAGCGAATGTTCCACGTGAAACTTCGCCCGAAATAGTTCGCCGCGGTGCGGTGCGTGTATCCGATCTGCTTTTGTGCGGCCGCATCCCCGAGCGAGAACATTTGCGCTTCGTCGATCAGTCGGTTGTAGTTATCTTCCATCCGCTCGATCGTGGCCTTGATCGCATCTTCGGGCGGCTGCTGATCGAGATCCGTCGATCGCGTCGCATCCCAAAAACATCCCCAGTGATAGAGGTTAGTCCCTTCGTTTTCGAGGTTGGCCGAAAGTTTTTTGCGGATCGTTTTCCAGGATCCGCGCGGCTCCTCGGGATTGAGCGCATCCTGCGCGAGAAACTTTCCGTCAACACCGCGCGTGCCGAGCTCCCAGTTTCCCGCCTGATCGATCGCCATTTGAACGATGTCCGGAATGATGAATGGAGTGCCGAGCCGCTCACCTTTTTCCGGCGGCGGGAGCACGATCACTTTTCCGCGTAGCGTGCCCGGCATAACCCACGGCCGCTCGATCCGTTGCTCGATCGACGAGAGATTCCACATCCGCACGAAGTACTTCGGCACGTGCCGGAGATTTGCGTCGCCGGTAAAAATAAAAAGATCGTTGTGCTCGTCGTTTTTGATTTGCTCGCCTTTCTGCGCTTTTTTCGTGCCCATCGAGATCGATGCATTGACCGGCACGTTAATCCCTCGTGATCCCATTTGTGCTCTCCTGGTTTAGATTTTTTCCTGATAGAAGCCGCGCATCGGCTCGGGCCGAGTCTCGGCAACTCGTTTTTTGTTCCACACTCGCGCGATCTGCTTTTTGCGCCGCTCGACGTCGCGTGTGAATGCGCTCCCGGTGCGATTGGTTTGCCCGGCGTAGCTCACCGGGTTGTAATACGCGGGGAGAGCCTCTTCGAGCCGATCGGCGATCGCCAAAACTTTCTGCGCGTTCTCGTAGGCTTCCATTTGCTCTTGCGCGACGAGCATCTCCTCCATCGTCATTTGCGTCGCCGCTTCGAGCACCGGGATCAACGAGCTCACGATTTCAAACGAGAGCGGGATCGTCTCGATCACGAGCTCGCCGTCAATCACTTTCTGTTCGATAAACGTGATGAGCGTGTCGTACCGTCCAAACTGCGGATACTCGCCGGTGAGCGAGAGCCCTTGCTCGTCGCACGACATTTTGTAGTAGAGCTCCGGAGTCCAAAACATTTCCGGCGCGCACCATCGTTGCAAAAGCCACGCGGGTTTGTTGTGGCCGACGAGCATGTCGCGATACCGGCCGTCGAGCCCGCGGACTTGAAGCGTTTCGGTTTGGCCCCACACGAAGCGATACATCCCGCCGCCGAATGGATTGCGGCCGAAGATCCCGGCGAGCGCGTCGTTGATTTCCGTCGGCTCCGGGATCCGCTCCGCTCCTGAGATCCGTCCGCTCACTCTTTTTTCCGTTTCCGCGAGTAGATCTGCAATCGGTGGAGATGCACGAGATCGGTGTCGTCGAGCGTTACGTCGGTGCCGCCGAATTTCGAGAACAAAACGCGATCGCCCGGCTTGAGCCATTCGATCGCGCTCACCTCGACGGTGCCGAAATCCTGGCGGATCTTTTTTCCGCCGACGACTTGGCCGGCGCCGATCGCCTTGTCGGGATCTCTCCGGACGAAGCACGTCTCCGGCGCGGCGTCCCAGTTTGCGCGATCAAATTTCTCGATCGGTGTTACGACTTCGAGCCCCGAGCGCGTGATCGCTTCTTTGCGGATCGCGTGCTCGCGGTTTTGCTTTTTTATTTTTGCCTGGCCCATCGGTTTTCTCCTGGTTTTGGTGAGAAGAGGCGGCGCGCTAACCGCGGGCGGCCGCCTCTCCGTGGTTTAGATCGTCGGCTCGGCGGCGTTGGTGATGTAGACGCCTGCTTTCATGTTCGAGTTGAAGAGGTTCAAACATGCGTTGTAGTAGAAAATATTGGACGTGAGCCAGCCCTGCCCGCTCGGATCCGGTACCGGCATCGACGTCACGCCGTTTCCGAATTCATAGAGGCTAGGCTCGATCATTTCCGCAATTCCCCACGACGGCAGGCACAGCCCATCGATGCGGCCGGGCGAAGCGTTGTATCCCTGAACGTACTCGCGGCCGCCGAACGTGGTCGTCATCTTTTTCTTGACCATGTCGAGAGCCTCGTCGCCTTTCACGTCCTGCGCGTTGGCGATGAGCACATTCTGATAGAGGTTCGTGATCTGCAACCGCTGACCGGGCCCGCCGTACCAGATAAAATTATCCATCTCCTCGGCATCGTCACCGAGTCCGCGGCCGATCAGGATCTCCGCGCGGTAGGGCACGGAAGGATTCACGGCGTTGTTGTTGAGATTGATATTCGGCGTCGAGAAACGGCCGGGGAAATTCGCTTTCGTGATGCCGAGCACCGTCCCGGTGTTTCCCGTTACCTGGTAGGTCTTGATCCCGGCGACAGAAGTGCCGAGAGCGCCGGAGCAACCGGCGACCATCAAATAATCGCCGACGGCCGTCCCGCTCGGGAGCAATCCCGTCGAGTAGACAGTCTGCGCGACGCCGTCCGCATATGAAATGCGGAAGGATCCGCGAGACGTGCCGCCCTCGCTCGGGAAAACCTGTACGAGTTGCTGATCCTGGAATTGGTTCGCGTTGTTGAGTCCGACGATCGAGGAGTACGTCGCAGATCCGGCCGCGCCGCCGCCGGTGCCGCTGTTGACCGTCGCAGTCGTCGGGATCTGATCGAGCATCCCGGAACTGTCACCTTGAAACAGAGCCTCGATCCCTCGCATGAATGTATCGAGAGAATTTTTGAGCTCCTGTGCACGCACGGCAACCATCCCGCGATTTTTGCCGTTCGTGGATTTTTGGGTGAGGTAGGTTATTTCGCATCCGGCGAAAAGGAAAACGGGGGAGATGTCGCCCGCCGTCCATTGCGATCCGGATCCACGGCCGAGAGAGTCACCGTCGCCGGTGCCCTGTCCGATCGCGGCGCCGGACTGCACGCGCACGGGCACGCGAAATGCGGGCCGCTGTGCGAGTCCGGAAGTGCCACCGATGTTTCCGGGTGCCGCGGTGACGTTCGCCACCGGGTAAGTCTTGACGCCTTTCTTAATGCGGGTATAGAGCGTTTTCCCGGTATACATCAAATCCGGGATCATCTTATTCCATGATTCGAGCTCGATCCCCTGTACTGCCGCCTCATCTAGAGGCTGTGGATTGTTCGCTGCCATCTGAGACACACCCTTTGGGTGATCTCATTCGCTTGGCCGCTCTCCTACGGCGAGCAATGGTTTCGACGCGAATCCGGCGCCGACGTTCTACCTCTCCTGTTGCGGCGTCGCCCTTCCGTTTTTATTTACGCGAGTACGACTCGCTTCGAGCGCGGCCGGGATTCTGGCGGAATGGTGCCATCAATCGAGAAAAGACGCAAGCGCCGGCGTTTGGCGACGCGCTCGATCATGGCGGCCGTCTGTTTTTTGAGCGTTGCGAGCATGTCGCAAAGCGGCAATTTGTCCGTGGTGTAGTACTGCCGCAAACGAAGATCGAGAAGCACTTCGGCGAAAATGTTCTCGTCTTTCTTGTACCGCGCGGGTTTGCGGACGACGCGGAGCTTCGATTTTACAGCGCGTCGCGATCCCATTTCACAACCTTCCCGCCAAACTCCGGGAGTAGCGTCGCCTCGCCGCTCATAAACCGCATCCGGCTCCGATCCTTCGACCAATCGATTTTATCCGGCGTCGGCTTTTTTGAGACTACGACGGGCCGCGCATTTCCGGATCCCGCGCCGCGATTCTGCGCGCCTTTGTCCGCGCCCGGCCGACGAGCCGCGCCTGCATTTGCGAATCCGGATTGCGCCCACACTTTCTTGACGAGCTTTTCGGCGATCTGCGCGACTTTCGATCCGACGTAGCGACTGGTTTTTTCCGGGTTGCCCTCTTTGCGGAGCGAGTTGAGTTTCGTTTGGTAGTCTTTCTGGTTTTTCAGAGATCCGGCGATCTCCGTGTAGATTCCCCTCACGACGAATTGCCGTTGCTCGCGCGAGAGCGTCTTTCCCTTCATCAACGGACTGAGGTGCCGCAGAATGATGCCGTCCATCGTTTTTGTGACGGCGACGGCTTGCTCGCGATCGCTGATCTGCGCGAGCTTCGCGTCGGCGTCGGCGATTTTCTTATCCGCGGCCGAAACTTTGTTTTTATCCTCGGCCGGCGCGGATTTGCCGTAGCGATCCGCGTTGTCGATCCACTTTTTCATCTCGATCGCGAGAGCTTTCGCCTGATCGACTTTGCCGTCGCCGAGTAATTCGATGATCCGATCGGCCGAATGCGTAAAACCTTTCTCGAACATCGCCCGGCTCATGTGCTTCGCGATTGTGCGCTCGTATTCGGCCGGATTGATGACGGCCATTTTGTCGAGCGCCGTTGGCGTGAGCTTGACGAGCCCGTCGGGATAATCACGCGCGAGATCCTCTACCGCTTGCGGATCTCCGTCGCTCATCCGCGTGAGCTCGGCCGCGTAATCGTTGACTTCCTGTTTCACCGCGGCGACGCCGTCGGGCCCGCCTAGATCGTCGATGATCTCGCGCGCCTGTTGCGCCTCTTGCGGCGTCGGGAATACGTTGCGGTACTCGCGATTCTGGAAAACTTCCTTGCGGAGCTCTTTGGCGACGACGGGATCCGTCTCTTTGAGTTTGTTGAGCGATTTTTCGATCGCCTTTTGTGCTTGCTCCGGAGTGAGCACCTTTCGGGCGGCGCCCTCACCCTCGCCGTCCTCGCCCTCTTCGCCGTCCGGATGCTCCTCGCCCTCTCCGTCGATCGGCTCGTCTCCGGTATCGATGCCCTCGTCTCCGGCGCCGCCGTCATCACCGCCAGCACCGCCGCCATCATCGCCGCCGTCGCCGCCGCCCGCGTCGCCCGCACCATCGCCGCCAGCGCCGCCGCCGTCAACGAGCGTCGTACCACTTGCGAAAAAGAGCCCGAGGAAACGGCCGGATAACCGCTCGAATATCGAAATGTCGTAGCCGTCGAGGTATAGGGGACCATTCATTTTTTTACGCTCCTGGTTTTAGGCTGCGATGCGTGCGAGCCCTTTGATCTTTCCGACGAGCTCGCCTTTCACAAAAAACCAAATCTCGCCGGGCGGGACAATTTCAGACACCGCGAATGGTACACCGGCAAACTGTTCCGGCAAAGATCGCATGTTAAATTCGTCGGCGAAAGTGTGCACGGTCACATCGCACGCCTCGAACGTGTTTAGGATCTGCGATTTTGTTTCCGGCGCCGCGCTTGCATGATCCGGCTCGATATCCTTGCGGTACATTTGCCAGCGAATCCGCTTCGCCATGTCGCGATTCAGGATTGCGCCGTTAGCGTTGAGCTCGATCATGCTGGCACCGGCACTTGCTCTTGCGGATGTTCGGCCGCGAGGCGAGTTGCCTCATCCGTCGCGATCTGTTGCGGATCCGCTTTGATTCCCGCTTGCGCGAGCGATTGCGCCGCGGCATCGGGCGAGAGCGGCGGCCCTTTGAACGAAATCGACGGCGGCTTTGGCGGCGGCGGCTTTTGCGCCTCGGCTTTTTCTTTCTTCGCCTGATCGTCGTGTTCGATGTAGTGCAACCGGATATTCTCGAAGCTCTGCCGCTCCTCATCGCTGCCGTGTTTCATCGAGCGGCCGCGTGAGGAGTTGATAAACCGGAGCGTCGTCATCGCCTCGACTTCGTGATTGTCACAGCGAATGTCGATCGACTCCGAAGAGACGAGCGGCGGGAGCGCGCCTTTCTGCTTTTCCAGTTGCTCACCTTGCAAGATTAGCTGTTGCGACTTTTGTTGATCGCCCGCGGCGAGCGCCTGGCGCGCGGCCGTTGCGATCTCTTTCATTTGCTGATCGATCGGCGCGATCGCCGGATTCGGGATCGGCGGCGAGTTGAGCATCACCTCGATCTCGCCGAGTTGCTTGTCGCGCGCTTCGAGTGCCGGGATAACCCATCCTTCGAGCCCGATCGCATCACGCACAAATTCCAGATTGTCGGGATCGTCCACGATCTCGGCGAGCATCGGATTTGTGGCCGCCTCGGTGATGACTTTTGCGACTTGGTTCGATCGCTGAGTTTGCGTCTCCGGGAAATTCTCATCGACTTCGGGAAACGCGGCCATGTCGCCCTGGAGATCCGCCATCTCGACTGTCACCGAAACTTTGCCGACGACGGAGATCGGTTGCTCGTGATTTTCGGCGAGGCAAGAAACCGCGTGCATAAAAATATTGGCGACGGCTTCTTTCAAACGGCGCCACGGGATCCCGATCCGGCCGAGCGCCTGATCGCGTTGGATCATCGTCGTCCCGACGGGCGAATCCGTCGGCGTCGAGTCACCGCCAAAGAGTGCGGGGAAAGCTCCGCACAAAAGTTGCGCGAGGTCGCCTTTGAAATCGTTGATGAAAGCGATCATTTGCTCGGGGAATTGCGGCGGCGTTTCTTCCCAGATCACTTGCTCCATCGTGACGCCTTGCTCGCGCTGGAATGGGTGAATGTCCCCGACGAGGTTGATCTGTTCTTTGATCGCCTCGACGTCGAACATCTCATTATCCATCCACTTCGCCGGGACGCCGCGCACGAAGTAATCGTTCGCGAGCTCTATCCAGTTGTTGAGCGCTTTCTGTACCGGCATGAGCCAATCGCCGAGCCCGGCGCGATTCATCCCGTCGCCCGGTAGCGCGTGGAGCAAGGTGAGCGCCGCATCCATCGATTCGTCGTAGGCTTCGCAGTAGGTGTCACCGCAGAACGTGACGTACAAACCTTTTGGACACTTGTCGATAATCGCTTTGCGGTTGGTGTCGTCGATCTCGATCAGTTGCCACGGCCGGATCCAGCATTTGACTTCCGTCGTCTCATCGGATTCTGAATCCTGCGTATTGTAGGAATTCATCATCCCTTGATCGACGTTGACGCGCGCGAGGCGATCGAGATCGTCGCCGCCGGGCCCGCCTTTCGACGTTGTGATTTTATCGGCGACGTCGGGATATTTCGCTTTGGCTTTTGCGGTGTCGATCTCTTTGCACCGCATGGCGTAACCGCACTCGCACAAATTTTTCTTTTTGATCGGGAGCTTCCATTCGAGCGCGCCATCGACTTCGATTACTTCGGAGCCGTTCGGTTGTTTTTCTTCGCGCTCCTCATCCGCTCCCTCTTCTGTTTGGCCGCCCTCGCCCTCATCCGTCTCCTCGCTTCCCTCGCCTCGATCTTCGCCGTCGTCCTGATCGTGTCCACTCTCTGATTCACTAGGTTGTTCTGCTCCCTCTGCAATCTCAGGAGCAACGGGCTCACCGTCACCCTCATCGGCTCCGGCGTGTTCGGCTTCGCTTCGATCGGCTTCATCGGCTTTCTCCTCATCCTCGGGCACGACATCTTTCGGCTCCGGGAGATAACCGAATCGCTGCGCGTCCCGCATGTAGTAGGTGTGGGCAACCATCAACCCATCGACGTACAAATAGCGCGTCACATCTTCGAGCATCGTGAGGATTTTGTTTCTCCGCACGATCGCTTCTTTGAGCGCCTCGGCCGATCGAGCGGCCGTAATCCCGGCGTCATCGTCCGGCGCCTTCGGCTTGAAACGCACTGTCGGGACTTCGCGCGTGAGCGCGCCGATCAGAATTTGCCCGTACGAGTTGTAGATATTGAGCTCGTAGACGGTTTTGCTGTTCTCTTCGCCGTATCCGTAGCCCGTGCCTTGCGCGGGCAAACCCCATCCGCCGTTGCGCTGGATCAGGATGTGTTGGAAGCCGCGATCGAAGAGGCGTTTCTCCCACACACGAATAATTTGCTCGCGACGCGCGGCCGTCTCGCGGAGCTTTAGCTTGCGGAGTAGATCTTTAATGGAGTTTTGTTCGGACTCGGTGAAAACGAGCTTCGGTTTTTTCTTCCATTCGACGCCGACGAGGATCCCCGGCTCGCGCTTGGGGATGTCTTTGATCGATCCCGCGGTTTGTGTATCCGCCATCTAGTGATTCCACTTTTTCGCGTTGAGCGCAAACGTCGCGCGCTTCCGCATCTTCGGATCGCGGCTGTGCTTTTCTTCGCGAGCGAATTCTTGCGTGCTCTCCCCACGCCGTTTTGCGGCCCGCTTGAAAATTCCTTCGTGACTCGGTTTGATATGGATCGCCATCGGGGATCTCCACCGGGAGAGTACCGCTGCACTCTCCCGGTTGCAACCGTGCGGTGTGGTTGAGGATCTAGGCGATGCGCTCGACTACGACGGAGACGTCCACAACCCCAGCCGTCGGGTTGCCAGTCGTCGCCGTGCCGGTGATCGTGATCGGAGCCGCGCCGGTAGACGTGAACGTGTAAACCGCGCTCACATTCCCGCCCGCGGCGATCGCCGAGAGAGCCTCGGCTTTCGTCTCCGCTCCGTTTGCATCGGTGTAGCCGATCGTGAGCCCGGCCGCCGAGACGGAGTTTCCGGATAGAGTCGTCGTCACGATCGCATTGATCGAGACGCGGTAGGTGCCCGCGGGCTCGGTGAGCGAGAGCAACGAGACTCCGGCCGTGGTGAAATCCGTCGCCGGCGCCGTGGTGTTGATGAAACTGCCGACAATCTGCGGAGACGAGATCGCGTCGCCGGAATTCGAGACAGCCTGGATCGCCCATTCGTTAAACGCGGCGTCGTACACGAGCGTATAGATCGTGTCCGCTCCTGCCGTCTCATCGAGATCGCCGATCCCCGGAATGTTTCCAGACGTCACAAGGCGGCCGCCCGTCGAATCCTGCTGCAAACAGAGCGTCAAAACCTGAAGATCTGCCGCGCCGGTGAGAAAGAGTTGTGTCGTTGCTTGCGAAAGAATTATCCGAATCGCTGCCAGTCCGCTAACGTTTGTCGTTTGTACCGCCATGCGTTTTGTCTCCTCGGCTTTTGCCGATGTGGATTACGCCGACAATCGCGATCGGCGCTTACTTACTCCGTGCCCTTGCCCTTGCGAAAGCCGATTTCGTATTGTGAATCAATCCCGGATCCGCGTGAGCTTCCGATCGCTGGCGCGCTTTCTGCATCGCCGTGAGCGGTGAGCCGCTGGATTGCAAGTAAGCAAACTGTCGGCGCGTCCACGGCATCGCTAGCCCTTCGACGTCGGGTTTCTATTTTTGTGCCGCCGCTGCAATTCGAGCTCAAGCGCGGCCGTCGTGTAAAGCTCAAGGGGCGGAACTGGCCGCTCACTCGCGGTTGCTTCATTCGCCGGTTGATCGCCTACGGTAATGTGCGATCCCGGACGGCCGAACTCGGCGCCGTGATCTTGGATCCCCGGTTGCGAGGCGAGCTCTTTCTTCGCGTAAAAACTCGCGAGCTCAAGATGCTCCTCGCATCGATCGATGTAGACCGACGTGAGCCCGAGCTCCTGGACCCCGAGGATCTCGTGCACCAGTGCTAACTGTGTATCGAACGTCTGCGCGAGCCGCACCGCTTTCCTCATCCCGCGATCGTTCAACTTGTGGACTTCAAAGGCTCTGTGCATTTTTGTTCTCCTGGTTTTTTCTTTTCCAACACTCGATCGTGATCCTCGATCAGACGATCCCACGTCTGCTCGCTCGAAAGTTTCTGGTATACCGGATCCGTCATCGCGATTATCACCGCCATGATCGCCAGTTTCTCGACCGGCGTTTTCTCCGGCTTCTGCATCAACTCGTCGAATGCGTGCATCTAATTTTTTCCCGCCTTGAATCTTCGGCACCAATCCGGACCCTCGATCGGCCGCCTCACTCCCTCGCACCGTCGAGGATTTGCGCGGATGAAATGCACGCACCTCGCGCAAAATTCGCCGGGATGCTCGCTTGGGTGTTCGTAGCCTACCTCGGCGTGAGTCTTTTTTTCGCTTTCCGGTTTTTCGGCCATCGCTCACTAATCGCGAGAGACAGTGACGGTGATCGTTTTGTCGAAGTTTACGAATTTCTGCAACGCCTCATCGATTGCGACTTGGAGTTTGTCTGCGGTGAGGTTGCGTGACTTCTGGATCGACGGCGACACCGCGATCCGCGCCACGAAATTCGCCTGGCCCACTACTGCCGCGGCGGGTTTCTTCACGACTTCCGACGCCGGTGTCACTTGCGGCGGCGCGCCGTTTTCTAGCTTTGCTCCCTTTCCTCGCTGCCACGGCTTTTTTTTTCCCATCGGCTTTCACCTCGTTTTAGATTTGTGGATCTACTACGCCATCGTCGGGATGCCAGCGCCGCCCATCGGCGCGCCGCCGCCCATTCCCTCGGCCGGTGCTTCGCCGGGATTCTCGGCTTGCGGCATCGCGGCGTCGATGTGTTCGTGCGCGCTCATCGCGTCGTGATGCTTCGCCTTGTGCACGTGTCCATCCTCGTGATGCGAATGGATCTCGACGTGTTTCGCGGGCCCGTGCTCCGCCACGACGTCGTGCACGTCTTTCTCGCCGCCCTCGTCGCCGTCGGGCTCGTGGTGTTCTTTGCCGCCGCCCATGTGCGAGATTTTTCCGCCGCCGCCCTTCGACCGCGTGCTCTCGAAGTGTCGTTGCATTTCCTTGTTTTCGTACCGTTTCTCGGCCATCGGATCCCCCTAGTTTGTTGGTGCGGGTTGTGGTGCGGGAGTTTCTTCGTCGGGATGTTTCGCGGCTTGTGCTTTGAGATCGGCTTCGATCGCGAGTCGGTTTTCTCTCTCGATCTGCGCCCACGATTTGCGGCCGCCGACTTGCGTTGCGCCGCCTGGATTGTCCCGGCGCCAGTCGGCGCGCTCGGTTTTCGGAGTTGTGCGTT
>Ga0316226_1002031_pt1 | contig 19943 bp, 24 predicted proteins | sample TBH18017metaG_FD_206009 | JGI IMG/M metagenome (GOLD analysis project Ga0316226, IMG submission 206009) | Freshwater microbial communities from Trout Bog Lake, Wisconsin, USA - TBH18017 | ecosystem: Environmental > Aquatic > Freshwater > Lake > Hypolimnion/Profundal zone | place: USA: Wisconsin...
AAACAACAACAGCATCACCTCCTGGAAGGGGAGCAAGTCCCTTACGAGCACGAATTTCATTAGGAACAATAACTTGATCTTTAATATAACGATCATCAATTCTTGACTGAGTTTCTTCATCTGTCAATGCAAGTTCATTAAATCGTAGTACAAAAGCGTCTGTAAGCTCTCTTATAATAAGATTAATTTTAAACTCAAGCTCTTCTTGACGTGGACGACAAACTTGTTCTTTAAATGTCTTATCAGCATCTTTAGCATTTGCCAAAGAAACGCCTTGTGGCATACCTATCTTTGAAATTGGAACACGGTGAGCAATAAGAATACGATCTCTATTTTCTACTGCGTAGTTCTTAAATGAAGAATCTTGAACTCCCGCCTCTACAGGCTTCATCTCAAACTCTACACGACCTTGCTCTCCATCAGATGGGAGAGGAATGTAAAGTGTTCTATGGTTTCTACCCTTGAGTCCTGTTTGAAAAAATTCAAGCAATTTACGCTCTGCATCAGCGGTAAGCTTTGCACCTTTAACAACAATGATATATCTTGGAACAGCTTTATTTTCAAAATAATCTAAGTTGAAGCGTTGTGCAAATTCGTCACCTGCAACTGCATTTTTTGCAGACAAAATATCTGGTACACCATAATATGTATTTGATGGTGTAAAAATCTTAAAGTGAATTACTTCGTTTGGCTGTGGATCTGTACCGATTTGATCTGGAGTTTCTGTGTCTCCAAAATTTCTAAAAAATGTATAACGATTATATACAACTTGCACAAAGCCATCACGGTGACGACGGATACGCATAGTTGTTGCTGGAATGTGTCCAATATAACCAATCTTACCAGTTGATGTACGACCAACTTCAAGATATCCATTACCAGTTGATTCTAAGTCAACATAAATCTTTTTCATTGTTTCTGTAAATGAATCATCTGAGTTAAGAGATTCTAAGAAGGTACGAAGTTCTTCTTTCATCCCTTCAATTTTTGAACGTAATTTATCAAGCTTTTTTGGAGTTTCCATAACAGCTTCAACCTTTGAAGATGTTGCCCAAGTATTATCAAACTTATAGCCTAATCCAATGACGTTTGCTGCCTTAGCATTTACAGCAGAGTGATGATATGGAGAAATATCATAAAGTTGTGCTAAGTATAGAACATTGTATGGTGGCTGAACAATTTGAAAAAGAGAATAGCCAGTCAGATCAAGCGGATCAAGCTTTTTAGATTTAGCATCATCTACACCTGTAAATGACTTTTCAATACGATTTACTTGACGACGGAAATTAGGACTTAACCCTTCTGCCTTTTTGATATCATCCCATCTTGCATTAAAGGGATCATCAAATTCTTGTTCTACAGTATGCTGTGTTCCAAGCTTGACTGTAATAGTACCTTCTGCTTCATCATCAGCATCAACAACAGTTAAATTAGTCAATTTTCATCTCCTTCATTTCTTTATAGTATTCAAGCATTGCTGGAGTATCCATTACATCTGGAACAAGACCTAACTCTAATCTCTGTTGTTGAATTTGTAACTCTTCATCATCAATTGCTCTGTGTCCCGCAAAAAAAATAGGATGTCCTTCTTCTAAACCATAGTATTTTGCTGCATCTTTCAGCTTTTTAATTTGGCGTATATCGCCTTTCATAGACGGAATACTTAGATATCCGCCCTCGTCATCCATAACCAATGATTCATCAGGCATTTGCCAGGCGTAAACTCCCCAGTTTACCTCATCAATTGGTGTTACTTTCATTTTACCCATATGCCAATAATACCACCAAACTATTTAAAACTGAACATTAGACTGCCATTTTATTGTGCATGAGTATGGAAACTTATTGGTTGACCATTGTTTATTTGAGAAAATGTACCAGAGTATTCAAGAACTGATCCTACAGAGGTGACTGAATCATAAGCTACTGAGGTATTAATGGCAACAAAAGATAAATATCTATTTTGAACTTCAGTTAAACCCAAAGCATTTGGATAAATGCTTATATAGCCATATGTGGCTTCTGATGGAAGCTTAGATGCATCATAAGAGCCATTTATAAGTATGTTAGATGATCTTGAGCTTGGGTATACCAAAGCCACATGATATATTTCTCCATTTGTCAGTGTAATAGGAGATGAGTTTCTACTTATACCGTTGACATATAAAGTTGATCCTGAAATTGAATTTTGCAAAACATTTGAAGAGTCTATATATAAATCTGCAGTACCAGAAAGATCGGTATCTAATACCGCCGAGCCTTTACCATCATATTCCATCCAAAACTCTATTGTTTGATATGAAGAAGATGAAGTTGGAGATATTACAGCATATCCAGATTTGGATCCTGGGTCTTGTGCAGAAAAACGAACACCTAGATTTCTAGATCTTGAAAGAATATCTGTAGTATCCTTCTTAATCATATAAGTTGTGCTTGAAGCTGGAGATATTTTAAATAAGCCTGAATCTGAGACTTTAGTTATATCTGAATAAACATTTACATTTAAATTATCAATTCTTGTTTGTGGTCCCGCCGAAGTATCTGCTGAATAAAGAGTTACTTTAATTAAACATTGACCTGCAAAACTTGATCCGTAGTTGGACAAGAAATAAGGAAAAGTTTTTCCATTTGAAACATTATAATAACTTAAACCATTATCATAAGAAACAGAAACAGTAGCATAACGGCTTACAATCAAGCTTGTTGCAGACATATTTGTATATGAACCAGAATCCCAAGATATTTCAACCCCAGTAAAGTTTGGATATGATCCAACAGCTAGGCTATAAACCCAGGTGCCTACAGTTGAATATGGAACTGTTGTATTTGCTAATGTGATGCCTGTTTTATCAGTGACAACATTTGAAAAAATTCCTTCACTGTAAATATTATTACTATTAAATTGTTTTGAAAAAACAAGTTGACCATCATTATTATCAAATGAAAAGTGAGATACATCTGTTTGATTTGAATATAATGTTGGGTTTGAATCTTTATATGCCCAGAACATATGATTTTTTATTTCATTTGAAGATAAAGACCTGTCATAAAAAGCCAAACCATTTATAGTAAAGTATGAATTATTACTTGCAGGACCTACATTAAAAGTACTTGAAGAATCTGAATAAAATTGATAATTTGAGGGGATAGAAACTGATTCATCCGTTAAACCATTTACATATACATTCATAATCATATCTTTTACAGACACAAAAACATGCAGTGGAGAATCCCATGAGTATATTTGCTTTTTAGTTGTAACACTTAATCCACCTGAAAAATAAAGAGTAAAATAAATAAAATCATTATTAGTATAGATTTGCATTCTGGTGCCAGATGCTGATTTGAGATTTATTATATTGCACGTATAATTTTGAGCTTGTGGCATTAATAGCCAAAACTCTATACCAAAAGATCTATACTCATAGCCTTCTTGAAATACCCCTCCATACCCACCATTTGGTCCATAAGCATTATTAATTGATATGCCAATATTTGAAGTTATTAAACAACCATTTATGCTGGTATCAAAACTTGAATGTGCTATAAGTGTAGTTACATCCTGAAAGTTTGGAGAACCTACTGTAAATGCTCCATGATTACCATAGTTTGATACATCTTGAATTTGAGTTCCTGCTTCTTGAGCATAAGTTGATTCAGCATTTAGATAAGCTTGATACGTTGAATACAACAAGGATAAATAAGAATAGGTTCTAGCTGCTGATTGACCGTCTAAAGGCCAGAATGATAAGGGGTTATCTCTGAGTACCGCTTCTTTATATGACATTTATATTCCTATTAACTAAGTCTGTAAGTAACCCAAGTTGTTGTTCCTGTACGAACAGATCTAAATCTTGCAGAAACGCTAGCTGCTACTGTAGTATTTCCTACATAAGTATGAGAAGATCCTGCAGACATTGTTATAGCAAAAGCAACTGTATTAACAATGCTCCAATCAAATGATACGTTATTAACAATTCCAGATACTCCACCATCCATAAGTGTTCCTGTTGGAAGAGTAAATGTTGCAGTATTTGATCCTGTATAGTTAACAATTTCTGTAAGCAACTGTGCAATAGTTAATGTTGATGCACCTGTTGTAGATATTGTTGTAATTGCAGGCTGATAAAGATAAGTAATTCCACCTGTCATAAATACAGCACCTGAATGTGATGTTGTTCCATTAATTGTAGTTGTCACAGCAGATCTACCAATTGTTAGACCAGAAGCATTTGTTCCACCAATTGTGATAGTTCCTGCGGTTCCAGTTGCAGTTCCAGCATCAATTGTTACTGCACCTGAGTTTGATGTTGTTCCTGTTGCATTTCCTGATGAAATAGCAAGTGCTGCAGAGTTTGTTGATGTAGTTGATGTAGCATAAGTTTGAATAGGACCTTGAACAACTATATTACCAGCGTTATCAATACGCATACGCTCTGTGATTGTACCTGAACCCATAGTGTAAATCTCTATATGTCCTGTAGTTGAGCTATCATAGTACCCAGCAAACATACTATAGGTATTTGTGCCATCACCGAATCTTAAATATGATGAGGTTTGAGTTGAATTTGTTAAATCCCAAATATCTCCTGCTGAATCAATAAAAAATTGATTTGTTGAAGATGTTGAAAAATTTAATGTATTAGATGCAGAAGAATACATTCCATTTAATGGGATAGTTGCTGTTGTTGAGGGAAAGTTTAAACTTGTAGCTCCCGCCACACCTAATACTGGTGTGACTAATGTTGGGGAGGTATTGAATACAAGATATCCTGATCCAGTTTCATCTGAAACAACACCTTTTAACTGAGCAGATGTTGTTGAGGCAAACTGTGAAAGATTTCCTGATTTAAGAGCAATAGATATACCATCAATTGCTGTGGCTAATGCCTGAATATCACGGGGAACATTGGGGGTATCCGTTAATTGTGGATAAGGCAAGCTAAAATTGGCGGTATATTGAGTGGTCATTGTTCTCCTATTATATCAAGATAAGATATTAAAGCCTATTATTCAATTACTTCTGATGATTTAAGAACATAATCGTCTAAACCGCATTGATTGCATGTAGGAAAATACATTGATTCATCTTCATTTCTTTGTTCAATATAAACATGTCCACAATATGCAGATTCATAAGTATATTTTGTTGTCATTTGTTTCTCCTAATTATTAGTAATAAAGTAATATACATCCATTACCGCCTGTTCCACCAACACATGTACCAGGATTACCTGCAGCTGCTCCTCCGCCTCCGCCACCGCCTGAGCCACCATTACCGCCATTAGTTGAACCAGTCAAGCCACCAGAAAGAAGTCCGCCCCCACCACCATCGCCTGAACCACCGTTACCGTCTTTTGACCTAAATTCATTTACCTACTTTAATTGAATTTAGCTATTTTTTATTTAATTTTCTGGTTCATTTGGGTCGTCGGGAAGCGTTACCTCTTCTATTACATTGTTATTTGGCTTAGACGGGTCATATCCGCCAACTCCATAAATTACCATTTTAGGCATTATTGAACCTTTACTTGCACTAGTGGACTTGTGCCTGTTGAAGGAACACCCAATGTGCCTGCAGTAGTAAAACCACTTGAGGCGTTTACTGATTGCGTATAACCAAACGCTGTTCCATTGGCTGTTGAGGTTAATGTTACTACTGGCATACCTACTATTTGAGTTTGTGTGCCTGTGGCAAATCCAACATAGGTGTTGGTTGTTGCTGCAGTTATTACATTAGAAGCAAGCCAATAAATTCCCTGAGAAAGAGATTGGGATATAGTTATTCCATAAAGCGTTGAGGAAGACACGGGGGATACTGTGCCTGCATCTAGCAAAACCGTATTAGGCAAGCCGTTATTGTCGTTGTAAATGCCAAGTCTAACGGAAGCACTACCTGAAAATGTAGAAGAAGTAATGCAGGCTAATTGGTTTAAAGTTACACTATTTGGAACAAAGAAAGGTGTATAAAAGGTTTGATTGTTAGTTGCGGTAGCAGTTCCAATAATTCCAAGGCTTCTATATGAAGAACCACTTACTAAAGAAACCCCAGGGGCAACTGTTGGTTGTAAGCTTGAGTAATTTACTGTCATTTTTTATCTCCTATTTTAATTACATTATACATTATGATACTCTCCATCCATATGTAGCTCCTAGATATACTAAAACTACCGCTGCATAGTTTACGTTAATAACTAACGTCTGAGCAGAACCACGTATATTTAATCCATTATTTGCAACTGTAATATTATTTGTTGCTGCTGATCCTGAAACGTCAAAAATATGAATTTCATCACCTAATGTTGCTGCAGCGGGAAGAGTTAAAGTTCTAGCAGCTGTTGTATCTATAAAGTAACTGTTAAAAGCAACAGCAGTTGTAGTAGAGTTAGAAATTAGTGTAGATGGGGTATAAGGAATTGCTGTAACTGCTGCCCAAACTGGTGCAGTTGTTCCTGTATTATAGGTTAGGACATAGTTATTTGTTGCTGATCCTGCTAATCTTGTTGGAGCACCAGAAGCACCGCCATAAATTATATCCCCAGCAGTGGTCATAGGATTCAACATCAAAGTTCCCGCAGTTGAAGGAAAAGTTATAGTTCCAGTAACACCTTGAGCCAAGGTGGTGTTTCCAACTTTAAATGAGCCTGATGTAGTATTTACAGTTCCATTTAGCTGAATAGTAGAGGTTGCTCCTGAAGATGAACCAATTGTAATTGCAGTAGTACCTGCTGTTGAAGCAGTTCCAATATTAATTGTTTTGTTAGTAGTTCCCGCACCAGTTGCAATATTTAATGTATTTGCAATTGTTTGAGTTCCTATTGAAATTGTAGGTGCGTTGTTAGCTGAACCTATTATTATTGAGCCTGCTGTTGATGTTGCAGTACCAGAATCAATATAGACTGAACCTGAGTTAGATGTAGTTCCTGTAGCGTTACCGCTTGATAGATAAACGTCATAGCTTTGCACTGAAGTTGTTGCAGTATCTGGACTTTTGATTACTGATGCGTTTGAAGCAGGGTTAATTATCTGCAAAAAGTTTGTTCCAGAGAATGAATAATAAGTTGTTCCAGATATAGTTGTTGATACACCAGATTTACCAATAGTTATGCTACTGGCATATGTTGTGCCGATAGTGATGGCTCCGTGTGTTGAACCACCGCCTGCCTGTAAATTAAGCAAACCACCCGTACCCAAACCTGCGTAACTTCCTGCTTGAATAGTAGTTGCCCCACCAATATAGCCAGTTCCACCGCTTAATGTTATTGTGCCGCCAAATACGGTTGTTCCATCACCGCCAGCGTTAATAGAGACAGTTCCAGGCATACTCGGAGAGTTACCAGATTGAATCGTGATTCCGTTACTACTGCCCGACCCTACTGTTGGCGTGGCTACTGTTTGCCCTGTTGCACCGCTGATAGATATAGAGTTACCTAGTTTTAATACTCCTGAAGTTAAACCAGTAGCAACGTTCACTGTACCCGTTGTTACATCAGAGTAAAGGAATGGTGTTGCTGCTATTCCACCTGCATTAATTGTTGCAATTGTAGGTGTTGTTATTGTTGGCGATGATGAAGTAATCATTGTTCCAGAGGTCGGAAGAGTAATAGTTGTAGCACCTGAAGTTGTAAATATTAAAGAGTTTCCTGTTGTAGAAAGAGGAACAGTATATCTAGTTGTTGAAGGAGAATAATAGAGGTTTCCAGAGGAATCAACCTCCATACTTCCAGCTGTTGGAGTTGTTAAAAGAGTTGCTGAGGTTGAAGTAAATTTAATTGGTGCAACAGTTGCTGTTCCTGCTGCATACACTAAACCAACTTTAAATGCTTTTGTCACTTTTCACTCTCCCAATTCAAAAGGGGTGGAATGTTACTCCCACCCCTTCATTGTATCATTACTAATATTATCCAGCCATTACTACGTTGTAAATTGCACCAGATGCTGGGGCTGCTGCAAATGATACAGTAACCACAGATGTGGAAGTTCTTACAATATCAACTTCTACCTCAGAATATTGTGTATCTGGAGTTGAAGATGTTTGATAAACTTGAACCATAATATCTTGTGAATTTAGGTTATGGTTTACTGCGAATGAAGTTAGAGATCCATTTCCAGTAATTGTGGCAACTTGCTTCTGTGTTGCATATGAATAAGCTCCTCCAGTAATACCTGAACCTGTTTGAGTTGTTGTTCCCGAGCTGTAAACCAACTGGTTTCCGCTTAGTGATAATCCTGTCCCTGGGTTAACTGCAAGACCTGCTGTTGTTGATGTCAAACCACCATTTGAATTAAGTCTTAACTGAAGTGTATTACCAGTAAGAGATAGTCCAGAAGTACCTGTTCCAGTAGTAGTATCAAATGCTGATCCGAGTGCAATAGATACCTGGTTTCCAGTTACTGATGTACCCGCTCCTGCAGTTACAGTTGCACCTCCATAGAACTGAGCAAATGTAATATTATCTGTACCAATTTTAATTTGTTTGTTAGTTCCAGTTCCAACACCATTTTCTGCCCACGCACTATTTTGGTTTGTTGGGGTTACTGAGAATTCAGAAGCTGGGGCTACAATAAGTGTTAAGTCTCCTGCAGAAACTTCTCCAGCAACGTGGTTATCATAGTCTGTTGCACGAGTCAATGTCCACTTGCTACCAGCGGACCCTGGGCTTGTAACTACATATATACCGTTTTGTGTAGCAGTTGATTGATTTTTAATCAAAACACGGTCTGTAGCAACTGGAGATACGTTATCAATTACTAATATACCATTATTTGCTGGGGTAAGTGTTGCACCTACTCCTGTACCACCATCTGCACCCGCAGAACCTGCAGTATATGTTACTGTTCCCCATGTTCCAAGTGTTGTTAAATCTGTTGTTGTTGCAGCTATTACTGCTTCGTGTTGGTTATAACCTGCTGCTAAATTATCAACGTACTGTTTTGTTGCTACTTGTAATGCAGATGTAGGGTCTGCAGATACAGTTACTTGAGATACTGCAATATTACCAGAACTATCGCGTTGCACAACTGCACTGTTTACGTTAGTAGCAGTTGATTGTGTCCATGTAGGAGCAGATGTTCCAGCAGAGGTAAGAACATAACCCGAAGTTCCAGCAGAACTTAATGTTATTCCAGAAGAAGTTCCGTAGGCAATTCCACCTTGAGTTGCTGTAATATTTGTATTTGTACCACCATTTGCAAGTGCTACAATTCCAGTTACGTTTGCAGCATTTCCAGAAATATTTCCAGATACTGCTGATCCAGGAATTGTTGATGAAGCACTTAGTACACCAGATGCAGCAGATACATAACCATTTAATGATGTGTTTACTGTTCCAAGTGATGGTAGTGATGTTACTGTAGTGCTAACAAGAGTACCAGATGAAGGAAGGGTTACGCTTGATCCTCCAGAAGCACCCGCAATTGTTACGTTATTAGCACCTGAAATTGCAAGTGTTGTGGAGTTAGGAATTGTCAATGTACCAGTTGAAGAAGATATTGTCAATCCATTGATTGATGTAGCTGTTGCTGCGCCCAATGTAGGTGTTGTAAATGATGGAGATGTTGCTAATGCTACAACAGTTCCTGTTCCACTTGTTGTATATGTAGTTAATACACCAGATGTTGAGTAAACAATACCTGTTCCAGTTCCGATTGTTGTCAATGATGACAATGATGTAACTGCAGTATTAACAAGTGTTCCTGATGTTGGCAAAGTTACGTTTGTTGCACCTGTTGATGTAAGTGTAATTGAGTTTGCACCTGAAGTAACAAGTGAAGAACCATTTGCAATTGTAAGTGTACCTGTTGATGTTGAAATCGTAAGTCCATTTACAGTTTTATTTGTAAGTGCTTGTGTTGCAGATAATAGTGCAAATGTGTCTGTTGTTGCAACAGATGGAACGGTAATTGTTCCTGATACTGTTCCTGTTGCTGGTGCAATTGTTATTGTTCCTGAAACAGAACCTGCCAATGTGAAACCTGCTGTACCAATTGCTGGTGTAGTAAGAGATGGAGAGTTGCTCAAAACAACTTGACTGCCAGAGCCAGTTGTTGAAGAAATCTGTGTTCCATTTACCTTGAATACGTTGCCTGTTCCAGCAGTATCAAATGTCTTATTTGTAAATGTATCTGTTGTAGCACGACCAACCAAAGTGTCTGTAGACGTTGGAAGTGTTAATGTGCCAGTGTTAGTAATTGTTGCAATTACTGGAGAAGCAGAAAATGTTGCTACACCAGATATAGTATGTGCACCTGAAAATGTTCCCGAAAGTGATGCACCATTAATAGTTGGTGTTGTTAAAGTCTTATTTGTAAATGTCTGGGTTGAATCTAGGTCTGCAAGTGTATGCGTTGCAGGGGTACCACCATAATATGATTGAATTCCAGTTGCACCTACTAGCCAAATATCTCCAGATACTGGAGCTGAAGGGGCTGTGCCTGATGGAATATTTAAAGAGGCAGCGGAAGTTGAAGAAGCTGTTAATGTTGTCTTACCTGGAAGCGTTACTCCACCAGTTGGGAAAGAAAGAGTAATATTAGGAGAAGATGTAGTAACAGTAATTTGATTTGATGTACCTTGCAATGTTGTTGCAACAGTCAAACCATTCAAAGAGGCAAGTGCTGTGGAACCTGTTGCCAACTGTACCCAGTTGCCAGTTCCAGATGCAGTAGAGAAATAAAGATTCCCAGATGTGTTATAGTAAATTTGACCAGCACTGATAGCACTTGGTGCTGATGCCGAAGGCTGCATAGCAGCATTAAGGAGTTGCAGTCCATTAAGATTTATATTTACTCTATATGATTTTGCCATGTTGTTTTTATAATCTCCTTATTTTTTATGACAGGTATGCATATCCCGACATTGGTATAGAAAATGTCAATATAACTTCATTTGTACTAACATGTTCTATATCACATTCTACATTATTTTGCCCATAATCCGAAACAAATACGGATGGACGATACCCTAAATCATGCACAATGTCCCAAGTTGTTGTGTTAAGCTGTTGCTCATATGTATATGAGACTGATATTGGGTTTACCAGGTTAGTTGAAAGCTGCCACCCCGTGCTTGTGTTTGTATAAAGCTGCCCTGTACTTGTATCAAAATAGGTATCCCCGTTATTACCTAGGGATGGCGATGGAGGGGTTGATCCTGTTAGGAATGATTTTCCGTCTACACCTTGCAATTTTATATAACTGCTATAGTCCCACGCAATGTCTAAAGGCTTTGGTCCATAGATGTATTGTGATACAGAATCTAAATAGTAGTCACCCATAATTCCAATATCTGCTGCGGGAGCCCCAGAACCCTTTAGTACTGATGAGCCTTTTTCTCCTTTTGGGCCAGGAGAAGCAATAGTTACTTCATTGTCATTTTTGACAACTTCAATATTGTAGTAAACAGGTTCAATGGTAATGTTATCACTCATTGAATTACACCTTTGCTAACCTCAAGCCAACCTGTTGCGAGTGTTGTTTTTTCAGTACCCGAATTTACCTGTAATTGATAGGCAGCCTTTGGTACCGTAAATTTTTTAGTTAAATCTGAAGAAACAGTAACTTTTATAATAGCATTTACAGTATCAATTGTAATACCATTTGTAGTATCAATTGATGCACAAAGATTTTTTCCACCTGGAGTATCTCTTACTTGAAATTCAGCTGTATATCCATCCAATGGGACAGGATCGCCATTACTATCTTTATAAGTGACTGAAAGGACGAGTGTATCGCCTTGAATAATTTTAAAATTTGTATCTTGCATAGTCACCTACTTCTAGGTAAATTATAGCATTTAATAATTATAAATCATAAGAAAACCCGCCCTGTGGAAGGGGGCGGGTTAAACGGATCTCTACGGTACTTATATTTTATCAGTTTTTACCTATATCTACAATTTCACATTCTGACGCAACACAAGCAAAAGCCTGAGTTCCCGTAGTTGTGTCTTCAAGCTCATACAAAGACAATGCAGACCAATCAATAGTTTTTGGCATTTTAGAGTGTGCTTCTTCATATTCTTCTTTTGTTATCTCTTGGTAGGGAGCTTGAACATAAGAATGGTTAGACTTTGGTAGAAAAGAAATTCCTGACACTTCATCAAAATTTTTATAAACCCAAGCACCGACTTCCATCCATTCATCTTCTTTTACAGATACTGTAATTGAAGGCTTATGCTCACACCAATGGCGTTGATAAACAAGCCAAACTTCAAGTTGTTGAATTGCTGTTAGCTTATCTCTAGTAATTGCATGCTTTGGTGCCTTTACTGGAAATGAAAATACTGTTGTATCATTTGGCTTCATTACATCATCTTCAGCAGGAATACCCGTATCCTTAAGAAATTGTGTAATTGGATCCTTTTTATCTCCACGAACTGTGCGAATATAGTAATCTGAATGCCATGCATGCATTCCTGAAGACACCCCGACCAATTGGGATACTGTTCCTGAAGGCTTAACGCAAGTTACTGCTGCTGATGCGGGAATCCCAATTTTCTCTGCTTCAGCGATATTTGTAGAAACTGCTCTTAGACGAAGTAGATCAAGAACATCTGCAAGCTTTCCTAGTCCCTCTTGACCAGAGAAAAACTTATGTCCAAATTGACCAGTCAGAGAGACTCCAAGTAGACGCTCTTCTTCTGTGTTATCCTTCCAAATCTTACGGATATATTTGAAATCTGTTAGTGTTGACTGCCAAGTACCTAGAATTGAAGCAAGTTCAATTTTACGAGTGACTGATTCAACAGTATCATTTTCACGAAGTACAACTTCTGATAAATTACAGAACTGATAAGGACGTAGAATAATTTCAGAACATGGATTTGTGCCATAATGGATATCTGGACTTCTACGACCATATTTTGCTGCTTGTGCTTGTGCTGCTGCCACGTTATAAATGCCACGTTCACCAGACTTTGAATCATAAAGAGATTTCCACTCTGCAATAAACTGCTGCATCTCTGGCTTACGTGAATATGCTACAGAGTTATTAGATAATGCACGTTGAGAATTCTTCTCCCACCAATTACCTGCCTTAGCCTGTGCCATTTCAATATCGTTGATGTTTGAAAGTGAAATCATTGCTGAACGACGAACACCACCAACAACAACAACTTCACCAATCTTACACATAATGTCATGACATTCAATTGGCTTTAGTTGACGACCAAGTGCTCCTTTGAATACTTGAATTGTAAAATCAAATAGATTTACTAGTGGTTGAGGTCCTGATGATCTTCCACCCATTGTTTTAAGACGAGCACCTGAAGGACGAACCTTGCTAATGTCAATCTGAGGAATCTGTCCAGCCCACAATAGCCCTAGAAGCTCTCTGTAAGCCTTTGCCCAACCTTCCTTAGAGTCTCCGACTATAACAGTTGTAGAAGACTTCTCAAGCGTTTCTGGAAGGGCTGGGAGTTTATTGATGTACTTATACTCAACAGAGAATCCAACACCAGTACCACACATAAGGATATACATTGCTTCATCAAATGAACGAGCATTATCTACTGGAAGAAATGCACAGTTATATCCAGAAACATTTTCTCTTTCAAGTGCTACTCCTGCAGTCATAACAGAACGCATTGATGGCATTACATTACGATTAAATACTGCATCACGAAGTTCTTCAACAAGTTTTGCAGATGGAACATAGTCATATTTTGTTTTTAGTTGATTAAGCATAAAGCTGAAGTAACGATTTACTGTTTCACCCCATGTTTCACGACGATTTTCATTTTCAAGCCATCTCGCATAACGAGATAAAGCGATAAAATTTTCATACGGGTTTTCAATAGTATTAGACATGTTACTCCTTGGATTTTTAGATTTAGAACTTAAGTGTACCACAGCGATTTTTAGAAAATCAAGTTTTAAAGATTTTTATTAATTTCTTGCAATCTTTGAATTGCAGGCTTGGTAACTTTTTCCCAGTTGTAGTCTTTATGAATTAAGAAAGCATTCTTGTAAGCTAAATCACTATATTTTTCATAGTTATCAGCAATGTCTTTCATATATGAAACTAATTGTTCATAATCAGGTCTATACATATCTCCAGGGTGAGTTTGAGGCCAATGTGACGAAACCTTTTGTGAATTAAGAGGGGCAGTTATATATCTTGCATAACTAGCCCATTCTGCTGGACAAATTGTTGGTATACCTTTAGCCATTGCTTGTAGTGGGTTAAATCCAAATCCCTCGCCCCATGATGGATAAACAAATGCATCACATAGATCATACAAACCATTCATCTGTTCAGTTGACAAAAACGATTCAATAGTTTTTATATTTGGATAAAATGCTCCAGGTGAGCCTTTAACTCCTCCATTGATTGGATCAAAAATTACAGTTGTATTTAATTTGCTACATTTTAAAACTAATTCAAAGTTTGGATTATCTCCAAACAACTCAACAAATGCATTAACAACCATTTGAGCATCTTTTCTAAATGCTGGTTCTCCAATGTGAAGAAATCTAAAAGGGCGGTCAGAATTGATTGATCTCTTTAAAGGTACCCACTCATCTTCAATTCCATGTTCATAAACAAAGATAGGTTTATTTGTATGTGCTTTAAACATTTCACCACACCAAGGTGATGTAGTCCATAGTTCATCAATATCTTTTGATAGAGGATCTTTCCAACTATCAAAAATTCCAGTTGACTCCCAAGGAGTGTATCCGATTTTATATTGCTTTTTTCCAAACCTATATTGGTCGGGCTGCACGAAAGAAATACCAATTTTAGCTTTAGGTGATCCTATTAAACATTCAACACCTTGCTTCTCAAACTCTTTAAAGATATGATAGGATGCTTCCCCATAACCAACATTACGATCCATAAATTCTGGAGCACCTGTAAATGAAACTTTCAATATAAAACCTTCCGACAACACAATTGTATCATTAATAAATTATTTGCTATATATTATATATATTATTAATTTGTTTTACTTCCTATAACTTCCAGATTTTTTGCATAAGAACCCTATACCCTTATTCTAAAATTGAATAAAGAACCCCGAAATTGTCAGGTTATAAATCCGCAATTCATCGGTCTAAGCTCTGCTACAATCTGAAAGTAAACACTTCCGTCATTCTCGCACCTGAAGTTTAACCCTTGATACTATCTCCAAAACTACTCAGGATTCTGATTGTATCACAAGGATTATTGAAATGTCTACTGAACGGCGGGATTGACTCTAAGGTTACTACGTGGTACTATTAAGTTCTACTCTTTACCCCAGGAGGTACATATGAATAATATGAACAAAGCAAGGATAAGAACAACTTGGTTGACAATCAGCACAACAATGCTGATGTTAATTTTTGGCTTAAGCAGTCATGCTGAAGCTCAGGTTAAAGTGCAAGAAGCAGTAGTGTACAGCAAAGAAGTATTATATGTTGATAAATATGTTAACCTAGTTAACATTAAAAATGTTATTAACATTGATATTAAACAAAAGAATTCACGCAACACAGTTTATTTAGTAAATGATCTGGCTGCCCATAATTCTTTTACAATGCCCTCATATAGCAAATTGCTAAATTTAAAATCAAGAGTAGACAAAAGGGTAATAATATCAAGACTAGCGAATGCTATTTTAAGTCAGGAAACTGGCGGTGTAGGAGCGTACTATCGCAAGTCTTATTCCAGTAGTGCATGTGGTGCGTATCAGTACATGTCAACATCATGGAATAACTTTATGGGATATAAGAGTGCATGCGATGCACCAGAATGGGTACAGGATCAGCGTATGATTAATGAACTTGAAGCGTCATACAAAACCTACCATGACTGGAGAAAAGCTGTCGCAGCCCATCTATATCCTTCTAGAGCAGGCAATACGAATTCTTGGTTCCTACCAGTTCCAGGAAATCCTAGTGTCTTCCAATATGTCACATCTGTATTTCAGAAGGCGAACATAGCATACTGATGAAAATTCAAGTTTTCTCACAGTATTATAACTTGGCACAGGCGGGTAGGGTAGAACCTCTCGCCTGTCCTATGCATCCATCAGATGAACCAATCTATCCTTTAATTCATACAGAGGAAAATTACAAAATTGTGCTACAATGTTTAGCATGTGGATATAAAAATATGGTTGGTCAACAACTATATGAAAATATACTTGAAAGAATTAAGAAGGTAGAAAATGCAAGAGCCTAATGTTGGCGATTATTTTGTAGTTCACACTACGGGACCTTCAGCAAGATTAATTCAGGTTGGTAACTGGTCTATTTGGAACCACGCTGGTTTATATCTTGGAGATGGGATGATTATTGAAGCCCGTCCGACAGGAGTAAGTTTAGCTCCATTATCAAAATACGATAATCATGAGATTATCTGGTCTACTGGTCATGACTCGCCGTTTACTGAGGCGGAAGCGGAAGAACTCCGCAGATTTGCTCTAACTTTTCTTCATGACTCATATGGCATTTGGTCAATTATCGCATTAGGCATCAAGTGTCTGACATTTGGCATTCCTTTGATTCCTGCAGACTGGTTTGCGGAAAAGGAACATAGCGTCATTTGCTCACAATTGGTTGCTTGGGTTTGGTCTCATGTGGGCAGAAGAGTGTCACATAAGAAACATGCTCTTGTAAGACCGAAGGACTTGGCGGAAAGATTGAGCGGTAAGGGAAATTCACGCTCAAATTAATGTATAATGGCTAAAATATACATTGAACGTGCATATATAGAAGATTATGATGAGTCGGAGTCATATCAAATATTGTTTCACGTGAAACATGGTGAAGATCATGTATTTGCTGGTAAGGTAGAATTAGATCGGGATATTCCTTGGATACATCTACAAACCGCCGAAAATGGAGATTTACTGATCAACAACTCGGCGGGGATGGAAGATAACAAATGGGACCACATAACTAGAGAAATAGTAAAGATAGAAGATGAGTGATTTAAAGAATCCAGAGGATATTGATCCTATGCTAGAGATAGCAGAGAATGTTAGAGAATTACTTGGTGCTATCTTTATCCAGTCCCAGCGTAATTATGATGTTCTTATTATGATTGCAGATAAGCTAGGAGGAGATACTGACTCTCTAATAAAGCTTCATGCAGAAGGACAAGTCCTTGCTCCCGCCCCTTCCTTTATATTTGAGGATGAAGATGAATCCACTCAGTGATTTATGTAACTCTATTCTTTACAAGATAGAGGATACTAGTAATATTGTTCATATTTATACTGATAAGTATTATTTTTTGATTCCCGCCAGTGGTTTAGACCATTTGAGATATGGCTTAGAAGCCCATTATAAGCAAACACACCTTCTAGAATCATTCTCTGATGAAGAGTTATCTATCCTGCAGAAAAAACGTCCTAAAAGAGATTTTATGGCTGAAATAGAGTATCAGATAGAGAGAAAAGACTTTGCTGGTAAATTTATTCAAGCATCAGATCTCACATCCCGCCTTCCCGTCTTCTCCCAATCAAGAAATCGTAATGGAAAGCAACATATTGCTGATGCTAGATGGAAAAAAGCTTTAAAAAGTAACAATCCTGCTGTTTTGAGACTCATAGAATACTATGCTGAAGAAGAATCCTATATTAAATCAAGTTTTCCAGGTATAAAATGGACAAAAGGTTCATTTTCTATATCTCCATGTCATATTTATCCTGCATTTACTGACAGAGGAGAAGAATTTTGGACTCCCGACAAAATTTTAAGAGATATTAGCCTTGTAAATAAGGTATTTGATAAAATAAGTGCTAGTCCTCTTAATGGAAAGCATGCTATCAATGTTGAAGATGCTAAAATTGCTGTTACTTACTTAGATGACTTACATTGGGATAGTCTTCCTATATCCCGCCAAGCTCTATATGTGATTCTAGATCGTAGAATTAAGAATGACTTCTACTTAGAATACGAAATTACCGATATTGATCTAGGTCTCTAACCATAAAAAGAGATTTACTGCCCCATAAAACTAAAAAAAACCTAACTTTATAGTCAGGTTTAATAGTGTGTAGGTGCACTATAATGCACTATTATGAAACATATCAAATAGATATGTTCTGTAATAGTAATTGGGTTCCCATATTAAAGAAAACTATAAATCTACCCGCCCAAATTATAGGACTTTTGGTTTTACTATAATTCTCAGGAATTTCTCAGTTTCATATTTGACTCAGATGTTATTGGGTCAAATCCTTGTACGATACACGATCTGAAATCAAAAATCAAAAAATTATACTCCGCCCGCTATGTCCGATTTGTGGTGATTTCTTCCCTAAAATGTGACATAGATAACAAAACTGTTATAAATAATGTCCGATTTATGGTGATTTCTAAGTTGATAATGTCAGTCCCCCGTGTTATAGTTCTACTATAAGCAGTTAAGAGATACTTAACACTTAAAAGAAAGTTGGTTCTAAAATGAACTACACTAACGAGATTTATAACGAAATCCAAAAGGATTTCGGTATCACTAAGCCAATGTCTGCTAGTGAAATTGCCACTATGGTAAATAATTGGGCAGTATTGCCTAAGTCAGAGCAGGTCAAGTACCTCTCCCGCCGTGCTGGATTTATTCTAGATTAGTACGGCGTGTCGCCTTGCTAATGTCAGTCTAATCTGATACAGTTCCACTAATAGATAAACAAAAGAAAAGAGAATTAAAAAATGAAATACCAATACACGCAAGATAGACAGTATGACAAGTGGGCTACTTTGTCAGATGTCTTTGATGTGCTAGATGATGAACTAGATACAGATGACTCAGATTTGTTCCTAGAGGTTGATGACTTTGATGAACTAGAGGTGCTCTAATGAATGACCCGCTAAACTTTGCAGGTGCTATCCAATTGGATCACCTAACAGATGAACAACTTGAAATTGTAAACGATATTTTTAGAGATTGGAAATAAATAAATGGCTAAGATGACAGACTATGAAATTGAAGAGTCATACAAGATGATGTTAGATGATGTTTACGGAACTGTGATGATAGCAGGCTATGAGTATGACACTAGCAGAGCACTCTATGAGTGTGACCCTATTGCCTATCGTGTAGGGCTATCAGACTACGAATCAGAACTAGAACAAGATGAAGAGGATGATGAAGAGGATGATGAATAAAAAAGAATTAGATGAACTGCTAGACATCCATTTATGGATGTCTAGCTGTGGCTGTCACTGTTGTATAAACTTAGATAAAAAAAATTTAAATTTAATAAATAATTCGGCGTGTTGACTTGACATCCCGCCGATTTTGCCATGCCAAAAATCGGACAATTCGGACATTTAAGACATTAAGTTAAGATACCTTGTCAATACGACACGCCGTTAAGATCGTGTGATTTTAATCACAAAAATATTTTTTAAAATGTCCGATTTATACCGATTTTAAAGTTGATAATGTCAGTCCCCTATGCTATAATTCCATTATTGAACAAAAAGAAAGGTGGTCAAAATGACTACATTAACAAAAGAGTGCGTTAAGCACACCCCGTTCGTTCCTGCGATTTCGTTTGTATCTACAAATGCCTCAGATTTAGGCACAGAGTATACATTTTGTGAAGTTTGTGAACAAGATATTTCTCGTTTTATGACAGAAGATCCAGATCGTGGATATTACTTCACTCGTTGGAGTGTTAAGTAATGTCAGTAGGTTCTGCTATACTTCCATTATTGAACAAAAAGAAAAAAGAAAAGAGAATTAGTCAAATGAAAGTTTATTTAATTGAAACTGACTACGAAGGTTACTCACCTTGGGTATTTTCAACTCGTGAAAAAGCAGAAAACCACCTACAAATGTTTTATAATCGTGAATACTCTGCTGTTGTTGAAGTAGAGGTTAAATAAATGATTATTCTAACAATCATAACCCGCCTAATTTTGCTGGGTATCTTGACAATGGCAATTCCATTATGCTATGCTATGGGCAAGCAGATTTTAGATAAGGAACAATGGTAATGAAAA
>Ga0316226_1002036_pt1 | contig 19887 bp, 12 predicted proteins | sample TBH18017metaG_FD_206009 | JGI IMG/M metagenome (GOLD analysis project Ga0316226, IMG submission 206009) | Freshwater microbial communities from Trout Bog Lake, Wisconsin, USA - TBH18017 | ecosystem: Environmental > Aquatic > Freshwater > Lake > Hypolimnion/Profundal zone | place: USA: Wisconsin...
CCGATATTTGACTCTGTGGCGCCAAAATTTGGAAACTCACCGCCACAGATTCCAGTCCCTCCTGCTCCAAAGCCAGGACTAAGACTCAAGGGAATCTCCTGCACAAAGGTGCGGAATGGCTGGCAGGGCTACCTTGTGCCGAGCAACATTTACTTGGATGCAAACTTGCGTGATGACGATGGCACATGTCCTGGCCCATGGAACATCAACATCAACTTCAATCGCATCACAGGCATTGCTCCTGGCACAAACCCATGTGATAACAACCCATTCAGCACGGATTGGCCTCCTGGGATCTACACAGTTGGCTGGCCAGGAAGAGGATCAATAATCTCCGACACTGCCAAGGAGAATCCAAGCTGGCAAGACTACGGATATCTCTCCAGCCTTTATACACCAGAGCAGCTGTCGTCGGATGTGGACGCGATGCTGGCAGGAGCACCTTTCGGCAGCATCCCGATGAACAATGATGTTGTTCTGGCATACAATTCCAGCGGCCAGCTGGCAAGGACGCTGTCCACTGCCACGAGCTTCACAGCTGTCCACTCGCAGCTCGACTCACCTGTGGCCTGCAGCGCCATCACCAAGCGTGCAATCCAGTTCATCGCCTCAGGCTCGTCATACCTTATGACGTCGGTGCCGTATGCAGGAGGATCATCCTCGGTGCGTGTGCCCTGCACACCTGGCGACAAAATCACAATCATGCCACCAGCCTTTCTTGGCGTAATCACCATCACACAATAGCCATGCCAGACGCACGCCAAGCCGAAATTCTGAGCAAATACACGAGTGCATTTGTGAGTCCCTTTACGGACATGCCGCCAGTGGCGTTCTACTCCTCGCTGACGATCCCAAGGACAATGGATGCGGCGGACTGCCTGCCTTGCTCGCTGCGCGGGATCACGCGGGATCGGCTCGCGCTCTTTCTCAACCAGCTTTCCTCCGTCCAGGTGAACAGCGCCCTGCTGCCACCAGCCCTCAGCATCACCAAGCCAACAATACCACCACAACCAACCCTGCCATTATGACTAAGACCCAGTTCATTGATGTTCCAGCGTATGGCGACGAGTTTGCCAAGATGCAGCTCTTCGCCAAGAGCTTCAACCACGAGATAAACCCAACCCGCTGCACAAAGGTTTTCGCCTTCCAGCGTGGCGATGTGACGTTTGGCTATGCGGATGTGGTTTACCTGCCTGTGGCCTTTCCTGCCTTTCATCCCGAGCTGACCACTCCCCGAGGCATCGTTGAGGTGCTGGACGGGTGGCGGCACCAGTGCGAGATCAACACCTCGGGCGAGGGCCTGATTGGGGTCCCTACGCCCGAGCTCCGGAAAACATTCCCTGAAGGGCAGATTGTCAAGGCTGGCTTCAAGCCCATGCAGCGTGAACTTTATTATCTTGACATGAAAGAATAAAACTCAACCTAATCAACACTATATTATGGGAGGCTCAAGCGCAGCAACAACTCAACCCTTAGGCAGTGGCTGGACCGGTGCCGAGATGTCCGCACTCAACCTTGGCAATGGTGTCACGATGGGTGCTGTTAACATGCCGCCGGAGCTTCGCGATCCAAACATCCAGGGCCTCCAGACAATGGCCAAGGACCAGAGCGAAATCAACGCCCTCAACAGCAAGGCTCTGGAGGAGGAGATGACTCCTGGCATTGCTGACATCCGTGGCCAGCTCACCGACCAGGTCCAGAGCGACCTCAAGGGCGACCCCAGCACCCAGCTCTCGAACATGTGGCTGAAGCAGGGGTTGAACGACGTGATTACGGCTGGTGGCAACACCAACGGCACCTTTGCGCGCTCGGCCCTGGCCGATACGACTCGCCAGGACTACTACCAGAACCGCGACGCCCAGCAGGCCAAGGCGGCTGCCCTCCTCCAGGCGAACCCAATGCCAGTGGCAGGACTGGACGTGGGCAGTCTTGCTGGCACAATGACGCAGGCCAGCACCGACAATGCCAATGCGCTGGACGCTTACAAGGCAAATGTGCTTGGTGCCCTCAGCAACCAGCAGCAGAACTCAATGGGCGCAATCCAGCAGTCCATGCAGATGGAAATGCAGAATCGGAACAACAACACAATGGCCCAGAACACGATGACAGGTTCGAACAAAGGGCTTACGGGCTCGTTGATGGGGGCAGGAATAGGAGCAGCTGGTGTGCTGGGCGGAGCGGCAATTATTTTCTGATCAATGGAAAGGAACGCAACATTCTTTGACACTCCTGAGCGGATCAAGGAGCTGAACTATAAGATCGACGAGGCTCTCCGCATCGTCAGGGCTGCCTATAGCCAGTTCAAGCGTCCTGTGCTGCTCTGGAGTGGCGGCAAGGACTCCATGGTGCTGCTCTGGCTGCTGAGGGAGGCTTTTGACGAGTTGCCAGCCATCATCTGCTGGCGTGAGCCCTGGATGCCGGAGAAGCAGGCCTTTGTCAATTTTGTCATCCAGCAGCTCAACCTCACTGTGTGGGACTATGCTCCGTCGGGTGTGGCGCTTTGTCGTGGAGCAGGAAGGATTGATGTCCTGAACAAATACCAGATTGCTCCTGGCGAATACATCACCCTAGCCCGAGGCACAGAGCGTCCGGACGAGGCCTGCAGGCGGCCATTCTTGTGTGGAGTAAACACCTTCCTGACACGGCCCACTGGCACATTCAACTTTCCCTGGGACCTGATGCTGATTGGCCACAAGAACTGTGATGTGGACCCGCAGAGCGGCAGGATCCCTCTGGCGCTGGACATCAAGTTCCATCCTGGCGCACCAGCCTCGGTTTTCCCGCTGCGCCACTGGACAGACAAGGACATCCTGGACTATACTCGGTTGTATAATGTCCCGCATGACACCGAGCGCTACCGGATCAATGCCAATGGCGAATGGATCAACAGTGAGGACAAGCGCACCAATCCTGACTATTACCATACGTGCTTTGCGTGCTGTGACCCTGACAATGACACTGTGGTGTGGTGCCCAAAGCTCCAGGCCCAAATCAACAACATTTCAGCAGCAGTCAACTGGGAGGCACCAAGTGCAGAATACTGCTCACTGAGAACAACAAAACAACAACAAACGGAGGCACAGTAATATTATGGGCGGAAGCGGCGGCGGAAAAGCACCAAAAGACAACAGCCTTGCAGTCATGAAGGCACAGATGGCGGCGGAGCAGCAGATGCAGCAGCAGGCACTCGCGGCAGCTGCACAGCAGGCAGAAGCCCAGCGAGCAGCTGAGCAGGCAGCAGCCGACAAGGCGGCGGCCGACCAGGCACAGGCTCTCCATGACGCACAGCAAAAGCAGCAGGACACCGACGCCTTGGCCACGCAGCAGGCGCAGAACCAGGCCGCTGGCCAGCAGGCCGCAGGCGGCGGACTCCAGAGCTCTGCAGCCCAGTTGGCAGCCGGCACCACTGGCGTAGCTCCAGGGCTCTCGCCGATGGCCTCGGCAGTCCAGGCCTCGGCTGGCAACGACTACTACAGCAACCAGCCGGTCAAGCTCGGCGGCTACTAAATCTCCTATGATCAACACCTCTGGCTACCAGTTCCAGCGCAGCGGAGGAGCTGACCTCTCGGGCATTCGGGCCATTGGTGCTGCTGCCGAGCGGCCAGTGAGCTTTGTTGATGGGCGGACGTTGGCTCCTGATGACGCAAAGGGGATCGAGAACCTCGCCCAGGGTGTTGAGAGCATGGGCAAGAGCATTGCTGGCGGGATCACAGTGGCGGCGACGGGCTTCGCCGAGGGCGTGAACAAGCGCCAGCAGAACATTGCCGACGAGAAGAAGCAGGCGCGTGAGGACGCCGACAGCCAGCGCAAGTATGCCATTGAGGAGGCGCGGCTTGGGCTCAAGGACCAGCACCTGGCCACCGCCGAGGCTGCCAAGGCTGAGCACCAAGGGCTTGTTGACCAAAAGACTCAGCTCGAGATTGACAATCTCAGAGACAAGACGAGTAAGCCTGCTGCCTGGAACAGAGTGTTCAACAAGGAAATTGCAGGCTCCGAGCCGCCGCTGCCAGTTCCCGATCCTCCTGGACCATTGACTGGCCAGACACTGCCACCTGTCGGCATTCCTGGCGATCCACAGGCTGCTCCTGATGTCGTGCCTGTTGGCAGCGCTCCCGAGGGACGCTTCGGTGTGGGAGCTGGCACAACTGGCAATTTTTCCCTTGGCATTGGCCCACAGGCGCTTGCTGACAAGCGAGCCCCAGGCGCGATGATCCCAGCACCACAGGTTGTCCAGCCACAAGCCCAGGCACCTGCACCAGGTCTTCCTGTTGGTGGGCAGGCATTTTCTGTAGCTGGCGACACTAAACAATACTGGGTCCATCTTGTTGATGGCACAATCCAAGGGCCATATCCAATAAAAGATGAAGCAGGCAGGAACAATGACTCGAGCACAGTGGCTGCACCGCCTCCTGGCATGGAGGTCAAGAGCATTACGCGCAACTCCAAGGGTGAGGCGACAACAACCTTTGAGCCAAGCGAGACCAAGGAGCAGAAGGCCTGGCGCATGGCTGAGCGCCATAACACCGGTGTTCGGCAGGAGCAAAAGACTTTCTACAGCAGACCAGCAGTAGCAGCATTTGAGCGTCCCCAGGGTGTTCGGCAGGCGATTCCATCGTTCTTTTCAGACTTTGATGACCTGAATGCAACTCCTGGCAAGGCTCCTGGCATCCATGATGTTGGCTTGTTGGACATGTTTGCACGGGCAGAGAGCGGTGGTCGTGTCACCGAGGCACAACTTGCCTTCATCCACAATGATGCCATTCCTTTCAAGGACAAGCTTGCAATCTGGTGGCACAAGCCACTTCAGGGTGATGTCCTGACGCCGGACATCCGCAATGTGATGGCGCGTGTCATTACACACAACCACAACGGCGGCGCAGCATTGGCCAACCAGGCAGTGGAAACTGAGCGCAAGAAACTGATCAAAATGGGAATAACAGATGAGGATGCACTGCCCAAGCCTTATGTTCTTCTCAAGACCCAGGACGATATTGAGAATGAGATCAAGGCCATGGGTCCTGAGGCCATCAAGCTCTCTCGGCAGCTTGATGGATTGAAGGCTGAAAAGAAGGATAAGGAGGCTGCAGCTGTCGAGGCCAAGATTGAGGAGCTCAAGGCAAAGGCGCAGGCGCTTGATGAAAAGCGCAAGAGCACAAAGAGCTTCATCGTGAACATGGACGAATGGCTCAATACAGAGCAGGGCTTCGGCGGCGGAGGAGCAGTTCCTACGGATGCCACCACTGGTGGGACAGCTCCTGCTCAGATGCAAACTTATTAAGCAGTGACTTTATATGGCAAATTCACCGGAAGAAATCTCCAGCTTTTTCGACAACTTACTCAAGCCACAGACATCTTCCGCGCCAGCTGAGAAAACTCCTGCTGGCAATTTCCCCAACCTCCTAACTCCTGCTCCTGCTCCTGAACAACAGGAGCTTTCTCCTGCTGAGAAGGAACTTTCCGACCATTTTGAGATAATTTCGGCAGGCGACGATCCTGCCAAGCTCGCTGAGCTCAAGAAGCGTGGCGTCAAGCTCCCGCGTGACAAGGCAGCAGCAGTCTTCCATGCCGAGAACCAGAAGCCGCTCCTCCAGCAAGCAGGCGAGGTCCTTGCACAGGCACCAAAGGCTGTTGAGAAGATCAAGAACCTTGTCAATGCTGGAGTGACCTTTGGCAATGAGGCCATTGTCCAGCCGGTGCTCGAGAGTGGACTTGGGTCGAATGCTCCCGAGGAGAATCCAATTCCTGAGGAGCTTCCGTCTGTCCCTCCTCCAAAGTTCAAGGACAAGACCGAGGAGGACACCTACAACAAACGCATGGAAGCAGCCAAGGAAACCTTCCTAGCAGCCCAGAAGGGACGAGCTGCAGACAAGCAGGCAGTCTTCGACAAGGCAGGCTCCCAGTGGCGAGGTGCGGTGAGTGGCCTCGTGGGCACAGGCGAGGGGATCATTCGTGATGCAGTTGGTGCAGTTAAGCCGCGTCCTCTGGACCTGCGCACAGCAGCCACAGCTGCTCTTGGGCTTCCTCTGCTGCTTAACACCTCAGCAGGCAGTTTTGTCAAGCAGCGTCTTGGTCTCCAAACCGAGGCTGAGGCATTCCGCGACTCTGAGGAGCGCCAGAATCTGCGTGAGGCAGCTGAGCTGGAGAGCAAACGCTCTCCCGACCGCACTGCACGGATGATGGAGGATGCTGTTCATACAGTGGCTGGTGAGCAAGCCAAACTGCAGCCAATTTCAAAAGCAGTCACCGACCGCACTGCACCAGTTGTCAAGGGCTTGACAGGAGTAACTCTGCCAACTCTGCCAGCACCAAACCGCGACATTGAAGACGCGGCAGCAGCAGCCATGCACCGCGAGTCGCAGCAGGTCCCAGGCGCAGCCGGACAGGAGATTGGTGGCTTGCTGCTGCCGATTCCGATGATTGGCAAGCTCCACACAGTAATGGCCCCAGCCTTGGACACAGCAGCAAGCGGCGCACTCAAGACGATTGTTGGTGCCGAGAGCAAGCTCCACTGGCCTGCTCGCATGGGTGGTGCGCCAATCAAGTTTGGCCTTGCACCAGCTGTTGAGCGCAGTGGCAACCTGCTATGGCGCGCAGGGGAGGCAGCCGAGCGAGGAGGTGCAGCACTTGACCGAATGCTGGTTGGGGACGACTGGATTTTCCGCAATATCTTTGGCAAATCCATAAAGACCCTTGCCAAGACAGGGAAGATTGTTGAGGGTCTTGGGCGCTTCGGCACTGACATTGGGCGTGAGGTCGGCGACATTGGTGGCATTGCTGGCCGCAGAGGGCCATTTGAGCGTGCAGGGCGCAGCCGACTGAGTGGCAAAGTGGTCAATGCATTGTTTGGTGACGGGTCAATTATCCGCTGGGGTGAGATTGGCGTGCTGTCTCCCTTGGAGCAGGCAGAGAAAATCAGCGAGGAGGCAGTGGCTGCAAACATCAAGCGTGGCGCTGCGGGTGCTGCACGAGCAAAGGCATTGGATGAGCTGGCGAGGGTTTTCCGCTACTACGCCGACAACAGCATCAATGGAGCTGTTGTCATGGGTGTGCTGGGAGCTGGGAACATTGAGTCGGCAGCTGACCTTGGCGATGTGCTTTGGGGCGGTGCAGGCATTGGCATGCTGCTGGGAAGCACACCTAGCTCCCTCGTCTGGGGCCGACGTGCAATGGAACAGCGCAAGGGTGTTGAGGCGGATGTCCGGAGGGAACGTGAGAAGTGGGGTCCTGCAACATGCAAGGCACTTGACGATGCAGCCGACCCAGCTCTGTATGCTGACTTTCTTGACAGAAGGATCGCCAAGACTGTTGAGGCCAATAAACTCTTCCAGGCCATCATTGACAAGGGATCGCCAGGGCTGATCGATGAGGTGAGCTGGACACCTGCCGAGGCTGCTGCTGCACTAAGGCATAATCTGGCCTTGATCAAAAGCGACACTGCCACGAGCAAACTCATGCGCACAGCCACAGCCAAGGACAAGGCCGAGGCGAGCTTCCTGATGAGTGCCAAGTTCATGGACCAACTGGGAGCCTTTCAGATTGCCAGCAAGAAGGCAGGCTTCGCCGAGGACATTGATGTGGTCATAGCGACGCCGGACGAGTTCGCCCAGCATATTGCCAGGATCTTCAAGCCAAAGGTCGAGGAAGCGCGCAGGATCCTTGAGCTCCTGCGGCCAGCCAGCAATCCTACTGCCGAGCTCTCACCTGCCGACAAGGCCATCTACAACCAGGCGAACACGGTCCTGAATTTTTTCGCCAGTGAGCTCGCCAACACTCCTGGCCAGCAGGGTGGCGTCATGTGGCCAACAGACACAAATGCTCCTGGATGGACGGAAAAGGGCCATCCTGTGCAGAGGCCATTGCTCTATATCAATGCAGACACGCTGGCTGCCGAGCGTGGCCAGAACATTGGCCGTATCACAGGCCACGAGATGTTCCATGTGGGGCTGCAATTCAAGGAATTTCAGGACATGGTCAACAAGATCACGCCGCTGCTCTTCGACCAGTGGGCTGCCAAGGCTGACGGAACACAGGAGAAGATCAGCAGCGGACTGATCAGTGATGAGGAGTTGCTTGGGAGGCTGGCTGAGAAATACGCTGCTGCCTACAACCACGAGGACCCGACGTATTTCCTACGGCGCTTTGAGGACAAGGAAGGTGTCATAGACCAGGACAAGCTCCTGGCTGCCATCAAGGAGGAGTGGCTGGCAGAGAACTTCGGTCTCTGTGGCAATGACAATGTCCTGAGCAATGCCCTGGAGAACACTGGCTCGAACCGTCTTGTTGACCACCTCCGCCTGGCCGACAAGGCCACAATGATCGGTGGTGCAAGGGAGTGGCTGAAATCCAAGGGCATCATTGTGGACAACAGCGGACGCGTGAGCGATATCCTGGGTGAGCTTCCGCCCGAGGCGCTGGCCGCAATGCGCCGCCTCAAGGCCAGCCTCTGGGACTATAATGGTAGCCTGACGCTCTCGACAAATTTTGACATCAACCAGGCTGGCCCAATCCCCTTGACCAAAATTGCGTCCTCCAAGGCGCTCTTTGAGCTTTACAAGGATGCCGACTGGTGGGAGCGTGAGGCTGCCCAGACGATTACAGCTCCAGACGGCACAGTGGTCAAGGACTTCGCACTCACCAGCGACGCAGCCAAGGCCCTCGTGGTCGGCAACTGGGTTGTCAAGAACGGAATCCCTGTCCCTGCCGACGACCAGACGCTCGGCGAGCCCTCCGAGGCAATGAAAGCCCTGGCCAAGGCTCAGCCGGACGGCTCCAAAATCGCCCAAGGTGTCCGCGTCAGGCTCGACACAGCAGGAAACCCCAAGATTCTCAGCAAAACCGTTATAGAGGCCCTTGCACGCCAAAGGGACGTGCTGATAAAGGATGCTTTTGACAACGCCGAGGACGACGGCACCCCAAATCGGCTCAAGGACAATGGGAATGGGTCGTATTTTGGCGTCCTGAGCCCGTCGCAAGCTGCGCGCCTGGCTGCCATCCCTGACATTGTGCTGCCGCCAGCCCTGAAGAGCAAGATTCTGCGCCTGAACGACATGATCCGGCGTGGCGACGGCTCACGCTTCAATGTGGAGTATCAGCCGGTGTATCGCGGTGGGAAGGCAAGGGCTCTATCGCCCCATTTCAGCGACGATGTGCCCATTGGGTTCAAGTTCACCAAGGCAGGGAACTTCCTGGTGACGACAATTTCGGTCAGCCGCCTCGTGAGCAAGCTGGACGCCTGGGCCCAGGCCAAGCCGGAGCGGCTGAACTTCTGGAATGGCTCAAAGGCCGAGTTCTGGTCGGACTTTGTCCGCTACCTTGACAATTGGAAGGAAGGCAAGCCAGGGGAAACCAGCCTGTCGGTTGACCCCAAGATTGCGGTGGAGAAGAAGCACATCCTGAATGACTTCCTGAACCTCTACAACAAGTCCACCGAGCTCAGCAATCCCGACCGCACGACTCTCAAGACTCCTCGTGGCCAGGACAGCAAGGACCGCATAATCGTCAGCCGCCGTGTGGACCGCATGCTCCGGATGGACGAGAATGCCGCCCAGAAGCTCCCAATCAATTATGGCAAGGCGATTGCGAATGCTTTGCCGCAAGGAACAAAGAACGACAGGGCTGCTCTTTGGGATTATATAAATGATTCTGACATTGGATTGAGAGTAAATAGATTTTTGAGAGCAGGAAGAATGGGGGATAAAGGAATTGACAAAAAGTATATAGAAGATCTCATTGATAAGATGGACAGAACATTTGGACCAATTGAATATCCCTCCTCAAGATATCGCTATTCAGATAATCCACCGCCGAAAGTTGGAGAAGAATTTAATAGCAAGGCATATCTCTCAACAACAGTAAGTGAAGCGTCTGCAAAACAATTTTCCAGAACAGGTGCATGGCTTTGGGAGTTCAAACTTCCTGCAGGATTCAATGAATCCGCAATGCGTTCTGTTAGAGGGGATGTTCCAAAAAACATAATTGAACATATTCTTCCAAGAGGAAGCAGTTTTATTGTCGAATCAGTTGACAGCGAAAATTACAGAGTAACTGTCGTCCCAAAAAATACACACAACGAACGAGTGGAGCCTGGCTCAGATTTAATGTATGCTCTGGACTCTTACGCCTCTGGGTCAATAGGAGACCAGAAGTCAAGACAAGAGCTTCTGTCACTAATAAAAGACGAAAGACTTCCCTCTCCAAGAAAATTGTGGAGATATATAACTCCAAATTCTTTCACAAAAAGGCTCAAAGTTGGAGACATTGTAAATTTTGGTCCTGATATTAAATCTTTCACCGGCACAGAGCCTCGTGGCAAAGAGTTTAAGGGATATGACCTCTATGAACTTAGCACTGACAAAGCATTTAAATTTCCATATGATGCTCTTGAGCAACACAGATTGGAGACATGGGATCCAGAGGACTGGGGTGGTGAAGATAAATTTGAAAGAACAGTGGCCAAGGAGACGAAAGGCTTGTCAAAGGAAGACGAATATCTTGTGACTGAACCAGAGCTAAAAGTCGCCTCAATAGAAGATTCAAAAACTGGAGGAAGAAAGATAATTTTCTCTCCAACAAATGGAAAACGCTCTGGCCAAGTAAACACAAAAGCCCTCCCACAAGGCCGTTCCCAGGACAACCTCTCCCCACTCAGCAAAGCCTACTACCACGGGTTCAGCGACAACAAGGAGGAGCTCGCATACCTGAAGCAGCGCTTTCCCCACATGGCCGCAGACCTGGACCAACGGTTCAAGGATGGCCAGCGCGAGGCTGCGCGACGGAACCAGCAAGGCGGTGGATATGGTGGACGCGCTCTCCCCCAGCCCATCGCCAAGGACGACATTTTCTCGCTTGAGGAGGACGCCAATCGCCAAGCCGACTTCTTCCGCTCGCGCATGGCCAAGGCCAAAATCAAATCCCTCGAGGACGCTCCAGGCAAGGTCCTGCGCTCCTGGGCGGAGGAGTGGCGGCGTCTGCACCCGCGCGAGGACTCTTGGGGAGCACAAAGATATTTGCCACAACCGCTCGATCCATACGAGGATCCACTTTCTCGCTATGGTATAGAAGGCTACAATGTTCCATTCACAAAAACCAGCAGCGAGGAGCTGACTCGCTGGATCAAGGAGAAAGGCGACGAGGGAATTGCTGTTTGGCACTCTGGCACTATTGGTGATGAGCCATTTTTCAAATTCAATAAGACTGCTGGCTTTGATGGAGAAAAACGCACACCTCTTGGGGTCCATTTTGGCACCCGCGAGCAGGCCGAAGACCGATTCCACAATGTCAATGAGCTTGGCTCAGGAAAGTCAGGCCAGAATTTAGAAGAATCAATAAAAGACTACATAATTCGTGGAAAATTCCTGCGAGTGAAAGACATTGCGGATGATTCAGACAATGCACAGGTTATGCTTGTCCTCCATGATGCTCTTCCAGATTTCTACAAAATATTTCCAAATTATGTAAAAGGAGCAAGAATATATGCAGCTGCAGGCAATAAGCCAGTTGGATATTCCATTGGCCAGATAAGAGGAAAACTCAAGGAGCTTGGCTATTCTGGATTGGTTTACGACAACGAGCACGAGGCAATTGAGGATGAATACGGAAACACCAAGCCAAGGCAGGACTCCTACCTGGTGTTTGAGCCAAAGGACATAAAGGAATTGTCAAGGAATAGTGGAAAATTTGGTGAAGGAGCCATGATGAAAGCCCTCCCCCAAGTCAACTACTCCATGCCCAATGACCCAAAGGTCGCGATGGCGGACTTTTACCTCCTGAACTTCCTGGAGACGATGCCCATCGCCCAGATGTTCAAGCTCAGTGGCCAGGAGCGTGAGAACACCCAGACGACAACCCTCTACTTCCGCAAGGAGGAGCAGGTGGGCAAGGATGGCCAACCCCACAGCGTGGAGCATCCTGTGCACGCCGACAAGGTGGCCGAGCTCAAGCGCCAGGGAGTGCCAATCGTCGAGCGCCAGAGCACTGTGGGCGGCACGCCGGTGCCAGGACAGTTCCTGCCGGGTGCGTTCCAGGACAAATACCAGGGCAACATCGACCATGCCAAGGCGGTCCTCTATCCACGCCTCAAGGAGGAGATGCTGTCCGCGCTGCGCTTCGCCATGGCGGCGGAGCTGCGGCATGCCCTTGAGCGGACACAGCCGGACGAGCTGACGCAAAACCCAATCTTCCAGCAGTTCTACAAATACCACACTCTCTACAAGGCTGGCCCGATCCCCTACACTGCTCGGAAGCCGGACGCCCGCAGCAAGTATGACCAGGACTCGGCTGGCTACAAGCTCTCCTACGACGCCCTGCGGCGTGTGGTGGAGAAAGGCTTCAGTTGGGACAAGATTGCGCGCTTCGCCTACGACGTGTTCACGAAAGGTCGGTGGGCAGGGTCGTATGGTGGCATCCCATGGGGCAACATCGCCAAGGGCTACACGATGCTCTCCTACGCCACTACGCCACAGGACATGGCAGTGGCCATTGACCATGTTTACGACCTCCAGCACAACACAGACACTGTCTTCAACAAGCTCAAGCGCTACTACAAGGGTGGCTACTCGTGGATTGCCGAACTGCTCAACCTCAAGGCTGACGCCCACAGCGTGCGGGACCTTCTGCCAAGCTCCAGCTCCCAGATGCGCAAGATTGCCCTCCCTGTGCTGCGGGACATTGAGGGTGTTGGCCAGGACAGGATCACAACTCTTGAGAATTTTGCCAAGCAGCTCCTCCAGCGTGGCACCACTGGGATGACCAGCCTGGCAGGAAAAACTGTCAAGGCCATCAAGAGCTCTGGTGACAGCAATGGCTACCAATGGCGCATTGATGTGGACGGCAAGCCTGCCTTCAGCTTCTACGTCCCCAAGACCCTCCAGAAGGGCAAGGCGGCGGACACGCTACCATTCCTTGTGGAGGCCATGAAGCGCCATCTTGTGGGTGGTGGAGAGGACGCTGCCCTATCCTGGGACGACGTCGTCAAGAAGCCCAAGCCAGGCGAAACTGACCACGAGGGCTACGACTACTCCAAGATCATCAACACCGAGCCTGATCCGGGTGCGATCGCCTCTGGCGTGGCCAGCAAGCTGGGCCTGGGCGGAGTGACTCTGCCACCCAGCTCACAGCCGAGTGTTGGTGGCCTCTCCCTCGTCAACCCGCCGGACAAGTGGACCTCCGAGCACACACACATCCAGGCCCTCCTCGGCAACACTGCTGGGCAGATTGCAGCCAACCTGCTCAACGGACAGCCCATCAAGCTGGCCAATGGCGACACGCTCCTGCACAACAATCTTGGCAGCCTCCACCTGACCAAGGCAGGCATGGCGAGCTCCAAGATCTTCCAGAACGCCGGCACCACCCAGCCCGAGCTCAAGGCCAAGATCAAGGACATGGTGACCAAGGGCCAGTTCACTGGCACCGAGGCCAACGATCCAAGCTACGTGCCGACGCCAAGCAAGAGCCCAAAAACTGTCTCGGCCGAGAGCTGGCAGCCGATTGCTGCTCTGATCGGCAATGACGTCATCGGCAAGATCCTCAGCAGTCCTGGTGGATTTGCTCTCAAGAATGGTGATATCCTTGAGGTCGAGAAGAAGAAAAATTCCAATGGCACCTACACCATAAGGATGACGCCCTCGGGAACAACTGTCTCCAAGATCGTTGGCCACATTCCGGACGCCGAAATGCACAGCCAGATGAGCAAATTCATCTACGACCTCTACCACCAGGGTGGGTTTACTGGCTACAATGGGAGCGAGCCTGGCTACAACCTACCTTGGGCATCCACCGACATCACTACCAGCACTGGCAAAGCCGAGGCCAAGGACACCCTGGCCAAATGGGCGAAGGACCAGGACTTCGCCAAGAGCGACGCAGCCACGATGCTAACGGATCCTTATGGAAACACCTGGCACATTGGCAAAGATCACAACTCCTACACACTTTACGTCAATAGCCAGCCAGTGAATGCTATGCCCAAGGTTGGCTCTTATGCCAAGGCCTGGGAGCATATGATGGCCGTAAATCCTGAGCTTGGCCAAGCGCCCGAGTGGAACAAGGTGTGGGACGCCTGGAACAAGACACCCCAGGACGCCAGCATGGCAGCAGCTGGTGCAGAGGCAGCTAAGGTGTTCAAGCCATTGCCCAACCCAGCCTCGCCCAAGGATGTGCTGAAGGAGAATCTCCCCCTGGCCGACAATGCCGAGCTCACGCCTGGCGACACCTGGCATGACACCAAGGGCAACAGCTGGGAGGTGACGGAGTTTGACTCCGACGGCAAGGGCAAGTTCATCGCCCAGGTGCTGAAGAATGGCAAGGTGGTGGCCAGTGCCGACAGTGGCCTGGTCGCGCAGGAGGCTGAGGCCGAGAACAACGACCACAGCATGTGGTATCATGTGCTCAAGGACCACCTCCTGAGCGACGCTGACTACGCCAAGCAGGGCATGGCCGAGGAGGACCAGGCTGCTGCCTCAAAGACCGACTACCACCCGTCCCTCGGCATGGGCCAGGACCAGCTGGCTGAGGAGCTTGGCGTAAAGGGCAAGGCCAAGGATCCAGCCAAAATGCACCTGTCCTTTGGCAGTGGTCCTATCCACGAGATTCCGCTCGACTATTGGCAACAGCACTTCCAGCCCGAGGTGACACATTGGCTCGACAACAACCTCACAAAGCTCAACACCCCAGTGAATGACAACTTCGGAAACCAGTGGAAACTGCAAACCGGAACTGCCACTGGCTGGGTTGACCTCTACATCAATGGAGCAAGCGCTGCTGGTGCCAAATTCAATCTCCATGAAGTTGCGCCAAGCACCATCGCCATCGCTCTTTCCGACAGTGACATGGCCCAGAACACCATCAAGGCAAACTGGGCCAGCAAGCGTGACACAAGCAAGGGTGCCAGCCTGGCCAATGCCAAACCACCCGAAGAGCCAAAAACTGGCAAGAAAGGCTTGTCCAACGTCAAGCCGCCACCTAAAGATAAACAGTAACACCATGAAACAAACCAACCAAGTCACCGCCCTCGTCATCGACAATGGCCTCTTCGTGGAGCTGGCCCTGCGGCTGGCACGCGATTTCAAGAAGGTGTATTACACAGTGCCGTGGGTCTCGGCGTTCCCCAAGATGAACAATGGGATGATTGGCACAGGGTTTGACGCCATTGAGGTGGTGACGGATGTGTTTGGGGAGCACTTTGACGAAATTGACCTTTTCATCTTTCCGGACGTTTATCATGGGCCGCTGCAGGAGCACCTGGTTTCCCTGGGCAAGACAGTGTGGGGTGGGCGCATGGGCGAGGAGCTTGAGCTCAGCCGCCAGGGCATGAAGGAGCTCCTGGAGGAGCTTGAACTTCCTGTGGGCCCATACGAGATTGTCAAGGGCACCGCCGAGCTCCGCAAGTTCCTGAAAGGCCACAAGGACCAGTTTGTGAAGCTGAACAAGTGGCGCGGGACCTTTGAGACCTTCCACTCGCCGGACTACCGCTCGGTGGAGCCCAAGCTGGACGAAATTGAATACCTCCTGGGTGCCTTCAAATCCATCACCGAGTTCATCGTCGAGGAGGCACTGAACAACAAGATCGAGTTCGGCACGGACGCCTGGACTGTTGATGGTGCCTATCCCAGCAAGCTCTTCAGCGGCATTGAGGTCAAGGACAAGGGCTTCATCGGACTCTTCACCGACTACCGGAAGCTCCCCTCGCCGCTGACCGAGTTCAATGAGGCCATGAAGCCAACACTCAAGCAGTATGGGTATCGCGGATTCTTCAGCTCCGAGGTGCGTGTGGGCAAGGACCACCAGCCCTACATGATTGACTTCTGCGCACGAGCGCCGAGTCCGCCCAATGAAGTTTATCAGGAAATCTACACCAACCTGGCGGACGTGATCTGGCAGGGTGCGAATGGCACTGTGCTTGACCCAAAGAGCAACCACAAGTTTGGTGCCGAGATCCTGATCCACTCCTCGTGGGCTGACAAGAACTGGCAGCCTGTGGACTTCCCCGAGGAGCTCCGTGACCGAGTCAAGCTCCGCAACGCCACCATCATCGACGGGCGCTACTACGTCATCCCGCAGAGTGTCGGACTGCCTGAGATTGGCGCAGTGATCGGCCTGGGCGACACGATGCAGGAGGCCATCGACGAGGCCAAGGCCATGGCCAAGGAGGTGACCGGCTACTACATCGAGGTGCCCGAGGACAGCCTTGATGAGGCAGAGGTGCAGATCAAGAAGATGGACAAGCTGGGCCTGAGCCCGTTCTGAGCCATGGCACCGACCAACATTGTCTTCCGGCTGGTGGCTCCCGAGGCGATGCGCTATCCCTCGGCTGGCGACTGGTGGAGCGAGGACGATGGCACGCTGGTCATTACTGCAGTGGCCACGCCCGAGGATCCGAGGTCGGCGTTGTTGGTCCAGCTCCATGAGCTGCACGAGGCGCTATTTTGCCTCCAGGCGGGTGTTACCGAAAGCGAGGTCACCACATGGGATGTGCACCATCTTGAGGCTGATGAGCCTGGGGAGGTGGCGGGTGCACCCTACGCTGCACAGCACAATGCTGCACTGCTCATGGAGCGGTTCGCCGCGATGCACCTGGGCCTTGACTGGGAGGAGCACGAGCAGGTGCTACTGCGGGCGCTGTGTGGTCAGGCAAACAGCCTCGCCAGTGCTGTTCTGACAAGTGACCAGAACACAAGCGCCTGCAACGGACCAACCGAGTCCAGCACCCCACCCGCGTCCTCATAGTCCTGCAGACAGCGAGCTCCTATGCGCACGGCTGTCTTGTCCTGGAGGAAGTAGAGCGTCTTCTCCTTGTCACACCACACCAGCACAATGCTACGGCCACCAGCCGCATGCCACTCCTTGATCCATGGGAGTTGGCCTGGACGGTAGGGGAGCTTCTGGCCTCGGGTGTTGACCACCTTGAGCTCGATCCAGAAGGTGTTTGCTCTTTCCTGGTCATTCCGCCGCGCAATGCAAAGGAGGTCGGGCACAGCCTGCTGTCCAATCCATTCAAAGCTCCGGAGCGCCACCCGCTCATCCGTGCAATTCTCTCGCAGGTTCCTGCTCAGCCATCGTTCATTCTTCATATTTTAGGAAAAAGTTCTCCGGGTCCTGCATGATGATGTTGGCCAGGTCCTTCTTCCATCGGAAGGCCGTAATAATCTTGTGGTCCTGGGTGTGGCGAGCCTTTAGGTCCCACACGAGCAGCTTGTGGGTGAGACCTTTGCGGTGTGCACGCTTCTCGCACTCCTCACGGAGCCGGAGGGATGGGTCGTTGCTGTAGAAGATGACGTGTCTTGCAGCCGTAAGCGTGTGGCCCAGACCAGCACTGCGCGGCTGCCCCAGGAAGTAGAGCGTCTTGGGATCCGTCATGAACTTCTTCTTGGCAGTGGCGCGGTCCTCCTCGCTGACTCCGCCGTGGTAGCTGACAGCCGCCTTGCCGAGGGCCTGGGCAAGGACCTCCAGGTCGGCGCGGACGCGCGCAAAGATGAGTGCCTTGCCTCGTGCCGCCTCCAGCAGCAGGAGCAGCGCCTTGAGGCGGCTGGGGCCATCGGGCTCAAGCGCCTTGAAATCGTCCCCTGGCCACCAGCCGCTGGAAATCTGCTGGAGGCGCAGGTTTTTCACAAGGGCCAGGTGCTCCTCAAGGTGTTCTGAACACAACTCTCCGGTATCAGGGGATTCGATTTCGTCCTCGACCATTGTAGAGGCCCTCCCTGTGTTGAGTTTGGCCTGTTTTTCGGAGTCTTCGAGGGCGAAAAAGGCAAGGTTCTCGGCGTTTAGCTCGTCGAACACCCGCCGCTCGTTGGCCCCAAGGTCAAATGGCCACTCCTTGTAGGTCCTCTCCGGGAGGTCAAGACAATCGTCGGCCAGGCACCTGAACGAATACCCATCAATCCGCCGCCTCAGCTCGTCAAGGTTCTTGTAGCCCTTGATCTCATTGAAGTAGCCAATCTCGCAGAACTCAGCCTTGAAACCAGTCCATGTGTCATGCCCAATGATCATCGGGTCAAGGAACTTGAACTGGCTGTAGAGCTCATCAGCACCCTCGGCCACTGGCGCTCCATCCAGCACCCGCCGGAACTTGGCCAATGTGCTGCACTTGTCAATCAGAAACTTGGTCCTCTTGGCCTGTGGGTTCTTGATCGAGGCGCTCTGGTCAATCACCAGCAGGCACCGCCACTGGCCCAGCATCTTGAGCATGAGCTCCTGCGCGCCCTCGGCCACGAATGCCTCTACGTTAAATGTCATTACCCGCAGGCAGTCCTTCGTGGCCAGCAGCGCGGCGAAGGCCTCCTGCCGGAACTTTGCCTTGTAGTTCCCTGACCAATACTCGGCCTGGTAGGGCACGCTCATGTCCACAGGGAGCTCGTAGTCCACCCAGTTGCGGTGGACGCCGTTGGGCCAGGCGACGACGATCATGGCGTCAATCTTCTTCTTGAGGTAGAGGTGGCACGCAGTGTCAATGGTGACCTTGGTCTTGCCAGTGCCCTGCTCCATAAACAGCCCGAAGGCCTCCTGGTCGCGGGACAGCGCAAATGCCCTCCGCTGGTGGTCCATGGGATCGCGCTTGAAAGCGTAGTCGCCAACATCCGGCGTTATGGCTGGGTCGGCCTTGGCACGCACCACCTCAGCACCGCGATCCTGGCGAATGAGGTAGTCCTTGCGGACCTCGTCGCAACCGCCAATCCACTCGGCGTCCGGCCAGTTGTTCAGAATGTGCTTGATGTTTTCGCCAGTGATGCGGAAGACGACATTGCGCCCTTGCCACTTGAAGAATCCCGGGAGTGTCTTCAGCCGACCAAAGTTGCCGCCGCTGAGCGTGGTGGGAATGGCGAGGAGGTGGTTCTCGCGGTGTGGAGAGATAATCATGGTTGGTGGAAAATAAAAGAGCCGCCCTCGCATCGCTTGTCCAGCGCGGAGGGCGGCTCGTGGTTATTGCGGCTCTGGGTCGCCGCTGTCGGATTACTTGAGCTCGATGCGCCCGAGGTTGACATCGTGCATGAGGTCGCGGTTGCGGCCACCGGCAGCGATGAAGTCCTCGTAGCTGATGCCATCCTTGCTGATGGCCTCCCAGGACTTCCAGCCATGGGTGCCCTCGCGGCGAGGATTGGTTTTCTTGAACTCGCCGACCTTGTGGAGGTGCTTGCCCTCGGCAGCGGAGGTGCGGCCACGGGAGCCTTCGCCAGCTTCGCCAGCCTCGGCCTTCTTGGCAGCCTTGACAGCTTTCTTGGCGACGGTCTCCTTGCTGGAGCCAGTGGCGAGTTCGTTGTGAGCCTTGATGAGTTCGGCCACGCGCTTTTCGGCGGTGGTGCGATCAGCGAACTTCTTGATGGGCTTGGTGCCGGAGTTCGCATTGTAGAATTTGACGAGTTCAGCGCTTGTGGCAGCTTTGACGTCAAGGGTGATGGTTTTGTTTGGAGTTGGCATTGGGTCTTTCATTTGATTTGGTTTTTCTTTTTGGCTTTTTGGTTTTGCTCGGAGCGTTGTGCTCTGAACTATTGACAGTATCGCTCGGACCCTGAACTAAGGCAACATCTTTTTTCATCTTTTTTCTGCACAGAGGAAATCTGGGCCTCCAGTGAGCTTTTTCCAGCGGTGGATGTGGATTTTCCGGAAGCCCTTTTTGTTCTCGCCCTTGAACAGATACCAGTCGCCAATCTTGCCCTCCTCCACAATGGGCAGGCCGTATTGGAGGTAGCGCCACTTGTTGATGGTGCAGATCATTGACGAAGTGTCATCCTCCACCGTAATGTTCAGGAAGAGCGTCTGGCCCTCCATGCGCTGGCCACCACGCTTGGCAAGGTTCTGGAGCTCGTTGTGGTCGCGCAGATTCTTCTCAGTGATCTTGGCGATGAACACAAACATTCCGTCGGAATCCTGCTTGATGTCGTCAAGGTCAACGATGCG
>Ga0316226_1002037_pt1 | contig 19871 bp, 14 predicted proteins | sample TBH18017metaG_FD_206009 | JGI IMG/M metagenome (GOLD analysis project Ga0316226, IMG submission 206009) | Freshwater microbial communities from Trout Bog Lake, Wisconsin, USA - TBH18017 | ecosystem: Environmental > Aquatic > Freshwater > Lake > Hypolimnion/Profundal zone | place: USA: Wisconsin...
CGACAAACATCTGCACGACGTTGTCCATGTTCTGCCAGTCCGCGAACTGGCCGGAGTTCTTCAGCAGCAGATGCATGGCGACCGCCCCGGACAATTCGCGGAGCGAGTTGTCGTTGGTCGCGCCGGTGAAGCGGAAATCAATCAACCCGCACCACATCATTGCGCGAAAATATCGCTGGAGGCGTTGGGACGTTGCGTAATGGCCGCGCACCGTGAACTGCGAGCAGTCCACGAGACGATTGGTTCCAAATAAGGAGATGACGGTGGCCGGCTGCAGATTGCTGATGGCCGTGAGCGTGGCCTGGATCTGCGCGTCTTGACCCAGCCAACCGTAGTCACTGGTGCCCGTGACGAGCGAGTGCGCCACCGCTAAAAAATAATCCGCATCGCGATACCCGTTGGCCAGAGCTGTTCCGGACGGAAGATAAACCTGATCTTGCATACCTTCGATGACTGATTGCAAATTCGGAGCCAGATAAGTCTCTTCCAACTCCTCCAGCATGGCGCCGTAGGAACGGTGCCAGGCGTGCAGCGCGGCGTCGCAGGAGAAATACACCGGGAGATCGGCGGTAAACACTTTGTAAAATGAATCCGCAAAACTGTAGGTGCCCAACCGCCCGCTCGCCACAAAGCCGTTGGTTTGGAAAATCGCGAGCTCGTTTGTGTCCAATGGAAAATGGAGATTGAACGGATTCCAATATTCCACTGTGGTCGGGTCGAACGTGATGGCGGGCAGATATTGATTGGTTGGGGTGTAACGGCTGACGAAATCAGCCAGCGGCAATTGGCCGACCTGCTGAATCTGCCGGCCAAACTCGGTGCCGTAACCATAAATCGCGTCGCCCAATCGGGTGCTGTCGGGCGACGCGGTTTTCACATTCGCCACAACCCGGTAAAAAGCCTGTTGGCCGGCCAGCGGCACGGCGCACCGCAGAAGTTCGTCCGACACCCCGACTCCGCCGCTGACCGGGCCGGCGACGGATTCCCAGGTCTGCATGTTCGTGCTGCGCAGAATTGTGTATTCGGGATACTGCGAACTAACCGGCAAGTCCAGGGTCGAGTGCAAGCCTACCGCTCCCTGATCGCCGGTGGAATTGAACTGCAGCACAATCTGATCGGCAGCACTGGCCTGATTGCTGGCCGGGAATATCAACAGAAAGGTGAAGAGCAGGAGATTAGAAAAATGCTGACGCATAAATTCCTTTTAATTCAAGAACCATACATACGATTAAATTTAATGCAAATAACATTCTCTGCTTTCCGTGAAGCCGGAATTCGTGTTTCATTTTCTGACTCTATGAGCAAAACCGCACTCCTGTTTGCCGGCCAAGGCGCGCAAGTCACCGGCATGGGCAAAGACCTCGCCGAGAAATATCCATCCGCCAAGGCGTGGTTCGACCGCGCCAACGCCGCGCTCGGCTACGACCTCGCGGGCATCTGTTTCAACGGCCCGGAAGCGGATTTGACGAAAACTGAAAACGCGCAGCCGGGAATTTTTCTCGTGAGCTGGGTCGCGTTTCAGTTGCTAAAGGAACAGGTTCCCAACCTCAAGTTTGACGCGACGGCCGGTTTGTCGCTCGGCGAATTTACGGCGCTGACGGCGGCGGGCGCGATGAGTTTTGAAGACGGACTGCGCGTCGTGCGGCAGCGCGGACGCTTCATGCAGGAAGCGTGCGACGTGACCAAAGGCGGCATGGCCGCGATCATTGGGCTGGATGAAACGCCGACGCGCGAGGTTTGCGCGGAGGCGGGCGTGGTGCTGGCAAATTTGAACTGCCCCGGCCAGCTCGTGATTTCCGGCGAGGCGGAAAAAATTACGAAGGCGTGCGAACTCGCCAAGGCCAAAGGCGCGAAGCGCGCACTGCCGCTGCCAGTGGCCGGTGCGTATCACTCGCCGCTCATGGCGAGCGCGCAGCCGAAGCTCGCGGCGGAACTGACGAAAGTAAGTTTGGTTTCGCCAATCGTGCCGGTGATTTCCAACGTCACGGCGCAGGCGCACGGCACGCCGGCGGAAATTTCCGCCAAGCTCGTCGAGCAGGTCTGCGCATCGGTGCTGTGGGAAAACTCAATGCGCGCGTTGCTGGCGCAGGGTTTTACGCGGTTCATCGAACTCGGGCCGGGCACGGCTTTGGGCGGATTTATGAAGCGCATTGATAAGGCGGCGACGATGCTGAACGTCGCGGATGCGGCGAGCTTGGAAACGACAGTTGCCGCGTTGAATCGTTAAATAGTTGAATCGTGAATCGTTTTGCATTCCAATGTCGCAACCAATTTAACAATTCAACAATTTAACGAATTACTTTTTCACATGAACCAGCTCGCCAATCAAATCGCCGTGGTCACCGGCGCGGGGCGCGGGATCGGCCGCGCCATCGCGTTGAAATTCGCCAATGAAGGCGCGGATGTCGTCGTGGTCTCGCGCACGCAGGAAAATTCCGAGAAGGTCGCGGCGGAAATCCGCGCGCTCGGAAAAAAGGCGTGGGCGTTCGCCGTGGATGTTTCCGATTCCGCGTCCGTGAGCGCCGCCGCCGAGAAAATTTTGGCGGATTGCGGCAAGGTGGACATTCTCGTGAACAACGCCGGCGTGACGCGCGACGGGCTGCTGATGCGCATGAGCGACGCGGACTGGGACACGGTGCTGGACACGAACCTCAAGGGCGCATTTCTCGTCACCAAGGCTTTTAGCCGCGCGATGCTCAAGGCGCGCAGCGGTCGCATCATCAACATTTCGTCGGTCATCGGCCTCATCGGCAATCCGGGGCAGAGCAATTACGCGGCGAGCAAGGCGGGGCTGATCGGCTTCACGCAGTCGTGCGCGCGCGAGTTCGCCGGGCGCAACATCACGGTGAACGCGATTGCGCCGGGCTTCATCCAGACGGACATGACGGCGGATCTGAAAGAGGAAATGAAGGCGGCGCTGTTGCAGCAGATTCCGCTGGGCCGTTTCGGCGAGGCGGAAGACATCGCGGGCGCGGCGCTTTATCTCGCCAGCCCGGCGGCGCGCTATGTCACCGGCCAGGTGCTGACGGTGGATGGCGGGATGGTGATGTGAAAGCCCTTAAGCGGGAGCGGTTAAATTATTTTTGCTGAAACTGAACCGGGGACATGGCAACGGATAAATAAGTTTTCGCGGAAATAAAAATCAAATCGGGGCTTGACGGACACGGCGGTTGCAAGCTAGAAAGACTGTCAATTATGTCAGACAAACCTATCGAACAGCGCGTAAAAGACATCATCGTCGAACAGCTTGGCGTCAAACCCGACCAAGTCGTTCCGGCGGCCAAATTTATCGAAGACCTCGGCGCGGATTCGCTCGACACCGTCGAGCTGGTCATGGCGCTGGAGGAGGAATTCGGCATCGAGGTGCCGGACGAACAGGCCGAGAAGCTCCAGAGCGTCGGCGACGTCATGAAATACGTCGAGGAAAACGCCAAGTAGGCGAAATTTGCACCGCCGGGGCAGTTTAGGCTGGACACAGCCCGGACTGCCCCGTTTGATTTTGTCATGGCAAACAACTATTCCGACCGTCGCGTGGTCGTCACCGGCATGGGCGTCGTCACGCCGCTGGGCAACGACCTCGATTCCTTCTGGCAAAATTTGATCACCGGCCGGTGCGGGATTGATAAAATTACCGCCTTCGACGCGTCGGCCTACGCCACGCAGATTGCCGGCGAGGTGAAAAACTTTGACCCGACACCCGCGTTTCCGTCGCCCAAGGAAATCCGCCGCACCGACCGCTACTCGCAGTTCGGCATCTACGCCGCGTGGAGCGCGCTGAAAGATTCCGGCCTCGAACTCGACAAGGAAAATCTGGACGAAATCGGCGTGTTCCTCGGCTCCGGCATCGGCGGCCTCGCCACGACGACCGAACAGCATAAAACGCTGATCGAACGCGGCCCCGGCCGGATGTCGCCGTTCACCATCCCGATGCTCATCGGCAACATGGCCTCCGGCCTCGTCTCAATGTATTTCAATTTGCGCGGGCCGAACTTCGCCACCTGCTCCGCTTGCGCGACCGCGAACCATGCCATCGGCGAAGCTTGGCGCACCATCAAGGCCGGCGACGCGCAAGTCATGTTTGCCGGCGGCAGTGAAGCCGCCGTCATTCCCATCGGCATCGGCGGATTTTGCGCGATGCGCGCCATGAGCACGCGCAACGACGATCCGAAAACTGCATCGCGTCCGTTCGACAAAGACCGCGACGGCTTCGTCATGGGCGAAGGCTCGGGTGTTCTCGTTTTGGAAGAACTGGAGCACGCCAAAAAACGTGGCGCGCGGATTTATTGCGAAATTTCCGGCTACGGCAACACCGCCGACGCGCATCATCTCACTTCGCCGTCACCCGGCGGCGAAGGCGCGGCGCGCAGCATGAAAATGGCGCTCCGCACGTCCGGCCTGAACGCGACCGACATCACTTACATCAATGCCCACGGCACCTCCACGCCGCAGGGCGACATCGCCGAGACGCAGGCCATCAAATCCGTTTTCGGCGACCACGCGAAGAAACTCGTCGTGAGTTCCACCAAAGGCGCGACCGGCCACATGCTCGGCGCCGCCGGCGCGGTGGAAACGGCCGCGTGCGTTCTTGCCATCAAGAACAGCATCGTCCCGCCGACCATCAATCTGCAAAATCCCGACCCCGAGTGCGATTTGGATTACGTCCCGAACACCGCGCGCGAAATGTCCGTGAACGCCATCGTCAACAACTCCTTCGGCTTCGGCGGCCACAACTCGACCATCGCGGCGAAAAAGTTTGTATAATTTGTTCAGAGTTTAGAGTTCAGGGTTCAGAGTTCTTTACCCCTGAACACTGAACCGCAAACCCTGAACTAAAAGATGGCCAGCATTCAGAAATTTGAAGAGATTGAGGCGTGGCAAAAAGGTCGCGAATTGACGCGGCGCATTTACCAGCTCACCGCCAAAGGCGGATTCGCCCGCGATTTCACGCTGAAAGATCAGATCAAGCGCGCCGCCATTTCAATCACCTCGAACATTGCCGAAGGTTTTGAACGCGGCGGCAACCGCGAATTCATCCAATTTTTGGCAATTGCAAAAGGCTCGGCCTCGGAATTAAAGTCGCAACTCTATCCGGCCTTGGACGCCGGTTACATTGACCAAAAAGAGTTTGATGAACTTTACCAGCTTGCCCACAGCATTGTTCTACTCATCAGCGGCTTCATGAAGTATTTGCAGCAATCTGAATTGCGCGGTCGAAAATTCAAGACCGGCAACGAATCGCAACAACCCTGAACGCTGAACTCTAAACCGTGAACTTTTTGTCTCTGATTGAATCCAAGCGCGAAGGAAAAATTCTCGCGCCGGAACAGATTCAAGCATTCATCCACGAATTCACCGCCGGAAAAATCCCCGATTACCAAATGGCCGCGATGCTCATGGCCGTTTATTTTCGCGGACTGAACACCGCCGAAACCACCGCGCTCACGCTCGCCATGCGCGATTCCGGCGACGTGCTGAAATTTCCCAAAGACAAACGCCCGCTCGTGGACAAACATTCCACCGGCGGCATCGGTGACAAGGTTTCGCTCCCGCTCGCGCCGCTGCTCGCGTGCCTCGGCTTCCGCGTGCCGATGATTTCCGGCCGTGGCCTCGGCATCACCGGCGGCACGCTCGACAAACTGGATTCCGTTCCCGGCTTCAAAACGCTTCTGCCCGCCGAAAAAATTGTCGCGCAAATCCAAAAGGTCGGCTGCGTCATCTGCGGCCAGACGGACAAAATGGTTCCCGCCGACAAAAAAATTTACGCCCTGCGCGACGCCAGCGGAACCGTGCCGAGCATTCCTTTAATTGTCGCCTCAATCCTTTCAAAAAAATTAGCGGAAAATTTGGATGCGCTCATCCTTGACGTGAAATTCGGCAGCGCCGCCTTCATGCAAACCAAAGCCGATGCGCGCAAGCTCGCGAAAGCGATGGTCGCACTTGGCAATCAGTGTGGCGTAAACACGCGCGCGATTTTGACGGACATGAACACGCCGCTCGGTCGCGCCGCCGGCAACTGGCTGGAAGTCAAAGAGAGCATCGCGTGCCTTGAAGTTGGTAGGGCTGACCTGCTGGTCAGCCAGCGCGCGCCGAGCGACTTGCGCGAACTCGTCATTGATTCCGCCGCGCATCTTTTGGTTCAAACGCGCAAATCAAAATCCCTCGCCGCCGCGCGCAAGCAGGTCGAGGGGTGTTTGAACTCCGGCCAGCCGCGGAAAAAATGGGATGAAATGCTCGTCACTCAAGGCGCGGATTTGAAGGCATTCAACAAAAAACTCGCGCTGGATTCCACCGCGAAAGTTGTCGCTGAATTGAAATTAGAAAAATCCGGCTACGTTTCCAAATGCGACGCGCGCATCATCGGCGAAGTCATCCGCGACCTCGGCGGCGGGCGGCTGACAAAAGATTCCGCCATCAACTTTGACGTGGGTGTGGATCAAATCGCCAAGCCCGGTGAGCGCGTTGAAAAAACTGAAACGATTTGTCGCGTTCATGCCATTGACTCCGCGCAGGCGAAAACAGCAGTTGCCCGGCTGAAAGCGGCGTTTGAAATTTCCGCGAAGTGTCCGGCGAAAACCCCGCTCGTCGTGGAAATTATTTCGCGCTAGGCGATCCGCTCCCAGATTTTTATCTCCGGCATCGCCACGCACAATTCATCCACGCGCGGCAGCAATGCCTGAATGTGCGTGTTGGCCAGATGCGCGTCGAGGTGCGCCTTGCTCGTCCAGTTTTCGTGGAACAAAAACTTTGCCGGCTCTTCCGGCGACGCATGCAAATCGTAATTGATACAGCCAGCTTCCTTCCGCGTCGGCGCGACAAGACCAATCAAGGCATTTTTCAATTCCGTTTCCTTGCCGGGGCGAGCCTGAAATGTGGCGACGACGGTAATGGCTTTTGCGCTCATAAATCAAATCTGTGTTTACCTGTGTCCATCTGTGGTTAAAAAATAGATTCCAAAATTTTCTCCGCCGCGAGCCGTGGATTTTCCGCCGCGTAAATCGGACGGCCAATGACGAGCCAGCTCGCGCCGGCCTGAATCGCCTCGCGTGCCGTGAGCGTGCGCTTTTGGTCGTCGGCCTTTTCCGCGCCGGTGCGGATGCCGGGCGTGACGAGTTGGATTTCCGCCGGAAGAATCAAACGCAAATCGGCAATTTCCAGCGGCGAACAAACCAGTCCGCGCAAACCCGACTTCACGGCCAGCGATGCGAGCCGTTCGACTTGATGGCCGACGTTGGGTTCGCAGCCGATTTCTGCAAGCGTTTCGTTGTTGGAACTCGTCAGCACGGTCACGCCCAGCACGAGCGGCGGTGGCTGTCCCAGCGATTTCGCCGTGTCCTGCGCGGATTTTTCCGCCGCGCGCATCATCTCACCGCCACCGCTGGTGTGGATCGTGAGCATCTGCACGTCCAGCCGCGTGGCGGCGGCAACGGCCTTGGCGACGGTGTTCGGGATGTCGTGAAATTTCAAATCGAGAAACACGCTCGCGCCGGTCGCGCGGATTTTTTTTACGATGTCCGTCCCGGCGGAAACAAAAAGTTCCTTGCCGATCTTGAACGCGCCGACGGCGGGCGCGACGAGCTCCGCGAGTTTCAGCGCCGCTTCCGCCGACGGCACGTCGAGCGCCACGATGATGGGATTTTTCATTTTTTCAACCACAGATGGACACAGATAAACACAGATTCCTGAAAAGCGCATCCGCGAATTTTGACTTGGCCGCAGATTTTTCCTAACCTGTGACCATGAAGATTGTCCGCCACACCGACAAAGGTTTTGCCGCCAAGCTCCGCGAAGCCGCCGCCGACTCCAGTTTGTTCGACGCCAAAATTGAACAGCGCACCAAGGCGATTTTGCACGAAGTCTTTGTGCGCGGCGATGATGCCGTGTTGGATTTTACGGAAAAATTTGACGGCGCGAAACTTACCGCCGAACAGCTTGCGGTGACGCAGGCGGAGCTTTTTAACGCCTCGCTCGTCGCCGATGACTCGCTGCGCGCGGCGGTGGCCGAGGCGGAAAAAAACATCGCCGGCTTTGCCAAAAAATCTTTGCGCAAAAACTGGCAGTCAAAAAATTCCCACGGCGCGAGCGTCGGCGAAAAGTTTGACCCGTTTACGCGCGTCGGCGTTTACATTCCCGGCGGGACTGCACCGCTGGTTTCCACGGCGTTGATGACCATCACGCTGGCGAAGGTTGCGGGCTGCAAGGAAATCGTCGTGACCACTCCTTGCGGCAAGGACGGCTCCATCAATCCGGCGATTTTGTTCGCGGCGCGCTCGGCGGGGGCGACGGAGATTTACCGCGTCGGCGGCGCGCAGGCGATTGCGGCGTTGGCTTACGGCACGCAGACGATTCGTCGCGTGCAGAAAATCTTTGGACCCGGCAACGCCTACGTCAGCATGGCCAAGCGCCTGCTCGTCGGGCGCGTGGCGATTGACCTGCTCGCGGGGCCAAGCGATTTGCTGGTGCTGGCCGACGACATCGCGAATCCCAAGTTCGCCGCGTCCGACATGCTGGCGCAGGCCGAGCACGGTTCTGGCCACGAGCGCGTTTGGCTCGTGACGACCTCGGCGAAAATTCTTCGCGCGGTGGAAAAAGAAATTTCCAAACAGTTGCCCAAATTGCCGCGCCGCGAATTCATCCAGCGCGTGCTCGACCGCAACACTTGGCTCATCCAAGTAGCAACCATGGCCGACGCCGTGGCGCTGGCGAACCAGCTTGCGCCGGAGCATTGCGAAGTCATCATGCGCGACGCGCGCAAGGTCAGCGGCGGCATCGTGACGGCGGGCGCGATTTTCCTCGGCAACTGGTCGCCGACGGTGCTGGGCGATTACGTCGCCGGGCCGAGCCACGTTTTGCCGACCGACGGCGCAGGTGCGTCGTTTGCCGGCCTGACGGTGGATCAATTCCAGCGCCGCACCAGCGTGGTGGAATACAACAGGGCCGCGCTCAAGAAGGCCTTGAAGTCGGTAAAAAAGTTTGCCGAACTCGAAGGCCTCGGCGCGCATGGGAAAAGTGCGGAAATAAGAAAATGATAATTGGCGCAATAAATCTAACGGACATTCTTGCTCCCATTGTCTGTATTTTGACGACGGTTGGACTCGCATTTGCATTTTTGTTTCTACGCGATCTGATTTTCAATCGACCACCAAGCAAAGAAAAGATGGCTGCTTTTGCCAAACATTTTGAGGAGAGATTGCTGAAGCCAGATTTCGATGGTTTAGAGAAGCACTTTGGCCACGTTTTTCCAAAGCAACTCAAGGCACTCTACGAGACTCGCAGCGAGATATTAAAAGGAGATTTTGAAGTCGTCGGAAATGCTACAGGCGAAGAGAAGAATGTTTGGCATGTCTCATATTACCAACCAGCAGATTTTGAAAACGTCCGTGACGCTTCGCCTATCGCAAAAGAAGTTTTTGAATTTGCCAATGATGGTTGTGGCAACGGCTACACGATTGATCCAAGGCTCGATGATCCGCCAGTGATGCTTTTTGACCATGAAGATGGAGAATGGAGTAAAGTCGCCAATAATTTTTCAGAATTCATGACAATGACACGACGCCAGTCTAAAGGGTGATTTGATTTAAGTTAAGAGGCTCGTTGAATTTGGAGTTTTCTTTTCGCGCTTACTTCGTCGTGTTCACCCGCAGCGCGTCGGTCAGGCCGGAGCCGCGTTGCAACTGCGTGGCGATGGTCGCGCGCAGGATGGCTTCGAGAGCCAAAATGCGGACGGATTGCCGGGCGCGCGTCAGGCCGGTGTAAAACAACTGGCGCGTGAGCACCGGATTCATCTGATCCGGCAGCACCAGCAGGACGTGGTCAAACTCCGAGCCCTGGCTCTTGTGGATGGTCAGGGCGAAAGCGGTTCCGTGTTCCGGCAGCCGCTCGCGCGCGACGGCGCGGATGCCGCCGGTCTCGTCGGGAAAATAAACCAGGGAAGAAAAACCGTCCGCCGGCCAGACGACGCCGGTGTCACCGTTGAACAGTTTCAGCGAGTAATTATTCGTCGTCACCATCAGCGGCCTGCCCGCGTAGCCACCGGATTTTATTTTATCCGGCGCGATGAACCCGGCATCCGCAAGGATTTCCTCGGCAAGACGGTTGACGGCCTCGGTGCCAAACGGCCCTTCGCGCACGGCGCAGAGAATTCGAAATTTTCCGAGCGCGGCGAGCGCCTCGGCCGGCGTGGCGGATTTCAGCACGTCGCCATAATGTGAAACGACGGCGTCGCGCAGCGCGGCCTTGAGCATTTTCGCGGACGGCAACGGCTGCCACGCCAGCGCGGCGGCGGGTTGCCGGAGCAAATCCATCGCCCGGCCGGCGTTGCCTTCATTGACGGCAAGGCTGATTTCATTGAGCGAAATCATTTCGCCGGAACGATAATTTGTCCGCAGTTGGACCACGGTGTCCGCCAGCTTGCCGCCAGAAGAAATGTTTTTTTCTTCGAGCATTTCACCACCGCAAAGCTGGTAGTCCGCGCGGAATTTTTCGCTGAAGCCGTTGATTGCCGCCGCGCGGCAGAGGTCGCCCAGCACGTTGCCGACGTCCACCGGCGGCAGTTGGTCCTGGTCGCCGACCAGCACGAGCCGCGCGTCCGGCTTGAGCGCCGCGAGCAGTTTCGCCAGCAGCGCGAGGCTCACCATGCTGGCCTCGTCCACCACCAGCACGTCCACCGGCAGCGGGTTGCCGGCGTCGTGGCGGAATTTAGTCGAATTCGGAACCGTGCCGAGCAGCCGGTGAATGGTGGTCGTGAGACCCTTGGTTTGGAGCCGCGCCCTGACCGTTTCCGAACATGCGAGGCCGGCGAGCGAACGTGACAAGGATTCTTGCAACCGCGCCGCCGCCTTGCCGGTGGGTGCGGCCAGTTTGATCCGCAAGTTTTCCCCGCCCGGCTGTTCGAGCAGCAACGCGAGCAATCGCGCCACCGTCCACGTCTTGCCGGTGCCGGGGCCGCCGGTGATGATGGAAAACCGCTGCCGCAACGCCGCGAACGCCGCGACCTGCTGCCAGTTGGTTTTTTCCGGTGCGCCGGAAAATAATTTCCGCAAGCTGGCCGCGATGGTTTTTGCGTCCGGCACGAATGGCGGCGGCTGGTGGCGCCTGAGGATTTCGGCGGCGACCGTCTGTTCATATTTCCAATAGCGGTGCAGGTAAAGCCGACCCGCTTCGTCAAGGATCAGCGGCCTGTCCTCGCCCGGCCGGCCGACGACGGGGGTGGCGCGCAAGATTTTTTCCCACTCGCCGCGCGGCGGGCAAACGGGCTGAGGAATTGTTCCGGCCGGAAGTTCCGGAAACGGTTTGCCGGCAAACTCGTCGAGGCAGAGGCAGGAATGTCCCTCGGCAAGCCGGCGGCTCACCAGCGCCGCCGCCAAAACGAGTTCGGGGCAGCCGTCGCCAGAAAATTTCTGCATCAGCCCGGCAAAGTGGAGGTCAAGCGGATGAAACGCGGCGCTTTCCAAAACCGCCGCCAGTGAAGAAAGACGGCTCATAATTTCACCTCCGCAATGCCGCCCAGCAGCGCCGAAAGCCGCGCGATTTTTTCCGCCGCCGGCCGGGCGTGGAAAATGCCTAGCTCCGGTTTTTCCGATGAGACGCCGCGCAAGAAAATATAGCGCACGCCGCCGAAATGTTTTTCGAAATCGTAATCCGCGAGCCGCGCCCGCAGATACCTGTCCAAGGCCGCGATGTAGAGATGATACTGCAGATCGTAGCCGCGCTCCGTGATTTCTCGCCGCATCGCCGTGGCGCTGTAATCTTCGGCACGGTGGCCGAGCGAATTGGATTTCCAGTCCACGATGTAGAAACGCCCGGCGAACTCAAAGACGAGGTCAATGAAGCCTTTGAGAAAACCTTCGACGGGTGCCGGCGCGACGGGCTTCGGTGTCGGAGAAATTTTGGCGGCGCGAATCAGCTTCAATAAATTTTCCGCAGCAAGCTGGCCGGTGGGAAAATGAAACTCCATCTCGCTCAACCGCCGCGCCCGGCCGATGCGCGCGAGCGTGAAGTCTGGATTTTCAAAACCCAATGGCGCATGGCGCAACCGCTCCAGCATTTCCGAAACAGCTTCAATGTGCCGCGCCTCGGCCAGACCGAAAGCTTCCAATTGTTGCTTTACAAGAATCGCCGTGGAAGCCGCGTCAGCATTGGCGAAATCAAATTGCTCCAGAATCTTGTGCAGGCAGTCGCCCGTCCGCGCGCCAGCCGGCAGTGCAAACATTCCAGCGGCAATTTGGTCTTCGACCGCGTCCGGTTTCGGCCCGCTAACCGTGGCGTCGTAGTCCGGCAAGTCTGGCGCGGCGGCCATTTCGTGCGGCGAGAAAATTTGCTGCGACAGTTGCGTGAAGCTGGACAGAAACCACGACGGCTTGATTTCGCGGTCACAGGATTTGGCGATCAATCTTGCGCCAACAGATTTTTCCGGCAACCACGACACGCCGATTTCCAAAGGCAAGTCGTCGACCGCGATGCTCGCCGGCGATTTTTCCGCCAGCGCCAGCCAGCGGTTTTTCCAGTCCGTCGAATTTGCTTGCTGCACATCCAAGAACGCCACCGGGTCGGCAAGGTTTTCTTTTCGTCCATGCAGCAGCCACGCCAGCGCCGTGGATTTATTTTTGGCGGAAGGTGCGCTGGCCAAATAACAACGGTGGCGCGCACGCGTCAGCGCGACGTAAAGCAGGCGGACTTTTTCCGCGAGCTGTTCCTTCGTTGCCTGCTGTTCGTGCGCGGGCAGCGGTTCGGGATTCAAATCCCACGTCAATGCTTTCATGGCCGGATCATGGAAAAGCACCATGCCCATTATGTTTTTACGACCGGCCTTGATTTGCGCCAGCCTGGCGTTGCGCGCGACAAACGGACAAAACACAATCGGATATTCCAGTCCCTTCGCGCGATGAATCGTGACGATTTGCACGGCGTCCTCGTCGCTTTCGAGCCGGAGCTGAAATTCATCCGCCGCCGCCTCGCCGCTCGCCCGGCGCTGTTCGAGCCACTGCACCAGCCGCGCCGGGCCGAGATGCTCCGCCCGGCTGGCGGCCTCCAGCAACTCGGCGAGATGCAGCAAATTAGTGATGCGGCGCTCGGCGTCAGAAAAACGCAGAAGATTTCCAACTGTTTTTTCCGTGCGCAACAATCGGGAAAACATGAAGAAGAAACCGTCGCGCTCCCAGCTTGTGCGGTATTCGGCAAATTCCTGCAGCCGCGACTGCCATGAAACTTCGTTCGCGACGAGTTCTTGCAACTGGTTGCCGTTCAGGCCGAGCGCGTCCGTGGTCAGCGCGCATTTCACGCCGGCTTCGCGGCCGGGGTTCAGGATGGCGGCGAGAATCCACTGCATTTCGCACGCCTCGTCCGATTCAAACACACTGTCCATCGCCTGCTCCACGCTGGGAATTTGCAGCTCATGCAACGCCCGCTGCACCCAGCCGGCCTGCCGGTGCGATTCCACCAGCACCGCGATGTCGCGTGGATTGAGCCGCGTTTCGCCGATACAAACTTTGTCACGCAACAGGCGCGAAATTTCGGCGGCCACGGCGGCGGGCAACAACTTTTGCGCCGACTTTGCGGACACCTCGCCGTTGTTTGGGCTCCAGCACCAGACCTGAAACGGCGGCGGACGCCGGCCGTCGGGAAAAACAATCGGCTGCGCGTCCGCCTGCGGCGCCGCCCACACCGGCTCGAACGTAATCTGTTCCTCGACGAACGTGGTGTTTTTGCCCGCGCTTTCAAAAACCGTGTTGACCGCGTTGACCAGCGCGGACTCGGAACGCCAGTTGGTGTCGAGCGAGTATTGTGATTTTGCCGATTCCGCCGCCGACAAATAAGTGTTCACATCCGCGCCGCGAAAACCGTAGATGGCCTGCTTCGGATCGCCGATGAGATACAGCCGGTGTTCCGGGCTTTTGGCAAAAATGGCGTCAAAGATTTTCCACTGCAACGGATCGGTGTCCTGCGATTCGTCAATCAGCGCCGCGCGGAATTTTTTGCGGACGGAACTGGCGAGCGCGTTGCCGGACGAACCGTCCAGTGCCGCCGCGAGCCGGCTGATGAGGTCGTCGTAAGATTGCTGCTTCGCCTCCTGCTTGCGTTGCGACAACCCTTCGCGTGCCGTCCGCAGAAAATCCAGCCGCTGCGCGAGCGCAAATTCCGCCGCGAGCGTGACCAGTGTTTCGCACCAGTCAAACAAAGCCGGATACGGCTGCGGCATCTGTTTGTTTTTACCAACATCGTCGCGAATTTCAGAAACGGAGAAAAACCTCATGGCATCCCAAATGCCCGTGGCCAGTTTGCCGGCGACCAATCCGGCGTCCAGGATTTCCATGTGTGCTTGGATGGCTCCCGCCTTGGCGTGTTCCTTGACCGCCCATTTTTTCCCGCCGACAAAATAGGCCGGCAGTGCCTGCCGGTCGGCGGAGTTGTTTTTCCATTCCGAGACGCAGCCGGCAAAGGCCGTTTTCAAATCCGCCATTATTTTTTCCAGCGGGCGCGGCGGCGCGGCGGGCAGCAGTTGCAATTCGGGGTAAGTGAGAAAACGCTTGAGCAGCGCGGCGAAAGCATCCGGCGTAAGATTTTGGTGCAGTGTGATGCTCGCCCGTAATTCACTGCCGGAATAAATCTGCCGGCGAAAATAATCCGCTGCGATTTCTCGGATGAGGCCATCTTGGTCGGCTACGAGTTCCACATTGAACAGGCTGCCGCTTTCAAACGCGCTGTCCTGTAATGTCCGCTGGCAGAAGCCGTGAATCGTGGAAATAGAAATGAGATCGAAAATCTCCAGCGCGTTGCGCAGTGAATTGATTGCCGCCTCGCGGCGCGCCTGCGTGCGCGCGACCAGCGCGAGCAACAACTCGTCTTCCGTGAATTTTCCTTCTAGTGCAAGCAGCGCCTCCGCGAGTCGGCGGCGGATGCGGTCGCGCAGTTCAGCGGTGGCCGCCTCGGTGAAGGTCACGACCAGAATGTCGCTTGCCGGAATGTTTTCCTCAACAAGCAGGCGCAGAAAAATTCCCGCGAGCGCAAACGTCTTGCCCGTGCCCGCGCTGGCTTCCAGCCGCGTGACGCCCAAATCCAGCGGCGTTTTGACCAAATCGAAGGTCATGGCAATTCCTCCTCCGTTTGATGCGCCAGCAGCGGTGTCACAATTTGCTGCGCGAGCCGTTCAAATTCATCGTCCAGTGGATTCGCGACGTTGCGGAAGCACAGGTTAAAATATGCGTCTTGTGAATCGCCCCCGCCAAAATCGCCGTAGTCGTCGCCTTCCCACTTTTCCAGCGCCTGTTCTACCGGCGGCTTTTTTCCTTTCGGGCTGGCGAAGGCAAAACTGCTGGCCGGGAAAAATGGCAGCGGTTTTGCAAGGCCGATAAAATAAATCTCCAAAAGTTGCTGTAGAATCTTTTCTGCGGCGGGAACCTCATTAAAACGCCAAGTCTCGTCCTCCGCGATGAGCCAGCTTGTTTTGGCTTCCGGCAAGCCGGTGAGTTGCAGCGCGAGATGCTCGATCCACAGCCGCAGATGCGCGGCAGGCTTGATTTTGGCCACGCGGCAGTGGACGATTCCGAGCCCGTGAAATAAGGGCAGTTCGCCTTCCAACTGAAAATCGCCAATCCGTAATTTGACGGGCTGCCGGATTTTTTCCGCTGTGCCAATGCGCTGTTTGAACGATTCGATGAGCGACTGGGTTTTCGCGAGCAAATCGTTTGCCATCAGAATTCCCGTTGCGCCGGGCGGCAACTGGCCGCCGCCCAGCCACGCGGCCAAAAGTTTTTCCGGCGGACGTTTGTCTAAAAATGCTTCGACAATTTCCTGTTTGAAATTAAAGGCGTCGAGGCCGCCCACGGAAAACGGTTCTTCGTCGGACAAGAGTTCCTTGTCTTCCGGCAAGCGAAAATTCAGCCGTCGTTGCACAAAATACTTCGCGGGATTCTGAAAAAAACTTTGCAGGTCTTCTAGCGAAACAACTTTCCATTCTGCGTCCGGCGCAGCGAGCGGTTGCGCCAGAAAAGGTTTGGCCGAGCCGCGTTTCGTGCGGTCGGCGATGTGGCGGCTGATTTCCGCGTCCGCCGCCGAGTAGCTGAACAAATGGGAATTTCTGTTTTTGTCCGCTTCAAAATAGGCCGGATTAAAACCGTGCAGACGATGGCGCGTGACGAGCAGTTCGCTGACGAGCGGAGTTTCCTGCGGCTGCAATTTCACGTCCAAAATTGTTCCCGTAAGTTGAAACCGTGCGCCGAGATGGTCGAGCAGCTCGCTGACGACGACCGACGGCGGACGCGGGCTGTTGTCGCTGACCGACTGGCCGACGTAGCTGACATAGAACCGTTCGCGCGCGGCAAGCAGCATTTCGAGAAACAAATAACGGTCGTCGTCGCGGCGCGAGGCATCGCCGGTTTTGGGCTGCGCGGCCATCAGGTCAAAACTCAACGGTGCGGGGCGGCGCGGGAAACTGCCGTCGTCCATGCCCAACACGCAGACCGCGCGGAACGGGACGTTGCGCATCGGGTTCAGGCCGGAAAAAGTCACGCGCCCGCGCAGAATCGCCTTGCCGGACGGCTCTTCCGAGAGTTTCGGCAAAATGCGTTCGAGAACAACTTGGAACGGGACTTCATCTGCAAAGCCGGATTTGTTTTGCTGCTGGCGCAGACTGTCGAGGATTTGACGGATGGCGTTAGCGGCGAATTCTTCTTCGCGTTCGGGTAAAAATAATTCGTCGAGAATTTTATTCAACGTGATTGCCCAAGTCGCCAATGTGCGCGGCGTGGCAAGTTCGTCCAGCGTCGCGAAAAATTGCTTTTGAAAATCCAGCCAGCGACCGAGCAGTTCGGTGGCCGTGCCTTCGATGTCGGCGCATGGCAAAAGTTCGTTGAAGATTGCGCCGTCGTCGGCCATCGCGTAGCCGAGCAGCAGGCGCGAGTTGCCGTGTTCCCAGGTGTGTTCGGCAAACGCGGGCAGGCCAAGTTCGGCGCGTTGCGCCGCATCGCGCCCCCAGCGAATGCCGGCGCTTTGAATCCATTCGCGGATTTGCGGCAGTTCATTTTCCGCCACGGAAAAACACCGGCGCACGGCGGGTGTTTCAAAAAAATCCATGACTGCCGTGGCGGTGAGCCGGCTCGACGCAAGTTGCAGCAAGTCGGCGAAGCTGTTGACGAGCGGGCTTTCCTGCCGCGCGCCCTGATCCGCGAGCGTGTATGGAATCGCGGGCGCGCCCGGCTCGGCGGCGTCAAACACGCCCTTGATGAACGGCGCGTAAGCCTCCACGTTCGGCAGCATCACAAGAATGTCCTGCGGCGACAGCGTGGCGTCGCCGGCAAACCAGTCGAGCAGATGATCGCGCAGCACCTGGAGTTCGCGCAGCGGGCTGTGGCAATTGTGGATTTGAATCGAGCGGTCGTCGCGGCTGACTTCCAATGGCGCGTTGGACGTGCGGTCTTCCAAATTCAAAATGGCGCGTTGAACGTGGTTGAGGAGATTTTTTGGCGCGGGCTCGGCGAAGTCTTCCACTTCCGCGTTCACCATCTGCAAATCCGTGACGAGCCGCAAAAATTCCCGGCCGGTCTTGCCCCAGGACGCGAGGAGCGGATGGCCGCGATCCAGATGCAATTCCCGCGGACTTAAATTATTTTTCCCGGCGACGGTTTGAATCGTCTCATCTTCCAGCGCGGAGGTGATGTCGCCCCAGTATTCCGCGCACGGCGAAAGCCAGAACAGATGCACTGGAATGTGCCGCGCCAGCGATTGAAACACTTCGAGATAAACCGGCGGCAGACTGGTCGGGCAAAAAATCGCGAGTCGTTCCGGCAATTTTGTCTTGTCGCAGTCCACGCGCTTGAGCGCATTGAGCAGTTCAAACAGAAATTTCCCCTGGCACGCCAGGCCGTCGCTCATTGCCGCGCGCCATAAAATCGCCTGCCAGTGCGTTTCCTGGCCGCGCTGCCACGCATCAATCCATTGCGGACGATAAACGCTGTATTGGTCGAACAGGCCGGCAATGCGTTCGGCGAGCTGGAATTTCCGGCGCGGGTCGGGCGAGCTGGCGAGATAATTTTTGATTTCCCTGAACGCAACCTGGTCGAGCAGCGGTTCCAGTTTTTCCATAAGCCGCCAGGTCAGGGCGTCCGGCTCAATCAGGCCGGCGCGGGCTTCGGCGGACAGCATTTTTTCCATCAGCCCGAAAAAGAACGCGCGCGGGAAAGGCAGTTCCACATTCGCGGCGATGCCGTGCTGGCGGGCGAGTTCGAGCTTCAGCCATTGCGCCAGCCCCTGCGCCGGCACGATGATTTGTTCCGTCGTGAATGGCGAACTTAACGGCGGGCGGAGCGTTTCCTGCGCCAGCCGCCGCGCCAGATTTTCCAGCCGGTTGCTTTTGTAAAGAATGAGGCTCACTTCGGGAAACCCTTGAATGCCGCGTAAAACCACGGTGATTCTGCCGGGTTTTCGAGGGTTCCAAGTTCCGGGAATTTAGACAAGAAAAATCAGCCCGCTTTTGGCCGGCGTTTAACCGTGATTCAAGGGCGGCCTGGATTTCCTTTTCCGAAAGGCCGTTGCGGTAAATCGTTGCCAACCGGCGCGGCGCGGGCAAAATGGCGGCATGAATTTCCGCGACAAAATCATCGCGTGGGACAGATTGCCGGAATGGCGAAATAAAATCCGCGCCAGCGGCAAAAAGCTCGTCGTCACCAACGGCTGCTTTGACCTGCTGCATCTCGGCCACGTCACCTACCTGGAGAACGCCCGCAATTTCGGCGACGCGCTGCTCCTTGGCGTCAACGGCGACGCCGCCGTGCGCGGATTGAAAGGCGCCGGCCGGCCGGTGAATTCCGAGTCCGACCGCGCCGCCGTGCTGGCCGCGCTGCAAAGCGTGGACGGCGTTTGCATCTTCATGGACGTGACGGCCACGAAATTTCTCGCAGCCGCGCAGCCGGACATTTACGTCAAGGGCGGCGATTACACGCTGGAAACCCTGAACCAGGATGAGCGCCGCGCGGTCGAATCGGCGGGCGGGAAAATTATCTTGGTTCCGTTCGTGCCCGGCAAGTCCACCACGTCGCTGCTGGAAAAAATTTCGCGGTTGTGAAAATTCTCGTCATCTCGCTCGCGGGCATCGGCGACACGCTGTTCGCCACGCCGCTCATCCACGAGCTGCGCGCGAATTTTCCCGCCGCGACGATTGACGCGCTGGTGATGTGGCCGGGCGCGAAGGATCTGCTGGAGCACAATCCGCACGTCAACCGCGTGTTTCAGAAAAACCTGATGAAATGCGGCAAACTTGAGGCGGGGCGCTTTCTCTGGTCGCTGCGGCGCGAGGGCTACCAGCTTTCCATCAACACGCATCCGCAGAGCCGGATTCATTATCGCGTTGCGGCATGGCTGGCGGGCGCACCGGTGCGCATCAGCCATGAATACGAATGTTTCAACTGGCTCGACCGCTGGCTGGTTACCGGCACGCTGCCGCAGGATTATTCGCGCCATGCGGCGGAAAACAATTTGGCCGTGCTGCCGCTGATTGGCGCGCAGGAAAAACTGCCGGCGCACGAGCTGGAACTCTTCCTGACGCCGGCGGAGGAAAAGTGGGCGGATGATTTCCTGGCGCGCGCCGGCCTCGCCGGCAAAAAATGGCTGGGCGTCCACGTCGGTTCCGGCGGCACCAAAAATCTGGCGCTGCGCCGCTGGCCGCTGGAAAATTTCATCGGGCTGGCGCGGCAGCTGCAGGCCTGGCAGAAGGATTTTCCAATTCTTTTTTTTGGCGGACCGGAAGAGGCCGACAGCCACGAAAAAATCCGCTCGCAGCTGGCCAACGCCGTTTTTCCGCCGACCAAAAATTTGCGGCAGGCGGCGGCGCTGCTGCGGCGGGCGCGGGCGTTTTTGAGCGTGGACACGGCGCTGATGCACGT
>Ga0316226_1002039_pt1 | contig 19841 bp, 16 predicted proteins | sample TBH18017metaG_FD_206009 | JGI IMG/M metagenome (GOLD analysis project Ga0316226, IMG submission 206009) | Freshwater microbial communities from Trout Bog Lake, Wisconsin, USA - TBH18017 | ecosystem: Environmental > Aquatic > Freshwater > Lake > Hypolimnion/Profundal zone | place: USA: Wisconsin...
CGACCAGCTCGGCTGGTGGCAGGGGCGGGGCGAGGCCGCCGTCTGCCCGCGCAATGTCACGGAACTCCTGGGCGGCCTGGACCAGGCCGGGGTTTTCATCGGCAACGACTCCGGCCCCGGCCACCTGGCGGCGAGCTGCGGCCTGCCGACGTTCACGCTGTTCGGCCCGCAGCTGCACGAGTGGTTCGCGCCGCTGCACCCGGCGGCGGAGGTGGTCGAGGGCCGCGCCTGCCCCTACAAGCCGTGTTCCGACTACTGCCGTTTTGCCGAGCCGTTCTGCCTGCGCGGGGTTTCCGTGGCGGAGGTCTGGCCGCGCGTGGAGCAGTTTGTGGCGCGGCATCTGTTCCCGGCCAAAGGCGGCGCTTGACACCGTCCGGGTGGCCATGCCTAGACTGAATTTTTCCGGCATAAAAATTAAATCGTATGTTCGCCGCCCTTAAAAAAATCCCGCCGTGGGGCTGGGTCATTCTGGTTTTTTTGTCGCTCAACCTCGCGACCTACGACTGGTATACCTCGGTTTGGGGCGACGAAGTGCTGGTCGCGGATCCGGCGGCGAACCTATATTTCGGGCACGGGTTTACTTCCACCGCGCATCTGCAGCCCCGCGGAGAACATTGGGTGGTCAACTCGCCGCTGTTTTCTTTCCTTTTATTTGGGTGTTTTAAGCTGGCAGGCTTTGGCATTTTTCAGGATCATATGCTGGGGTATCTGCTCTGGGCCGCTGGCGTGGTGCTGCTCTGCCTGACGGTGCGGCGCGCGCGGCTGATCCGCAGTCCGTTGGCGCTGGCGGTGTTGGCCGTCCTGTTGTCCGCCGGCTATGCCGTGGTGTTTAATTTCCGTTCCGGGCGCTATGACCCGCTGATCCTGTTCGTGGTGGCGGCCTGCTGTCTGGCTTTTACCATCCCGCATCCCGGCTGGCGGCGGTTGGCCATCTTCTTTTCCGCCGCGCTCTTTTTGCCCACGGCGCTGACGCTGGGGCCTTTTGCCGCCGCGTTTGGCGGGCTGTTTTTTTTGGTGGCGGGCCGGAAATTTTTCACGGAACTCGCCTGCGCCGCCCTGGGGCTGGCCGCCGGGCTGGGGGCGCTCTGCGCTTACCTGTGCGGACTGGGGATGTGGGGAACCTACCGGCGGCTCACGGCTTTTGTGGTGCAATCGTGCTATCCTCCGGATCAGGTCATGCCGGTCTGGCAGCGGAAGCTGGCCGATTTCCCCCACAAGCTTGTCCAGGATCCCATGTCCGTGATTCTTTTGCTATGCCTGCTGGGAGTTTTTTTCATCTATCGTAAAAAATTGGACGCGGCCGGCCGGCGGCTGGTGGTTTTTGGGGCGGCCGCTTTTTTTGTGGTGCCCGCCGTGGGACAGGCTTCCTATGCCTACCAGATTTATCATTGCTGGCAGGTTTACATTCCGCTGGCCGTCTGTTTGGTGGGGCTGCTGGATCGCGTTGAACTTTTCCCGGTGCGGACGCGGAACATTTGCCTGACGGCGCTGGCGCTGGTCATCTTCACGCTGGGGCTGGGGCTGCGGCTGGGGCTGGAGTCCACCGACCGGGCCGGGCGGGATTATTCCAAGGTGGAACAGTTTGTGGAGCGGACAGTCCGCCCGGGGGATGTGGTGATGGCGGATTGGCAGGCCTTTTATCCTTTGCACAAGCTCGACGTGACGGCCTATTATTACTACTATCATTTTGAACCGCCGGAGGCCCGCACAATCAACTGCCTGCTCATCAATCCCGACTGGTTCGCCACCGTCCGCGACAAGCTCGGCGGCGACTGGGCGGCCACCGGCGAAAGCTACACGCTGGAAAACAAGTTCACCATCGCCTGGCTGAACCGGGTTTTTCCGCACTATTATCAGAACCAGTCCAACCAGAAATACAACCTGGTCATGTATCGGCGCGTCCCGGCCCCGGCAAAACAGCCGTGAGTTTATGCCGCGATTTCCCATTGACGAACGCGTTGGCGGCCACAGATAATTTAATTCAATGCGCAACTTGATGCTTAAAACCAGCCGGGCGATTTTTGGGTGGCCGCCGCCGCCGGCGACCACCGCGCAGAAGCAGGCTCTCGTGACGCGCATCGGCCGGGAGACCGGCGCCAAAATTCTGGTTGAGACCGGGACTTTTTGCGGCGAGATGATCGATGCCCAGATGGAAAACTTCAAAAAAATTATCAGCATCGAGTTGAACGAGGAGCTGCATCAGGCCGCGCGGATCAAGTATGCGCAAACGGCCCACATCGAGCTGCTGCAGGGCGACAGCGGGTTGAAAATTCAGGAGGTCGCCCCTAGTTTGCAGGAAGCCGCCTTGTTTTGGCTGGACGCCCACTATTCGCGCGGGGTCACTTCCCGTGGCGCCGAGGAAACCCCCATCATGAAAGAGCTGGCCTGCATCGCCGCCCGCAAGCAGCCGGGCGATGTGATCCTCATTGATGATGCCCGTCACTTTGGCCTGAAATCCGGCTATCCAAAACTGAAAGCCGTCCGCGAATTTGCCGCCAAACACTGGCCAAAACACATTTTTTCGGTTGAAACGGATGTGATCTGCATCATTCCGTCAAGGTAAGCGGCAGCCACGCACAATCTTTAAAAAAACGGGCGAAAGCAAATCTTCGGTTTCCGCCTTCCCTGTTTTAATGATTTCCTGGTGTATCTCCGGCAGGTTGGATCCGGTGAAGTCTGCAAAATCCCATTGCCGCGCGGCGCGGCGGACGGCACATTGCCGCACATGAAAGTGCTGATTGACTGCCCGGTGCCCGCCATGTTCACCCATGGCGGCACGCAGATCCAAATCGAGCAGACCAAGGCCGGCCTGGAAGCCGCCGGCGTGGAGGTGGAATTTCTGCGCTGGTGGGATCACGCGCAGCGCGGCGACCTGGTCCACTTTTTCAGCACCGCCAGCAACGCCTATCTCAATCTCGCGCGCGCCGCCGGCACGCCGGTCGTGATGACCAATCTCTTCACCGACGCCTGCAACCGCAGCGCGGCGCGGCTGCGGCGGCAGGGCTGGCTGATGCAGGCCGCGCTGAAAATTCCCTTTGGCAATCAGCTCAAGGGCCAGTTGAACTGGCGCACCTACGGCAACGCCACGCACAACGTGGTCGGGTTGGAATGCGAAAAAAATGTCTTGGAAACCGTCTATCGCGTCCCGGTGGAAAAAATTTCCATCGTGCCGTTGGGCCTGTCGGAAAATTATCTCCGCGCCGGCCACGGCCGCCGCGAGGCCGGCCACCTCATCTGCACCGGCACCATCACGCAAAGGAAAAACTGCGTCGAGCTGGCGGAACTGGCGCGCGCCGCCGAAGTGCCGATTCTCTTTGTTGGCAAGCCGTATCAGCCCGACGATCCCTACTGGCTGCGGTTTGAAAAATTGATAGACCAGCGCTTTGTGAAATACAAGACGCACACCGAAAGCGAAATTGAGATGGCCGGTCTGCTGAAAGCGTCGCGCGGTTTTGCGCTGATGAGCCAGTTTGAAAACTGGTGCCTGTCCGCCCACGAGGCCGTCGCCTGCGGGCTGCCCGTGCTGGTGCCGGATCAAAACTGGTCGCGCGAACGCTTCGGCGACGCGGCGCGCTATTTCAAGACCATCGGTTTCAACGCCGACAATGTGAACCGCCTGAAAAGTTTTTACGCCGAAGCGCCGACGTTGCCGGCGCCGGCCATCAAGCTGCACAGTTGGCTGGAAGCCGCGCAGGAATTGAAAAAAGTCTACGCGCAGGTGCTGGCGCGAAAATCCGCCGCGTAAATTTTTTGGCCTGCCCATGAAAATCATCCTCGACTGCCACGTTCCCGCGATGCTCGCGCACGGCGGCGCGCAGATTCAGATTGAGCAGACGCAGCGCGCGTTGTCGGCCATCGGCATCGAGGCCGAGTTCATGCGCTGGTGGGACACGCGGCAGGCGGGCGATGTCATCCATTTTTTCGGGCGGATGCCCGCCGACCAGGTCCGGTTCGCGCAAAAAAAAGGCATGAAGGTCGTCATGGCCGAACTGCTGACCGCCTCCGGCTCGCAAACTGCCGTGCAGCGGCTGGCCCGCCGCGCCTTCCGCTGGACGGCGGAAAATTTTGCGCCGCGCGGACTGGCCGCCGCCTTCCACTGGGAGTCCTACCGGCTGGCGGACGCCTGCGTCGCCCTCACCGCGTGGGAAAAGCACCTGATGGCGTCCAAGTTCGGCGCGGACGCGGGAAAAATTTTCGTCGTGCCGAACGGCGTCGAAGAAATTTTTTTTCAATCGCCAAAAACCGCGCGCGGCGAATGGCTCGTTTGCACCGCGACCATCACCGAACGCAAACGCGTCCTCGAACTTGCGCACGCCGCCGTGGCCGCGCAGACGCCGGTGTGGATCATCGGCCAGGCGTATGGCGGCAACGATCCTTACGCGCAAAAGTTTTTTGCGTTCGCGAAACAGAATCCAAAATTCATCCGTTACGACGGCGGCGTCAGCGACCGCGTCGAGCTGGCCAAGATTTACCGTGCCGCGCGCGGCTTTGTGCTGTTGAGCGCGATGGAAAGTTTGAGCCTGTCCGCGCTGGAGGCCGCCGCCTGCGGCTGCCCGCTGCTGCTGGGCGACCTGCCGTGGGCGCACAGCGTTTTCGGCGCGCAGGCAACTTATTGTCCGCTGGCGGGCGTGGCGGCGACTGCGGCCGCGCTGCGAAAATATTACGACATCGCGCCCACGCTGCCGCCGCCGCCCCGGCCGGCGACGTGGCGGGAAGTGGCGGAACAGTTGAAATCGGTCTACGAAAAAGTTTTGGCGGGCTGATGCCGGCGGCAGGAAACGGAAGATTGACCGCAGCAATGCGGGTTTCCATAATCACGCCAGTGCCGCCACCATCGCCGAACAACCCTGAAATTCTTTCGCCGCCTCCCGTGCGGCATTTTCGGCGGCTGCACATTTCGGCGTCGCTCGACCGTTTGGGCGGGCTGGAAACTTTGGTGAAACTGATGGTGCGGCATGACCCGGACAGCGGCGCCATCAGCCTGCTGGACACCGGCGGAACGGAAAATCCGCAGGTCATCCGGCTGCGTGCGGGCCGGTGGATGAATGCCGCCGCCGCGCGCCGGAGACTGCTTCAGAAACGGGTGACGGCCGACACGCTGATCTTCCATAATTTTGCCGGCATGGCCATGCTGGGCGGCAGCATCCCGCATCGGCGGAGCGTGCTTTATTTGCACACAAACAGTGCGGACGTGTTTGATCTGCTGCCGCAGCGGGCCCGGTTTTTCGACGCCATTCTCGCCAGCGGCAGCGACCTCGCGCGCGAACTCCAACAGCTGCCGGTATGCACGGTGCCGGTGACGCCGCTGGAATATCCCTTGAGCGAAAGTTTTTTTGGCGTGACCGCGCAAAAAAAAGAAGCCGGCCTGGTGGTCGGCTATTCGGGGCGGCTGGACACCGAACAGAAACGCGTCGGGCGGCTGGTGGAACTGGCCGAACAACTGGATGCGCTCGGGATAAATTATCAGCTCGAAATCGCCGGCTCCGGGCCGGAAGAATCCGGCCTGCGGCAAAAGCTGGCGGGGCGGAATGTGCGTTTTCTCGGCCGGCTGGACGAGCGGCAGATGGCCGCGGCCTACGGCGGCTGGGATTTTCTGGTCTGCACCAGCGACTATGAAACCGGCCCGCTCGTGGCGCTGGAGGCGATGGCCGCCGGCGTGCCGCCCATCATGCCGGACATTCCCTGCCAGGCGACGGCGCTGCTGCGGAAAAATAAATTTCCGCAGTATCCCAAGGGCGACCTGGCGGCGGCGGCGGCGCTGATCCGCGATTTGATGAAGCCGGAAGCCGGCGCGGAACTGCGGGAAAAAATTCGGGCGCTGGTGGCCGGCCGGAAACCAGAGGCGTTCATGGCCACGCTGTTTGCGGAACTGGAAAAAATCGGACAGGCTCCGGGATGTTCGGAAAGAATGCCCACGCCACGGGGATTGCCAGAATGGCTGCCATTCGGCTTGCGCAGCCGGCTGCCGGGCAGGGACACTTTTCTCAAATGAACCGGCCCTTGAAAATTGCGATGCTGATCACGGACGCCCGCGTGCCGGGCGGTTTGTATGACGGGCCGCTGCCCAGCCTCGGCACCGCGCCCGACGCGCTGCTGCAAGGGTTCGCCGGGATGCCGGAAATTGAAATTCACGTCGTCTCGTGCGTGCAGCAGCCGGTGCGCGCGCCGGAGAAAATTGCGCCGAACATATTTTACCACAGCCTGCTGGTGCCGAAAACCGGCTGGCTGCGGACGCTGTATCAGGGCTGCATCCGCGCCGCGCGGAAAAAACTGCGCGAGCTGAAACCCGACCTCGTCCACGCGCAGGGCACGGAACGGGACTGCGCCATCAGCGCGGTTTTTTCCGGCCACCCGAACGTGCTGACCATCCACGGCAACATGCGGCTGGTGGCGGCGGTCAACCGGGCCCGGCCGTTTTCGTTTCTCTGGCTGCAGGCGCGGCTGGAACAGTTCACGCTGCCGCGCACGGACGGCGTGGTGTGCATCACCAACTACACCCGCGAGGCCGTGCAAAGCCTGGCGCGGCGGACCTGGGTGCAGCCGAACGCGGTGGACGCCGGTTTTTTTGGGGTGCAGCCCGCGCCGGACTGGTCGGCGCCGCCCGTCGTCCTTTGCGTGGGCGCGGTGTGTCTCCGGAAAAACCAGAATGATTTCATCCGCGCGCTGGATCCGCTGGCGGCACAAAAAAAAATCCGGCTGGTCTTTGTCGGACGGGTGGACGCCGGCGCTTACGGCGAGGAGTTCCAGCAGCTGGTCGGGGCACGGACGTGGTGCGAGCATGTCCCGTTTTCGGGCCGCGACCGGATCCGGGAACATTTCCGGTCGGCGACCATGGTGGCGCTGCCGACGCGCGAGGACAACTGCCCGATGGTGGTGCTGGAGGCGATGGCCGCCGGCGTGCCGGTGCTGGCCTCTAACGTCGGCGGCGTGCCGGACCTGATCCAGCACGAGGTCAGCGGCCTGCTCTGCGAGCCGCAACGGCCGGAAACCTTTCGCGCGGCCGTGGCGCGTTTTGCGGATGACCGCCCCTTCGCCGACCGCATTGCGGCGGAGGCCAAAATCCAGGCGCTGCGCCGGTTTCATCCCGAGGCCGTGGCCCGGCGGCACCTGGAGATTTACCGGGACGTCCTCAAAAACCAACGATCTTAAACCATGCGGCTCCGGGGCGGGGAATTCCTCGGCACCAAAATGCGCGCCGGTTTCAAATGGGCGAACCGGTTGGCAAAATTTGCTTTTTCTGGATGAAGGTGAGGCCGTGGCGTAGGCAATTTTTGCTATGGAAATGAATCACCTGAAAACTGGGATGTTCGGCACCAATCCAGTTCACAAATTGCCGTTCTTCGGGCGTATGAAGATATTCATTGGCATTCAGCCAGCGGTCGGAAACTGCGACAAACGTCCGGATTCGCTCGCTGAAATGTTCCTTCACCCAGGTGCCGGTGTCATGCACGGCGATGATGGCGTCTTCCTGCAAGGCCGGCAACAGCGCCAAAAAGGTTTTCTGGTTCAGCGCCAGGTTGTGCGAGGCGTCAAGGAATACAAAGTCAATCGGGCGACGGCCGATGTCCTCCCACATAAAATCCGCCTGGGACTTCTGGAGAAAATGGAAATTCTTGAAGCCGGCAAAACCTTCGCGGGCCACGGCCACGGAGAGATCCGTGATGTCATAGGAAAAGAATTCGCCGTGACCATCCATCGCCTGCAGGAAATTGTAGGCGCTCTGGCCGGTGGACAAGCCGAACTCCACCACCACCGCCGGCCGCAGGACGCGGATCAGCCCGTTCAGAAAGAGCGCCTCGTCACGTTGCAGCGGGCCGATGGCATTCTCCTCGCGATACGTTTTCAGGTGGCGGACGTGAAGTTTTCTGGAACCAAAAAAATTGCAGAAGCTTTGCACCACCGGAAACCGGTAGCAAAACAAACGCAATTTGAGCCTGTTAATCATAGATTTTATTAATCCTGCGGGTGGATCACCCGGAAACTATCCAATGCCCGCAGGCTGGCCTGCTGGGATTGATAGATCGGTTTACTGACCGCAAACATATCCATGCCCCACTGAAACAGTTCATAGTCATTCTTCAAGAAATTGATCGCGCCGGCCTTTTCCTCCGGCGACAGATGCAGGTGCTCGTATAAAATGATGGCGGGGCGGATTGTTTTCAGGTCCAGCTGCGACAGGATTTTGTAATCATACCCCTCGGTATCAATATGCAGCACCTCGATCTGGCGGATTTGATGTTTGCGGAGCAGGCTGGCCAGCGTGAGGCCGTTGATTTCCTCGCTGAGGATGAACCGCGACAATTCCGGGATGTGCCGGGTAATGTGATTGCGGTCAAACGACCCGAGTTGGTCATACCAATCCGGCAAGTCCGGCAGGGCGATCTTCGCCGCCTCATCAACCCAGTAAAATGTGGACTTGCTGCCGTCATTGATGGCGGCATTTTCGAAGGCGAACCGGCGGTCGGTTCCATAGTTGGCGCGCAGCCGCGAGAACAGGTGGGGCACGGGTTCGACAAACAGAGCCTTCCATTTCCGCCGGGTCTTGAGCAGCCGGTTCAACGGATCCCCGCCCCGGCCGTCATTGGAACCAATCTGGACTAGTTGGGCGTCGGGAGACGCGATGACGCGCGAAATCCAATATGACGGCTTGGTGTCCAGCGTGCCCCGAAGGCGGTTATTCAACCATACCGCAAAGTCTCCGAGGAAGGGAATCTCTCCGACGAAAGTTTTAATTTGATTTGAGCGGTTCAACGGAAAAAATTCGAGCATTCCTCCAGGTTAATGTCAATCGTGAATGCAATTCAGCAACCAGTCTGGCAGCCATCAAGTGGCCGGCCTGAAACTTGGGTTGGCAGCCGGTCTCGACCTTAAGGAGAGCCGGCGGCATTCAGCCGTTTTGCATATTCCGCCAACAGCCGGTCGCCGTAATCCTGCCAGGTGTTTTTCACGGCGCCCTTTTTGTAGGCGGCCTCGCCCATCCGGCGGTTCAATTCCCGGTCGGTCGCCACGCGGAGCATCGCCTCGGCAATGTGCTGCGGGTCGCGCCCGCGCACGATGAAACCTTCCACCCCGTCCTGGACGAGCGTCGTCGCCCCGCTTTCGTAGGAGGCCAGAATCGGCAGGCCCGCCGCCATCGCCTCGGACAGCACGCGCGCAAAACCTTCCTCTTGCGACGGCAGGACAAAAGCCGTGCAGGTCGCCAGCAATTTGGCCAGCTCCGCATGGGGCATGTGCGGCAAATAAGTGAACGTCCCCCGCCATTTCGAGAGTTCCCGCCGGAGATCCGTCTTGAGTTCCCCGACACAGACCAGTTCGGCCTCCGGCAGCTGTTTTTTTACGATTTCAAACGCCCGGAACAAATACTGGTGGCCTTTGCGCAGACAAAGGGTGCCGATGGCCACAAAACGGATTTTATCCGGAACCGTTTCGCGCGGCCGAAACGTGCTGGTATCCACGCCGAAGGGATTGACAAAACATTTTTCAGCGGGGATGCCGTTCAAAACCATCGTGTCACGGACAAAGATGGAAGGGCACAGCACCAGGTCGGCGCGTTCCAGTTCACGGTTCATGCGCGCGAACATCCGGCGCGGAATCGGGATTTTTTCGCCGGGACACCAGAGGTCGCACTCGCGCTGCCAGTAGCCGTAATAGGTCGTGGGATGGCTGTTCGGGCAGTCCACGACTTTCAATGCGCCGGTCTTTTCCGCGCGGTCAAACGGCTCGGTGCCAAAGCCCATGATGGCCTGGACCACATTGCAATCCGGCCAGCGCTGCGCGCCGGCCCAGCTTTTCCAAAGCGGGAAAAGGGCGTAAAACACCCGCTCGCTCCAAATTTGCGGGGCCCAATGCAGAAATGGTTTCAGGCAAAGATGAAACGGCCAGCAGCGGCGGAAACGTTCCGCCGAAACCCCGTTGTTCTTGCCGGAAATCCACAGCCCGGCCAGCGCGCCGCCCGCTTCAAAAGCCTTGGCCGTGCTGCGCAGATGCCAGCCGCCGGCGGCGGCCAGCAGCACTTTTACGGGTTGGTTCATTTTTTTATTTTCGCCAGGGTGTTTTGCGCTTCGGGGCTTAACAAAATTCCCCGCACCCGTTTCCAGCCGGCCGGCGGCTTTTGGCCGTGGAAATAACCCGCCAGCCAGCCCCGGGCGCTGGCCGCATTTTTGAGGTAACGAAATTTCAGGTGCCGGAACCGGTGCCTCGACAGCAGCAGCAGCGGCGGGAAAAAAGCGACCAGTCCGCTCCGGAAAAAAGGCGCCACGTCCAATTGCGCCTCCGCCCAGCCGTAGGCGTTGCGGTAAAGCAGCTTCAAGTAGGCCGCCGCGCTGTCGCGCACCGACCAGCGGACAACGGCCTTCGGGTTGCGGATGATTTTTTTCCCGACCAGATGCAGCTCCTGGGTGAAAAGCGCGTCTTCCGCCGCGAGCGTCAGCCATTCCGGATAGCCGCCCACGTCCGTCCACGCCGCCCGGCGAAACGCCGTGTTGCGCGAGGACGGGTGGACTTTCCTGTTGCCGGAAATTTGATCGGCCTCCACGTCGCTGCGCGGTTCAAACTGCGCCAAATAATTTTGAAAGGCGTTTTCATCGGCGGCAATGTTGATGCCGCCGGTGCAGTCCACGCCCGCGTCTTCCAGCAGCGGGCGGGTGATTTCACGGAACCAGTCCGGTTCGGGAAAACTGCCCGCGTCCGTGGCGGCGATGATTTCCGCGTCCGTCAGGGCGATGGCGCGGTTGCGGCCGGCGGCGATGTTGCAGCGCCGCTGCTCCAGTTTCACCGGCACGGGCGCGTGCCGCGCCAGTTCCGACAATTTTTCCCAGGTGCCATCCGTCGAGCCGCCGTCCACGATGACGATTTCCTCCGGCAATTCCGTCTGCCGCCGGAGGCAGTCCCACCAGCGGGACACGTTGTCCGCCTCGTTGTAGAGGGTGGCGATGAGGGCGCGCTTCATGGCATGAATTGGATTGAAATTCTGCGCGTTGAATGCAAACAACTCAAACCAATAAATCAGGGCTCGGCTTTTCCCGGGTTGAAGCCAGGACACGGACGAGTTCTTAACTTGTTTCGCCCGGCGTTTTTTCATACTCAATGCCGGTGAATCCGCCCGGCCAGTTTCCCGCAACTCCCCGGATCGCCCTTGTCACCGGCGGCGTGCCGGCGGGCGGCTCCACGACGTTCCTCATCAATTTTGCCGGCGAACTGGTGCGGCGCGGCATCCCGGTGGAGGTGTTGAGCCTGGAACGGGAAAATCCCCTGGCCGCCGATTTCCAAAAGCTGCACATCCCATCCTGTGCCTCAACCAGCGGCGGCTGATCTTTGAAGACCGGCTGAAGATTGTTTTGCAAAACCTCGTGCGGTTCAGGCCAACGGCCGTCGTTTCCACGCTTGGAGCGATTTCTTTCGAGGCGCTGCGTTATCTGCCGGCGGGTGTTTTCCGCATCGGCATGGGCCAGTCGGACGACCCGAATGTCTATGCCATGATGGGGCATTACGCAGCGTGGATGGATCTGGTGGCGATGGTTTCGCCGGCCATGAAACAGAAGGCCGAAGCCATGCCGGAATTTGCCCGCGTGCCGGCGGCCTGTCTGTCCTACGGCGTGCCGATGTGCCCGGACAGCGAACTACCCGCGCGTGATTTCACCCGGCCATTGCGCCTCCTGTATCTGGGCCGGCTGTGCCAGGAACAAAAGCGAGTGCGGCTGTTCCCAGAAATTTACGCGCAGCTCTGCGCCAGCGGAATGCCCTTCCACTGGACCATCGCCGGCGAGGGCGACGACCGCGGCTGGCTGGAGGCGAATTTGAAAACGGTTTCGCCCAGCCAGACCGTTTCCTTTCTGGGCGCGGTTCCTTATGCGGGCGTCTCGGCAGTGTTGCGCGAACACGACGTGTTTCTGCTGGCTTCCGATTACGAGGGGCTGCCGCTGAGCCTGCTGGAGGCGATGGGGCACGGCCTCGTCCCCGTGGTGAGTGATTTGAAAAGCGGCATCCCGGAAGTGGTGGATGCCAGCAACGGCTGTTTGGTGCCGGTGAGCGACGTGGCCGGCTATGCCCGCGCCATCATTCATCTGCATGAGCACCGGGACGAACTGGCCGCCAAGGCCGCCGCCGCCCGCGCGCGGGTAAAAATGAAATTTTCGGTGGCCGCCATGACCGACGGCTGGCTTGCAGTGTTGCCGACAATGAAAACCGTCATTGAACCCTGGCCCCAACGCTGGCGGATTCGCGCGCCGCTGACCGCCGAAAGCCCGTTTTATTTTTCACCGCCGGCGCGTTTCCTTCGACGGCTTGCCCGGCAGCTTCAAGCTTTTTGGAAATAGGCGTAGATGCTGCTGCCCCAGCGCGGCGCGATAAACTTCATGCCGGTTTTCCGGTAGATCCACGATAAGATGTCCGGCCATGCCCTGGGCTGGTTATCCCGGCGCTTGCCGAGCGCGAACGCCAGCCGGTGATGCAGGTGGATTTGCCGCGCCATTCCGGCTCCGATCAGCAGGTCGCCGCCAGAACCCATCAAACGGAGATTCGTCTGGCTGGCCAGAGTCCTGAAATCCCGTAATCCCCAGTGGCTGACATGGTGCGGCGGCCATTGACCCGGATCCCACGGCATAAAACGATAGAGGCCGGACTTGGAAGGCACGGCGATTGAGACATAACCGCCGGGCTTCAGGCAGGTGGCAGCCTGCTTGAGGATGCCCACCGGATCCGGGACGTGTTCCAACACCTGAAACAGCGTGATGAGATCGAATCCGCCCGGGCGGGCATCTTCTGGCACTTCCGGCAGCAGGCGGTCAAAAATTTCATGTCCCTTGGCGCGCGCCTTGCCAGCGGCGGTGGGATTCAATTCCAAACCGAACGTTTGCAGCCCCGCTGTCCGGGCAAGGTCGAGAAAATCGCCCGTGCCGCAACCAACATCCAGCACATTGGCCAGGCCGTGGTTGATGGCAAACTGCGTCGTGCGGTGAAATTCCGGCCGGCTGGAAGAATAGTAGGCGGTGGATTCCAGGCATTGGTAAAATCGGCTGTTGCCCGCGAGGGCGGGATCAAAAAATTCAAAACCGCAGGCGGCGCAACGCCAGAGAACGATGGTGGAATTTTCTCCAATACCAACGAAGGCTTCCTGGGGAAACACATGGCCTATCTCGCGCCAAAGCGCGGCGATCTCCCGGCCGCTCAGCTCGGCAGATTTCTTTAGCTCCGCATTGGCGCAGAGCAGGCAGTTCAGGGGATTGGGTTTCGCGGACATTTTTCAAATGAGTCAAGATTTTCCGGTTCAGATGAGGACGCGCTTCATGGTTTGATTCGGCTGGAAAGTCTGCGCGCTTGACTTGCGCAAGACAAACCAATAATCACAAGCCGCCAGTAAAACCCATGCCGCCCAAAATAACATCCGCCAAGCTGCCGTCGCTGGACGGTTGGCGGGCGGTCAGTATCACGCTGGTGTTGCTGTGCCATTCTTGTTTCACGGCCGGTTTTCCCGCGTGGCTCAACCCCATCCTCATTGACTGGCTTCAGATCGGCACGATGGGGGTCTATTTTTTCTTTGTCATCAGCGGATTTCTGATCACCTACTTGCTGCTTCAGGAACAGGCGAAGCACGGCGTCATCAGCCTGAAACATTTCTACCTGCGCCGCGCCCTGCGGATTCTCCCGGTCTATTTTTTCTATCTGCTGGTCCTGGGCTGTTTGACCCGGTATTCCCAGCCCGCCTCGGTCTGGCTGGCCAATGCGACTTTTACCACCAATTATTTTTTGGTTCCCGAGGGCACCGCCCATTTCTGGTCGCTGGGTGTGGAAGAGCAGTTTTACCTGCTGTGGCCGGGAATTTTGGTGCTGGTGTTGCATCGCGCCAGGGGCGCAAATGCCTTGATAAAAGTCTTGGTGCTGCCGTTGATATTCGTTCCCGTATTAAGAATCCTGGCCTGCAAAAGCTGGTATCCGCATGCTTGGTATCCCCTGTTTAACAGCGCCTCATTTATTTTGAACTGCGATGCGCTGGCTTATGGCTGCCTGGCGGCGGTCCTGTTTGCCCGCCGGCGGGAATGGCTGCAGAATTTCCTTGGGAAAACCCCTCTGGCCACGGCGGTCTTTGGGCTGGGCTTGATCTTGGCGCCGGCCGTGCTTCAGAAATTGCACCTGCCCACCAGGATTCGGGTCATGATCACGGGCTCCAGTTGGGCGGTTGGCTTTGGCCTGCTGTTGCTCCAAAGCGTATTATGGCCGTCGCTAAAAGCTTATCGCTGGTTAAATTGGAAATGGGTGCAACACCTCGGCGTGTTGTCGTATTCCATCTACATCTGGCAGCAGATGTTTTGCGGCACGGGCGAAACCATCTTCGGCGTCAAGGACGCCTGGTGGACCAACTTTCCGGTCTGGCTCATCACGACGCTGCTGGCGGCGCACGCCTCGTATTATCTCTTGGAAAAGCCGCTGCTGGGCCTGCGCGCCAGGTTCCGCGAGGCTTGAACCGGGCGGTTGTAATTTTTCGGTGCAAAAAAGTTGCACGCGTGGCGCCGGCGCGGTGCCGCCGCGCCGTTCGCTGACCTGAATTTTCATTTGTATGGCAATTACCTGATTCCCTATACTCCGCAGGTTCTAAAAGCCTAACCAAAATAATCTGTCGCCGACGGCACTGTGTCCTCCACCACTCCACGACCATCATCCTTGGAATATCGCCCGGCCATTGACGGCCTGCGGGCGCTGGCGGTGCTTTCAGTATTCGTCTTTCACCTGAATCATGCGTGGCTGCCCGGCGGGTTTGTGGGCGTGGATGTTTTTTTGTCATATCGGGCTACCTGATCACCTCCATCATCTTCAAGGAATGCAAGGCGGACAATTTCAGCCTCGCCAAATTCTACCAAAGGCGCATCGCGAGAATATGTCCGGCCTTCTTCACCGTGGCGCTGGCAACGCTGGCCGGGGCGTGGTTCATCTATTCGCCGCAGGACCTGGCGTTTGCGGGCGCCAAACTGGCGGCAGCGGCCTTGTGCGTGGTGAACCTGGCGTTCATGCTGGATCAGAACTATTTCCAGCTGACACCTGACTCCACCCCCTATCTGCACTACTGGTCGCTTTCCGTGGAGGAACAGTTCTACATTTTTTTTCCGCTGTTCTTTTTGTTGTTGTTCAAGCATGGCCGGCGGCGGCTGGTTCCCTGGCTGGGCGGGCTGGGCGTTGTCAGTTACGTGGCCTGCATCTTAATCACGCAATGGAAGCCAGTCTGGGCCTTTTATTTGTTGCCAACGCGGGCGTTTGAATTGCTGGCGGGCTGCCTATTGGCCGTGCAGGCCAGCGACTCCCCCGCTGCACCGGCAGCGCGGCGGCCGCCATGGCTTTCCGCCGCCGGGCTGGGCCTGGTCGGGCTGTCATTTTGGCTGGTTCACGAAGGGCCGCAGTTTCCGGGGTTCTGGGCGCTGCTGCCGGTCATCGGCGCCGTCGGCGTGCTCGTGCCGCCCGGCCGCACCGCCGGCCTCGGCGAAAAATTTCTGGCGGCGCCCCCGCTGGTTTTTGTCGGGCGCATGTCCTACTCGCTTTACCTGTGGCACTGGCCAGTTTTCTCGTTGGTGGATTACCAGCTGGATTTGGCTCCGGAACCGGCGCGGCTGGGCTTAAAAATCGGCCTGAGCTTTCTCGCGGCAACCTTGAGTTATCGGTTCATTGAAAAGCCGGCGCGCGTCTCCCTGAACCGTCCGAAAAACCGGATGCCGGCCTATGCGCTGGCGCTGTGCCTGCTCGCGCTCTGTGTTCCGCTGGGCATCGCCGTCCGGAAGGCAAATTATGTGAACGCCAGTTTTCGCACCGTGGCCCATGGCGGCCTGGTTTTTGAATCCAAAAACCAAACCGGCTCGGTCGTGCTCCTGGGCGACAGCAATGCGTCGATGTATGGAAAAACGCTGAAGGAAATCTGTTCCGAACTGGGTCGCAAGCTGACCGTCATCAGTGTGTATTCCGGCACCCCGCTGCCTTCGCACGATGTTTCGGATGAACAACTGTGGCTGGACGCGCTTGCCGTCGTGCGCAGAGAAAAGCCCGATTGTTTGATCCTGGCCTACCGCTGGGAGTCCAAACTGGGCGGTGGCAGTGGCAAAGCTTGCTTTGCGCTGGCGGTCAAGGAACTGAAACCCCTGGTTGGACACCTGATTATTCTCAATCAACCGCCGCTCTTGCCGGCAAATGCCAATCGGGCCTCAATCAGGCAGGGCGCCCGCCCGCCGTTTTTTGAGGTCAAGGAATCCCAAACTATCCGTTTGGATGCGAATGAATACTTGAAGCGCTTCAACGGGGGAAATGTCTCGGTCGTTGACGTGGCGTCGCACTTTCTATCTGGCAACGGAGAAATATTGTTCTTCGACGGCCAAGGGAGACAGCGCTTTCACGATGCAACTCATTTGTCCGGATACGGTGCCGATCTTGTCCGGTCAGAACTCAAACAAGCGGTATCAGAGTCAACGCACGTCCCCATCGTCCCGTGATGCCATCCCTTGAGGATTGGTTTCCTGTTGCCGTGTTTGCCGGCGCAGCTCCGATTGCATCGGCCAATTCAAAAGCAATTTTTCAACCGGCTGGCATTCGGGCAGAATGCCAGAGCGCACAATCGTCTTGATGTGTGCAGACATTCCTTCCAGCAATGGCTGGTTCACTGCCTCTGACGGTGTTGCGAGATCGCCTCGGCGTAAAACTTCCGCATTCGCTCGTTGACCCCGCGCATGGTGAAGTTTTTTTGCACATGCGCCCGCGCCGCCGCGGACATCGCGGCGAGCAGCATTCGATCGCCGTCAATTTTTTCCAGAAAATTCGCGAGTGTGGCCACGGCTTCCGCCGGAGTGGTCGCCGGCGCGGCGAAGCCGGTCTCCGGCGTGATCTGCGACGCGGGCCCGCCGATGTCCAGGCACGCGACCGGCCGGCCGGCCGCCATCGCCTCCATGCAGACGTTGCCAAATCCTTCGTGCAGCGCCGGGTGCAGCAAAACGTGCGACTGGCCGAGCCGCTCCAGCACGTCGGAATATTTCGGCAGCGTGCCGAGAAATTTCACGCGCGCGGCCACGCCCGCCTGTGCGGCGGTTTTTTCCAGTTCGCGCCGGAACGGGCCGTCGTTGACCAGCCACAGCTCCGCGGCCGCATTTTTTTTGGCGAACTGCGCGAAGGCGCGGATGGCGAGGTGAAAACCTTTCCAGTGGACGTGCCGCCCGATGCAGATGGCGCGCAGCGGCCCCGGCGGCGGCGCGGGCAGCGCGGCGAACTGCGCGAGATCTCCGTCCGTCAGCGCGAGCTGCGGCAGCCGCTCCACGCGCGCGGCACCGAGGCGCGTGAGCGCGGCGCAGCTTTCGCGCGTGACGCCGATGGCAATGGTCGCGGCGCGCGCGGTATCGCGCAGGGCGGAAGTCTGCTCGCAAAAATTTCTCGCGCCGTCGCGCGCGGCTTCGATGAGCCGGTATTTGAGTGGCAGTTCGGAAACAAATTCGCGCGGGGGCGTTTCCGCCGCGCCGACCGGGCCCCAGATGAACGGCAGGTTTAATTCCCGCAGCCCGCTCGGCGACCAGTAGCGGCCGTAGGTGACGTGGTGGACGAGGTCGAATTTTACCTTCGCGTGCAGCTCGCGGACGAGGCCGCGCAAGTTTTCCTGCCAGAGATGATAATAGATGGCGGCGGTCGGCGGTTTCCGGCTCAGCCATTGCAGCGCGGGCGGCAGCCTGAAAAAAACGGGATGAAAATTCGGCAGCGGATTTTTTTCCAGCCACGGTTCGGTGAGCTCGCGGTATTGGTGCGCGTCGGCGATGACGGCCCAGACTTCGTGCTCCTTGAGCGCCTCGTTGATGGCGCGCCAGGCGTTGCCCGGCTCCGAGGTCTGGCACGGAAAACAGGAATAGGTGGAGAGCAGGATTTTCATGCGGTGTCAGGGCGGCGTGCCGGCGGCCAGCGGGACGGCATTGGTGTAGACGCTCTTGACCAAGGTTGCCAGCCCATTTTCCATGGCGTTGCCGGGGTGGTCGAGAGAAACCGTCTGCGCCGACCCGTCGCGGAATTTCAAGTCCACCTTGTTTTCAGAAATGGTGACGACGGGCGACACGGGCGCGGGCAGAAAAATGCTCTCGCCCCACCAGCCGTCGGGAACCGGCCAGCCAAGCAGGTGGACGAGGGTGGGTGCAAAATCAAGCTGGGTGTGGAGCCGCCGCAAGTCGCCCGGCGACGGCAGCGGCTGTCCGCTCAGGAAGGCGAGCGGAATGCGGGAGAGATAATTTTTCGAGTAGCCGGGAATTTGGTTCAGCGCCACGCCGTGCGGATAGTTGTGGTCTGCTGTCAGGATTATGAGCGTGTTGTCCGTCAGCAAATTTCGCTCCCGGATTTCGCCGACCGCCTGGCCGAGGTCACAATCATGCCGGAAGATGCTGGTCAACATCGCCCGCGCCTGCGGGTCAGCGGTGACGCGCGCCACGCAGTCGGGGGTTGGCGGGTAGAGCAGCGGGCCGTAATTGTCGCGCGGATAGGGCGAATGCGTGTCGCCGCTCATGACATCAATGAAAATCTTTTTGTCCCGGTTTTCGTCCAGCAGATCCACCGCGATTTTGAAGAGCACGCGATCCATCAGCCCCCGATTGTTGATGAACGGCGCATACCGCGGGTCTTTCATCCAGGTCTGGCTGCCGAGGACGTGCTGAAAGCCCATTTTCTTGAACACCAGATTGTCGTTGAGAAAAGTTTCCGGGCTGCTCATCAGGAAGTAAGTGTCGTAGCCGTGCGCGTTCAAAAGTTTGATGAAGGACGAGTCAAACCGGCCCGCCGCCAGCAGCGCATCCACATTCGGATGGCTGTTGTAGGTCGCCGTCAGCCCCCGCTGGGTCGGCAGCGCGATGCACTGGTAGTTCAGCAGCATTTTGCCGGTGATGGCCGGCGAGGCGTAAAACGGCGTCAGCTCCGCCGGCAGATTGGTGTTGTAAGGCGCGAGGAAATCCAGCGAGAGGGATTCGATGCCGAACATGATGATGTGGTCAAACGGCTTCAGGCCCAGCGGCGGATACTCCCGGCGGCCCAGCGGCAGCTGAAAATTTTTGATGACTCCCGACAGCGCGGCCAGTTCGTCTGCCGGCCGGGTTTGCAACGGCTGGATCCGGTTCGCATAAAGCGTCTGCGCCAGCGCCACCAGCGGATTCTCCGCCAGCGACCGGAGGGAAAAAGTCTGGTCCACGCGCCACATCCCCGGGTTCGGCGACCCCATGGCCGCGCTGGCCACCGCCGCCGTGGGCTTGAACAGCCCCATGTCCCGCAACACCGGCAACGCCCAGAGCAGCACGACCAGTCCCATCAGCCCCCACGGCCGCGCCTGTGCCAGGGCCGCCGCGTGCCGCCGGATCAGCCAGGCCGCCAGCAGGCTGCTCAACCCGGCCGCCGCCGTGAGCAGCGCAATCCATTTGGTGAAGTAGCCCTTGAGAAAAGCCAGGCCGTCCAGCAGGTTGTCCGCCCGAAAAAAAACGGCGGACATCATGGAGCCGAGCTGGTTCAGAAAGCCGGCGTTGATGCCGTAGAGCAGGAGATAAAAACCCGCAAACGCCGCCGCCAGCCACCACGCCCGCAAAAATTTCACGATGAGAATTATTCCCAGCAGATAGGCCGCCGCCGCATAAACCCAGGCATAGCCGAGGTATTCCCAGAATTTCACGGTGTTGAAACTGAGGTCGAACGGAACCCAGGCGGAAATCCACAGCAGGGTGAACATCACCAGCAAAGGCGGCAGTTGCAGCCAGACCGCCGCCCGGAAATTTGGAAATAATTTTTTTAGTGCCATGGACGCAAACGAAAATCGGCAAGCCCGCGTCAGAGCCGGCTCCACCAAATGGCCGTGGGCCGCGGCACAT
>Ga0316226_1002044_pt1 | contig 19835 bp, 14 predicted proteins | sample TBH18017metaG_FD_206009 | JGI IMG/M metagenome (GOLD analysis project Ga0316226, IMG submission 206009) | Freshwater microbial communities from Trout Bog Lake, Wisconsin, USA - TBH18017 | ecosystem: Environmental > Aquatic > Freshwater > Lake > Hypolimnion/Profundal zone | place: USA: Wisconsin...
TCCGGGGCGTTCGTGAAGTACGTCGCCACCACCACGTCGCTCGGCGGCACGGATGACGCCAGCGGTTTTCCGGCGGGGGACTGGATCACGCGCACCCCGAACTGGAACCACGCCGGCTTTGGCGTATAAGTGACAATCGTCACCTGGTGGCCGCGACGGCGCATTTCCTCGGCTTGGCGCAGCAGGGTTTGATTGCCGCCCGTCACTCCGAGAATGCTGCTGACAAGGTAGGTGATCCGCAGCGGCGGGCGGGCGGGCGAACCGCCGTGCGAAGGCGCGGGAATGGGGAGGGCGGGAGGGGGAAGTTCGGCGGCTTTCGCCGCGGCGAGGCGCTCCAGGACATTTTCGGCCCATTGCTGCGTGGGTTTGTCGTAGAGTTTTCGATGGTTGAGAATGATCCGCGCGATGAGACGCTCGCGTTTTTGGTTGGCGTCGTTCAGCCTGCCCGGCTCGGCCTTGCGATAGAAGAAAAGCGGCTCATGGAGGCAATAACCATCCCAGCCATGCTCGGCGCAGCCGATCCAGAAATCCCAATCTTCGTACCCCTCGCGCATGTTTTGGTTGAAGCCGCCGACTTGTTCCCAGACGGACTTGCGAACCAGGGAGCATATCGGGACGATATTGTCTTTGCTGATAAGCGTGGCGCGGTCGAAATCGGGCAGCGGATATTCAGTGTCCATCGCTCCGAAATGCTGGATGTGCGTGTAAGCGAAGCCGATCTTGGGCCGGGTTTCCAGGATGGGCGTCAATTTCGCAAGCATGGTCGGATGGATTTTGTCATCGCCGTCCAAAAGGAGAAAGTATTTGCCGCGCGCCGCGCGAGCGCCGGAATTGCGGGCGGCGGTCGGGCCGCCGTTTGCGTTTTCCAGCAGCCGGATTTGCCGGTCCGGATATTGCGCGATCAACCGCCGGGCGACGTCGCTGGTGTCATCCGGGCTGCCGTCGTTGACGATGACGATTTCCCAATCTGAAAAAGTCTGGGCCACCACGCTCCCGACTGTTTCGGGCAGGAAGCGAGCGTGCTTGTAACAGGGAATAATGACCGAGACGAGCGGGGCGCGCTTGCTTTGCGGGACGGAGGGGCGCGCGCGTTTTCCTTCAGTCCGGGCTTGCGGGACTTTGGCAGTCCTGGCGCGGTCCGCGAGGCTCAGTTCCGCCAGGAGCGTGACGGCGCAATGTTGGGCTGGTTTATTTTTGACAGCCTTGGCCAGGCCGGCGGCCAACTGCAGCAGGCGCGCGGCCCGGGCCGGGTCCAGCGTCCCCATCTCCTTGCCTGTGTTCAGCAGGGCGTCCAGAATGACAGACGGATTCCGCGAACTTTCGGCGGACTTCGCGGCTTCGATCAAATAGCAGACCGCCTTCCCTGTTTTTCCTTCCCTGGCGAACACGCGGGCGACCTCCAGCTTGGAGCGCCAGGCAATGATCAGGGGCGTCACCAACGGGGCAATCCCCTGCCCGGCCAATTTGTTCAGATGCATGTGCTGTCCCTGGGCAAACAGCACCAACTGTTGAAGCGCCTGCGGCGCCGCCTCCAGGTAGGGGCGGATGCTGCGCTGGTGGTTGCGGTACGGGTTGGTCGTCTGAAGCATGCTGTCCGGGTTCACCCGGTACCAAAAGAGAAACTCCGGCACAACCGTCAATTTGAATCCCCGGAGGACGGCCCGCGCGTGAAATTCCCAGTCCTCGTGCGTCACTCCGTAATCCTCCGTGAATCCCCCCAGGCTCTCAAAACAGGAGCGGCGCACCAGCGCGTTCGCGTCGCCAAAACAATTCTCAAAAACGCCCGCGGCGACGGCGCCGCCCAGCGGCAGCGAGCGGTTTTCCACTCCCGCCTGGATTTTTGGCGCTTCGGTTCCGTCAAATAGATTGTTTCCGCAAGTGACAATGTCCGCCCCGGTTCGCAACGCCGCCTGGACCAGCGTCGAAATTTCCTCCGCCCCGGCCCAATTGTCGTCGTCCATGAACAGGAAATACTCGCCGGTGGCGTTGCGGGCGGCCGTGTTGCGCGCCGCTCCCAGGTAGCGGTTTTCCTGCCGGACGATGCGCCAGCCGCGCTGGTCAAACGCCGGTTTGAGTTCGTCCAAAACGGCCAGCGCCTCCGGCTGGGTGCTGCCGTCGTCCACGAGCACCACTTCGAAGTTGGGGTAGGTCGAGGATTGGATGGAGGCGACCGCCTGGCGGAGGAGGGAAGGACGGTTAAAAGTTGTCAAACAAAGGCTAACCTTTGGCTGGCGCGCTGGTTCGGCGGCGGGGCGTTCCGCCCGCGCCTCCTCTGCCACGCCCTCGTGCCATTGAATCCAGGCGCGTTCATTCTCCGCGGCATCCATCGCCGCGCGGGCCGGGAGGAAACCCTCCGTGAGCGCCTTGCCCAGCAGCGCGGAGAGCGCGGCGGGATGAGGCTCGAAGCACACGCGGCCGGCGTCTTCCGGCGCGATCAATTCAGGAATGCCGCCGACACGACTGGCCACAAACGCGATTTGCTCGCCCAGGCACTCGTAAACGGTGTTGGGTGAGTTTTCCAGCAACGAAGGCATGACCGCCAGGCGGCGCGGGCCTTGGATAAATTCCACGGCCTGAATCTGGTTGCGGTCGGAAATGATTTCGGTCTTCCAAGGCCAGCGTTGCGCGCGGCGGCAAAGATATTCCCGCGCCGGAACGCCATATACGATGTTTTCCCTTCCAAGGAAGGAGACGGCCTGGATTTTCTTCGCGGCGTCGGCGGGAAGGCGGTCGAGCGCGTCGCAAAACAGGACCACCCCTTTGCGCGTTTCCAGCCGGCCAAAAAACACCAGTTCGGTGATTTCCCGCGCGCCTGCCGGCGCGGCCGGCGGGGCCATGCGCGCCGATTGCGCCAGGACGTATTGCTGCACAAAGCACTTCGAGGGCAGTTGCCAGCCGCGTTCGGCAATCCACTCCAGCAAATAGCGGCTGGGACTGACCACCATGTCGGCCAGGGCGACGCTCTGCCGCTCCATGAAGTCCAGCCCCAGATCGGACACTTCACTCAGAAACTCCTGGTTGGCGGTCTTGACCCAGGCGTTCATGGAATGGAGACCCACGCAGATGGCGCTCCGGCCAAAGGCCAGACCTTGTTGTTTGGCGACCAGGGTGTGATAACCCGGAGCTTCGCACTCTGGAAAATGAATCACATCGAAGTGGTCGTGCTTCCTGAGCCATTGGAACGTTTCAAACGATTTGACAAAACGCTGCGATCCGTTCAGCACGGGTTTGGTGATTTCCGGCAGGGGTATCAGGGTGACGCCGTAGCCCTTGTAAGTTTTAATCCACTGCTGCATTTCCTCCGCGGCGACATGCCGTCCGTCCACGTGGAGACACGCCACCTCGTGCCCCGCGTCTGCCAGCGCCCGCGCCAGCGATGTGTAGGCGGTGCCAATGCCTCCGTTGCGCGTCGGCCCCACAAATTCCTGGCTGGCAATGCACACCCGAACGGGGCGCGCGCGGCCTGGCGCGGTTTTTTGAGGGAACGCCGGCAATGGCGGAAAGACGCGGGACGCGCCGGAAGCGGGGGTGCTCATGGTTTTCCTTCGATTTGTTTGATAGAGGAGAAAGTCACGGTTTTCCCGCCCGTTCCATTGCGGGTTTTGGCGCGGAATGCCGTCCGGGAAGCGAGTTCAGGAGGCTGGCGGCGTGTTGCATGGCGGCATTATTATGGATGGCCTTGGCCAGGTCGGCGGCCAATTGCAGCAAGCGCGCGGCCCGGCCCGAATCCAGCGGCCGCATTTCCATGCCGGTGTTCAGGAGGGCGTCCAGAATGACATGCGGATTCCTGGAACTCTCAACGGACTTGACGGCTTCGATCAACAAGCGAACCGCCGCGTCCGCTTCCCCTTCCTTCACGCACAATCGGGCCGCTTCCAGCTTCGAGCGCCAGGCGATGATCAGGGGCATCACTGTCGGGGTGAACCCCGACTCGGCCAATTGGATCAGATGCATGTGCTGTCCCTGGGCAAACAGCACCAACGGTTGGAGCGCCTCCGGCATCGCCGCCACGTAGGGGCGGATGTTGCGCATATAGTCGGGGTATTGGTTGGAGGTCTGAAGCATGCTGTCGGAATGGATCCGGCGCCAAAACAGAAATTCCGGCACAACCGTCAATTTAAATCCCCGGAGGACGGCCCGCGCGTGAAACTCCCAATCCTCGTGCGTCACTCCGTAATCCTCCGTGAATCCCCCCAGGCTCTCAAAGCAGGAGCGGCGCACCAGCGCATTGGCGTCGCCAAAACAATTCTCAAAGGCGCCCGCGGCGACGGCGCCGCCCAGCGGCAGCGAGCGCCTTTTGATTTCCGTGCCGGCATTCGGCGCCTCGCCCCCCTCAAAATAATTCATGCCGCAACCCACGATGTCCGCCCCGGTTCGCAACGCCGCTTGGACCAGCGTCGAAATTTCCTCCGCCCCGGCCCAATTATCGTCGTCTATGAACAGAAAATACTCGCCGGTGGCGTTGCGGGCGGCCGTGTTGCGCGCCGCTCCCAGATGGCGGTTTTCCTGCCGGACGATGCGCCAGCCGCGCTGGTCAAACGCCGGTTTGAGTTCCTCCAAAACGGCCAGCGCTTCCGGCTGGGTGCTGCCGTCGTCCACCAGCACCACTTCGAAATTGGGGTAGGTCGAGGATTGGATGGACGCCACCGCCTGGCGGAGGAGGGAGGGGCGGTTCAAAGTTGTCAAACAAAGGCTAACCTTTGGCTTGGCCGGCGGTTCGGAGGCGGGGCGTTTCGCCCGCGTCTCCCCGGCCAGTCCCTCGTGCCATTGAATCCATGCGCGATCGTTCTCTGCGGCGTCCACCGCCGCGCGCGCGGGTCTCGCGCCGTTCATCAGCGCGTCGGACAGGCGCCGGCTGAGATCGTTGGCGCGGGGCGGAAAGCAGACTCGCGCCACGTCTTCGGCGGCGATCACTTCTGGAATGCCCCCCACCGCGCTCGCCAGCAGGGGGACCCCGGCGCTAAGGCATTCAAGAATGGTAAGCCCAAAATTTTCGTCCAGCGAAGGCATGACCGCCAGGCGGCGCGGGCCTTGAATAAATTCCACGGCCTGAATCTGGTTGCGGTCGGAAAGGATTTCCGTCTTCCAAGTCCAGTGTTGCGCGCGGCGGCGAAGATATTCCCGCGCCGGAACACCCTCCACGTCGCGTTCCCTGCCCAGGAAATAAACGGCCTGGATTTTTTTCGCGGCGTCGGCGGGAAGGCGGTCGAGCGCGTCGCAAAACAGGGCCGCTCCCTTGCGCGTTTCCAGCCGCCCAAAAAAAACAAGCTCGGTGATTTCGCGCGCCTTCTCCGGCGCGGACGGCGGGGCCATGCGCGCCGATTGCGGAAGGACGTACTGTTGCACGTAACATTTCGACGGCAGTTGCCAGCCGCGCTCGGCAATCCACTCCAGCATGTAACGGCTTGGGCTGACCACCATGTCGGCCAGCGCGACGCTCTGCCTCTCCATGAAGTCCAGCCCCAGATCGGACACTTCAGTCGGGTACTCCCGGCTGGCGGTTTTGATCCAGGCGTTCATCGAATGAAGACCCACGCAAATGGCGCTCCGGCCAAAGGCCAGTCCCTGTTCCCTGGCGATCAGGGAGTGATAACCCGGCGCTTCGCACTCTGGAAAATGGATCACGTCGAAACGGTCGTTCTTCCTCAGCCATTCGAACGTTTCAAACGATTTGACAAATCGCTGTGATCCGTTCAGCGCGGGTTTGGCGATTTCAGGCAGGGGTATCAGGGTGACGCCGTAGCCCTTGTAAGTTTGGATCCACTGTTGCATTTCCTCCGCGGCGACATGCCGCCCGTCCACGTGGAGACACGTCACCTCGTGCCCCGCGTCCGCCAGCGCCCGCGCCAGCGACGTGTAGGCGGTCCCAATGCCCCCGTTGCGCGAGGGGCCGATAAATTCCTGGCTGGCAATGCACACCCGAACGGGGCGCGCGCGGCCCGCTGTGGTTTGGGGCGGGAATGCCGGCAATGGTGGAAAAACTCGCGGCGCGGCGGAGACGGTGTCAGTCGCGTTGGGGGTGACTGGCATGGTGGATGGCGGGCCTAGTCGGCCGGCTGCAAAAGATTCAGGACATTCTGGCTCAATGAGTTCGCCTGTGCCGCCAGGGCCGTGTCCGGCTGCTGCAAAATGCTCTGGCGCGCCGCTTCGGTCGCCGCCGCGGCGCCCGGCTCGTCCTGGATTCCCTGCGCGTCTTGCGCGTCGGCGGGGGCGCTGGCCAGCCGCTGCAAGAACGGGTCCATCTGGCCGGCCGCCGGAGCGTTGGCCGCGTTGGAAGAAGATGGGGACGCGGTCGCGCCGGCCTCCGCGCGGAGGTTCTGGCGGCTGGCGAGCGCGCTATCGGTGGAGAGATCGGTGTTAATCTGCATGGGGCGGCGGGTTTTTGGCCGTGAGCGCCCGGGGTGGCGTTGGCTTGGCCTTCGCGGTCAAGCGCGGCAACTGGGCCACGGTCTGGTTCAGGGCTTCCTGGTTGTTCTTTTGAATCTCATCATACACCTCCTGCCGATGCACCGGGACGTTCGCCGGGGCTTCGATGCCCACTTTCACCATGTCGCCTTCCAGGCGCATGATTTTGACCGTGATCCGACCGTCAATCACGATGCTTTCACCGGGCTTGCGGGAGAGGATGAGCATACGTGGTTATGAAAGTGGCAGCGGATGCCGGATGGCGTAATCGGCGGCATTGTCGGGGATGATCTGTTTGCCGATCAACGTGCGGCGGTTGATGACAATCGGCCCTTTCAAATTGACCGTCGCCTGCCCGTTCCCGCGCAGGGTGACGATGTTCAGGATAAAAGCCTCCGACGAGTCGTTTAATTCAAGAAACGCCGCGTCCAGCTCGCTCAAGTCCGGCCGGTAATCGGCCAGGACAAAATGGGGCGGCACGACCAGAAAGGTGTGTTTCATCTCCCCCACCATCTGGAGCCTCAAAAACGGGTCCTCTTCGGGCCGGGTCAGCAACCTGTAGTTCTTGACCCGCTCGAACCCCAGCAAGCCGTAGGGAAGTTGAATCTCACTGGTGTCACGGGTTATGTCCTGTTCAGTTGGCATCATTTGTAAGGTGTTCATGCGATTTTAGTCATCGGCCATGCTCATTTAGCAAGCGGTATGCCACAATCTGTTTGGCCCCTTTTCCGCCCATTCCGGCCCCCGACAGGCGAAAAACAGGCAAAAATAACCCCTCGTCGCCCCCGCCCCCGGATATATTTGCCGCCGCCGCGACCACGGCAAATTACGGAAAAACGGGCCAAACCCAGTCGCCTTCCGTCATCGTTTTACCGGGTGTGCCACCGTTGTCCTGCCCGCTCCAGCCGACGGAGTAAAGCGTAAATGTTCCATCTGCCGCGCGGCGATAATGGGGCGGCTTGCCCCCGATGACGTCGTGGGGAATGGCGGCGATAAACTGCGGGACCAGAGCGTCGAGGTTTTCGGGATAATCGCCATGCGCCAGATGGTAACGTTCCAGGGCGCAAGCGATGAGCGCTTGATTAACCGTCGTTTGGTTCCGGGCGGTGTTTTGAATGCCTCTGCTAAAATTAGGAATCGCCATGGCGGCTATGAAAGTATAGGGTGAGGAATGAGACGAGATTGCCAAAACTTCCTCGTTGAAGGCATCCACTTTGTCCGGAAAAACGATTTGGCTGGCGGGGTCCATGCTGGCAACGGTGTTGGGGAAGCGATTGGCGATGGCAACCATGTTCTGATAGATCCAGCCGCGCGGGATCAATCCCACAGGGAACAAGTTCGCCCGGTCCGTCCATGACACCCATTCCATTTCGAAACCTTGCTTTACCAGCGGCAGGAGGTTGATTTGTTGGAGTTGCTCTTCCAGCGCGGCCAATTGCGGCTCGCGCCATGCCTGCCACCGCAGGCCGTCGGCAATGGTTTTCGCGCAGAGTCCCCTCACCCCCACGTTGATCATGGCTGACACCAAAGTCATCGGCTTGTTCTCTTCCAGAATGGGGCGGCAAAGGTCGTGCATGAGCGTCAAGTCGTGCAAAGCGTCCTCCGGCTTTCCCTGCAATATATGACATTGGGCCATCGTCGCCAATGTTTGCGCGGTGGCGCGAACGGTCACGAAATTGGGAAGGGGCATTTCAAAAGGTTCGCTATAATTGCCATCCATCCGCGCGTAAGGGCGCTGCAACGCCTTGCGGATCAGCGCGAACTCCGGTTCAAACTGCCCGCTCCACTTAAGAAATTCTTCCACTGTGTCCGGCATGAGCATCGTCACCTTGTAGAAACCGTCGCCCGCGGGTTCAACATGGATTTTCTCGTTGTCTGCATACTCGGTGTTGGCGACGGGTTTGAACAGGAATTCCAGCAATTCCTGTGGGGTCGGCGTGGTCTGGCATTGCAGAAAAATTTGCGCCGGCCGAATCTTCTCGGGCGCGCGCAGCGTGAATTTGAAACCGGCTGGGTGCATGGCCACTGGACTGAGGGCGTTCTGGATCAACCGGTCCGTTTCCGCCTGCGCCTGCGGGTCGCCCCAATGCAACACGGCGGCGCCGCTGTAACTGGGGGCGCCGGCCTCCGGCAGGCCAATCGTCAAATCGGCCACGGTCAGCCGCGCCGTCCTGCCTTCCCTGTCATATCCGGGATAAGCCAATTTCTTCGAGAATTCCGTCGCCCCCCGTCCGGTAAACCATTTCTGCATCTCCGGCACGCCGAAGACGTTTTCATCAGCAGGCACCGGGGCGGAAATATAATCGGCCCATTTAAAATCAACGCCTTGGGCTTCCAATTCGCGTTTGCAATGGTCCCAGGCCCGTTTGCCGCGCCAGTTTTCCTCGGTGTAAAAAAGGCCGATCAAGGTGAAAATGACGGCCAGGCCGACCAGGCAGCGCCGCGCGACGCGCCAACGTTTTGTTTGGGGAGGGTTCATAAGATGTGTGAGTCAAATAATCGCCCAATCCTGTTCCCTTTGGCTGCGCGGGCGTGGAACGCTGGGCGGCGGGGCGGGGATGACGGACGCGGGTTGGGCCAGTTCAGCCAGCACGCGGTTCTGTTCTTCCCACGCCTGAATCATCTTCTGCGCCGATGAAGCGCGGTCTCCCGCCCCGCGCATCCGGGGGCCTGATAGTTGCCCGTTGATAATCAGCATCGCCACCCAAAGCGCCGCCATGCCGGCCCAGGCGTAACGGCTGGGCCGGATCAATTCGCCCCAAACGATGCGCCAGGCATGTTTCAGCAAAAACCGCCAAACCCCGGAGGGGGCGCCCGTCTCTTGCACGGCCCTGGCCCAGCGCTTCTGCGCGGCGGGAGTCGCTTCGACGGTGGAGAAGTCTTTCTCCCATCCCGCCAACGGCGCGGCTAGGGCCTTGATCTCGCCGTGATAATTCCGGCATTCCCCGCACGCGGCCAGATGCCGTTCCAATTCGGGCCTCTCGTCTTCCCCCAGCGCGCCGGCGGCCAGAAGACAAACGTCCCGGCGTCGGCGGCGGCAGCGATGCCAAAACCATTTCACAACTGTGTATCTCCTCCCGTTTCGGAAACGTTCATTTTCATTTCGCGCAATTTTTCCAGCGCATGGTGCAGCCGGGATTTGACCGTCCCCACCGGGCAGCCCAAGACCCGCGCCATGTCCGGCAGCGACGCGTCCTCGAAAAATCGCAGCAGGATGACCCGCCGCTGTTTTTCCGGCAGCCGGGCGACGCGCTCCCGCATCAGGGCGGCATTTTCGTTCCGGGCCGCGTCTTCCGACGGCGACGGCTCCGGCGCGGGGACGTTTTCCTGCCGCGCCGCGAGACCGTCGCGCACGAAAACCGGCAGTCCGGCCAGCGCCACGGGCCGGGAGCGGGCGCGGCGCGTCCATTTTTGGTGGCGGTGCAGGAGAATGGCGTAGAGCCACGTCGAAAACCGGCAGCTTTCATCGTAGCGCCCCAGGCTTTTCCATGCCTCCACGAGCGTTTCGGACACGAGATCATCCGCCGCGCTGAGATCGCCCGACATCGCGGCGGCCTGGCGCAGCAAGCGCGTTTGGAACGGCTCTGTCAAACGGCAAAACGCCTCCGCATCCCCCGCGCGGGCGCGCGATAGAGACTCCCCGGCCTGGATTATTTTGACCCGGTCATCCGTAACATCCATCAATGTATCAATCCCCGGAGACGTCGGAAAGGTTCAAAGCAATTTGTCAATAATCGTACAACCCGCTGTCGCGCGTGTACCCGCCGCCGCCGGAATCCCCGCCTTCCTCCCCGCCCATGAAATCTCCGAACACATCCCCCATGTCCGCTTCGATCTTCTCCGGGTCCTCCCCCGCTTCCAGCCGCTTGATGGCGATGTCAAATTCCTTCGGCACACTGCCGCCGGGCATTAGGTCCTTCATCTTCTTCATCATGTGCGCCATGTGGCGCGGGTTGTTTTCGTCCAAATGTTCCATGTCCCGTTCCATCTCGGACATGACGCGCTCGATGCGCGGATCGTCCGGGTCGGGCATGGGGCCGTGCTCCGGGGCGGGGGCGGCGGAAGGCTCCTGCGCCCCGCGCGGCATCGCGAAGGAACTGAGTTGTTTGATCATCTTGCGCCGGCCGCACTTGGGACAGGCGGGCGGGGCGGGAGGTTGCAGTTTTTTGGAAAGAAAACTGAAAATTCTCCGGCAGTCGGGACAGGCGAATTCGTAAATGGGCATGGCATCCTCCGTCAAACATTTATTTTTCAGCCGGCGCGGCTTTGCCGCCGGGCAGGCGTCCGATCCAGACGTCCGGCGCGGCCAGTTTCCATTCCAAAGCCGGAAGGTTGGGCTGGCTGGAGTTCGCAATGGCCAGGCGGTCCTGCGGGCGCATTTTTTGAATCCACGCTTGATAAGGTTCGGCCCGGCCGCCGCCGCGCTGGATGTCCCGGTAGATTTTCAGGTCGTCCGGCGGCATCAGGGCCGGTTCAAAGCCCACGATGTAACGCCAGCCGCCACGGGGGTTCTTGTAAAATGTATTGTAAAAAAACCGCATGTTGTCCGCGTAGAAGATGCCGCCCTTGCCGGGCATCCAGCCTTTAAGCTCCGGGTTGGCGGCGTCCACGAACGGTTCGGTCAGGCACGCGGTGTAGCGCCGGTCCAGGTCGTTGGTCGAGGCCAGGTAAAGGGGCAGGAGGATGCAACCGCAGGCGATCAGGCGTCGCGGCGAACCGGCCTCCCAAAGGGCGGGCATCGCCTGGTCGAATTCCCCCGCCATCCAGACAATCGCGGCGGCCACGCCCCAGTCGGCCCAGAACCGGTCCGCTGTAAAACCTAAAATCCAGTTGATGACGATCATCCAGACCACCGGCTGGCAGAAAAGCGGGACCGAAGGTTTGTTTTGCCGCTGCCGCCAAAGATAGACGATGGCCAGCATGGTGAGCGTGGCGAATTCGCCCAGGCTCGGTTGAAATTCCCCCACCAGCAGCCACTTCGGCGCGTGTTCCTGATAGATGCATTGGGCCATGAACACCGCCCCGTGCAGAAATGCCAGCGGACGGCCCGTCAACAGGGCGCCCGCGAAGGTTCCCGCCACCCAGCAGCCCGCCAGCCAAAGCCCCGCCCGCCAGCGTTGCGCCAGAAAAAACGCCGCGATCAACAGCACCCACAAATACCATGTCCCATGCACCCACGTCGAAAGCGCGAACCCGGCGCACGTCAGCGCCGCCTTCCACCACGGCGGATTTCGCCCCGGCTCCTTCGACCACGACAAAAGCAGCCCCATGAGAATGCCCTCAGTCAACAGATACGGGCGGCCTTGTGTCCAACGGGTCATCAGATCGGGAATGGCGATGGTTTGGGCCAGCACCGCCGCCAGCCACGCCTCGGGCCGGCGCATCCAGATCAACGGAAAGCACAAGACCGACAGCGCCATGCTCGCAACGGAAAAGCTGACCAAGGCATCCTTATCCCAGCCCATCGTCCGATGCAAAAGGCCCAGAATCCATTCCCAGCCGGGGCTGTGATCCACCACGTATTGCGAGCGCATCACCACGATCTCCGAATAAGGCCTGTCGGCAAACACCCTGGCCACATGCCGCCGCGCGTCACCCGGCGGCATGAAGCCGTAGCCGAGGATTTTCAGGCAAATCAGAAAAGCGGTCAACAAGACCGCGATCCAGCAAGCCAGGGGCGCGTAACGCGGAAGTGCGGCGTTATGATTCATCGTGTTCTCGCCGCGCCATGACGCCGCAACCCCGCCCCAAACGCAAGCCATTTTTCCGCTTTCAAATAAAACTTGATTTCGTTATGCGCCGTGGGGAATGGATTATATGCTTGTATTTTAGATGCCTTTCGTCTATATTTCCATATTAGCTATGATTGCGCGTCCTGACCTTGTGGAAAAAGTCACTGCCGGACTGGCACGGAGTCCCATCACCTTGATCTTGGGGCCGCGCCAATGCGGCAAGACAACGCTGGCCCGCCAATTGGGCCAAAAACAGCCCGGAAGCTATTACGATTTGGAGAATCCCCGGGATTTGGCCCGGCTGGCGCAGCCGCAAACAATTCTCGAAGCGGCGAGCGGCCTGGTGATCCTGGATGAGATTCATCAGCGGCCCGATTTGCTGCCGCTGTTGCGTGTGCTGGCGGACCGTCTCCCGTTGCCATGCCGCTTCCTGTTGCTGGGCAGCGCGTCGCCTGACTTGATGAAGAAGTCCTCGGAAACCCTGGCCGGGCGGGTGCATTTTGTGGACATGACCGGGTTCACACTGGCCGAAACAGGGGTTAAACGACAGACGGAACTGTGGATGCGGGGTGGATTTCCGAAGTCATTCCTGGCGCAAGATGAGGCGGGAAGCGTCAAGTGGAGGGAGGATTTCATCCAGACATTCCTCCAACGGGATATGCCGATGTTGGGCGTCCAGGTGCCGCCAGCCACCTTGCACCGGTTTTGGACGATGTTGGCCCACTATCATGGACAGATTTGGAACGGGTCGGAGATCGGCGCATCGCTGGGGGTCAGCTATCACGCGGCCCGGCGCTATCTTGATGCGTTGAGCGGTGCGTATGTAGTGCGCCAGTTGCAGCCGTGGTTCGAGAACCTGGGCAAGCGCGTGGTCAAGTCGCCCAAGGTGTATGTGCGCGATTCTGGATTGCTCCACGCGCTGCTGGGCATCCCGGATTTCCCGGCGTTGCAGGGGCATCCCAAGCTTGGAGCGTCATGGGAAGGATTCGTCATCGAGCAAATTCTCTCGTGGGCCGGAGAACGCGACGCTTATTTCTGGGCCACGCACAGCCGGGCGGAACTGGATTTGATGCTGCTGGTCAAAGGCAAGCGTTGGGGCTTCGAGATCAAATACCAGGACGCGCCGACGATCACCAAGTCCATGCGCATCGCGATGGAAGACCTGAAACTGGAGCGGCTCTGGGTGGTTTATCCGGGGCGGACCGGTTACCCAATGGATGACAAGATCGAATGCGTGTCCCTGGCTCAATTAAGTCAAATCAAGGAGACCCTGCAATGACTCTCGAAAATCCGGAGCCAAAAGATCTTGTAATGAGAACGCAACTGACCATTGACAGCGCGGGACGCATTGTTCCTCCCCCCAAGCCCTTGCGAAATGAACTGGACATTGGCCCCGGCGACCTGCTGGAGTTGGAACATGTCGGCGAACGCATCACCCTTCGTCCCGTTCGCGGCGGGATGCCGCTCGCCAAAGGAAAAGGCGTGTGGGTTTTCCGCTCCGGCCAGGCCTTGCAACCTTCCGTCACCGGGCGGCATGAAGGCGCAGCCGAGGATTTTCAGACATATCAGAACGGCGGTCAACAAGACCGCGATCCAGCAAGCCAGGGGCGCGTAACGCGGAAGTGCGGCGTTATGATTCATCGTGTTCTCGCCGCGCCATGACGCCGCAACCCCGCCCCAAACGCAAGCCATTTTTCACCCTTTAAACTCCATTCCAAGAGGGAGTTTCAATGTGAAGATGGTCTGGCTTCCGGGTTTGCTTTCCACGTCAATGGCGCCGCCATGCGCCAGCGCGATGGCTTTGGCGATCGCGAGGCCAAGGCCGCTGTGGCCGGCGTCCGAGGTGCGCGCCTTATCGGCGCGGAAGAATCGCTCAAAAATGCGCGGCAGGTTTTCAGCGGAAATTCCAGGGCCTGTATTTGCGACGGTGAGCATGGCCATGCCGTTCGCGCTGCTTGTCGCAACCCTGATTTCACCGCCATCTTGATTATAGTCCACTGCGTTTGTGAGAAGGTTGGCCACGACTTGCGCAAGGCGTTCTCCGTCGGCAAGACAGCAAACGGCCGAAAGACTGGCATGGATTTCGATGCGGCGGGCTTCGGCAAGCGAACGAATGAGTTCGATGCCGTTCTCGGCGATTTCCGAAAGTTCGCATTCATCGCGATGGAGTGTTTCCCGGCCCGCGTCAAATCGGGCCAATTCGAGAAGCGATTCGATCAGGCGGCGCATGCGCTGGGCGGCGCGCTGGCTGGCTTCGAAGGCCGCGCGATGTTCCGCGTTGGGGCATTCGCTGGCAAGCCCGTTGTAGATGTGTGTGAGCATTGCGGTTACTGGCGTGCGGAGTTCGTGCGCGGCATCGGCGGTGAAACGGGCTTGCTCGGTGAAAGCAGCATCAAGCCGGGCGAACGTGGCGTTGAGCACGCTGACGAGCTGGCCCAGCTCGCTTTCGGAATCCGCAGTGCTGATGCGTTGGGTCAGATCGCCGGTGGCAATTTTACCTGCTGTCGAACTGATGTCACGGACGGGGCGGAGTGCGTAAGCCGCAAGCCAGGCGCCTCCGGCCAGTCCAAGCAGAAGCACCAAAGCTCCCATTCCAGCCAGCACCCACGCGAGTTGTTGGATGCCTGCCAAGTCGCCGACAATGGAGCGTCCGACAAGAACACAATCGCCCGGCCCTGGGAACAGGAACACTTCACGCAACGCGCCCCGCGAACGCGCCGGAGGGTCTCCGACCTTGGGCATCGGAACGTCATGCGGCGCCGTGGCGGAATAAGTGACGGGTTCGCCGTGACGCAGCCAGACCACGTAGTAAAATCCGCTTCGATTCCCGCCGTCGAAAAACACGGCATACTTGGGCTTGAGCGCGAATTCGCGGCGCTGGGGGTCGTCCCGGGCGGGGTGCTGCGATTCGACGAGAAAGGGAAGGCGTTCCTGCAATTCCTCGTCAATGTGGCGCATTTCGCGGGCGCACTCCAGCCGGTAAGCAGTAAGGCCAAAGCCGATTAAGACGATGAGGAGCAGCAGTCCGTGCCAAAGCTGCAATCGCCACTGAATGGACTTAAAAAATCTCATTCAATGCTGTAACCGTGGCCGCGCCGCGTTGTGATGAATTCCTGGCCAAGTTTTTTGCGAAGGTTGAAAATGTGAACGTCCAGAATATTAGAAACCGTGGATTCATTCTCATCGAAAAGATGCTCGTAGAGCATGGTGCGGGTGACGACTTCGCCACGATGGAGCGCAAGATATTCGAGCACGACATACTCGCGGGCGGTAAGCGCGACCGCCTCTCCCTCCCGTGTCACGGTCCGGGCGGCGGTGTTGATTTGGACTTTCCCGATTTCAATGTCCGAGCGCGATTGGCGCGCGCTGCGACGGATGAGGGCGCGCAACCGGGCGAACAATTCGGGAATATCGAATGGCTTGACGATATAATCGTCGGCCCCGGCGTCGAGTCCACGCACACGGTTCGCGCTGCCGTCGCGCGCCGTGAGCATCAAGACGGGAGTGGATTTGGTTTTCCGCAGACGCGCGAGGAGTTCCCATCCGTCAAGTCGCGGAAGCATCACATCAAGGATGATCGCTTCGTAGTCGGTGGATATCGCCTTGTGGAGGCCTTCCTCGCCATCGGCGGCAGTGTCCACGGCGTAGCCCTGCTTGCGCAACGCCTGCGCCAAACCGGCCAGGAGATCCAGTTCATCTTCCACAATGAGAAGTCTCATCGTTATATCCGCGGTTTTTAACGTTTTGCCCGGCTTTTGTCAGTCCTGCTGAATCCGACAATGCGTCATTATTGCAGATGGTTGATTAACAGGAGATGAATGGCGACAGAATTTTTTTATTAAAAACTGCTATTCATGGAGCATTAATCTTTCTTCTGGTAAAATTCACGGGTGAAATTGGATAATTCGAGCCGCGAAACGATCATTCGCCGCCTTCCGCGCACGGAGGAAAGTCCCTACGAAGCCTGTTTATGAGTAAGCGATGGCGCGAGTTCATTCCTTTCAAGGCCTCCATCGCCGCCGGTTTCCTGGCGGTTGCCGCGGCTTCCGCCCAGGCGCATAGTCCGCCTGCCATCTTTGGCGTGACGAATACGATTGCGTCCGCGGGTAATCCGGTTTGGGTCACGGCGGGCGTGACGGATAATGTCAGCGTGGCATCGGTCATGCTTGCCTACAGCACAGACGTTGCGGCGGTTTTCACGAACACAGTGTTCCTGGAAACGATGGCGACGAACGCCGTGAAGCCGTGGACCGGCGGCGGCTGCAACCAGCCGTGGACGGTTTCCTACAATGGCGGCAATCCGTTCCAGCAAACCAACAGTGCCAACTACGGCAGTGGCAATCCGTGCGGCCTGCAATTCAAAGACGGCACGACCAATCTCTCTGACAGCGCTATCACGACTGCGGATGACATTAATGCGTTGGGAAACAGCGGCACGGTGGGGTTCAATATTCAGACCAGCGGATTGAGCAACAACGCCGGCTGGGCCATGCAACTCAATTCAGGCGCTGGTTTCACCACCCGTTTGAGCGAACTGACCGGCACAAATCACAACTGGCAGTTTTACAGTTACAACCTGCAGCCGGGCGATTTGGTCAGCAACCTGGCCCTGCGGTTCCAGTTTGCCGGAGGTTCAACCAACAACAGGATATTCCTGGACTACATCTCCGTCATCGTGGTTGCCGGCGGAGGCAGTTGGACGAACACCCCGATGTACGATGACGGACTGCATAACGACGGCGCGGCGGGCGATGGCGTTTATGGCGGCGAGATTCCTGCGTTTCCTTCCGGCGCCACCGTGAGTTATTTCCTGACGGCAACCGACGAAGAAGGGCTTTCGGCCACCAATCCTGTTGGCGCGCCGGTGTCGGATTATTCTTACACCGCCACGTCGAACAACGCATCGCCTGTCGTTTATGATTTGATGCTTGGCCGTCCGACCGACACTTCAATTGCCGTGAACGTGCTCGCAAACAACGATCTTCAGGTTTATTGTGAATATGGCACGCAGTCCGGCGTTTACACGGGAAAAACCGCCACGAATTTCATCACCAACGACGTTCCGACGGCGCTGACCATCGGCCAGCTTCAAGCCAATCAGCGGTATTACTATTGCCTGTGCTACTCGACCAACAATGGCGCGTCGTTCGGCGCGGGAACGGAACACACCTTTGTCACGCAGCGCGCCCGCGGCAGCACCTTCACCTTTGATATCGAGGCCGACCCGCACTTCAACGATGTTCCCGGCACAGTGCCAGCGATCTGGCAGCAAACGCTGACGAACATCCTTGCCGACCAGCCGGATTTCCTTATTGATCTCGGCGACACGTTCATGGGTGAGAAGTATGCCGCCGCCAATCCCTACACGATGACGCAGCCGGGCATCCTTGCCGCGTGTGCCGCGGTGCGCGGCCAGTTTTTTAACATCATCGGCCACTCCGTGCCCCTGTTCCTTGTGGATGGCAACCACGATCCAGAGTTGGGCTGGTGGCTGGACACCAACGCGCCTCATGCCAATCCGCCGGTCTGGGGAGCCGGCGCGCGTGAACTGTATTATGCCTGTCCGATCCCCGGCGGATTCTATTCCGGGGCAACCAACAACGATTATTATATGCAGGAACCGCGCGATGGTTACTATGCCTTCGAGTGGGGGGACGCCTTGTTTATCATGATTGATCCCTTTTGGTACAGCGATCAAGGCGTCGCGAAGTCGAGTGACCCGTGGCAGTGGACACTCGGCACGAATCAGTACTATTGGCTCAAGTCCGCGCTTGAAAACAGCACGGCAACATACAAGTTTGTCTTCTCCCATCATCTTATTGGCGGAAGCTGGGATGGCGTGGCGCGCGGCGGCCTGGAGTTTTCGCCTTGTTTTGAATGGGGCGGCCTGAATAGCAACGGCACGCCGGGCTTCGCCACCCAACGACCGGGCTGGCCCATGCCGATCCGCGACTTGCTCCTCTCCAACAAGGCCCAGGTGTTCTTCCACGGCCACGACCATCTGTATTGCAAGCAGGATTATTTCGCCAGCGGAGTCTCCAATGGCGTCCCCGACTTGATATACCAGGAAGTGCCGCAGCCCAGCCATTACCCTTATGATCTGACCAATTACGCGACCGGAACCAACTTCGATTACAACTATCAAACCGGCGTTTTTTATGGCAGCGCCGGTCACTTGCGTGTCACCGTGTCGCCGACGAACGTTACCGTTGAGTATGTCCGCTCCTACCAGCCGTCCTACCCGCCGACGGTTCCGGGTCCGGGCATAACCAATCAGATGGTCAGTTACAGTTACAACGTTCCCGCGCCGACTATCAGCAACGGCAATACGAACCTCACTCTGGCCGGTTCAATCTCCGGCGGCAAACTGGTTCTCCAATGGAACTCGCAACCGGGTTTCTGCTACACCGTGCAGTGGTCTGAAGACCTCGTCACCTGGAGCAATATTTTCGCCGGCCAGACCAATGCCTGGAGCGACACCAATCCAATCGTTGCCGTGACAAACCGTTTTTACCGTGTCGTGCAGTAGTCGGCATTTCACACAACAAACCAAAAAATAAACACTCAAACCATAATCAGAGGTTAAACATGAAAACTCAGATCACATCCATCAAACTGCTGCTGTGGGTGCTTTTCACCTGCGCCACCGTTTCCGCTTACGCTACCAACGCGCTCATATACACGACGCAGCCGAAAACGACGATGGCTGGCGCCACGATGGCTAAGTTCGCGGTGCAACTCACAAACACAGCCGGAGGCACTTTATCAAATCAAAACGTGGCCGTGACGCTGACGCTCAACAGCGGCACTCTGAGCGGCGGCACGAATCCCGAGAATACCGACAAAGCCGGGAAAGCCCAATTCGCTGACCTCTCCATCAACAAGGCGGGCAGCTATACAATGACTGCCACGGCCACCGGCTACACCTCCGTGACCAGCACTTCCTTCAACATCACCAACGCATCCGTTAATGCGGCGCAATCCACGGTGACGGCCTCGCCAGCCTCCGTGTCAGCGGACGGTTCCACCACTTCGACGATCACCGTCACCCTGAACGATGCGTACGGCAATCCGGTTTCGGGCAAGACGGTCACCCTGGCGCAAACATCGGGTCCAGGCTCGCCCACCATCAGCGCCGCGTCGGGACCCAGTTCCTCCTCCGGCGTGGTGACATTCACCGTGAAATCCACGACAACGGGAGCGGATGTCTTCACGGCAACCGACACGACGGATTCCCTGCAAATCACCCAGACGGCCACGGTCACCTTCGTTGCCGCCGGTGTGGTTGCGGCGGCGCAATCCACGGTCACAGCCTCGCCCACCTCAGTGCCCGCGGACGGTTCCACCACTTCGACGATTACCGTCACCCTGAACGATGCGTTCACCAATCCGGTTTCGGGCAAAACGGTGACCCTGGCGCAAACATCGGGTCCTGGGACGCCCACCATCAGCGCCGCGTCAGGGCCGAGTTCCTCCTCCGGCGTGGTGACATTTACCGTCACATCTACGAACGCCGGGGCGGATGTCTTCACGGCTACCGATGCGACGGATTCCCTTCAAATCACCCAGACGGCCACGGTTACTTTCACCGCCGGAGCGGTGACGGCGGCGCAATCCGCAGTGACGGCCTCGCCGACCACCGTGCCAGCCGATGGTTCCACCACTTCGACAATCACCGTCACCCTGAACGATGCGTAC
>Ga0316226_1002051_pt1 | contig 19792 bp, 21 predicted proteins | sample TBH18017metaG_FD_206009 | JGI IMG/M metagenome (GOLD analysis project Ga0316226, IMG submission 206009) | Freshwater microbial communities from Trout Bog Lake, Wisconsin, USA - TBH18017 | ecosystem: Environmental > Aquatic > Freshwater > Lake > Hypolimnion/Profundal zone | place: USA: Wisconsin...
TTGAAGCTGCCCGCATGAGGGGCGGAGGTCGCGACGTCGGGACTGGAATTCGGGCCGTCATATCCCGGGGAATTCGCGGCATGACCGGCCGTGATCACTCCCCGGTGGAACTTCGACGGGGACATCGCGCCGGGGCTCGGATAGGAGGACACTCCGGGATTGGCGTCCCGGAACGCCTTGTGCGCCTCCAGCCGGAAGTCGTTCAGCTCGGCGGGGTTATAGGACTTCAGGATCTGCGCGGCGTCCCAGACCTTCGTCAGCTCCATCGCCTTCCCGAGCGGGCCGCAGGCGGCATCGACGGCCTTGCGCTGCCACACGTCCAGGTCGATCAGGGACCCGAAGTCCGCGTACGGGTGGTACTTCGCGACATCCTCCGGGTCGAACGCGGGGCAGGTCAGGTCGTGCAGCCTGCCCATGTCGGCGTCGATCCCGATGGTCTTGAAGCGCAGCATGGCCGCCGCCTCGGGGCTGGTCCCCAGGCCCTTGGTGTCCGGGGTCTTGCGACCTGCGGGCATGGGAGACTCGGGAGCAGGCCCCGTGCTGGGGATCTCCTGCATGGGCGCGGCGTCGGTCGCGCCGGACGCGGACTGGGGAGTGCCCGAGGGCATGCACTTCTCAGAGTGCGCGTGATCCATCTTGCAGGAGTCGTCACTGCCCTTGGAATCATCGCCCTTGTCATCATCCTGCATCCACGGGGGCATCTTCTTGCCCTTCTTCGGCTTCCTGGCAGCCTTATTCCCCGGCTCGGCGGAAGTTTCCGTCTCAGTGTCTTCCGGCTCCTTGGTGACCTCCGGCTCGGCCTCCTTGACGGAAAGGCCTTCAGTAACGTCGAGAGTGGCATCAGCCACACTTTCTCCCTTCTCCGAGGAATCGGAGTCAAGTGGGTTTGCCACGCCTAGTTCCTTCGCCCTTCGTGCGATAAGGCGCTTCGCGCCCTCCGCATTACCATGTCCGGTGGCCGCGAGATGAGCGGCATTGTGCAGGTCGCCAGCATTGGCGATCGGGTAGCTGCCGTCGGCAAGCGCATTGCCCTCGCTGGCAAGACTGCGCCTCTCGGCGGTATTCACATCACGCTTGTAAACCTCGCGCTCGGCGTCATAGAGCGCCTTCAGCGCGAGTTCGTCATAGTGCTGGTCGATGATCTTGCTCTTCAGGATCTTCGCCAGGTCGTTCGGGGTGAAGGTCAGGGACATATCCCCGTCGAAGGTGATGTCTGCGGACTTTGCCAGATCAGTCCCGGCGAACTTCGCGATCACATCATCAGCCGCGAACATCTTCCCGGTGAATTCGCAGGTCCCGTCCGCTGCGGACTTGGCGATCTCCAGGTACGAACTCTTATTCGAGGGCCGATCGACCACGCTGAGTTCCGCCAGCTCGCCGCCGACGATCACGCCGCCCCGGGCCCTGCCGCTGGGGTCGTGCTTGATCACCGGCCGGGAGATCCCGATCGAATACGCGGTCAGGACGCCTTTCTTGATCAGCTTCTGGGCCAGCGGGTCCACGATGACGGACGTGACATGATGCTTCCCGCTGCCGTCCTTGTCGATCTCCACCTGCAGGCCCTTGCCGACAGGATGACGGGAATCGTGAGACTGGCGGACGTTCCCGCCGGTCGAGATCCAGTCATTCAGCGCCTTCGCCGACCACTGCGGGTCCACGATCTGCTCGTCGGAGTCAACGGTGCCGTCGGTGGCGATACCCCGGATCAGGAGATCGCCGTCGGCGTCCTGCTCCCATTTGAGAATAGGGAAGCTGACGCGGAGAAGATCCTGCGCAGTAGCCTTGGGATCGGTCAGGGTGAATGCCACACGTCTCCTTGTTTCCGGGCATAAAAAAAGCCCGCGCAAGGACGGGCTGGAGAAAAGCAGCGAAAGTTATACCACGCTGCAATTATAAAGGAAGTCAGTACGGATGTCAATTACCTGCGATTCAGCCTGCGCACTACCCAGCGATCCCGGATAGGGAGGACGTAACCGTAGTCAGTGAAAGCAATCTCATGTTTCAGTCTCGGATGAAGCCCGGCGCGCTCGCAGGCAGTGAGTGCCTTCGCGAGATCGCGCAGCGCCTGGCGCTTCCTAGTCCGCTTTGCCATGGCTGGCTTTCAGGTCTTCCCATTCCCGCAGGGCGCGCTGAGAGGCAGCGATGACCTCGGGGTGGACTCTCCCCTTGCCTGCCGCCCACCGCTTCACCGAGTTGATTGCGGTCGCAATGGCGGCCGACTCGCTCATCCCGCTGCGGATAAGAGCGTGAGCGATGTTTTCTACGTAAGCGGGAAGAGATTGTTTCTCCGGGATCTTCTTACTGGGAGTATGCCACAATCCTTCTCTTCCGAGAGGATTATGCATAGAGGAAAGCTCGGGGGTCTTCGCGGATTTCTCCACTACCGGACCTCCCGTCTCAGGTACCGTACATAGCGGTGATATCGTACTGCTCAAGATCCATAGGATCGATCGTGATATAAGTACCCGCGCTGAATGGCGTCATCCCCGGGGTGTAATCCCGGACTTTCCCCGTACCCGCGCACATCGGACAGGTTATCCGGGGTTCTTCCTCGGTTTGCTCGGACATCACTTATTCCCCGGGCTAGATCCGGAATTCAGCTGCGACGAATGGGTTTCCAGTGCCGCTTTCGTGTCCGTACCGGCGGGAGTGAACCCGACGTAAGCCAGGACCGGCTGGTTGAGCTTACGGTGCGCAAGTGCCCTGTGATGACCATCGACTATCTCGCATTTGTCATTCCCCGGGTGCTGGATGAGGATGCTCGGATTCAGCCCGCTGCGACCAGCCTTGATCTCCCGGGCGAACTCATCGACCTTATCCTGCTGGTGCGATGCCGCCCAGGTGCCGATCCCGTCGTCATCGATTCTCGACCAGGGGATATTAACAGGTCCCACCCACCGGGAGTTCCTCACCCACCCGAGGGCCTTCTCCGGGAAATTAGAGCGCATCACCGACAGGATGTGCTCCGGGTCGGTCTCGTTCGGGTCGCTGTAATCAGCAGGCCCCCCGGGCTTACGGGGATCAGCCAGGTCCGCGTCCGATTCGGCGCTCTTCTTCATGGGAGGGATGTCGTGAACCGTATTGCCAGCCGGGGTCAGTTCCTCTACGGCGTCAGCAGGATCATAAGTCTCCGCCGGGACCGAATGCGGCTTCGCGGGCTTCGGCGCCTCCGGCTGGTAGACCCCGACGACAGGATGCCCGGAATCGTTCTTCGGGGCACCGATAGGAATAGCCCCTGTCCCGGGATCGGAATTTCCCCCAGACGGGTACCTGCCGCCTTCGCCCGGGTCGTCATCAGGGAACCGTGATGCAGGCCGGTTCCGGGTGCGCCTGCGGGGATATGCCGTCTCGTTCCCTGCGGGGTAAATGCGGGCTTCCGGGCCGTCGATGTCATCCGGGTGGTGCACGGGAGGCTCTCCGCCAGCAGATGGCCCCGGAACGGCCCCAGGGCCCGCGTCAGGCCACTCGGTCCCTCCCCGCTGGGGATAGGGCCACCGCGAGCCCATGCCCGCACCGTGCCTGTCAGGGTCGTCCAGGACGATCTGCTGCCCGGTCTCAGACACCCGGTTCTGCAGGGACTTCGGCAGGTTCTCCTCAAGGCGGACTTCCTTCTCCCAGTCATCCCGGAACTTCGGGGTCAGGTTGAGCTTCCCGACCTCCTTCTTCCGGAACCACCCGGTACCCCGGGTCTCCTCGGGGGTACTCCCGTTCATTGAAGGGGTGAAAACCGTGTCTGCCTCACACAGGTACAGATAAACCTGCTTGCCGTCCGGATCGGTGTGATTGAAGTTCCTGGCCACATTCAACTGGGGAAGATCCCCCACTTCCTCCGTTGTCTCCCGGTATGCGGCAGTGAAACCGTCCTCCCCGACGTGAGTGCTGCCACCCGGCATCCCCCACGTCCCGTCGTCACGCTGCTGCAGAAGGTAACGCCATTTGCCATCTTCGCCCCTGGCGCGGATCAGCAGCCACGCGACACGCGACTCATCCTCCGGGGCATCATTATCAAGTGAAGCCCGGAAAACCTGCCGGGCTTCATCCGTTGTCATGAAACGTTTCCCGATATGCGCCTGCGGCGGGATAAGATCCACCCCCGCAGGCAGCGGGATGCACCTGCACTGCGGGTGAAGGGGCCCGGAAAGCCCCCCGGAGGAGAACGGGGCGTCGAGGGGGATAATCCCGTCTTCCTCCGCGTCCTTGCAGATATCGCAGGCATCATCAGGGGCGATGGCGAGATGCTTGTAGCTGACCCCGGCATCCCGGTAGCACTGCATCGCCCCGGCGTTCATGGCCCTGGCAACCTCAGTCCTGGCGATGATCTCGCTGCGCGCCCCGGAGTTCCCCAGTCCCGTCCGGGAGATCTGATCCAGCCAGTGGGTTCCCTCGGTGCCCAGGAATCCTTCCAGCTGGTCGCCGTTACCCGGGGCATCCCTCCCGAGAAGCTGCACGGCCGAGGAATATCCCAGGTTCCACGCCTTCTTCCACATCGGCGTCATCGCCGCGAGGAAGACATCCCGGGTGGTATCGGAGATCAGCCCGTGCAGGGTGCCCGTGGACACGTACATCTTCCCGGTGGCAGCATCCTTGCGGATCTGGCTGCCCTTGATCTCAGCGTCCTGGAAAGCCTGCGAGATCTCTTCCTTGTATTTCCCGACGAGCCCGAGATCCTGCTGCCATCCGGGGAACTGAACCTTACCGGCAGGCGCATCCAGCCATTCACTGCCGCCGTCATTGGCAAGCAGGAAATTGCCCGTATCGATATCCCGGGCCCGCTCGATAGCGGTATCGAGCAGGACGCCCTTCGCGATATCCTCCGCGATCATTCCCAGGGCCTTGTTGGTGATGTTCACCGGGTCCCAGGAGGTGATCTCCCGGCCCTTGCGCAGGTGACGGCGCAGCGAGTCGAATTCAGCGGCGGCAGCCTTCTTCCTGCTGCCCGCGACAGAGCTTCTGCTCGTCGTGCCGCCCGTTCGCGGCGTCGGGGACTGGATGGCCCCCGCTGCGGCGCTGTGCCCGGGGGTGACGCCCTCGCGGTGCGGGGCGACCGGGGCCGGATGGCTGCCGTTCGGCTTCGTCTGACCTCCCCGGCGGACGCTCGGCTGGCTCGTCCTGCTGCGGGAGGACGTCGTGCGCTGCCCCGAGTTGGTGCCCTGGCTGCCGCCGTTCTGCATGTTCGCGATCAGGTCCGGGGCCATCGACAAGGGGATCGGGCCCTGCGCGGTGAAGACCACCGGCTCGCTCGTCTCCTGCAGGCCCCACGGCGGAAGGTCCAGCCGGTCGCGGACCTCATCGATCGAGGCGATCGCGTTCTGCACCTGCTGGACGCCGAGTTCGGTGATGGCGGCCTTATCCTCGTCGTTGACCAGGCCCTCGAACTGGAACTCCATGTCCGGCTGCTGGCAGATGTCCTGGATGACGTAATTGAAGATATCGCAGATCCACTGCAGCAGGGGAAGGGTTGACTTCCTCGACTTGATATCCCGGGACTGCTGCCCGGCGAAGCGCACCCCAGACGCGGAAGGACCGGTCGGAGTACCCCCGATATCGGGGATGATCCCCAGCTCCTGCGGCTGCACGTCGAATTCCATAAGCACCTGGTTCATCACCAGGTAATCGAAGGAGTCGCTCAGGTCCACCGGGCGCTGCGGCTCAACCTTACTCCCCGGCGGCAGCACGACGACTTTCAGGTGATACGCCGGATCCCCGGCGAGGGCATTCAGTGCGTTCTGCAGCTCCCCGATCTGGGTGGGAGTGATATTCGCGTCCCCGGGGGAAATGTAGACAGCGGGAATGGTTCCCTCGGTGAAGTAGTCGAGCTGGAACTCCTGCTTCTGCAGCCCCGAGATGATAGGCAGCAGCGCCCTTTCCACCGGGGGGAAACCGTACGGGGTCTCCCGGGTTGCCCAGTAGGGCGCGTACAGCATGATATCCGCGTTGAACTCGTTGACCTCCGCCCCGGCCAGGCCCGCGTCATCGATATCGCTGCCGGTCAGGATCGTCATGTAATCGCTGCGGGGCACCCCGTAGAGGAACTGCTGGTAAGCGGGAGCCGGGGGACGCGGCTTGCCGCCCTGCATGTCCAGCAGCGGCCGGATCGTCGGGCCTGACACCAGGCGGATGCTGTCCAGGTCGCTGCCGAGAAGGCCCTTCCCGCCCATCCCGAAGGACGCTCCGAATTTCGGGCGGAACACCAGGCTGAGGGCATCGTAGACGAAGATTTCCTCCAGCATCGCGTTCAGGAAGGAGTCGAACGTCCAGAAATCAGGGTCGGGACGGCGGAAGAACTTCTTCACCTTCGCCTTGCGCTCCCCGAAGTCCCGCATCGCCGTCGTGTCGCCCTGATAAGCTTTCGCGGCGTCAGTGGTCAGGGTGATATCCCAGCGGAGTCCCCGGATCTCCTGCTGCCGGAGATCGATAGCAGCCCTGGCCACGGAATATTTCTGCGCGAGAGTGCGCAGCTGGTCAAAGCTTGCGAGCTTCAGTCCCTCAGTTCCCGGAGGTGTCGGCAAGTTCCACGCAGTGCGGTACTGCCACCACCTCGGCCCCGGGTACATTCCCCCGGGCGGCGGCTCATCCAGCGGCGTCGGCTGGATCGGGGACATAGGCGCGAAAGCGCCGTCGGTGAATGTCCTGCTCGGCCTGGGCAGGAAAGGCCCGTAGTTATTCGCGTAGGAGTTGTTGTAGTACATCTCGGCCTGCACCGGGCTGATCCGGCCCATGCCGGAAGACTGAGGGGCGGCCGTGTACCTCGCTCCGCCGGGAACGGCCTTAAGTGCATTCAGGATCGCGCCGGGACGAGCCATCAGCCTTCTCTCATGTGATCTGCAGCTGCCCGGCGATAAGGACCGGGACCTCCGGGCTGTCTACTATTTTCACGTACACGATGTACATCCCGAGCGCCAGGGTGATCGTCCCCGCCGGGCCCACCAGGCATTTCGCCTGATAGGGATAGAGGACATTCGAGGGAACCGAATCCCAGGCCCCGGTCTGCCAGTCGGAGACCTGCGGGACCTGGGTGGGGGTCGGCATGAACGCGAACGTCACCACATCGCTCGTCGGGTTGTAGGAGACGCCCGCTTTCTTCGCCGACACCGGGACCAGGGCGTATTCCGTCGCGAGATGACTTATCCCGATCTGGGTATCGCCGGGGGTCGTCCATTCCAGGTATGCCACACATTTACGCCTTCCCCCGTGCCTTGGCCTGCAGTTCCACGTTCAGCGCCCTCGCGGCCTGCAGCTGCTGCGAGGCTATCTCCGCCCGGGACGGGCCCCGGACCAGGACGGCCTCGTCCCCGATCCCCGGGGAGCCCAGCCATCTCCCGTCCTCCGGGGGGACTGTCAGCCCGGGGCGGCTGGAGATGACGGCCATCAGGTACCCTCCGCCGGGGATGACCTCCAGGATCTCCTGCGTCCCGGTGTCCACGTAGTCGAAATACCCCACCGGGTAGTGCCCGATGAAGATGTACGCGAACGGCGGCGGCGGGTTGGAGACCGGGGCGCCCAGGCTGATCCCGAGGCTCTTACCTGCCGGGGGCCGCAGCGGGACCTGCGCCCGCAGCGCCCGGACCGCCTGGCAGAAGACCGGGCCGGGACGGGGGTTGCGCACCGGGGCCCCGGGAGAGGACCACACGCGTCCTCTGCGCGGCAGCACGAGTTTCGCCTGCAGCGCCCGCGACGGCAGGGAGAGCGGGACCGGCGAGATGACGGGAGCGGGAATGCCCGTGGTGAAGGAAGTCCGGCCCCTGAAGGGCGGCAGGCTCCCCGCCCGTACCGGATGCGGCCGGGAGGTGAAGACAGGACCCGGGACGGGGTTCCGGACGGGACCCCCGGGGTTCGACCCGGTGCGCCCCCTGGGCGGCAGTGACGGCCGGATCCGTACCGGCCAGTCCTTCGGGAAGAACGCCGGTCCCGTTCCGGGCGGGACCGGGTTCTGCACCGGCCCCCCGGGGGAGGACCAGATCCTGCCCCTCCCGGGCAGGGGCCTGGCCGCCTGGACCGGGCGGGGCCTGGAAATAAAGGCCGGACCTGCCACGGGATTGCGGACGGGACCCCCGGTGCCCCCGGAGACCGCCCGCCCCGCACGCGGGTGCAGCTGCGGGAAGCGCCCCGCGACCGGGCCGGGCAGAGGGTAAATCCGGGGACCGGGCCCAGGATTGACGACGGGACCGCCAGGATTGGAGTACACCCGTCCCGCACGGGGATGCATCTGCGGGAAGTGGATGCTGACCGCCTGGACGGCCTGCCGGAAGGCGGGGCCTTGAACAGGGTTGCGGACCGGAGCGCCGGGGCTAGATCCTGCTCGGCCTTTCGAGAAGACCTGGGGAACGCGGGCCCTGGCGGGAGCGACTGCCTGCCGGAAGGCCGGACCCTGGAACGGGTTGCGGACCGGCGCCCCCCCGGACCCGACGCCGCTGCCGAACCCGGCCCCGTGCAGGGCCCCCGGGATAGCGGGGCCGCTGAGCCCGTCCGAGACCGACCCCGCGATAGGCGCCGGGGTCAGGTAGCGGGCCCGGACTGCCTGCGTGAAAGGATAGAACGGAGGCCCGGTCGTAACCGGGGGGGCAATGCTTCCCCGGATCAGCTTCGAGGAGTAGATCCGGGAGCGGACAGCCTGCAGGCGCCTCGCCTGGACGGGACGGCCCGCCGGGGGGACGTACGTCCCGGCCAGCCCGATCGTCCAGGTGGTGTAAGTGCCCGTCTGGTTCGGGGTGAAATGCCCGCCGCCGTTGGATGTCCCGGGGGCCACCGCCCCGTTGGAGTCCGCGATCGCGGCGATCCCGGACGCGGACCCGAAGTTCGCCTCCCGCATCGTCGCGCCGGACGGGGCGGTGCAGGAGGAATACCCGGTCGAGCCGTTGCAGCAGGACAGCGCGTAGACGATCCAGTCGGCCGTCCCGGTGGTGACCACCGACGGGACCACCATCGTCGCGGTCAGGGTCGCGGACCCGGTGGTGTTCGTGACATCGAGGAACCGCCACGAGTTCGCCCCGCTGTACGCGGAGATCGTGGCGTTGACGAACAGGCTGACGCTAGTATGGCACGTTACTGTCGCTGAAGCGTCTGCTGCCGACGCCTTCAGGTAGAACAGCGCCGAGTTCGTCTCGGCGGAGGTCGCGGACTCGAAGGAGGTGGTCCCCAGCTGCGTCCACGTGGACCCGGTGGAGGTGACGGTCAGCGTGGACGAGCCGGAGGACGTGCTGTAGGCGTTGAAGACCAGGAACAGGATATCCCCGGCCTGGACCGTCGAGGGAATCGTGATCGCCTGGCTGGCGACCGCTCCGGAGGAGCTGGCGTTCGCCTCGGCCCTGAAGGCAATGCTCATTGCCTGCCCCTCCCGGGCCTGTTAAGCGCCTTCCTTTCGCGCCTGCCGCGGATTACTCGCTGATGACCAGCTCGCAGTTCAGGTTCACGTTGGATGTGGTACCGGCGGCACCCAGGACGTACGTCAGGGCCAGCGTGCCCTGCCCCGGCCCGACATTGATCTCGAAACCTGGGGTGAACCATTCACCCCAGTTCGCGCCCGCCGTCGCCGGGGTCGTCTGGGTCCACACCGGGGCCGTGGTCATCGTGGCGAATGTGGCCGTGCCGCTCCCGTTCGCCGTGGAGAACAGCCACGTGCTGACGGCAGCAGTCGTGGACTGCCCGATGGGGGATGCCGTGGCGGTCCCGACGAGGATGCCGGTGCTCGCCCCGGAGACCCGGCGCAGCCGCCAGGTGATCGTGCCGTTGCTGGGATAGCTCGCACTTGCGAGAGAATAGGTGCTCACGCGGATCGCGGAGACGTTGAATTCAGAAGTAGTCGATCCGTACAGCAGCACGTACTCGGTGTTGCCCGCACCCCCGGTGCCGATAGCAATACCTGTCGCAGTGGTACCCAGGTCTACCTGGTAAACGCGCCCGATGGCCATGTCAGTCTTCCCCTTATCCCGGGTTGGTGATTCCTACCCCAAGCCGGGGCATGAAAAAACCCGGGGGGCGTCCCCGGGCTTTACTTCGGATACCTAGATCTGCTGCTGGAGCCTGCCGACCTCATCGCGCAGGACAGTAAGGGCTTTAATGTCGTCGGCCATGCGCCCGGACCGCCGCCATTGATAGTAGGCATCCCGGTCGGCGGCAAGCCGCTCACTGGAATCCTTCGACGTCTGATCGGCTTTCCAGGCGTGGCTGACTTTCACTGCCCGCAGGTGCCGCAGCACCCCGATGCCCTTGCCGAGATCAGCCCAGACGTTATCGACATACCAGTGCTGCAGGTCAGGCAGGCACATCCAGCCGAGCGCCGCGACGATGGCACTGCTCATCACGCAGGCCTCGGGGATGTCCTCGCGGGTGTCATCCCAGGGGTAGGCGAACCCTACCCCCCCGGCACTCTCAATCGCGCGGATCAGCGCCCTGTCCCAGCCGGGAGTGACAGGAACATGGTCATCGCCGAGGGAAGCGAGGTACGGGTATTCCGCGACACGGGCCATCGCGAGGTCGTTAGTCCATTCCGCCAGCCCCTTCCTGGGGCCGGTGACCATCGTCAGGCCGGTGAGTTCTCCGTACCGGGAAAGCCCGGGATCATCGTCATCCACCCCGATGACAAGATGCGTCTCCATCTTGCAGGTATCGCGCATTGCCTTCATCAGCCGGATGATGCTTTCCGGGCGCCCCCTGGTGGGGACGATCAGCAGCAGGTCCCCGTTCACGACGTCCTCATGATCGCGGCCCGCGCAGGGAACGACTGCCCGTCGTGCGCCTGCCGCCGGGGGGTATCCAGCCAGGCGCGGAAATACGCCTCGCGGTGCCGCAGGTCATCCAGGTCAAGCTCATCTTTCGCGATCAGCTCCCGCAGCCGGGGGGTAACGTGCGTCACCTGATCACTCCCAGTCCCCACTGTCCCGGGATCTCCTCCCATGAGATGTCCTTCTCGGTGCAGTAATCATCCAGCGCCTGCCGCACCGGAGGCAGTTCCGTCGGCGGCTCGTATCCCGGCCACCCTCTCAGCCGGGTGTCATGGAACAAAGCGACTCCCCCGGGGGCAACCCGGGGCATGTACGCGTGAAGCTCGGCGAGGGTGTGCTCGTATTCATGGCTGGTGTCGAGGAAAAGCACATCGACCTCACCCGGAAGCTGCGCCTGCACTGCCGGATCCATGTCGTCACCCCGGATGAATGCCCACCAGGGGATCTTTCGCCAGGGGGCCATCCCGTTGACGGCGCGCGGTACGTCATCGATATCCACCGAGACGACAGATCCCTGCGCCTCCTGGGCGCCCGCGAGGAACGCGAGAGTGGAATTGCCGGTGCGCGCTCCCAGTTCCAGCACCCGCACCCCGGGATATGATCTCGCCGTCTCATAGAAGAACGGAAGGTATTCCTGGATGTCGCTGGGCTTCGACAGCCGGTCCAGGTAAGCATCATAGACCGTGGAAACGACTTTCCCCGAGGTTTTATCCCAGGTGCGCGCCAGTGCCATCAGCCGCTGAACTGCTTCTCGAAAGCCTTCATGACCGGGACCCAGAACTGAGCGAAGACCTTATCCGCATTGTAATTCATCGCGAACTCCCGGGCCTGCCTCTTCGGCAGCGTCCCGTCCTGCTTCGCGCACCAGGCCGCCTCATAGGCATGGCCGATATCATCGACATCAGGCCGCCGCCACCACGCCCCGTGCCCCGGAGACCAGAACCTGGTCCCGGAGACCAGCCAGCCCGCCCCGCACAGCTCCGTCATCGCGGACCCGTCCGTGGTGACCACAGGGACCCCGCACGCCTGGGCCTCGATCAGCGGCAGCCCGAAGCCTTCCCCGTAGGAGCACAGGGAAAGAACATCCAGCCCGTTGTACCAGGTCGCCATCTGAGCCTCCGAGATGAGGCCCAGATCGTAAGAATACGCGTCCGGGAATCCGACGGCATCGCTGATGCCCAGCCGGGCGGCCATGCCCGCGAGATTCAGCCCCGGGTTATTCACGGGGGATGTATGCAGCGCCAGGAAGGAATCCGGGTGCCTGGCATGGAAGGCCGCGAACGCCTGCAGCTGCTCCCCGAACCCCTTGCGGCAGATATCCCGGTTCATCGCGCACAGCCCGATGACGAATGTCTCGTCCCCGATCTGCGGGATGGTGTCCCGGTAGGACTGGTCCTGCGGGCGGTAGATCTCCGTATCCGCCGCATGCGGGATGAAAAGAGGCTCGGCGCCTTCGTCGGCGAGGACCCGCTGGCCGAAACGGGACATGGCGATAGGAATCCCGCCGCCTTCGCGCAGGACCATGACGTCCCCTTCGCCCACCGGATCGGTATCCACCGGGAACCAGTGGGCGACATTAAGCTGCCGCAGGTCCGCTGCGCATTTCATGAACCCGAAAGGATCCGCCAGGGTGATCGCCAGGTCGCTTTTCGCGAACTCGTAATTCGCGACGAAGATATCGCTGCCGGTGGTGTCCCGAGAGCACGGCAGCACCGGGAAATCATCCCAGGTCAGCGGCGTCCCGCCGAAAGAATAGGGTGCGGCTATGGTGATCTCGTGGCCGAGGCTGGCGAGGCGCGGGACGAAAAGAGCCGTCATTTTCCCGTAGCCCGTATTATTCCACGGAGCGTTACTGTGCCACAGTAGCCGCACGATCACCTCGGGAGCATAAATAGTCCGCTGTCACTTATATACCACATAAAACCAGCTAATACAAGCACCATCACCAGCCTGTGTGCCCAGCTCTGATAAATTACCCTGGGGCAGGCTGACGATGATGAGCTTATTATACGTCAGGTACCGCATTCTGGCTATTGCCCATCAGCGAGTAGCTGACGAAGACATTCGAGATGAACTGCGTGGCGACGCCCTCGGAAAGCCCCGACATGACCGCAGCCGAATGCAGCTGGGCCAGGCCTTTCATGATCGTCACCATCTCGTCCGGGGGGCCGAAAGGATCCGCTGGCATATCCATGGGCTCAGTCACTTACCTCGTCCTCCGTGTCATCGAAGACATCCTCCGGGTAGACAGTTTCCGAGTCGTCCCACTGCGGCCAGTATTCCACTTCGGTGCGGACGCCCGCGCTCATCCCCTGCCCGACCCACACCTGGCGCTTGACACGCCCGCAGGCACGGAGATGATACCCGCCGCAATCCGCGCACAGGCTTTCCGGGCGGCTATCGAAAAGGGGCCGGAGGAGCTTCTTCTGCTCCTCAGTCAGCCTGCTCATATTCTGCCCACTGCCACGAGAAGGCAGCATCGTAGTGATGATCGTGATGGAAACAAGGCAACGTGCAGCACATATCCACGGTACCGCATTCCGTCATGATTGTCGCGGGGGCACCGCAGGCGTCCATCAGATTTTCCGTCCCGCCAGCCAGTCCCGCCCGGAATACCCGTGCAGGCCGCTGCCTCCCGAGAGGCTGGCTGCCCGCTGAAGATAGGCAGCGGCATCGGGCTTGCATTCCGGGCATTTCATCAGCTTCATCGGGTACTCGTGCCCGTCCGGGCAGATCCGGTAATAGGCCGCCGACCACCGCACGGCGGATTTCGCGTGCTTCGGGTCCTTCGGCTTCGCCTCCGCCGCCACCGGGGTGCCGCACCGCTTGCAGGTCTTGTCAATATAGACGTGCACGTCCGCATCGCATTTCTTGCACGCGGAGAACCCGTAGATCTCCTTGTAGTTGACCGCAGCGAAGCCGCAGAGTTCCCGCAGGGCGTAGACGCAGTTATGCACGATGACGCCACTGGCGGTAAACTCGTGGACATCTTTTACGGACAGGTCATAGACATCCCTCGGCTCGGCGGTTACGTAGCTGCGCACCACACTTACGGGAACAGGTTGCGGGATGCTCGTCCATCCTGAAAGGATATCACCCGACATCAGCGCATCAAGGCGCACCCAGCCTTTGTCCTCTGTCCAGATTTTATGGTCAGGAGTTCCCGTGAGTTCCCGGCCGTCCGACAGGGTTACTGTCCCGACTTCTGCATTCTCCTGCGTACGACGGGCTGCCGTGACCGGGCGCCAGCCTTGCCTTGTCCATACGTTATCGCCGGGCCTGATATCCTCGATAGGAATGTCACCGGCAGAGGTCGATATCATGACGCCGCTTCCGATGCATGCGTCCGCTCGGTCGTCGTGAGCCTTCACCCGGTCATCGTAGGAAGTCAGCGCGCAGAGCTGGCGCTCCAGCTCCTCGAACTGCAGGCGGTCCCCGACCATGTGCAGCCGTCCCTGCTCTGCCAGCGGGGAGATAGGCTGGGCCCGGATCTTCTTCGCGTTCATCGCCTGGATCGCCTTGAACGGGATGAACGGGTCCTTGTTGTAGAGCATGACCTTGAAGTAGTCCCCGACCCCGTTCTTCTCCCCGACGACGAGAGAGGCACCCCAGCGGTAGTACGCGGTGACCAGGGCATCCATCACCGCGTCGGGGGTACCCTGCAGGGAGCAGTCCTGCAGGACATAGAGATGGCGGTCCTCTCCTTCCGCCGCCACCACGATCCCGGTCTCGTCGGACTTGACGGAAGAGGAACTCGCCGGGTCCACCGCGATCAGCACCCGGCGGAACTCCGGGACCTCATCGAAGTCCACCCGGTACCGGTCGAACCACTCCACCTGGAACAGTGCCCCGGGGATCTCCGCGATGAACTCCCCTTGCAGCTCCTGCCGTTCCAGGAACGTCCCCTCCCCGAATTTGGAGGTGACCTTCGCGATCATCTTGGTGACCCCGGGGGCTTTCCAGTTCTCCGAGGAGGTCGCCCGGGTGAAGTGGAATTCCCCCGGGTTGGTTTCCGCTTCCTTGATGATCTCCCGGAGCAGCCGGGTGTTGCGGGGGGTCGTGGTGATCATCAGCTGGCCCTTGCTCACCCGCAGGGCAGGGAGAAGACCGGCCTCGTAGAACTCGGGGTAGCGGATGATGCCCAGCTCATCGAACCAGCAGTAGGCGAGGTTCGCGCCACGGATGGATTCCGCTTTCTCGGCGGAATAGCCCTGGATGATACTGCCGTTCCGCAGGGTAATGCGGAGGTCGTTCTTGTTATGGTCGATGATCTCCCCGGGCTGGGCGATGTTCTTGATCCCCGACGGGCCCTCGAAGCAGGTGTTCTTGACGTCGGCGAAGGTGGGGGCGCAGACCGCGACCCAGATCCCCGGCTCGGACAGGCCCTTGGAGATCGCCCAGTTGGCCCCTGTCAGCGTCTTGCCGAATCCCCGCCCGGTCATCAGCAGCCAGGTCTGCCACCCGGGATTGGGCTTCTCGCAGCCGCAGCGCCTGCCCGTCCTCGGGTCGGGCAGGCAGTGGCGGGGGTGATCCGGGGGAAGCTGCTTGTTGTAAGCCTCTTTCTCCCACCGCCGGGGCTCGTTGGCAGCCTTGAAGGCGGCAAGCTCCTCCGCCAGGCGTTGCCGGGTCTCCGGCGAAAGCTTATTCGGATCTTTTATGCCCGCACAAACACCTTATTCCTGAAATAGCAGAACCCCGGAGATACCTCTCTCCGGGGTTCTGTACTGCACATTTCCGGTTCAAAGCCTATAAGCATCCGTCATAAGGAGCCCAGTCACTCGTACCATCCTCGTGTACGGTGTTCCAGAAAATCTGCGTCTGGTACGCAGCCGATGCATGCCCGAACAAAGCGGGATCACCGCCGTGGGCTGCCCAGGTGGCGGCACTGAACTGGTAAAGTCCCCAGTGCCCCGTGGAATTCCAGATATCCGCGTTACCCCCGGATTCCGCGCGGATCACGCAGGACTGAAACCACCCCATCCCAGAGGTACTCACGGGAGTATTCCGGTCGTATGCCGCCGTAGTGGTGACATACACGAGCCTGGCCTCGCAGTCCAGGGCGAGGGTCAGGCCCTTCCTGATCCGGTTGGGGTCACCCCCGATGACGCCCTTGTTCTTCTCGTAGAGGCCGGTCCAGTCTGCTGCAGTCCCGCAGTCCCTGGCGGCGATCGAGGAGAGGGAATCCCCCGGGCGCACGGTCACGGTATGCACGACCTGCGGGGAGGTGATGCTCACGTCAGCAGTCAGGCTGACGGACGGGAGAGAAGTATGATGCCCTCCTACTGCGGTAACGGCGATGGCTCCGGCAGCTGCGGTGGCGAAGGCGGCGGATCCGGCCCTGCTAGCCACTCTCTTAGGCACTGCGGGCTTGCGATGACATCCCTTGACGATGGTACGGGAATGCTTCCCGGCCATACATGACTCCGTATTGACGAAGGAAAGCCCTCGATAGCATCCCCGGGGTCACGGAGGACAGAGGGCTCTGGCCGTGACCAAAGACAGCTGTCCTTATGTCACTTATAGGCTATTATCACATGCCCGTCAAGTGCTGTCAGCTTTTCCGGGGAAACTCGCTTCCGCCAGCCGGATCAGCTCACCCGCCGGATAAGCTCTCGCGGCCCTGCCCTGGCTGCGGTACGGGCGCATGTTCATCACCCCGGACGGCTGCAGTCCTGCGTTCTTTATCATCTTCCGCAGCCGGGATTCCGGGATATCCAGGATCATCGCGGCGAAGGGAACCGGCCATGACATCCCGTCGAGGGGGACCTCCGGGAGCCCTTCCCATCCGGGGAGGGGATGCGCGCCCTCAGGCATCAGGCGAAGACCCTGAAAAAGAAATGCCAGGTGAGCCAGGAGAACAGAGTCAGCCACGCCCCGAAGACCAGGTAATCGGTCCCGTTCCAGCCGGTCAGGGGCTCGTGGGCGGTAATCCGGAGGATATCCCACACCCAGTCCGAGAGAGTATCCTGGGTTCTGTGCGTGACCAGTGCCCAGATTTCCCGCAGCAGGAATGTCCCGGCGAAAAGGGACAGCCATACCGGCCAGTACACCGCAGGCTGCCAGAGGCCTTTCATGCCGGGAGCCCGACGACGTTATCCATCCACAGCAGGACCAGATCTCTCGCATACTCTGAGTAGACCAGCTGCGCCACCGGGCGGCGCTTCTCCTCGTCCCGGCAGTCCGGGTTGACGCACTTGATGAGCCCCTCCAGGGGGAACATCCGCAGGGTGTGATTCCCGCACCACGGGCACCCGGGTTCGTCGTGGCCTTCCACCCGGGGGAGCCTGCGGGGGGCCTCGGTCTCCCCGAGGGTGATAGCCGCCCGGCGGCACCAGGCATCCAGCCACCGGGTATTCGACCGGACGGAGAAATCATCAGCGGCCTGCGAGAGCCGCAGGACAGCCTCCAGTGCCCTGCGGGTATTATCATCAGACCCGCCGCGTTCGCGGTACGGGAGCTTCAGGATCGCGCGCAGGCGCCCTTCCGCGTCCCTGGCCTCGGCGTGCAGGTCCATGATCGCATTGGCGGCGGAGGCATTCCACGGGGCCTGGCTGAAGTCGATCTTCCCGTGGAAACCCCCGGACGGCTGGCGGGACCTCTCCGCGATAATGCCTTCCAGTCGCTCATTAAGCGTAAGTGCACGCTGCACGGAGGTTTTCAGCCGGGAACGCAATTCGGCGTGAACGGGAATGACGGCGGGCATGTATCAAGAATAGGTGAGATTCCCCGCACGCGAAAGCACCGGAGTTTCCCGGGGACTCGCGGGTTCAGTGTCAGGGGCCTCTGTCTGCCCCTGTCTTATCCCGCAGTATCCCCGGGACTTCCGGGCTGCTGAAAGGAGGAAAGAGCAGCCTTTCAGGTGGTCTTACCTGATATCCTCATCGAGGATCAGCGCAAGTATCCTGTCCAGGCCCTCCGGGGTCACGATCGCCCCCTGTGAAAAGAATCCGTCCTTGGAATAGCTGATCATGATCTTCGCCAATCCCACGTCAGCAAGATTCTTCCTCGGTGATTCCGCCACCGCCACCGCATCCTTCGTTATCGCCTGCCAGATGGGACCGTCCTCCACTTTCACTGCCGGGAGGACCACTGTGTCATCTTTCACTGCTCTCCTTCACGGGTTTCCTCCGGAAGTCACCGCGCCTGGCGCAGGCCTGCTCCCACGGGGTCGGCAGGCCCGCCTTGCGCAGCGCCCGGTTCGCGATCTCCCGCTCGTGCTGAGCCTGGATCCGCTGCTGCTTGCGCTGCTGCCCGTGCTGCCAGCAGGCAGCTCTCCTGCGCTTGATCGCGTCCTTGCCGCTGCGCTTATTGGCGCTGCCGCCGCCCTGCTTCGCCACATCTCTCCCTTATGCTAGCAGGAACCCGAGGATGATCTCCCCTTCGCGGACCTCTACGGCCTGAGTCTGGTTGGCTCTGGCGATTGCATCTTTCACGGCAGCGAGGAGGAGGTCGGCCTTCGCGATCAGCTCCTTCTTCCGGGATTCCTTCACCGCACCGGACAGGACAGTGCTCAGGTACACCCCGACGCGGGTCTCCTTGATATACGGCTGCCCGGACCCGGGATGCTCCTTCGTCGTCGGGGTCAGCGCGAGCACAGCGGTTTCCTTCGCGAACCGCACCGTTTCCTCGCTGTCGCCCTTGTGAATGCCCTGCCCGTCGTCGCGGGTCCAGTTCTTCGTCGGGTCCAGTACAGGCAGTACCGACAGGAAGCCCTTCCAGTCTCCCAGGTAGTGCTCCAGCCAGAGAAGATGAGAAATCGGGACACGGGGAATCAGGACGCCGCCGTCAGGAGTGAGAAGATCCGCGCTTGCGACCTGGTTCGTGCGGTCCTTCGTGGCAGTGATGTCCATCGCAGGCACGGCGTACTGCATCGCCTCCCGCAAGGCCTCTTCCGCTTTAACCGCGACGGCCTTGTGCTTATTCGGCTCACGGGCCGTTGAAGGCGCATTATCGTCATCGGGGCGGTAGACCTTGGTGAGGCCTGTCGTCAGCGCCTCGGACTGCACGTTCTTCTTGATCATCTTACCGGCGTCGTTATCCGCCTGGCGCAGGTGCTTCTCCACCCCGATGACCTGGCCGAGGGTACGGGCGCGATCCGTCATCTCTCTCCCTTTCAGTAAGGTGCCCCGGCGGACCTTGCCTTGCCCGCCGGGGCGATAGTGTGTCACAGCTTAGAAGGCTGATGCAGATATAATGGCCTGCTGACTTCCCCGTCACTGCCAGCGGCGGCCGGTGCATGTCTGTGATATGCCATAAGGGCGTCATAGCCGTTAGACAACAGGACGATGTGTGGCCGTCCCGGCGGGACTCGAACCCGCATTTCCCAGGCTGTGCATGCACGCATTTGATCCGGCAGTACGGAATGGGCTTCGGCTTAGAGCGTCGCATCTTCGGCTTCGGCATACCAGGGCTCTGTCCGATTGAGCTACGGGGGCATGTGGCGCTCCCGGGGTGACTTGAACACCCATCTCCTGTTTCGCATGCTCTCGGCTTCGGCTTCGGCTTCGGCTTGCGCTCAAGGGAAACCCTAGCACCTCCCGGCAGGCTGTCAAGTACCCTTGGCGAACATGAACGGAAACTGCTACCTTGACGATGACGGCGGGAGCGAAGTCCGGGCCGTGGAGGAGGCCGGACCCGGATGCTGCCGCCAGTCCCTGCACGTGCGGGTCGGGCCGGTGTTCTATGACAGTGACGTGCCCGGCACGGAACCCGGGGTGTGGATCGAGTACCAGGAAGAGCATGAGGCGAGCCTCCCGGCGGGGCCGGTGCTGCTCACCCCGGCGGTATGGCGGGAGCTGAACGCAGCGGTGGAAACGAGACTGAAGCGGAAGGGATACGGAAGATGGAGAACCCGGCTACCTGGGGTCCGGCGGAGAAGATAGCCGATGCCCTGCGCTCTGCGGGGCTGCTGAAGGAAGGGGTATAGGAAAAAATGAGCGTGCTCACCGAGACCGCCCTGGAGGGGATCGACCTGGAGGGAACCCCTCCCTGTCAGGTGACCTGCCACCTGTCCCTGTGCGGCAGGCCCGCCGCGTACCGCATCCACGGGGCGTGCGAACGCGGCCACACCG
>Ga0316226_1002052_pt1 | contig 19791 bp, 29 predicted proteins | sample TBH18017metaG_FD_206009 | JGI IMG/M metagenome (GOLD analysis project Ga0316226, IMG submission 206009) | Freshwater microbial communities from Trout Bog Lake, Wisconsin, USA - TBH18017 | ecosystem: Environmental > Aquatic > Freshwater > Lake > Hypolimnion/Profundal zone | place: USA: Wisconsin...
CCCAGCCCCCGATGCCCACGAATCTATTGCCGTAAATAGAACTTCGGAACCAGCCAGAGACGGGTCAAAATACCAAGTGTCGCCGTAGGAACAGTCGCTTTCCAGGTCGTGAGCAAACACATTGGCAGGTGCGCTTCCGGTCAACGTGCTTTGCATAACAAAGCCGTGGAGCCCCGAGTTCCCGCCCTTCCACGCATTGATCGTTGTCCCATCTGCGGCAGTGTCCAACACAAGGTCTCGGGATGTATGGTTTACCCCGCCAGAGTAATAGGCGTAGTGGTAGTTGCCGTCGATGTTTGTGTCCACCGAGTTATCGACGTACAGCGCGTCTCCGGAGAACCCATAAAAAGAACTGCCCACAATCTGAGCCTGTTGCGCGGCGGTGACGTGAACTACTTTGGAGCCCGCAATGCCGCCCTGGAAGATAGTATCAACGACCTTCGGATTGTAGCCCGAGACGTGGACGGCTTCTGTCGCGTTCCCCGGCTGAATCGAACAGCCTTTAAGAACTGGCGTATTGGCTCCGTTGAAATTGATGGCAATGCCACTTCCGGTATAGTTCAGGACGGTATGGGCTCCCGATCCCGAACCCTCCTCAGTACATGAAATCGTCTCGTTTGGAACGTAGGTGATGGTGGTCGCAAAGTTCAGCGTGCCGTTTGGCGGGATGACAATGTTACAAGGAGAGCCACTTGTGCATGATGCTGCGGCCGCATTGATCTGAGCGCCAATATCCGATCCCGCAAAATTGAGCGGATTGAGCAGCCCGTTCACGCTCTGCGCGGTGACTGTTGTAGCCGCCACAGTGGAAGGCGTCGTTCCTCCGATGGGACCGGGAGATGCAGGGTTGAACGATGAGCCTCCAGAATACTGCGGGATATTGAGTACCCCGCTCGATACGGTAGCAGGTCCGCTGGTTCCCGTCGTGGTCAGAGAGGTGATAAACGAACTTCCACACGAACCCCAAATCACTGCGCTTCCGGTCCACTGCAAGCAACCCACGGCCAGCGAGCCAATAGGGTTGCCTTGAATTCCTACGACCACCTGATCTATGGACGAACCGCTTAAATCTCCGCCTGCGGTAAAGCCTCCCCCACCGCTGCTGAGATTGTAGAGAATCCCATTCCCGCAAAACTGCCAAGCGTTGACCGTGCCTCCAATGGGAGCCAGCCAGTATGTTCCCGAAGCACTACAGGCCGGAGCCGCCGCCAGCGGAGAAGTCGATCCAGTCAACTGAAGAAACGTGGTGGGCATGGTGAAGGTCCACTGCCCGGTAATGGTGGCGTTGGAGTCTGTTGACGGATAAGTGTGCGTCTGCGCCAGCAACGCAGTGGCGAGTAGGAGAATGACAATCAACAGACTTTTTTTTTGCATAATGGCCCCTTCTTACAGAACTATTGCGGCTACGCCCACTTTGTCGCTGGCGGTGCCGATCATCCAACCATCGCTAGTACGCACAATGTTCGCGTCCGAGGCTTCTCCGGCTTCGCGCCATTCCTGCGGAACCGCACCAGAGGCAACCTTCTGTAACTGATGAAAGGCCGAACCTCCTGCCACGGTTACGGTATTGTCCGAGCCAAGCCACACTGCCGCCGTATTGCCATCCACGGCTTGCAGAGTCACGTCCTCCACCGCAATCGAGAGTTGAATGATTGCTCCTGAAAGATGGGTGTGGGTCACGGCCTGACATTCGGAAACGCAATTCAAAACCGTGGCACTAGGAATCGAAGAAACCAGCACCACATCCTGATTGGTCTGCTCGGGATCGAGAATCAGACGGTCGCCTACCTTGTACCTCTTGGTTGCTGCCACGGTCACTGGAATAATTCCATTGCCTTGCGGCAGAGCGACGGCTGCGGTGGTCACATCGCCAAACCACGGCTGCGCCGACCCGGTAAGTGAAACAATGCCCCATGAACGGATCATGCTTTGCCATCCTTTCGAACCTGATTCCCCGGCTTGGGAGACTTGAAAGTAAAGTCGCCTTCGTTGCTGTAGCGGCTCTCATTCCAGCACTTCTGCATGTCGTGCTCAGTAGAGCGGGGAATTGCGTTTGCCAGTCCCAAATCCGGGTTTCCCGAAGGGAACTGCTCCTGTCGAACAATCGGCATTTCAGAACTTTTCTTCTTCATGGCTACCAGTGCCTTTCGTCGTAGTTGGCGGCGTGATTCGAAACGCCAAATTTCTTTTCCAATTGCCGGAGATGACCCAAGCCTTTGACATGCACAGGCGTCCCGTCAAAATGCGTGGTCACGAAATCAAAAAGGTTCTTTCCGGGGTTCATGATCGCCCCGGCATTGCCCGCACATTCGGAGCAGAACCACTGTTTATTGACGAGTTTGAACTTTCCGCCAGAGTGGACGGTGTGTTTTGGGCAGGACGGATTCGAGCAGTAGCAAGGTTCCATCCTCTCATTATCAGAGAGTTGAAAGTTTGGCGCTACGGCTTTCGACTTGCGTTTCTGGTATTTCCCTTGGTCTGATGTTTGCGATCAGGCGGTAAAAGGAGAGTTTCTCCGCTTAAACCTTTTTTGATTCTCTGCCTGATGAGGTGTTGCCCGATGTGTGCTTCCTCTGCCCAGACTGTCAAACATTTGGTTTGTCCGTTGATTGTGACCATGACATTATCTCTACGGTTCCGCCTTTGTTCTAAGAGAGTCGCCCACCGACAGTTTCCCGGTTCGTAGTTGCCGTTTACGTCGATCCGGTCAATCGTGTGTTTCGGAGTTGGTCGTGGTTCCATATCGGAGAGAAAGTTTTCATATCCACACTCCCCCAACCAGCGATCACACACCTTGATTCCGCGACCACCGTAATGCTTATATTTCTTGTTGTTTGGGCTATAGCAGCGGCTCTGCATCCCACGCCAAACACCATAGAGTGGATTCAGGGTACGGAAACGTTTGTGGTTCTCTTTGATCCGTCCTCTGTTCTTTTCCCTGTATGCCCGGTGAGTCTCTAGGTGTTGTTCTTTGTGAGAGGCAATCCACTTTTTATTACACTCCAATATCTCTGACTTACGAGCGATATAGCGAAGGTGACTGCATACCGGACAATTTATTACTGAATCTTCCCGTTGGTGACCCCGTTTACAAGTTTTCATGATGGCATCCTCCACAAAGAGAATACCATCGTATCATGTAAGAAGCTAATCAAATATCGTGAGATTGCCCGTAGTTACCGCCTCCTCCGAAACCCGAGTTTCCACCTTCAAAACCGTAATCCCAAGAGGTGTCTTGTTGGTCTGTATCGTTGTCGGCTTGAGACATTTGCTCCACATACTCCCAAAATTCTTTCTTCTTGGCGGAAGCCACCGACAATGCAAATTGCGGGTCGTAGTAGTTGTTCTGCTTTGGACGATACAGGAGCGCGTCTGCGATAGCGCCAGTCACTAATATGTCAGACCGGATGAACGAAACAGGGCAGTCGGTTTCAAGTTGCATATCTGGGGGTTGCGTATACGCCTCAAACGGAAACACCTGCTGCTGAAAAGGTGACGGCCAGATTTCAATCTGATACTGACCGCTAGGCGTAGGAGGACGCACCGCAAAGTGAGTTGACCATCCTTGATAAGTTCGCCATGCGTCCCACTGGTTTATGCTGGCAACATTCACGTTCACAACCATCGGCCAACCTAACAGTTGGTTAATCGACCATAACATTCTCTTGATGTTGCCATCGAGTGCAAAATAGGCCGCGAGAATCTGATACCCGCTGGTCTGCGTGTTCCCAGCAAACGGGAAGTCAATCACCATTGTCTGTGCGGTTTCATTGACGCTTTGAATTGTGGCGTAGGGGTACTGGAAACTGATTCTGAATTGCTGCCCAACCAGAGATGGTGTCCACGCCGTTCCAATGCCTTGTACGATATTGCTATTGTTGGTAATCGTTACTTGCCCTGTAGTGTAAGGATTTGGAACTGAAATTTGACCCCTGACCTTCAAGCCGTACCAGGATCGGCAGTCAATCAGTCGGCGGTAAGACTCGTTCAACATCCTCAACGCCGTCATCGGATCGACGGACGGATTCCATCCACACACTTCCCGGATCATTTGACCAGCGTTCGTTTCGGTGACATACGCCTGATTGAATGGCGATGCCCCTTGTTGGGACGGGAACTGTGGATTCTGGAATACGATTGGCACTTTCTACCTCTTCTTCTTGGTGCGGCCCTTAGCAAACTTGTCGGTCATCTTTCCCATTCGCATCGGCTTTTTCTTTTCCATGCGCTCGGTCATCAGCGGCTTCTTGGAGGTTGCCCCGCGCTTCTGGTAATCCGCCTTCTCTCGCTTCACCTCTGCTTTCGAAGGGGGAGTTCGCATATCGTCTTCCATCACTGCCTCCTGAGTTCCTGAAGTCCAAATTTTGGACTTTTACCGAGTTTATGAGGTTTATGCTAGTCCTGTATAAACTCCCTAGCTTCTGGACTTCATCCGCATCTTCGCCCGCTTCATCAGGCGTTCGACACCAAAAACAATTTTCTAGCCGATTCTTCGTGCGGACACACTCCGCCATTTCTATACTTTCCCATGTTGCAGTTGAAACAGAGACACTGAAATCTGTCTTGAGGATACCCGTGCCGTCTTAGCCACAAATAAAATGAGTGGCTTTTAATTCCCTCTTGCCGATGCTTTTTACCATCGTTATACACGTGGTCAATTGTTAAAAGAATCGGCTCTGATTCTCCACAGCACTTGCACACCCCTCCGTATGCTGTTAATACCTCACTGGTTATAGCTCCCCAATATGCTTTTCTGCTTTCTTTTGTTTGTGGTTTTGACGTTCTTCGAGCACTTTCATTGCATCTACGAAGGTGTTCATCACATCGGCTATGGCCGTCGATTGCTGGCCGGGGAGGGTTTGGACACATCGTACATAAACCAGAAGCCTTCCTGTCGTGATACTTCTTCTTTGAGTATTGTTTTTTTTGCTGTTTCGATGCCAAGCTACGATTGAATTCGTTCCTGGGAGTTTTTACTCTTTCTGGTTTCTGAATTTTATTTGCGGCCCGCAACTCTTTGGATTTTTTATTTAGACACACTTTGCACGTTGGACTTAGACCATCCCATCTCGAAACTCTCACGCCAAATTCCGTCACTGGTTTTATCTCTCTACATGCAGAACACGTTGTAAATCCGTCGTTAATGTCTCGCCTTTTCATATATCTATTATCGTCCCGATTTCATTCTCCGTAGAGCCTTTTTCACTCGTTTAACTTTGCCTCTAGGTACTACGTATTCACCTTTATGAACTCTCGCCAATCCGGTTTTCTTAACACGGCCACCCTTCTTGTACCCATAAACCACCGGCCCGATTCTTGAAGCGTCCGAGGCCGCGTCACGGCTTAGAGCCGCGCTACCAGCCTGCGACCCTGCCGCAGCCCCACGCAGCGCCGAAGCCCCCTTGCTGTCCTTCCAGCGACCCTTATCCGGTGTCTTGGTGTCGTTGCTGGAACTGTAGCTATCGTCGTCAGCCATACATCCTCCAAACGTTACGCCGACTCCACGGCAGGGTTTAAGTTGGCAATCGCTTGCCGCATGGTCACATCGGTAATCCAGACATTGCCCGCCATGACAGCCTTACGTTGGCAATCTTCGCATCCACACCCCGGCGTTCCAGTCATACGGTCAAACTCTGTATGCCCCTCGGTTTTGGTAGTGAGAACGTCGAGCACTCCCTGACAAAAGAGATGCTGCTTGGTGTACATATCGGCAATTTCCAGCAACCGTCTCGGCGTGGAGTAGGGAACAATCGGGTTACCCGTGGGCATGGGAATCGGCATAAGTCTCCTTGCAATACAAAAGGGCAAGCTATCAACCAGCCTGCCCCTCCGGTTAGTGGCTCCGCGAGGAGCTTAGTAGCCTACTACCAGCAACTCAAACGTGTACGCCGACAAGTCCGTGTTTGGAGGAACCTGTCCCAAAGGACCGACCGCGCCGGAGTCCTCAAACATTGCCAGTTTCGAGGTCGAGTTCTGCCAAACCGGGAGGTAGCCTTGCTGCCCGCCTACCGGAATCACAAACAAAACCTTGTCGATGCCAACGTTGCCAGTCGTTTCCGTGGTGCCCCCAATGCCTTGCACAAGGTAGCCACCCGTAGCGTAGTCCGAGACGGACGGAATCAGGTTCACCAACTCCGCCCGCAGGTTGCCTAGGGAGATGTCGCCATCGCTCAACTTCGTCAGTTTGTAAGCCATCAGCGTCCTCCCTTAGAAGTTGTCACAGCCAACCAACACGTCACACAAACCGCTGGAAAGAGCGGTCAACTGACGGCCAAAAGGCTGATAAGTCGGAGCGGTGCCTGCCGCCACGAACGCTGAAGTAAACGTGCCTGCGGCCCCGATGATGGATGCGCCGATGCCCGCATTGGTGCTGCTGGACATATACGCCCCATTCAGGTAGCCACCCACCTGAATCAGAATGTATGCACCCACCAACTGCGCTGCCGTCAGAGAGGTCAATGAAGTCGTGTTGACCATCATGAAGCCTGCCGGGAAGGCACTAGGCGCGGTCGCAATCGCTTCCGTGGTGATACCTGTGACCGTGGTGAAGGTGTTGTCCGTCCAGTACACCGGAGCGGGAGCACCTGCCGTGGTCAGGTTGGCCGTGGTTACCGCCGAGGCTGGGCTGTACTGAACCAGCATGTAGATGGCGGGAGAACCCGAGTTCTGAGCTGCGTTGTAGCCAGTCGGATAAGTGGTAGCACTGAGCGCCGAACCCGGCGTGGAAGTGCTGTTGCCGGGAATGACTCCAATGTACCTCTGTCCGAGAATCTGGTTTTCCCCGATGCCCTGATAGGCCGGGATGGCTCCAAGACCCAACGAAGGGTTATACAGATACGTCCGCACTACCCCTGTGTCGATCTGGAGAAGCTGGTTGCTTACATTGAAAAACGCCATTTCTTTACCTCTCCTCTCTTTACAGGTTCTGGAAAACCAGTCTGAACATCAAACGAGGCGCACTCACGATCATGTCGCCAGCGAAGAAATACTGACCGGCCACGTCATCAGTGTTCTGGGCTTCCTTCCGTCCCGAGAAGCCGAACTGGTACTTGGGAATGTCGGAAACGTACAGGTAGATGTAGCTGGTGTTCAACCCATACATGGTGTAGTTTCCGGCCAAAACTGGAAGATACTGATCGACCACCACCTGAGCACCGTTCCAGAAGAAGCTGCGGAAGCCGACATGCACATCCGAAGTCTCGTCGTTGAAGCGTTGCTGGGGCTGGAGTTTGTTCCAGAAGGCATCCCAGACTGGCTGAGTGGTTGCCAGCATATCCGGCTTTTCCACGCCGAACCATGCCGAACCGTAAGCCGTCTGCACCGCGCCCAGCGAGAACGCCGTGGGGTTGGCGTAGTAGGCGTTGATGCCGTTGTTGGCTCCAGTGGCGATGTTTGAGCGGGTGATGCCGCCATAGATCGGGTAGTTCGAGCCATCGTCAATCGCGGCGGTAAAGCCGTCCAAGTCGATGGTCGAGTTCAGCGAAGAACCCGTGTTGGGAGTCAAGCCGCCGTCACCGTACAGGTTGGTGCCAATCAGTTTTGCCATCTTGCCCGAAGCGTTAATCATCTTCGAAGCGACAAAACTCATCGCAGCTTCCGGCCCACGGTTCAAGACCTGATCTTGGCCGTAAATCGTTACGTTCACGTAATCAGTAATGTTATCGCACGGCTCTTTATCCGTGCTTCAATGCGGCGCTACTGGACGACGGTGATATCCGCATTGCTCAGACTATGTCTTCCCTTTCGGGCCGGGCGCTCGTGGAGAGGATTATTGTTGGGACTCACCCCTCTAGTCGTTGCACCTTCCGTAGAACCAACTTCACCCTCTACGGCTTGGCTCAGCGTTACGTCGTCACCAGACGCTTTCGCTGAATTCACCCGGTTTGTACGGTGCGCTCGGATCGCAATGGAGTCGGCATGATTAAGAGCATGAATTGCATTGTGAATCTGCTCTCTCTCAGTCCAAACCAGTGCGTGATGAAAATGTTCTGGCCTCGTGCTCTTCTTGTGCTTATCAATGTGCTCATGCAAAGCCAACACCATTTCGCCTTGCACTTTCTTGATCCTCAGATACGGAAGCAACTTTTTGATAGCTGCTACCGCTTTCAGCGGAGGAAGTTGCAATTGATACACAAGTCCAGTCAATCCGATATTGCCACCAAGTTCGCTTTGTATCGCTTCCAGAATCATTCGATTCTGCGAGGCAAAACAGACAACACCGTAGTAACGGTACTGACCATTTCCTCTCGATGCCCGTGTGCTGGTTATGCACCCGTCACAATCGAGAAACGCCGCGATATATGGTAGCTCCAAACGCATCGTGAACCTTCTTTCCTGAATCTGCCTACAAGTATACTACTTGTCCAGTTAGGCAGCCAGGGTTAAGTTCTTTACGTTGAACTGTAACGCTGTATCCGTTTCCACGGCAGACGTGTCGAAAGCCTGACCGCGCTGATATGCTCCGCCCTTAAGCTCGGCATACATAATGTTGTGCATGATCGTTCTGCCACCCGTGAAGTCAAAACGACGCTTCGACTTCAACCGAGTCAGAATCGGCGAATTTTTGTACACCGAATCCGTCAGATACGGCACGATCATGTCATTGGTTTTGCCAGTGAGATCGTTCCAATTTAGAGCCATAACTCTCCTGTTTTATTGAACTTAACTATCGGCTTTCGCCGTTTCCTCAAGCTCAATCGGACTCTGCTCTCATTGGCTTTCCGATTGAAGCTGTACCCTAAACGGTTCTGCTCGGTGGCTTCCGTTTAGCTCTGAATCCAAAATTTGGACTACGCCTTACCTTCACTGCGAATCTGTGCCCCGGCTTCCCGCGCCTTGTTCATAATCAAGGTCATAGTGTCGCCTTCGGTTTCAGCACTTCTGTCAAGCATCTGGCGCAGCGCACCCTTGGCTTTCTCGGCTTCGGGGATAAACGGCTCGTCGCCCGATCCCGGCATCCCTTTGGTGGCCTGAACCCGCTCCTGCACCCGGCGCTCAATCTCGGCTTCCTGATCCTTCTTGGCCTTGAACGGGGCAATCATCTCTTCTTTGACCGCGAAGGGATCGAAGTTCTTCTTCGCTGCCATCAATTCAAACATCTGCGCCTGCCGCTCTTTGGTCCAAGCCTCGCCGGTTTCCTTCTCAAACTGGCTGGCTACAACTGCCGTGCCTGCCGAAAAGCCCGCGACGAAGGGAATGGTTTTCTCGTTGAAATCCTTTTCCTTGCCCTGCCACTGCTCCTTAAAGGTTTCCTCTGCCAGTTTCTTTCCTTCACTGGCCCACAGTGCTGCCATCTCTTCCTTGGTCACGCCGCCGTTGGCCTTCACAATTTCCGTTACACGCCGATCCAGTTCCTTGGGGTCCATGTCGCCTCCTGCCAACGCCGCTGCCTTGGCCTCGCTGAGTTGCTGTTCAAGTTCGGACTTCTGCTTTGTCCAGAGTTCCTCGCCGGTTTCCTCGTCCACGATGCCCTGTTCTGCGAGGCGTTTCCATACGGGAATTGTTCTGTCGGCCCATTCGTCATACTTCGCTTTTTCCGCGATGGCCTCTTCGTAGTCCTTCTTTTGAGAAGCTAACTCCTGAGTCTTGCGGCTGTAGTCGTCCTGCCGGAGCCAACCTGCTTTCAGTTCTGGATGCTTGGTAAGGGTGCTGTCAAAGAGCTTCTTTTCGTCAGCACTGAGCTGACCGTAAACTTCTTCAAAACTTGGTGCTGGCATATCTCTCGTTGCTCCTTCCGTGATTCCCTTTTGGGGTTCTTACACGGTTCTGGTGCGCTACGATCTAGCGGTTGAAACTAACCGGGCATCTGCCCCGGCATGGGTGGCAAAGGAATCGGCCCCTGTCCCGGTTGTCCTGCTCCCGGTCCTGCTTGCGGTGGCTGATTCATCCCTGCCGACTGTGGCCCTTTTTGCTGTGCCATCGCCAACCCTACCTTCAGGGTTGCCAACGCTTTCATCACGTAAGGCCGGAACGTATCGCTCTGCACGCCCATCAGGATTTTCTCCACGGTCGAAACCGCGACTTCCTCTGGGCTTTTGTCCTGCTGCTGTTGCGCCTGACCGATGCCCGCTCCAAACGCGGGACCACCCGGAGGCCCGGACTGAGCCTGTACCTGCGGTGACATCGGAGGACGTTCGAGTGCTGGCATTTAGACCTTCTCGCCGGTCTGCATGGTGCCGGTTTTGGAGTTCACGCCGGTTCCGCGAGGATTCACCGAGGTCATGTCGCCTTCATCGGTAAAGGTTCCCACGGCCTGAAAGGTTCCCTTGGGAAGCGACGGAGCCTTGGAATCGACGTAATGACCGCCGCATCCAATCACTTCGCTCATCCCGGTTTTACGATCCATTGACTTTGCCATGTGAGTTTCTGGCCTCTCTTGAAAGTTTGTGTTACGGGGCAGGATTGCTCCTACCCCGGTAAAGCGTTGAGGCCGAATCCCTCGGCCCTTGGGTTAGCGGGATTTCTTACCGCGACCCTTGTGCTTCCGTCCGCCGCGCTTTGCGATCATGAGGAAACTCCTTTCCGAGCACATCGCCCACAGGTTTTTTATTTCAGTACAGTACTTGCTACCGGGTGGCCTTCCACCACCAAAAGCGATCTCCCGTTACGGAGGTCTACAAAAGAGCAACAAAAAACCGCCCGGTTTCCCGAAGCGGCTGTCTGTACCATTCCGGTTTCCCGGAGTTCCAGTCTGTGCCCTGATGCTGTAACGATTGTTAATCCGAGTCTCTTAACCGCGCAACAACAAAATGGTTTGCGGTCACTTAATTTTTTCTTTGAACTCTCGGAACACTCCCAGAACTCCGCCATTGTCGGCAAAGTCCACGGTCACCCTTCCAGCGGCTCTAGCCGTGCGAGCCTTCTGCAAAGCCGCAAGGATCAACGGAAGATCGACGGATTCAAACTTGTCGGAGGGCTTATCGGAGAATTTTTCGATGGAAGGGGTCACTTCTTCCCTCCATGTCCCGGTTGAACCCCAGCGGCAGCCATCGCCTGCGCCATCTGCTTGGCTTCTTCGGCCAACTCCGCGTCATTCTCTTTTTGGTTGATGTTCCAGTCTAGGATTGTATAAAGACCCTTCCGTGACAAGTCTTTGTTCTTCCTGAGGGCGAAGGCAACCTGCATCCGGTCTTGCCGCTGCACATTGAGCAGAGTCCCCGGATCGCATTTGAAGTGGAAGCGGCGAACGTAGGCTTCTGAGTTGATGCCTTCGGGAATCAGCGACCCCGGATTGGCGTCCATATCCTCGGGCGTCAGTCCCTTCGGTCCAAGCAGTTCCATTCTGTGCGCCGCATGGTAAAACTGGAGCGCGTCTGCCGTCCACATCCCTCCTACGTCGTTGACAAACGATTCCATGTTACGGCCCATCATTCGAATCGGGGTGGTCTTGGAGAACGTGATTCTCTCCAGAGTGTCTCCCCCCGGAACCTGCTTCTTGCCTAAAGCCCCGTCCATGGCCGATGCCCCGCTCATCTGCTGCATCGACTTCAAGATCATGCCGTAAGCATTGAGCACGTAAGGCGGAACGTTGGGCGGCTGGCCCCACGATGGCGGAGACGGAGCGTTTTGTGAGTAGCTCACCTTCAGTCCCGGCTTGGAAGAATCAATCGCTCGCAGAGCTTCGGGATGGATGGCACTCTTGGCTGCCAGCAACGGCGGGTTGATAGCCTTCTTCACACATTGCAAGAGTCCTGCAAGAATCTGATTCAGAACGTCTTGCTGCCTACACCAAGGACCGACCACGCTCATCGCGTAACTCTGCCACGGAACCGAGTACAGCCCCAAAACCGCGAACGGGAACTTGCGGTGGAAGTAGGGATTTGGCTCATCGTACAGCGTCACTCCATTCGCCCTTATGACCACTCGGCCACGGGGGTAGAGCTTCTGTCCCGGCTTGACCGAGTAGCGCCAGAACGCCCCTTCTGGCCCCATCCAGATCACATTTCTCGATTCATTGACCGTAGCATCCTTCATCCAGAATTCGCGGACTTCGGCCTTGGGATAAACCGACTCAATGGAGTTCTTCTCCCCTACTCCCATCATGCGAGCCATGCCGCCAGAGAGTTGCGGGTAGAATTGCGGGGAAACCGTGACTGAGGATTGCAGGTTTGCGGTGTACTTGCTGGCCCGTTCTTCCGGCTTGACCAGCACTCCCATACGAGGATAGGCCCGCTTGATCCACTCCAGAGTCTCCATGTGCCGGTGGATCACACACTCGTCTTGTTGGAGATCATCTCCGCCTTTTCCAAGCCGCAAAAGACATGATGGCGGCATGAAATCGAAGGCAATGTCCCCATCGGAGATGTCCCCGGAATGGCCTTTGGCAAACGGGTTCCAGTAGATTTTCGCGGGAGCCGAAGTCAGCATCCCGAACATAGTGCAAAAGGCCAGAGTCCGTTCAAAACTGGTCTGGGTTGCCCACCCCTTTGCCAGTTTGTTGAGGATGGATTCGACCTTGGAGTATTCTCCCTCTCCCCCAAGGTCGGTAATCTTGAACATGGGCTTTACGTCGGTAAGCAACCCAACGGTTTCCCAGAACATCGAGAGTGTCTCATTCGATACCGGCTTGGCTCGATAGGAAGGCATATTCTCCTTCCACTGAAGACCAGCCAGATAGTCGAGTGAGTTCTGAATCTCCTTCAGTTCGGGTACGTCGGCCTGTCCTTGGACTGCCTCATCGAAGGCACTGTCGCACCAACTCGACAATCTGCTGTAATAATCTTGTGTGAATCGGAAAGCCGGATTGTCGCCGCTGGAGTTGCGGGCATGGGGCAGGAGTTCGGGCTGTTCGACTAGGGCCATGTAGCCAAGTGTACTTTCAGTGTTTCAGATTTTCCATGCCAAAGCGTTAGTCCGATTGAGTTTTCTGATCTTCAGTGTTCTTCTCGTGCTCAAACTTCCAAAGAGTTTGGGACAGATTGTTCCGAGCCTGAGTCAAAGCGTTCTGGGATACGAGCAGTGATTTTTCGCATTCTACTACTCGCTCCACGAATGATTTCAAATCCGACACTTCATCCTTCGTCAGCATTATTCCTCCCTAACGACAACCTGAGATTTCAACAATTCAACCGTGTTCTGGAAAGCATCCATTAGAACTTCAGGTTTGATGTTGAGAGGATATACCTCTCCCGTTCGTCCCATCCCGGCCATAACGCAATCCACAATCATGTCCAATACGTCGATGAGGTTCACATCGGAAGGCACTCCGTCCTCGTTTAACAGGTGATGACGGTTAACCTTGCGGTGTTTGTCCCACCACTCCGTCTGCTTGAATCCAGTCACAAAGTCCCGATGAAAACCGTCAATGTCGGTAATCTTATCGAAGTCGTGATTAATGGCGGCAACGTGGAGCATCTCCTGAAGGAAGCTAATCCCCTTGCCTATGTCGTTGATATGCTGCTTACTGCTTTCTAAAAGGGTATCTCTCGTGACCTTCGTAAAGTCACAGGAGCGTGTGTCGGCGGTTTTGCTTTTCTGAATCTCAATCATTGTTCTCTCCTAGAACCAGTTGTTTTCCAGGCCGTTACGCAGCCATTTTTCGCAGGCTACCTTCAGTGGGAGTTCGTCAGCCGAGGCGCGATGTTGAGCGGCAGCATACTGATCTCCAAGATTCACCATTACCATCCCCGGACTCATCCCCTCGTAAGCCTTGACCTCTTTGGCCGCGAGTTCTGCTGACTGTTTGGCCTCGTCCAACTCAAACTTCAGGGCCATCATCATGCCAAATAGGTGAGACGAATCTTTCGGTTTCTCAGGCAAAACCGTGGCGATGCGAGCCAAGTCCGTGTCCCTGACAACTAGACACTCGCCTTCGGCCATCATCAAAAGAATTCCGGCTACGATTCCATCAGCCTTGTCTCCGTACTTGGAGTCAATGGCGTTCTTGACCGAAAGCGGAACCCTCACGGTTAGGGGAACATGACCGGGCTGGGCTTGGGGCCGTGGCTGCTCCTGCTTGAAGTCCAACGTAGGCCGCATATCCATGAAGTCGGACATGTCGGGAAATTGGTGGGCATCGACTTTAGAGCACCGCAGACGGCCTGAATCCGCTACGACTTCGTTAGTGTCTCCGGTTTGACGCTTGCAAAGCGGGCACGAGTAGCCTGATCTGATTTGTGGCATTACTTCCCTCCTGTGATGTTCTTCAACATCCAATGCTTAAAAACTTCGATCAGGTAAATCGACTCTGCAAGGGTCATCCCGTTGTCTAGGGAGCCAGCTACTTCGTCCGATTCGAGTTCGTAGAGAACTAGAACCTTCCTCATATCCGGTGCCATCTTTAGTGCCTTTTGTAAGCACTCTTGCGCCGTGTCTTCGTGGTCACGCTTGGGCATCACTTGCAGCATCTACTTCCCTCCGAGTCCAAAATTTGGACTTATTACCACAACTTGTCGAAAGCCCCTTGAGTCGCTAATTTTCTCATACGGGCGGTAAATTCTTTGCCGTGACTTTCCGCTTGCTTGCGGTTTCCGACTGCGCCTTCAAGGTGAACCATCTCGTGCAGTAAGGTCATCAGCGAGACGAACACGTTGTTGTAGAGGTCGGTGTTGATGAGAATCAGGTGCTTCTCGTTGCACTTCCCATTCCCGTAATCCTTGGGAATCTGGTTGCAAGCCGTAACGCCATGAACGTGACAGCGGCCCATGGCGTTGTCTTTGAGTGCATAGTGCCAGTCCACCACGGTATCCGCAGGCAACTTCCCGCCGAAATACTTCTTGTTGTACTCGTTGAACTTCCGCTTCAGTTGACGGTTCATTTACACCCACTTCCAACTTTCAGGATCATCTTCCAACTCGTCTTGCTGTCTTTCAAATTCTTGGATTGCCTCCGGCGTCAACTCCTCCGCCTCAAATCCTTCGTCCATCATCTTCGCGGCTGAACGGTTGGTTTCGTAAACCGCGCAGTCGGTGTTCTGACGGTCAGCAGGAATTTTGAACGTCTTGCCGCCCAACTGAATGTTGGCCGTCGCCCCTGCCGTCCTCTCAATGGTAGAACCAGGATGGGCCTTGGCTGTGCGTTGCGCTTCGTTCATGGAAGTAGTCTGCGCGATGATCGTGCCCCAACGGTCTTTTACCTTGAACAGATTGGAATTCGCAGGTGGTGCTTTTGACTTATCCTGCTGGCGCTGCGACTCTTCCCCTTCGTGTCCACAGTAGTAGGCGATCATTAAACTAATTACATAGTCATCATGAGCGCCGTCTCCTTCGGCTCCGTCCTCAGTGAAATCGTTGAACTCATCCATGGTGAATCGGTCACGAATAACAATCTGGTTGTCGATCAACGCCTTTGACATCTTCGCCATCAGAGCCCGCTTGGACTTGTAATCCGTCCACCAACCGATGATGTCCGTCATGAAGTGCTTCAGTCTGTCCATGCGCTTGAAGCGGTAGATGTTTTCGTACTCCAACTTCCTCACCAAGTCCGTGTTGGTGACCATGCCCATGGAGTTGACTTCTACTGCCGCCAGAGCTTCGTTGTAGAACCAGCAAACTGCAAAGACAATCTCGGCCAAGCCGGAAGGGTCGATGTAGCCATGCCACACCGCTACCTGCTCATCGAGTTGGTGTCCCTGACTCAGTTTCACTACCTGACACACCGAGTAGTCGCCGCCATCGTTACCTAGTGCCACGTCCACTCCGACGCAATAATGCTCTCCCCGGATCGGCTTTTCCCAGACATGGAATCGGTTTTCCCGCTCGGGGTATAGGACTTCTTCGTTGGGGGCAACGTCCTTCATGTGAAGCACTGGAGCGCCCTTGGCAAAGTCGTAGGCAATCTCTCCAATCCATTTCGGATTGACGGTCAGTTTCGAGTAGCGGTTGATGATTCCGCGAGGGAAGGCCGTCACTGCCGATGACTGAAAGCTCTCCTCCGGAGTGCTTGTGTATTCTTGCGAAAACATCATGTCATCGCCATCGGTAGCGACGAACTCTTCTTTCTTGTTCCTCATCCAGTTGAAGGTTTCATCCTTGATGAAAACTCCATCCTTCTCCTGAATACGAATCCGCATCTCGTTCTCTTCTTGGGTCAGAACAAATCCTTGCCCCTTGCGAATCGGCAGCGAGTAGGTCTTGTCTCTGCGGTAGAACGGGATGAAGATGGGGTGCCAGTCAATCTTTCCGGCTTCGGCCCTGCGATACAAATTATGCCAGAAATCGTTTCTTCCGTTGGCCGTGCTCTCCATGATGTAGAAGCCGTCCGTGGTATTCATGGTAGGAAACAGAGACTTTGAAAGCTGCGAACCGTTCTGCCAAAATGCAAGTTCGCTCAGGAGTGCGCGACCGAAGGTTCGTCCACGTCCCACACCGCTTGGCTTATTGGCATTATCGGCGTATATCCACGTCTTCAAGCCAGGACGGGTCTGCCGAAGCACATCGTCCTTTTCGTCAAAGTTGATCTGCTTGCCGGTCTGTTTGATCTTGATTCGAGGCCGCATCCACCAAGGGATGAAATCCAGAGCCGATTCGTACATTCCCATAATGAACTGGGTCTGGTCTTCGTCCTGCCCCACGATGATGGAGTTCATGTGCTCGGCAAAAATCGTCTTATGAAAGAACTCGGCGCAGTTGTAAGTCGTGGAACCCATCTGACGAGCCTTGAGAACCAGAGCCCGTACCTTGCCATATTCCTTTTCCAGTTTACGGTATTCGTCGTGAAGAATTTCCTGCGAGTCGAAGAGTGGGTAGAGCCCCTTAAATCCGCCGTCCTCCATCCGATTCGCGTAGAAGTTAGAGATGAAGTAACGTGGCTCTCTCATACAATGGAGAACCTCGTTGTCGATCCACGCATTGTCATCTGCGCTTAGGTGATCCCGTGCCTCATCGACATTACCCCGATACTTCTCCAAGTGAAGGTCGAGGATGGTGATGATCTCTTCAAGATATGGGTTCGCCCGAACAATCGACGCCATTAGTATTCAGTGTCCGTTTCTTCCCCGTCGTCATCTTCTTCGTCTTCCGATTCTTCTCCGGCATCCAGATACTTAGGAACCGCCGCGACTACCGGAGGCAGGGTATTGAACTCTTCTGCCTGCTTCCGCAAACGTCTCATCCGTTCCTCGTTTGTTTCCGAACTGCTGATCTGGGCCGTTTGGTTGGTCTGAGCGACGTTGACTTCTACCTGCGGGGTCTTCGGCTGCATACCAACAATGATGTCTTTGAACACCCGCTGCGCTTCCAGTCGAGTGGTCTTATCTGGCATCTCAACCACTTCGGTCTGTCCGGTTTTCTTATTGGGAACCGTCACTAATTCCGTCGCTCCCATCAAGTCGCCCAGATACTCTTCCGACTTCTGCATCATGCTCATCAAATACTTCCGCGTAGCCAAGTCGAAGCGGTCTTTGTCAAAGGTCGCTCGATAGGCTTCCACCTGCTGAATCGACTGCTTGGCGGTCTGGATCGTTACCCCTTCAGCCTTAGCGACGGCTTTGGCCGCTTCCTCCGGTGAGCCTCCGATGGATTGCGACTTCAGCCACCGCATCAGGTGCCGGGGGTCTTCCATGATGTTCTGACGAACGATGGCGCGTTGGGTCTTCTTCTTGGGCATCTACGCCTCTTCCACCACTGCCGGAAGTTCTCCCGCATCGTATTGCTGCACATCAATCCCTCTAGCCGTGAGTTCTTCCCGAATCTGAGCGTCCCTCAAATCCGCTTCGCTCTGCTCCAGAAGTCCGCGATCCGTGTCATCGAGCGTGGCATCGGGTACGGGAGTCTGCGGCCACTGCGGAGTAGGAAACGGAGGAGGCATCTGTCCTGCACGGCCTAACGGGGGCTGCGGTTGAGCAACTTGGGAGTCCGAATTTTGGACTGCCGCCTGCGTCATGTTCCGCATGAAGATCAACTCCTGTTCGATCCTCTGAAGCAGAAGAATCATAGAATGCAGTGAGAGAGTCGCCTTCCGCACGTCGCCGGAGAATAACTGAAAGGTAATCCAACCCCTGCGCCAAGCCGCGATGGTTCTGGTAATTGCCACATATCCCAAGATGGAGACGAGCATCGTCCCCATCACCACATCGGCCATCCAAGGAGAGTTCATTTCGTTATCGCCTCCTCCACTGGAGGCCGCGAAGCTACACACTCCGCAGTCAGGTAGTTGTTAGACCGTGTGACGTAAGAGCACCCGGTTTTCTTGTTGTAGCAAGCGTACTGAATCTCCTCTACTCCCCTACGGCTGATAATCGGTTTCGGCTTCAAAATTGAGCCGCAAGTGTGACATACACAATCGGGAGCCAGCAAAGGGCTATGTTCTGGTACAGTGCGTTGCATTCTGTTTCTCCTTGCATGTCTGGGAAATTTCCTTATTCATCTTCCACCTGTTCAACAACATCAACACGTCCTTCTTGCGGCCCTGCGATACCCGGTCCAAAAAAAACGTTCCCGTCAGATGATCCATCTCATGCTGAATTACGATGGCATCCATCCCTGAGAACTCTTCTACCCTGCGGCTGTTGGGCTGCTCGGCTGTACCGAACTCCACCTTGACTTGCTGAAGCCTTGCTACCGGACACCCGTTTCCGCAAGGGGGAATCGAGAGGCAGGCTTCAAAGCCTTCCAACTCGTGACCCCACATCTGTAAGATTTCCGGGTTGACCATCTCCAGAATACCTTGCTTCTCGGTTGCTACCACGATGAAGTTCTTGAACACTCCCACCTGCGGTGAGGCAATTCCAATCCCGTTGTGCTCGCGCATCTTCTCACAGAGATAGTCGGCCAGATTGGGCAAGCCGTCATAGTCCTCGATGAGAACATCTTGGGATTGGACGTTTATCAGGGTAGGACCGTAGACCAGTAAGCCGCGAGGATCGTTCATGGGTATCTACCTTGGCACCACAATTCCGGTTTTCTGCCGAGCTTGCTCCGCCCTCATCCAAATTTCGATCACCTTTGACATTGGTCGGCTGCGGATATTTTCGATTCGCAGAGAGTCGTCTTTTTGCCAATTTTGGATGGCAATTTGGTGGGTGTGGCATTGATATCCGGTTTTACAATCGCAACCGAGAAAGGTATTCAATCGTTGCTGTGCCACCTTCGTCCAATCAAATGACCGGGGATATTCAGGACCAAACCACCAATCGGCTATGAATACGTTTCCGTCTCCCCGTAATCCCATGGCCCTTCCGATCACAGCGGCAATTGATCCATCTGGACCCTGAGTAATGGCGATCACAAACTTCACGTCTTCCCAAGTCCGCTTCCCCTTTTGAACTTCTTCTGACTCCTGCGGTTTGGGAGCCTCAATTTCCACGGTCCCATGGTTCTGGCCGCGACGGTCAATTACGATGATTTCTGGTTTAGACATTGACTTCGTAGGCTCCCTTGCTGACCATTCGAACGGTTTCTCCGTGGTGCAGACAGTAGGCGATAATCAGCCTGCCCATTTCGTTCTTCAGAATCACGCAGCCATGCTCCACCGCGAGTTCCCCTTTTTCCGCTTCAATCGGAGTTCCATTGCCTATCGTGAGTTTCAATTTGCCTTCCCTTTGGAACCAAGCCCGCTGGCTTCACGCTCGGTTCGTTCGTTTACTTCTCTTTCGGCTTCGCGGTCGCGTACCGCATCCAACCGTTCGGAGATGACCTTATCAGCCATTCTTACCATACCAAAGGCCCACGCGAAGGAAGCATCGTTTTGTAGCGTCTCAAAGCCGCCATTTGGCCCTTCCAGCAAAATCAGAATCTTGCAGTTAGGCCGCTTAGACAGAAACTCCATCGTGAAGGAGAGAAAATCCTGAGACTCGTTTGGGTTCAATTTGGCTTCCTGTCTTTGTGAATCACCATGGGCCGCTCATCCATCTCG
>Ga0316226_1002055_pt1 | contig 19781 bp, 20 predicted proteins | sample TBH18017metaG_FD_206009 | JGI IMG/M metagenome (GOLD analysis project Ga0316226, IMG submission 206009) | Freshwater microbial communities from Trout Bog Lake, Wisconsin, USA - TBH18017 | ecosystem: Environmental > Aquatic > Freshwater > Lake > Hypolimnion/Profundal zone | place: USA: Wisconsin...
GCCGGGCTGGTATTCGCGCACCTCGTCGAAGTTCATGCCCTGGCCCTTGAAGACGGAATGGTATTGGCCCGCGAGCGTTTCGGTCACGATGCGGTTGGTGCGCAGTTCGATCTGCCGGATTTTTTTGAGAATCTCGCGGGGAATCATGCCGGGGAAAACGATGAAGGTTGAATGATGAATGATGAGTCCACGCGGGCGAAAACCCCTGCTTGCGTAACAAATTGAAAGGGGTAAATTGCCGCCATGAGTGCAACGCAAGTCATGGAACAAATCCACAAGCTTCCATTCGAGGAACAATACGAAGTCTTCGCACATCTCCGCGATGAATTCGACCCCGAACTCACGGCGGAGCAAGTGGCCGAACTCGAACGCCGCGCCGAAGACGCGCTGAAAAATCCCGGACGCGGCAAGCCCGTCGAACAGGTCTTTGCTGAAATTGAGGGCCGCCTGCGCGCCAAGAAATGACTTTTACAGTCATAGTCGAGGCCAACGCTGAACAGGACTGGCATGAAGCCGTGATGTTTTATGACGAGCGCGAGCCGGGAGTCAGTCATCGGTTGAACGTCGCACTTCGGGAAATGCTCAACACCCTCGCTCACCAGCCCGAACGATTTCTTCGCGCCACGCCCAGAACCCGGAAAGCCAAAATTCCGCCGCCGTGGCCTTACTCGGTTTATTTCACCGTCAACACTGAACACCGTGAAGTAAAAATTCTTGCTATCTGGCATGGCTCGCGGAATCCGGCGAAGCTGCGGCGACGACTGCAATGAAAAGCCCGCGAGCGTTTCGGTCACGATGCGGTTCGTGCGCAGCTCGATCTGCCGGATTTTTTTGAGAATCTCGCGGGGAATCATGGCAAGGCAGAATTATGAATGCAGAATGAAAAATTCAATTACTGTTGGCATTGTTGTTTTTCCACTTCTTATCAATCTTGAGATGCTTCACTGAACTTTGAAACCACTCTTCAAGAAGCGCCTTGTGTCGCCCCAATGAAATGGCCTCCACCAAAGTTTTCATGTGATTAGCATCGCACTCCATCCATTTGGCCGTCGGCATTTTTTGGAATCCATCGCGATATTCTTTCTCAGCCCGCCGCAGATAAGAAATGCCTTCTTCCAAACGGCCATCGCACACTAACGCGCATCCGACTTCTTTCTTAAAATGGGTATTCGGTGAGCTCTCAGCTTGTGGTTTGAGGGCGTCAATCAAACCTGAAAGGCTGGAGCTTTGATTAAAGAGAGGCATTCCTACGGTTTCAAATCTCTCACAAATCTCCTCAACGGATTTCAAAGCCAATTCTGGCGAACTTGATTTCCACCAAGCGTCTGTGCCCAATGGCTTGCCTTTATGCGGCAGCCGACCAGCGAATACTGAACCGATGAATTCACGCGGAGGAACTAAGAGGATGATAAAATAGCTGACATGGAAGTTTCCACTTCCGTATGCGCTTTTTTCAAACGAAAGAAACTGAGCAATCTGACCACAGATTCGAAAATACGTCTTAGGGCTGTATTCTTGAAAACCATGAGCAACGGCAGTCGGCCGGAACACTGCTCTCACAGCTTTTGCTAAATGGTCTGGGTTAGGCATGGCGTTCTACAAGAAAACAAATTGTTTTCTGCATTCTTCATTCATCCTTCTGCCTTCATTTTCACGGCACGGGCAGTTCATCAAAGATTTTCTGGATGACCGTTTCGCTGGTCTTTTCCTCGGCCTCGGCTTCGTAGGTGATGGCCACGCGGTGACGCAGCACGTCCATGCCGATGCTTTTCACGTCCTGCGGCGTCACGTAGCCGCGGCCTTTCAGGAACGCGTAGGCCTTGGCCGCCAGCGTCAGCGCGATGGTCGCGCGCGGCGACGCGCCAAGCTGGATGAAATCTTTCACCGCGATCTTGTAATGGTCCGGGTCGCGCGTGGCGCAGACGAGGTCCACGATGTAATCCTTCACCTTGTCGTCCACGTAAATGTCGTTGATGATTTCACGCGCCTTGAGGATTTGCGCCGGCGTGACGACGGCGTTGCAGGTGGGCGTGCCGCTCGTTTTCGCCATCACTTCGAGAATCTGCCGCTCCTCGGCGCGCGACGGGTAGCCGATCTTGAGCTTCAACATGAAGCGGTCCACCTGCGCTTCGGGCAACGGGTAAGTTCCTTCCTGTTCAATCGGATTCTGCGTCGCCAACACCAAAAACGGTTCTTCCAATTTGTAAGTCTGGTCGCCGATGGTGACCTGTTTTTCCTGCATCGCTTCGAGCAGCGCGCTCTGCACTTTGGCCGGCGCGCGGTTGATTTCGTCGGCGAGGACAAGATTGGCGAACACCGGGCCTTTGCGCGTGCTGAAGCCGCCGGACTGCGGATTGTAAATCTGCGTGCCGACAACGTCGGCGGGCAGCATGTCCGGCGTGAATTGCAGGCGCGAGAATTTGACGTGGATGCACGCGGCCATGGATTTCACGGCCAGGGTTTTGGCGAGGCCGGGCACGCCTTCGAGCAGGACGTGACCGTTGGCCAGCAGGCCGATGACCAGCCGTTCGGTCAGGTATTGCTGGCCGACGATGACCTTGCCGAGTTCGTTAAACAGCGGGTGCGTGAACGCACTCGCTTCCTTGACCGCTTCGTTGATGGCGTTGATTCCAGTGCTCATATTTTTTAACTCAATTTTTCGGTGTCATTCTGACAAAAACTTTTCAGCGATGTTCAAATCCAGTTAACCCGGTGGGGCGAGCGTCCTCGCGAGCCGTTTAGACCCGCAACGTCCGGCTCGCGGGGACGCTCGCCCCACCAAAAATTCATCACGCGCCGGGCAAAACTTCCACCTGCTTCGCCGGCAGCCAGCCGGTTTTCCCCGCGCCGTTCGCGACCTGCACCCAGCCGTCGCGCCGATCCAAGACCGGCAGCTCCGCGCCGTCGCGCGCCGTAAACGCGCTCTGCGCATCGTCAAACGGCCCGCTGCGCGCCGTCACGTTGTCGGCGATGACCACGGCGGTGGCGCTGGAAAAATGACTGGCCGCCTGCAACGCCAGCACCGCGCCGGAGAAAAATGTCAGCACCGCCAAAATTCGGGTCGCGCTTTTCAGTTTCGGGACGAGCGCGGGCCGGAGCTGGCGCGCGATGAACACCGCCGCCGTGAGCCAAAACAAAACCGCCGTCAGCACCGCGCCCTCGTTCAGTGTCAGGGTGCCGAGCCAGTTTTGCCAGAACCGTTCGCGCCCGTTCGCGCCCGGCACCTGGTTGCGCACAAAGGCAAGGTTGGCGCGCAATTCCGCATCGCGCGGCGAGAGCTGCGCCGCCCGCCGATACGCGGCGATGGCCTTGCCGAGATGGCCGGCCTTGAATTCCGCGTTGGCGTCATTGAACAGCAGCGCGGGCGACTGTGCGCCGGCCTGGAGGATTTTTTCGTAGGCGCCGGCGGCGTCGGCAAATTTTCCCTCGGCGTAAAGCTTGTTCGCCGCCGAAAAGTCCGCCGCCACGTCGGCCGCGAAAATATTCCCGGCAAAAACCAGCGCGAGCAGGCTGAAGAAAAGATTTTTCATGGCTTCACCTCCTGGATTTCGCCCACGGCTTTCTCAAACTTTGCCACGACCGAGTTCAATTCACCGGTGCCGCGAACCGGCGCGTAGCGCGCCTGATTGCACAATTGGAACAATTCCCGCAGATCGCCCCGTGTGGTTTCATGCACACCGCGCAAAATGGAATTTTCCTCGACAACATTTTCGGTGATGGCCGTGGCCGGGCAGTCCAGCCGCTCGCCCAGCTGCTCCTGCAACAGCCGGAACAGCAGCGCAAAAAACTCGTCCGGCTGGTTTGCCGCCGCGAATTTTTTCAGGTCGTTCAGGCCGTCGCCAACAAGCTGCGCCACGGCACGCTGGCGGCGGAGGCGCGGGTTGTTCGCGAGGCTGTCCGTGCGCTTGCGCCAGATGAACGCGGCCAGAAACGCCAGCACCGGCACGGCTTGCGCGGCCAAAAACGCCGGCTGCGCGACGAGCGGAATTTTGTTTTGCGAAAGCGTTCCGAGTTTTTCCTTGATCGGCAAAATGTCCTGCGGTGGCTGGTTTTCCGGCGCGGAATTTTTGTTCGCCGCCAGCGCCGGCAGCGGCGAGGTGCCGGCGGCCTTGACGGTGAGCGGCACGGCGGGCTGCGTGAGCGTGTGATACTGGCCGTCGTCGGGATTGAAAAACGAGAACGTCAGCGCCGGCAGCTCATGCACGTCGGCATTTTGCGGCGAGACGATCTGCTCAAACGTTTTGGTGCCCTGAAAACCAAACGGGTCGCCGGTTTCCAGCTTGGTCGTGGGCGGATAGGTCTTGAAATTTTGCCACGCAGCCTGCGCCGGCAGCGTGACCGCGTCGAGCGCGCCGCGCCCGGAAATCTGCACGCGCACGGTGATGGGGTCGCCCACGGTGACGGTCGTCGGCCCGGCGGTGGCGTTCATGGTGAAGCTGCCGACGGCGCCGGTGAAATTCGCGGGCTTGTTCTCCGCCGGCAATGGCAGCACTTCGACTTTCGTGGATTCCGTGACGAGGGGAACCTGCTTTTGTTCGCCGAAAAATCCGTTCGGCAGCACGACGACGACGTTGGCGGTGAATGGGCCGAGCGTAAATCCGCCGGTCTTTACGGCGGTGAGCGGAACGACATAGGGAATGATGGTAAAAGTGCGGTTGCCCAGCTGCACGCGGCGGCGCTGGTTTAGCAGTTCCTCGACCTTGCCAGCGTTAAATCCATCCACGGACGAACTGGTCAACTGGAAGTTGCCAAAATTCTGCACTTCGTCACGCAGATAGAGATCCAGGCGCGTAACGACCGGCTCGCCCACGTAAATTTTCGATTTCGGAAAACTTAATTTCAGAAACGCCACCTGGTTGCCGGAATTCACCACGTCGGCTGAGGGTGCGCTAGGCGTAGTCACGGTCAGCTTGAGCGGCTGCGTGGAAAACTGTTTCCCATCGATTTCGGCCGTGAGCGCCGGGATGATAAAATCACCCACCTTGCTGGGCGTGACCTCGACCAAGATGGTGGTAACAAAACTGCTGTGACCGCTGGAATCGGACGTGGTCTGGCTGCTGTGACCAACTTGCTTTAACTGCAACCCGGGGATCTCCGACCCCGACACATTGCTTGGCTGGCCGCCTTCAAAAGTCAGAGACAGAGTCGCCTGTTCACCCATTGCAATGCTGTCCCGGTCGAGCGATGCCGTGAACGAAGCCGCCAACGCCGCGCCGGTGAACAGCGCGACGGACAACAGTGCCGCCAATGTTTTCAAGGTGAACCGCATTTTTATCGTGTCCATTCTGACAGGCACGAACGGGAAATGTTCACGATTTTTTGACAACGTGAAAGCCAAAAGATTTAATCTCCGTCGTCGCTTCCCCCGTCAGCCGGCCATTAGGAAGCCGATTTGCGGTTTGACCGGCGGCCGCGTGATTGCTAGGCTTTCCGTCCGTCCCAGACGGTTTTTATGCGACACACCATTTCAGTTTTGGTCGAGAACAAGTTCGGCGTGCTCACGCGCGTGGCCGGGCTGTTCAGCGGGCGCGGCTACAACATTGACTCGCTCAACGTCGCGCCGACCAACGACCCGACGGCGTCGCGCATGACCATCGTGACGCACGGCGACGAGGCCACGCTGGAACAGATCGTCAAGCAGCTCAACAAGCTGCCCGACGTGCTCAAGGTGCAGAATTTTGCCGAGGGCGAATACGTTGACCGCGAGCTGGTGCTGGTGAAGGTCGCCGTGGATTCCAAGGCGCGCGCCGAGGTGATGCAGATCACGGACATTTTCCGCGCGAAAATCGTGGACGTGCAACCGAAGTCGCTGACCATCGAGATCACCGGCAACGAAAGCAAGGTGGAGAAGTTCATCGGCTTGATGGAAAATTTTGGCATCCTGGAATTGACCCGCACCGGCAAGGCCGCGATGCCCAGAAAGTGACGAGCGGCAAGTGGCGAGTGACAAGTTTTCCGGCCATCAACCATCAACTATAAACCATCAACTGATTTTATGTCCAAAGTCTACACCGACAAAGACGCCGACCTCGGCGTGTTCAAAAATAAAACGCTGGCGATCCTCGGCTTCGGCTCGCAGGGCCACGCCCACGCGCTCAACCTCAAGGACAGCGGCCTCAAGGTCATCATCGGCCTTTACGAAGGCAGCAAGTCCATTCCCGTCGCGAAGGAAAAAGGTTTCAAGGTCGTCACCACCGCCGAAGCCGTCAAGCAGGCCGACGTCATCATGGTCGCGCTGCCGGACACCAAGCAGGCCAAGTGCTACAAGAAAGACATCGAGCCGAACCTGAAGGCCGGCAAGACGCTCGTGTTCTCGCACGGCTTCTCGATCCATTTCAAGACCATTGTTCCGCCGAAAAACGTGAACATCATCATGGTCGCGCCGAAAGGTCCCGGCCACACCGTCCGCCGCCAATACACCGAAGGCAAGGGCGTTCCGTCGCTCATCGCCGTTTATCAAAACCCCGGCAAGGACGCGAAGAAGATCGCGCTCGCCTGGGCCAAGGGCATCGGCGGCACCCGCGCCGGCGTGCTCGAAACGAACTTCAAGGAAGAGACCGAAACTGATTTGTTCGGCGAACAGACCGTGCTTTGCGGCGGCGCGAGCGCGCTGGTGCAGGCCGGCTTTGAAGTGCTGGTCGAAGCCGGTTACTCGCCGGAGATGGCCTACTTCGAATGTCTGCACGAGCTCAAGCTCATCGCCGATTTGATGAACGAATCCGGCATCAGCGGCATGCGCTTCTCGATTTCCGAAACCGCCAAGTGGGGCGACGTGAGTGTCGGCCCGAAGATCATTGACGGCAGCGTCAAGAAACGCATGGCGGCGGCGTTGAAAGACATCCAGTCCGGCAAGTTCGCCAAAGACTGGGTCAAGGAATACGAAGGCGGCTACAAACGCTACAACGCGCTGCTCAAAAAGGGCGAACAGCATCCGATCGAAAAGACCGGTGCCAAGCTCCGCGCGCTCATGCCGTGGATGAAAAAAGCCAACATCAAAGGCGCGCAAGCTTCGTATTGATTTACGATTTCCGATTGAAAGACAAAAGCCGCTGGAGCAATCCAGCGGCTTTTTAATTTTCAATCGGAGGGACGAGTTCCACGAGTCCCCAAAATTTGAATTGGGACTCGTGGAACTCGTCCCTCCGAAAATTGTTCAGCCGCCTAGCGAACTAGCATCCGTCACGTCGCCCTTGTTGAAATCCACATATTCCTCGGTCAAATCAGCGGCATACATCACCGCGCCCGCCTTGCCGAGATTCAGGTTGATGTGCAGTTCAAATTCCTTCGGCGCGACGGCGGCGCAAAGCTGCTTGAACGTCGCCTTCGTCGGTTGCCCGCGCTTCAAGCTCCAAAGAATTTTTTTACCGCCGTTTGCGAAATAGCCAATGTCAATTTTCTCTTCGACGACTTTTGCGGGCGAATAACCAATCGCGTCAATGATGCGACCCCAGTTCGGGTCGCCGCCGTGCCAGCTCGTTTTCACGAGTGCGCTGTTCGCCACTGCGCGGGCGGCGGCATCGGCGTCCTGCATCGTCTTCGCGCCGTTCACGCGCACGGTCACGACGCGATGAACGCCCTCGCCATCACGCACAATCTTTTTGGCGAGTTCGAGCGCGACATGATTGAGCGCGGCTTGAAAAACTTTGAACTCTGAACTCTGAACCTTGAACTTATTATTTCCCGCGAGTCCATTCGCCAAAACCAAAACCGTGTCGTTCGTGCTCATGTCGCCGTCCACGGTGATGCGATTAAAACTGTTCGCGACGGCTTCGTTCAACGCCGCCTGCAAAACTTTCGCGTCAATCGCCGCGTCCGTCGTGATGAAGCCGAGCATCGTCGCGTGTAGTCCGCCATGCGGCAGCGTCGCCGGTCGCGCACCCGTCGGACTCATGCCGGGCTGGATCATCCCCGCGCCTTTGCAGATGCCGCCGATGCGGACTTTTTTTCCGCCCAACAAAAATTCCACGGCGATTTGCTTTGGCCGCGAATCGCTGGTCATGATGGCTTCCGTCGTGCGGTCGGCGTGCGCCGCCGAGTAGCCCAACTCGATCACCGCCTCGACGATGCCCGCGCGAACATTGTCCATCGGCATCGTCACGCCGATGCGCCCGGTCGAACCAACCAGCGCGCGGCCAGCGGAAAGCCCCAAAGATTTTTCCGCGAACGAAACCATTTCGCGCGCGTCGGCCATGCCTTGTCTGCCGGTGCAGGCGTTGGCGTTGCCGGAATTGATGACGACCACCTGCGCCGTCCCCTTTTTCATGCGCTCGACACAGACTTTCACCGGCGCGGCGCAAACTTGGTTCGTCGTGAACATTCCAGCAACGGTCGCGGGCGTTTCAGAAACAATCAGTGCGAGATCGCGCTTCGGACCTTTGTTGGAGCCTTTGCCCGTGCCGAGTTTTTTGATGTCGCAAAACACGCCGCTGGCCATGAAGCCTTTGGGCGCGACGATGGAGCCGGGAATTTCTTTGAACTGCATTTTCATTTTCAAAATTAATTGAACCACGAAACACACGAAATGACACGAAAAACAGACACGGATTACGCAGGTTTTCACGGATTGAATCCGTGCTAATTCGTGAAATCCGTGTCAAATTTTCACCGCATCAATCTCCAGCCGCACCATGCGGACGTGGACTTGGCCATCCGTATCCGGCGGATGCTTGGCGAGGTAACGGTGCGTCACAGCGGCGATAAATTCTTCGCGCAGATTTTCCGGCACGCGCTGGACGAACGGCAGCCACGTCGTGCGCAGCCACGTCGCCAAACCGACCGTGCCGGCGTAAGCCGCGTCTTTCGGCGCGAGTCTCAGCGCGTGGATTTTGAAACCGAATTTCGGCAGCCATTTTTCGTAATCAGCCGGCGCGTAAAAAAAATACGGCATCGGCATCTTGCGAAAATATCCCCGCCAGCGCTTCAGCCTCATCTCCGGCCGCAGCGCGAGAAAAACGTCGTGGGCATTGCCTTTGCCGCCGCACGAGACGACGAGCCGGCCACCTGGCTTCAACGCCGCCGCCACGCCGCGCAGGAATTGTTCGTGATCGTCCACCCAATGCAGGGCGGCGTTGGAAAAAACCAGGTCAAACTTGGTTTTGAAACTGATTTTCCGCGCGTCGGTGGTTTCAAATTTCAAATTTGAAACCTTGGCTGGCGGAAAAGTTTTTTTGGCGAAGGCAATCATTTCCGCCGAGGCGTCCGTGCCGGTCACGGATCCGCGCGGCACGACGCGGGCGAGTTCCGCCGTCACCTTGCCATCACCGCAGCCGACATCGAGGATATGCTCGTCGCCGCGCAAATGCAGACGCGCGATAATTTCGCGCGCCCAGCTTTGCTGCACGGCGGAGTTCGCAGCGTAATCAGCGGCGTTCCATTTCGCGGGTTGTGCGATTTTGGGCGGCACGTTCAAACCAGCCCGGCGGTTTCCGGCCAGCCGCCCAGGATGTTCAGGCTTTGCACGGCCTGGCCGCTCGCGCCTTTGACCAGGTTGTCCTCGGCGCTCATCACGATGAGCCGGCCGGTGCGCAGGTCGAGCCGCCACGCGATTTCGCAGACGTTCGTGCCGACGACATTTTTCGTGTCGGGCAGCGCCCTGCCTTCGAGCAGCCGCACGAACGGTTCGTTGGCGTAGGCGGAATCGTAACACGCGGCAATTTTTTTGCCGAGCGCCTCCGCGCCGGCGGCATCGTTGAAATGTTCGGCGGGCGCGAGGTAGAGCGTCGTTAAAATGCCGCGATTCACGGGAATCAAATGCGGCGTGAACTGGATCGTGACCGGCGCTTTGGCTGCGAACGAAAGCTGTTCCTCAATCTCCGACAAATGCCGGTGCTTCGGCACGCCGTAGGGGCGGACGCTTTCATTGCACTCGCAGAAAAGATAATCAATTTCCGCCTTGCGCCCTGCGCCGCTGACGCCGCTCATGGAATCGGCGATGATGCCGGCGGACTTGATGAGCCCGGCTTTGAGCAGCGGAATCACCGGCAGCAAAATGCTCGTCGGATAGCAGCCGGGCGAGGCGATGAGCAAAGATTTTTTGATTTCGTCGCGATAAATTTCCGGCAAACCATACACGGATTTTTTCAGCAGCTCCGGCGCGGGATGTTCGTGCGCGTAAAATTCCTTGTAGATGTCCGCGCTTTTCAGCCGGAAATCCGCGCTCAAATCAATGACCACCACGCCGGCGGCAATCAGCGGCACGGCGTATTCGGCGGCGACGCCGTGCGGCAGCGCCAGAAAAACCACGTCGGCCTGCTTTGCCAAAACCTCGGCGTTCGGTTCGGAGAAGCGGAGCGTCTTGGATTTCGGGTGGCTGGCAAATTTCGGGAAAACCTGCGCAAGCGTCTGCCCGGCGTTCTGGCGCGAGGTCACGGCGACGAGTTCCGCGTGCGGATGATTCAGCAGCAGTTGCACGAGAACTTCGCCGGAATAACCGGACGCACCGACGATGGCGACTTTTTTCATTTTCATCTTTCAAAAATTTAACCGCGAAACACACGAACTACACGAAAAATTCTTCGACACGGATTTCACGGATTAACACGGATTCAATCTGTGGAAATCCGTGAAATCCGTGTCTACCTTCCAAAATAAAAAACCCGCCAGCAATTTTGCCAGCGGGTTTGAGAAACTTTCCGTTGCGATCAACGCTTCGAGAACTGGAAGCGTTTGCGCGCGCCGGGCTGGCCGTATTTTTTGCGCTCGCGTTCGCGCGGGTCGCGCGTGAGGAAGCCTTCCGCCTTCAGCGCGGGGCGCAGCGTGGCGTCAAATTTTAGGAGCGCGCGGGCGATGCCGTGGCGCGTCGCGCCGGCCTGGCCGAGCGGGCCGCCGCCGACCACGTTCACGCGCACGTCGAGCTTGTCGGCCGTGCTGGTGATGGCGAGCGGCGAGGAAACCGTGGCGCGCTGGGTGTCCAGCGGGAAATAGTTTTCAAACGTGCGGCCGTTGACGGTGATCTTGCCGCTGCCGGTCGCGAGGCGGACGCGGGCGATCGCCGTTTTGCGGCGGCCGGTGCCGAGGAATTCGATGGTTGCTGTTTTGGCCATAACAAAAATTATTTGGCGGCGGCGAGCACGGCGGGCGTTTGTGCCTCGTGGTTGTGCTTCGGGCCTTTGAACACTTTCAGCTTGGTGAGCAGCACGCGGCCGAGGCGGTTCTTCGGAATCATGCCCTTGACGGCGTGTTCAATGAGAAACTCGGGGTTCTTGGCGCGCACCTGTTGGACGGTGGCGTATTTTTCGCCGCCTTTCCAGCCGGAATAGCTCATATATTCCTTGGCGGTCTCTTTTTTGCCGGTGACGCGGACCTTCTCGGCGTTGACGACGATGACAAAGTCGCCGGCATCGAGGTGCGCGGTGTAGACGGGCTTGTTTTTACCGCGCAGAATGTCAGCCACCTGCACGGCCAGCCGGCCAAGCACGGCGCCGTCGGCATCAATGACATGCCACTTGCGCTGGTCCAAATTAACTTTCGGCAAATGCGTTTTCATCTAAATTCCAATACAAAGGGACGTGGAAATTATCAAACGGACGGGTGAAGTCAACCCTCGATTTCAATTTGTTGGATTGGGCTTTACAGCCGCCGGTGATTGGGCAAATGATGTTTCGCATGAAGAGAATCCTTTTTCTGCTAATGCTGGCCGGGCTGCTTTGCCTGCCGCCTGCCGTTTCCGCGCAATCTGCCAGCGCCAAGCCCGCCGACCCGAATCCCGCAGCGAAAAAAGTTTGCGAGACCGTTTCCTTGATCACCGGCGTGGCGATTTCGCCATTGATGGGCGTCAGCGGCGTCGGGGCGTATGATTATTTCAAGGCCAAGACGCCGGAAGCCAAGGCGAAGCTGCCGTGGTTCGCCAACCCGCTGTTCTGGATCCCGGCGATGCTGCTCGTCGGCGCGTGCTTTTTGAAGGACACCGTTGGCATTGCTGTTCCAACCATATTGAAAAAGCCGTTCGACGTGGCCGAGACCATCGAACACAAAATCTCCGGCCTCGTCGCCACCGGCGCGTTCGTGCCGGTCGTGGTCAGCATGATGCACGAGGTCAACGCCACCGCGCCGAGCGCGGCGTTAAGTTCGCTGGGGTTTGCCGCCATCACCATGCCCAACTGGCTTTATGATGTTTTGGTGACGCCGGTCGCGATGGCGGCATTCTTCATCGTGTTCCTCGCGTCCAATGCCATCAACATCCTGATTCTTTTGAGCCCGTTCTCCACCGTGGACGCCGCGCTCAAGGGTTTTCGCACCACGATTCTGGCCAGCGTCGTCGGCACGTCCTTCGTGAATCCCTGGATCGGCGCGGCGTGGGCGCTCATCGTCATTTTGATTTCCTGGCTCATCGCCGGCTGGTCGTTCCGGCTCTCGCATTTCGGGCTGTCGTTCGTCTGGGATTTTGTCACCGGCCGCAAGCATCGTTTCCATCCCGACGCGAAGGAAAATAAAATGTTTCTCGGCCGCAAATGCGAAAAAGTTCCCACGCGCACCTACGGCAAACTCTCGCGAAGCGACAAAGGCGAACTCATCTTCAACTACCGCCCGTGGCTCGTCCTGCCGCAACGCACACTCACTTTGCCCGCCGGAAACTACGAGGCCGGGCGCGGCGTTTTCTACTCCGAGATTTTGCGCGTCGAAGGCGACTCCGCCAAAACCGTCATTCTCCTGCCGCCGCGTTATCGCGGCCACGAGGAAGAAATCGCCAAGATTTATAATTTCACCGGCGTCCGCGATGTCGGCCTGCGCGCCGCGTGGGCGTGGGTGAAAAGCTTGTTCGGCGGAAAAACGGCGGCGGCATAAAGCCGGAAGGCGGCATCGTTTTAATTGTTTCGACCGGAAGTTTTTTCGATTCACGCCCGCCCGCCGGCTTGGTGCAAAGTGGTGGCGTGAAGTTTGGATTGGTAAATCTCGTCCGCGCCGGCAGCCGGCGCGGCAATCATGAAGGAACCCGGTTATGGAAATGTTTATTGTCCTCCTCGTCGCCTCGCCCATCGCGCTCGGCATCTGGCTCAGCGTGCGCGCCATCAGCTCCAAAAGTTCCATCGAGGAACTGACCCGGCGCGTGGATGAACTCCAAGCGCAAATAACAAGGTTGAGGAACGCGCCGCCTGCCGCACCCCAAAGCGAGAAGGAAAATGTTTCCGCGTTCATGCCCGCGACCCTGCCGCCGCTCAAGAGCGAAGCGGAAACATTCATTCCAGCACCCCCGATGATCCCGGAAATGCCGGCTATTCCGGCAATGGAAGAAATCGCGCCCGGCGTTTTCGGCACGCCAAACGTGCCACCGCTGATTCCGGCATCTGCCAAAGCGATTGCCCCCCCCGCCGCAGCGAATCCGCCCGTCATCACGGCAAAAACGGAATTCGTCCCACCGCCCGAACCGCCGCCGGTCATGGAAAAGGCGTCCTTCGAAATGCGCCTCGGCACTTACTGGCTCGTGCGCGCGGGCATCGTGATGCTGCTGACCGGCCTCGCGTTCTTTGCCAACTACGCCTATCACCACGTCGTTCCCCGGCTCGGTGCCGCCGGAAAAATTTCCCTGCTCTACCTCGCCGGCGGAATTCTGCTCGGCGCGGGCGCGTGGTGGCAGCGCCGCAACGCCAAGGAGTCGCTGAAAAATTACGCGCAAGTTTTATTCGCTGGCGGCCTTGCTGCAGTTTATTTCACGACTTACGCCGCGCATCATATTGAGCCGTTGCGCGTCATCGGCAGCGCGCTGCTCGACGGCGCGCTGCTGCTCGCGTGGGCGGGTGTCATCGCGTGGATCGCCGACCGCCGCAAATCCGAGGTCATGGCGCTCTTCGCCGTCGGCCTCGCGTTTTACAGCTCCGTCATCACGCGCGTCGGCGATTTCACTTTGTATTCCAATTTGATTTTGACCATCGCCGCCGTCGTGTTTCTCATCCGCAACCGCTGGGTCAGCCTCTCGTTCGCCGGCCTGGCGACAAGCTACGCCGGTTACGCGTTCTGGCGTTTTCTGCACGAAGACGGCTGGCGCTGGGCGAACCCGGATGAACGGCTTTATTTTGGCGCAATTTTTCTCGCGAGCTACTGGCTGGTGTTCACGGCGGCAACCTTTCTGTCCCGCAGCGAAAAACTTTCCGGCTCGAACCGCGCCGCGTTTCTCACGCTGAACAACGGCGTGTTTTTCGCGCTGTTCATCCTGACGATGATTCAAGTCCACACCGGCGGTTTCTGGAAAATCTCCCTGGGCTACGGCGCGGTGCTGCTCGCGCTCGCCGGCCTTGCCCAAAAAATGCTGCCCGCCGAACCGCTCACGAAAAACGCCTATCTCACACAAGGTTTGCTGCTCGTCACGCTTGGCTTCATTTCCAAATTCGCCGGCCTGCAGCTCGCGCTCGTGCTGGGCGTGGAAAGCGTGGTGCTGTTCATTCTCGGCACACAACGGCAGAGCGCCGTCCTGAAATTTTTCGCCTATGCCGCCGCTGCGCTGGCGACCGGCTGGTGCGTGGCGAACTTGAATCAGTTTGACCGGCACGGCCTCTGCACGGGCGCGGGACTGGGCGCATTTTTAATTTTCAATGCGTTCTGGGCGCACCGGGCAGACGCCGGAAAAAGCATGCAGCCGCTCCGTGCCGAGCCGTCGTTTTTCACGCTGCTCGCCATCGCCTGCTGGCTGGCGACGACGTGGTTCAACACCACCGCCGAACATCTGCCGCTCGCGCTCGCGGCCGAGGCGGTGGCGCTGACGTTTTCAATCTACCTGCTGCGCGTCCGCGAAATCACCTTGCTGGGACAGGGTTTTCTCGTGCTGGCGCAGGTCGCGTGGTTCGTGCCTTTCCTGAATGTCACGCCGCCGTGGTGGAATCCGCTGGCGCTCATCGCCGTCACCGTCGGCCTCGGTCACTGGTGGCAGAAACAAAAAACTTTGGTCGTCGAAAAAAACTTCAGCACCGGCTGCCAGTCCATTTTTGCGCTGGCCGCCGTCGCGCTGGCGCTCGTGTGGCTGCATCCGCTGGTGTCCGCGCCGGCGTGGCTGGTGCTTACCAGTGTGCTGGCGGTGGCCGCGACGATTTACGGCGTCGCCACGCGCGCATGGCCGCTGGCCATCTGCGGGCAAATTTTTCTCGCCGTCAGCGCGTGGGAATTCTTTGACGAAGTCTGGAATGGAAAACCGGAATGGTTCTTCCCGCTCGCGCCCGTGGCCATGCTGGGAGTTTTGTCGTTCGCCACCGTCGGCTGGTTTACGCGCAAGCCGGACAGCGCCGCCAGGGTGCGCGAACCGCTGCTGAAAGTCGCGCTGGTCTATCGCTGGACGGCGCTGGCGATGTCGCTCTGCTGGCTCTGGCAATACGTTCCCGACCGCCAGCACGTCGGTGCGTTTATGGCCGCCGCCATTGGCGTTTTTGCGTTCGCCCTCTGGCGGCGGAACCGCGAGGCGCTCGTTGCGGCGGCGGTTTATGCGGCGGTTTCCGTCGCCACGCTTTGGTGGCGGGAAGATTTTGAAATGGACGTGTATTGGGCAAACCTGCTGTCGCTGCTTGCGCTGCTGGCCATGCAGCAAATCCTCCGCCGTCTGCCGAAAACATTTTTGCCCGATGAACAAATCCACGGCGCAATCGTTTTCACCGCCGGCGTGAGCTTGTGGCGGCTGGCGTCGTGCTGGGCGGACACCTTCACCGGCGGATTTTTCATCACGATGATCTGGGCGGGCTTCGCCGTGCTGGTGTTCGCCGCCGGCATGATTTTACGCGAACGCTTCCACCGCTGGCTCGGCCTTGGCGTGCTGGCGGCGGCGGTCGGGCGGGTAGTGCTGGTGGACGTATGGAAACAGGAGACGATTTACCGCGTGCTGACCTTCATGGCGCTGGGCGTGGCGCTGCTCGTCGTCGGCTTCATCTACAATAAATTTCAGGACGCGATCCGGAAATGGCTGTGAGCGGACGGCCTCACGCGGCGCTTCCGCGCAGATCGGACACCAGCGCGTCCACGTCTTCCGGCGTCGTGTCCCAACTGCACATGAAGCGCGATTCGTCCGGCGTGATGACGCCGGTGTAAAACTGCCAGCCGCGTTCACGCAGCGCTGCCTCCGCCGGCTTCGGGATGCTGGCGAACACGGCGTTGGACTGGACGGGGTAGGAAATTTGCACGCCCGGAATTCCGCGCAGGCCGGCTTCCAGCCGCTTCGCCATCTCGTTCGCGTGCCGCGCATGACGCAGCCACGCGCCGTCCTTCAGCATTCCCAGCCACGGCGCGGAGAGAAAGCGCATTTTCGACGCGAGCTGGCCGCCCTGCTTGCAGCGGTAGTCAAATTCATGCGCCAGCTCGCGGTTGAAAAACACCACCGCCTCGCCCAGCGCGATGCCGTTTTTCGAGCCGCCGAAGCACAGCACGTCCACGCCCGCCCGCCAGGTGATGTCCGCCGGCGCGACGCCGAGCGACGCGACGGCATTGGCAAACCGCGCGCCGTCCATCTGCACGCGCAGGCCGAGCGCTTTCGCGGTTTCCGTGAGCGCCTGGATTTCCGCCACGGAATACGCCGTGCCGGTTTCCGTGACCTGGGTGAGGCTCAACGCGCCGGGTTTGGGATAATGGATGTCGTTGCGGCGGCGCACGGCGTGTGCCACGGCCGCCGGCGCGACCTTGCCGTCAGCGCCGGGCAGGAGCAGGATTTTGCCGCCGTTGGAAAAAAACTCCGGCGCGCCGCATTCGGACGTCTCGATGTGCGCCAGTTCGTGGCAGAGAATGCTGTGATACGGCTGGCAGAGCGACGCGAGCGAAAGCGCATTGGCCGACGTGCCGTTGAAAACAAAGAACACCTCGCAGTCCGTCTCGAAGGTTTCGCGGAGCCGGTCGGCGGCGCGCTGGGTCCAGGCATCGTTGCCGTAGCTCACCTCGTGGCCGCGGTTCGCCTCGGCCATCGCGGCCCAGGCTTCGGGGCAGACCCCGGAATAATTGTCGCTGGCAAACTGGCGGCTTCGTTTCATGGCGGGATTATCCCCCCAAACCACCGCGTTTGACAATGGTGATGAGCGCATTTGCTTGACGGCGGCGGCGGAAAGCGGCATTTAACCGCGCCAACAGCAGCGGTTATTTTCCCATGAAACTTTTCCGACGCAAACACGCCGCCGATTTGCAGGCCGAGGCCAAAAACGACACGCGCCTCAAGCGCGCGCTCGGCCCCGTCAACCTCACCGCCCTCGGCATCGGCGCCATCATCGGCGCGGGCATCTTCGTCCTCACCGGCCAGGCCGCCGCGAAATACGCCGGGCCGGCCATCGTGATTTCCTTCGTGCTGGCGGGGCTGGCGTGCGCGTTTGCCGGCCTGTGCTACGCGGAATTCGCGGCGATGATTCCCATGTCCGGTTCCGCCTACACCTACGGCTACGCCACGCTCGGCGAGTTCGTCGCGTGGATCATCGGCTGGGATCTGATCCTGGAATATTTATTCGCCGCGTCCACCGTGGCCGTCGGCTGGTCGGGCTACGTCGTTTCGTTCCTGAAAGAATTTGGCATCGTCATCCCCGCGCAGTTCACCTCCGCGCCTTACGACCATCACGCGCCGCTCGACGCCGGCTGGAACATGTGGCGGCTGTTCACCGAAGGCTGGGTCAGCACCGGCGCGACGCTCAACGTCCCGGCCATGCTCATCGTCGGCTTCGTCACCTTCCTGCTCGTGCTCGGCATCAAGGAATCCGCCTCGTTCAACAACGTCATTGTCGCCATCAAGCTCACGGTCATCCTGACCTTCATCGCCATCGGCTTCGCCTTCATCAACCGGCACAACTGGCATCCGTTCATCCCGCCGTCCATCGGCCCGGGCCAGTTCGGCTGGGGCGGCGTGCTGCGCGGCGCGGGCGTGATTTTCTTCGCCTACATCGGGTTCGACGCCGTGTCCACCGCCGCGCAGGAGGCGAAAAACCCGCAGCGCGACATGCCCATCGGGATGCTCGCCTCGCTGGGCGTCTGCACCGTGCTTTACATCGTCGTCGCGCTCGTGCTGACCGGCGTGGTGAACTACCAGACGCTCAACGTCCCCGCGCCCATCGCCGTGGCCGTGGACGCGTTCGGCGAAAAGCTCGCGTGGCTGCGGACGCTCGTGAAGATCGGCGCCATCGCCGGCCTGTCGTCGGTGATCCTGGTGATGCTGCTCGGCCAGCCGCGCATTTTCTACTGCATGGCGAAGGACGGCCTGCTGCCGGAAATTTTCAGCGCCGTGCACCCGAAATTCCAGACGCCGTGGGTCGCGCAGATCTTCACCGGCGGCATCGCGATGCTCGTGGCCGGGCTGTTTCCCATCGGCCTGCTCGGCGAACTCGTCTCCATCGGCACGCTGCTGGCGTTTCTCATCGTCTGCGCCGGCGTGCTGGTGCTGCGGAAAATCAACCCGGAAATCCACCGTCCCTTCCGCACGCCGATGGTCTGGCTGGTCGCGCCGCTGGGAATTATCTGCTGCGGCGGGCTGATGGCCGGGCTGCCGCGCGACACCTGGGCGCGGCTCATCGTCTGGATGGCCATCGGCCTGGTCATCTATTTCGCCTACGGCCACCGGCATTCCAAGCTGCACCAAGGTTTGGCGGGCAAATCCGGCGAAACGCGGTGAAGTCCGTAGGACTGGCATCGTTGTAGAAACGCAAACTCAACGGCCAAAGCTCCGTCCCCCGTCGCGCCGTAGCCGGAGGCGAAGGCGGAAGGAGCGACATCTGCCTTGTAGCGTCGGTCTGTGACCGACGGACGATGCTCACAGAGCGCCGCCACAAACGACGATGCCGCCCCGCTGGGGCTGAAATTTATTTTGGTTTGGGATTCTGTCCTGCCATCGGGGTTATCCATCCCGCAGTCGAGGTTCTCCGCCTCGGAGACAAGGTTCTGCACTCCCCGGACAAGGTTATTTGAGACGCAGACAAGGTTCTCTGTTCCGCAGTCGAGGTTATTTCCTTCGCAGTCGAGGTTATTTGGCACGCAGTCGAGGTTCTGCGGCTCGGAGACAAGGTTATTTCTTCCGCAGTCAAGGTTCTGCGGAGGGGAGTCGAGGTTCTGCGCGTCGCAGTCGAGGTTCTGCGCGTCGCAGTCAAGGTTCTGCGCGTCGCAGTCAAGGTTCTGCGTGTCGCAGTCAAGGTTCTGCGTGCCGCAGTCAAGGTTCTGCGTGCCGCAGTCAAGGTTCTGCGTGCCGCAGTCAAGGTTCTGCGCGTCGCAGTCAAGGTTCTGCGTGTCGCAGTCAAGGTTCTGCGTGCCGCAGTCAAGGTTCTATGAGCCGCAGTCGAGGTTCTATGAGCCGCAGAACCTTGACTGCGCGCCGCAGAACCTCCACGGAACCGCAAAATTGTCCAACTTTTAGGCATTTTCAGCCGTCAGCCCCATATTTTCGGGGTTGGGACGAGTTTTTCGGGTGTTTTCAGGAATGGCGGAGAATTTAGGCAAATGGCGGCTGCCCGCAAGGACGATGCCGCCCCGCCGGCCTGCCGCGCCGAAATCGGATGAAGGCGGGGGGCTGAAATTCATTTTGGTTTGGGATTCTACAAATATGCCGCGCCGGACGGCGCTGGAAACCGCCGCTGCCAAAAGCAGTTTGGGTTGGACGAACAGGGCAAAGGGCGTTTGAATAATGGCCATGAGCGAACGACCAGTCGCCGACTTAAACAAGCCGCCACGTCTTGCTGCTTGCGATTGCTTGAATTGCGGCGGCGGCATCGAATTTGATGCCAGTGATTTCGCCGAGCATGAGACGCGCACGGCGGAATGTCCGCATTGTCACAAGGAAACATCTATTTTTGTTGAACGGGAGCGGCCTGTTTCAATGCTTAACCGACCGGAACCAGAACTTGACTCTCAAACAC
>Ga0316226_1002061_pt1 | contig 19749 bp, 16 predicted proteins | sample TBH18017metaG_FD_206009 | JGI IMG/M metagenome (GOLD analysis project Ga0316226, IMG submission 206009) | Freshwater microbial communities from Trout Bog Lake, Wisconsin, USA - TBH18017 | ecosystem: Environmental > Aquatic > Freshwater > Lake > Hypolimnion/Profundal zone | place: USA: Wisconsin...
TGAATCGCGAGCGTGGAACATGTCAGTCTGTGACTAGCTAGCTAAATTAAATGACACGACTAAGTATGTAGAACTTGCTGTAGAGGATTTGCGGACGCGGGTTCGATTCCCGCCGACTCCACCAATATTAGTATTAGTATCACTTAGCAACACCAAACAACCCCTTACAGCATAAAGCTCTAAGGGGTTTTTTGTTGTCTGTAGGTAACGCTAGGAAACGGTAGTTTTTAACAAATTTGGGGGCATGTCTGGGGGCATATTAGGGTGTAGACTAGACAAATGAAATTTATGCCCCCAAATGCTCACTGACTCCATCTGTAAATCAGCCTCTTGCCCTTTAGATAAGGCCTTTAAACGTTTTTCAGACTCTGGGGGCATGTACCTTGAAGTTAGCAAATCTGGCGGTAAATATTGGCGCTTGAAATATCGCATCGCCAATAAAGAGAAAAGGCTTGCTTTAGGCATCTACCCTGCACTCACCCTTAAATCCGCTAGATTGAAGCGTGATGAAGCAAAAATACTCATTACGGCCGGTAAAGATCCCGGCCACCTCAAAAAGATAGATAAACAAGTTCGGCAAAGACCGGTTGGGGAAACCTTCAAAGATATAGCGCTGGATTGGCATACCAACAAGAAATCAGGCTGGAGCGATAGCCATGCTGACAGAACGCTACGTCAAATGGAGCGTGACCTATTCCCATGGATTGGCGATCGACCCATGAAGGAAATCACTGGCAATGAAATTCTCCATGCATTGAGAAAAGTTGAAGATCGTGGCGCAGTAGAAACTGCCGATCGAAATCTCATGATCTGCCGTCAAATTTGGGAATACGTGGCACTCGATAACATTCCCGATGCCACTAGAGGAATTAAAGCAAAACTCAAGCCCTATCGCGGTAAAACTCTTCAGGCTATTACCGATCCTAAACGCTTCGCACAGCTCCTTGTAGCGATAGATGGTTACACAGGTACCCCAACCGTTAAGGCAGCCTTAAAGCTATCCCCAATCCTTTTCCAGCGGCCATTGAACTTACGAACAATGCAATGGAGTCATCTCAATTTAGAGGAAGGTATTTGGACTATTCCCTCAATGGAGATGAAGCGTGAAAAATATGAAAAAGAAAATGGTGAAGATCATTTGGTCCCTCTCCCTAGTCAGGCGATAGAAATTCTGAAAGAGGTAAAGCGCTACACAGGGAAAAGTATTTATGTTTTTCGCGGCGAGCGCACTGGCAATAGCCCAATGAGTGATGGCACCATAAACAAAGCTCTGCGTACTCTTGGGTACGGAGATGAGCAATGTGGTCACGGATTCAGGGCGAGCGGCAGAACAATGTTAGATGAGGTGCTCAATAAAGACTGGAGACACCTAGAAGCTCAACTCGCTCATGCTGTAAAAGATGTTAATGGAAAGAGCTATAACCGCACGCAATTTATAAAGCAGAGGGTTGAGTTAATGCAGGATTGGGCGGATTATCTAGACGAAATAAAAGTCGCCAACTAAGGTATAGCGCCTCAAATACTATGGGGAATGCCTCAAGGATCCTGAAGGTCGGGGGACGAGAGTCCTTCAGGTTGACTAATGAAAAACAGTTAATGACATACATAATTTCAAGCTAGATTTTTCAAAGCGGTGCTACGAAATAAATTAATCAATACACACAGCAAATATGAATGCCCAGATCATTCTGCACTGGAAGGGTCAGGATTCTTGAGTTCAGCAAACTTGTTCGCCATCGTTGGATTGCCCCGAGTCAGCTTCTTGATCGTCACGTCCTGCGCCTTATCATTTGCAAGGCGAAGATTACGAACAGTGCTCAGTAGGGCATCCTTCGTCTTCTGTAGGTGGAGTATTGACTTGTCAATCTCATCAACCGCCGTTTGAAAACGGTCGGAGGCTAAGTCATAGTTCTTTGCGAATGCAGTCTTGAATGTCTCAAGCTCGCCTTCAAAGTTCGTAATGTCAATATTTTGCGCTCTTACAAGCGCTAGCTCCGACTTGTATTTGAGCGTATTCATCGCTGCATTTCTGAGCAAGGTGATGATTGGAATAAAAAACTGTGGGCGAATGACGTACATCTTTGGATACCGATGGAATACATCAACGATCCCAGTGTTGTAAAGCTCGCTATCTGGCTCTAGCAATGAGACGAGTACCGCATACTCGCACCCCTTCTCAATGCGATCCTTGTCAAGCTCTTTTAAAAAGTCCTCGTTTTTTTGTTTTGTTACAGTTTGATCGCTCTCATTTTTCATTTCAAACATGATGGAAACGATCTCAGTAGGGGTTTCATCCATATCTCGAAAGATGTAATCGCCCTTGCTACCCATCCGTACATCGTTATCTTTCTCGAAGTATGCGCGCGGGAAGGCCGTCGATCGAATGCGGTTGAACTCAGTCTCGCAGTGTTGCTCGAGGGTTTCGCCAACCATCTTGGTCGACAAGCGGGCCTTCATATCCCGAAGGCGCTCAATCTCGTCATTACGATCTTTAATCTGTGTCTCGTACTTGATCTTGAGCGAGCTCTCAACGAGTTGTTTCTCAAGCTTCGCCTGCTCAAGGCCACTCTTAAGTGTGTCGCGCTCCCTCTCGACTTCGATAACCGCCTTGGTGATCGCTAGCTGCTGCACAATCGTCATGGAATCAAGCTTCGCCTGCAATCCTTGAATCTCCGCGTCCTTGCTTGCAGCGGTTTGTTGAAATTCGCTAGCGGCTTTAGCTTTAGCAAGCTCAATGGCATTCTGCTTATCCCGCTCGGCCAGCTCAAGCCGATCGTGCAATTGCTGCTCGAAATCGCTATCGCGAACCTGCTTGAGGATATCCGCATACCCGGCTTCGTCAATCTTGAATGCTTTCAAGCAATGCGGGCAGATGATCTCGCGCATACCTATACTCCTCTTGTGTTGATTTGAATCTGATTGAGTATCTTCAGAACAATGTATTCCTACATAGTAGAGAACAGCTTAACCTATTCGATTAAGCCGCTATCACTATTTAGGCATTAAGATTTCTGCGAATCTGAATTACGACCCTGAGAAACCTTCTTACGTAAATAGGCTGGCTCAGATGCTTCAACCTCCATACAGTACATGACCGAATCATTTAAACCGGCAATCCGATTCTTCAATTTACCAGAGGAATACATTAATTCTTTTTCCATCGTCTCGTGATCACGACGCTCTAAAAGTTGGCGCAAGTACTTTACTGTTTCTCCAAGCCACGGATTGTCCTGTGCGCGCACTTCTAACTCTTGAATTAATCCTTCCACCGCTGTCCAATTGCGATCTTGAACATGACGACGTGCTTCTCTTTGGATATCGCCAGACTCAATTTCATTAAAGCGCCGTGCCACTAATTCATTCTCCTGCGCCATGCGATATTCCATTGGCGTAACTACAGGCATCTTGGGTAGGCTCACCATGCATTCGTGTTCTCTACCTGTCTTATCTTTTACCGTAATCACGCAGCGTAGGACTGAGCCAGCGTCTTGCAGGTGGATGACTTGGCTCATGGAAAGTGAAATCCCCATCCACACTTCAGAACCAGCTGCAATCGATGGCAAGTAATACTGACCCCGACTATTTTTGGTGTAATCATTACGAACTTTGATCTGCCCCATACGTGGTAAAAGAGGAGTTTCCAATTTAACGCGCACATCTTGTAAAACCAGGTTGGATAAGAAACCCATTTCCGCATCAAAGGATTCAGCTAAATCTTCTACGCGCTGTCCATACCAAGAATTACCTTGCCCTGCATTGGCAATGGCGGTCATTAACTCTTCGTTAAAGCCCATGCCAATACCAACGGTAGTTGTCGTTACACCAGCGCTAGCGAGTTCGCGCACTTGTTCACAGATAGGTGCTATTTCTACCAATCCATGATTGGCTTGTCCATCCGATAAAAGAATCACGCGACTCATTACGCCATTACCTGCAGTAGGCGCCAAAGTTTCTGCGCCCTTTAGCCAGCCTGCATGTAAATCGGTGCCGCCTCTAGCCTCTATCTCCATAAGGCGCATCGGCATGATGGTTTTAGCCAGGCGCACTGGCATGATCTCGAGCAATACATCGATTAAGGTGTCATACACCACCAGCGATACTCGGTCTTCATCATGAAGGCGATTGAGAAGGTCTAAGGCGCAGCGCTTAGCCTCTTCTAATTTACCGCCTCCCATTGAACCAGAGCGATCAATCACCAATGAAATTGCCAATGGCGTACGCTTTATATCACCCACTACAACTGGTGCACGAAGGCGCAATAAGATGTCCAAACTCTCCCCGAAATGACTTGTCACCACATCTTTGCGTGGATCTAAAATGACTTCTAAGCCTTGCCCTGCCTGGCCGCTACCCTGTCCATTACCCATTTTGCTTTCCTTTACTTTGCGCCTCTATCAGCGCCTTGATTAATTCTTGATTTAATTGAGTTTGATGCTCTAACACTGCACTTTGTTCCTTGCGCTCACTATCCATTTGTGCGCACCATCGCTCTCGCTCCAGGGTCATTTCTTTTCGCATTCGCTCTAACTCCCATTGCATCTTGTTCATAGACTCTTGAGAAGCTTTGGCTTGCAGATGTGAAGCATTAGCTACCTCAGCTAGCCCGGCTTTAATTGAATCTCCTAAATAGCCAAATTGCTCTTGGAGTTTGTCCATCGAATTTGTAGCACTTGCCGATGAGAGCTGGACTGAGTCAATCATTCGAGCCCCAAAGGATTGAAGGTCTACAGCCTCAGACTGAGTACGCTGCATTGCTGCAACTTTAGGCATAGGCGAACTCACTGAGTCCTCCTGTCTTGAGGGTCTACCCCCATTCTGAAAAGAGGCTACTAAGAGCTCGGCCATATTGGGTTTGGTCTTATTCATAACCAAGGATTCCAACTGAGCTTCATTTAAGCCACTAAGGTATGGGGCAACCTTTTGCATCGGAAAGCCCACTTCAACCAAGAAGCGTCCAGCTAAGAACTGCAAAAGATGCAAATAGCCATATTCAGCATCCCGGCCAATCCGTTTGGGCCGCTCTACCAACCCCTCGGTAACGTAGTAACGCACTAAGCGCTCATTGATTTTGTCCAGATCACCAGGCATTTGGATGAACTGGGCGCATTGAGTAGCGACGGCTGCCATATCCACGGCATTTCCGCTAAATCCTTGATATTGATTGATATAAAAGCCCATTTACATTCCCTTATGCTCTAAAACACCGTTTAAACCACTGTCAAGGTTCTTAACTGACACCTATTACTGTCAATATGACATCTATAACTGGTGATGTCAATAGCCTAATTCATCAAATGAAGAACTATTTACTGCCTTGGGATAACAGTAGTTGGGGAGAGGCTCAGGGGGTGAGCTTGGGGATTGAGATAGTATGAAAAATAACAAAAGTAACAAGAAACTCCATCCAAGCCAAATGTCATCCCCCACACAAAAGCCCTGTCCGTTTTGCACCCTGCCTACAGAGCGGATCATTGACTCCAATGAATTTGGGGTAACGATTCGGGATGGCTTCCCAGTCTCTCCAGGGCATACCTTAGTTATACCTAAACGACATGTCGGATCCTGGTTTGAAACAAGTAAAGAAGAGCAAAATGCTTTAATGGAGCTCCTCACAAAAGCTCAAAAAGTTCTAGAAAAAGAATTTAGTCCTGATGGTTACAACATTGGAATTAACGATGGGCCTGCAGCTGGACAAACAGTTCCTCATCTGCATATGCATCTCATCCCTAGATACAAAGGTGATCAAGCGGATGCTAGAGGCGGCGTGAGATGGATTATTCCTGAGAAAGCGAAGTATTGGGAATGAAAAATCTTGATTACTTTGAAAACGCATTCGAAAATGTAAATCCTAAAATTATTGATGGGCAAATTAAGCCACATAAAATGTGCATGCTCCTAGCTATGCTTGACCTTGCGAATAGTGGCGGACTAAAAAGAAACGAAATTTATTTTGAGCCCCCTTTGTTGGAGAGATACCTATCCTATTTTTTCAGCACAAAATCTAAAAATGATGCTCCAAATCCTCATTATCCATTCGTATATCTTACTGGGAAATTAAAAAATGGAGCTCCTAGTTTTTGGCACCTAAAAAAAATTGATGAAAATATCGCGATACAAGGGCGTAAGGAGAATAGGTATATAAAAGAAAATATTGAATTCGCATATTTAGATGAAGATCTTTTCCGATTAATTCAACATCCCAAAAATATAGAAACATTGGAGAATGTCTTATCAAGATTTTGGTTTGATAGAACTAATGAGGATCTGAGATCAATTATAGAAAATAATAATCAAATTAGTCGCTATGAGAATCAAATTCGCTTAGGGAGAACTGCTAAATTCAAGCAAAATCCATCTGAATTTATTCGAAGTCCAGCCTTTAGAAAAGTAATAACAGAAATTTACGACTATCGATGTGCTGCAACCGGCACTCGTGTCATTCTTCCCAGCGGGGAAGCACTAGTAGAAGCAGCACATATTCACCCTTTTTACGTAGCGGGCGATGATGACCCAAGAAACGGACTTGCCTTAACACCAAATATGCATTGGGCAATGGACAAAAACATTATTTCTCCCGGGCCAGATAAAAAATGGCACGTAAGCAAGTCAATAGATCCCCGTATTCCCGATCTTCAAATTTTCACTAGCCTGGAGGGATTACCATTAATACTCCCAAAGGAATCCGCATACGAGCCAAAGATAGAGTCGCTAGAATGGAGACTTAGCAAGCTAAGGTAATTTTTAATAAATAAATCATTTGAGGAAAGAAATGACAACAATCATCGATGCAGCTCTTGCAGTATTAAAAAAGGCAAATAAGCCACTATCAGCGGATGAAATTTATACAGAAATATGTAATAACAATCTTTTTGAATTCAAGGCCCAAGATCCAAAGGCAATTCTAAAAGCCCAACTAAGGAAGAACTGCCTTGGCTTTACTGGAAAATCTGCAGCCGAAAAACCAAGACTTAAACAGTTGGCTGATAAAAAATATCAATTCTTGATATAGCTATATTTTTGTAACAAGTGTTGCTGCAATTTGTCTAATTCTCGCGCCTCCTACGTCGGGATTGCTATTACTTTGAAGATTTGACTGACTGTCAAGTGCAGCGGCTTTTGCAGTGACGCCAACTGATACTAGCCATTGGCAGTAGGGATGAATTAAGTGAGTGCTGCCAGTGCAGTAGCTCTCATAAATACCGCCAGGCGATAATTTTGAAGAGCAGTTTGTTGCCTTAGCAACACGATTTTGGTTTGTTGGTAGTGGCGCAAAATTTCTGAGGGACTGACCCTGAACCCCGCCTGGTAAAGAAGTATTAAGCAATGAATCGGGTATGAGGTGATCGACATGAAAATCAACGGCTGCCCTACCAAACTTTATTGGAGTGAATGATGTTCCAAATTTGGGATCTCCTGTAATTATCTTATTATTTAAAAGCATTGCATTAAAAATTCTTGGGGCTCGCTTTTGCTCAATATCACTAAGCTTCATTTCTAACCACTGGAGATCTAAGGAATCTACTATTGACTTTCCGATAAAAGAAATGCTTACAGCATCAGAAAATCTAGTTAAATTAACAGTTAATGAACCATCTAATAATTGCTCAAGATAGTCTGTTGTCCTTCCTATAGTGCCATCTATTAAAAGTCGATACGAGCATATTAAAAATGCATGAAGATCCGCATCTGAACCACTGTTTCCTTTGGTAAAAAAATCAGGGTCCTTTTTGCTTCCATGCAAAAAATCCATATAGTAGTAAGCAAAGATCAGACTTGCTGGAAGTTTTCCACAAAGTACAATTTCCCTTAAGTAGGGGTTATCTGAAGCCTCAAATTTATCCACAAAACTTAGTAACGCATCTACATCATTTTTGGACAATGATGAGCTCCATGAGGGGAAAAGCCTATCACCTTGATTTTTATTAATAGTTTTTAAAGCTGCATTAATGAAGGGGATATAGTTTTGATTAGGCTTCTGCCCTTCTGTAGTGAAAGCTTCCGTAAAATCGTTCTCAATTGACTCCATATCAGTCTGACTCCATAGAGCAATAGTGGACTGCTCTATGATGCTTGCCCTCAATAAATCCATAGGTCCCAAATCTACTCGAACCGTATTTATTCCAATAAATGTACTTAACAACTCCTGCCTATTAAAATTGAAGTAAATATCAAGGGCTACTTGCCTAGACAAGAAAAGGGAGACGATTTTATCGGCTAATGCCTTTCCTCTGCCAGCATCAAGCTCTTGCATGATATAAGCCGAAACTGCTGTGCGTAAGACTTTATATTGATCTCTAATTGCTTGCCTTGGGTGATCGCTCAATTCAATATTGTTGTGGATATAGTATGGAGACAAAGGAGCGACTCTTGCTGCTAGGGCGGTAAAATGTGTCGCGTCGCCAGGTCGGTTAGGGGAAGCCGTTAAAACCTCTTTATTCAATACAGATAAAACGCTAGTCCCAACCGCAAATCTTTGCAGCCCATCCACCAAAATCAAATAATTTTGCTGTCCAGGCGGCAAATAATTAAAACTTCCAGGTGGAATAGCAAATTGAGAGAGTATTGCGTTCCCTAATAAAATTGAACTTGACTGGAAAAGTTCTTTAACATTTTCTATATCCCAAGAAATCCCTCTTTGAAAACTAGGTATATCAATCCATTGGAGCTGTTGGCCAGGTCCGACCAGGGACATCAGGGCGGAAGATGGAGCAGCGCTATGAGGGATGAGCAAAAAAGAACATATGTATTCGTAAAAATTAGGTGTTGGGCCGCTTCTTTGTATGGTCATAAAATGCCTACCCCTTTTGGGAAATGGATAAAAAAATAATTTGAAGCAGATTTAAATTCGCAAATAATGGTTTTGTATCTTTTTAAATAAAGTTATAAAAATGTGAATCTTTAGTATAGAGACAATTGTTTTTTATCAATAAATTCATATACATGCGAATGTTTGTTAAATTATTGACAAACAAGATAGATATTTGGTAATATTTTGACAAACAACATTACATACAATCTATGTCAAAAATTGCTGATCATCACTTTACTTTCCCTGCTATAAGAGGCATTCAAGCCGGACGAGAGTATTACGTTTCCATGTGCCCCTTAGGTCTAGTTCCCAAAATTTTTACCTTTGATGAGGAGGAACTTGGTCCAGAGCTTAGAGCCCAAAGAACTCTTAATAAAGGTCGGATTCCTGAGATCTCTAGATATATCTCTGAAAATAAAGACGACTATGTATTTTCTGCGATTACAGCCTCAATTGACGGGGAAGTAAAGTTTTCAACACTAAATAGCGATCCAGCGGGTCTCAGAAATGGTCTGCTGAAAATTGACATGTCTGCAAAGATATTAATTAACGATGGGCAGCATCGTCGCGCAGCAATTGAAATGGCTTTAAAAGAAGCTCCCGATCTAAGCAATGAAACCATTGCGGTTGTGTTTTTTCATGATCGTGGACTTTCAAGAAGCCAGCAAATGTTTTCCGATCTAAATAGACATGCTATACGTCCAAGTCGATCGTTGGGACTCCTATATGACCATAGAAACGATATGTCCAAAATTGCGAAACTTGTGGCACTTAAATCAGTCGCATTTAAGGGTCTTGTTGAGATGGAAAAGAGCACCCTCTCGGAGCGCTCACGCAAGCTATTCACCCTTAGCTCGATTTACACGGGATGTCACGCTTTGCTGGACACACAGCAACTGGAAGACCTTGATGCCGCATCTAAACTTTGTATTAACTTTTGGGATGAAGTTGCTAAATATTTCCCAGAATGGGAGATGGTTAAGAAAAATCGATTAACAGCTGGTGAGATAAGAAAAGATCATATTCACTCTCATGGTATTGCAATTCAATCGATTGGTACCGCAGGCAATCTATTGCTAAAAGAAAACCCTAAAAACTGGAAACAAAAGATATCTGCTTTAAAAGATATTGACTGGTCTAGAGAGAACACGAAAATTTGGGAAGGACGCGCTCTTGTTGGTGGACGCGTTTCTAAAACGTCCAGCAATGTAACACTAACAACTAATTTGATCAAACAAAAGCTGGGACTAAGCTTGTCGCCAGAAGAAAAACGTCTAGAAGAAGCCTATAAGCGAGGATGATGTGGAAGAAAAAAATGTTACGTTCAGCAATTTTCAAAAATCGGCATTTGGTAAAGATGCCATTGATTCTGAAGTTGAATCAATTAAAAACGATATAAAGGCCCTATACAAAAGTGACGACCTTCCATGGGTTATAGGCTACAGTGGCGGCAAAGACTCAACAGCATGCCTTCAGCTGATATGGACCGCCGTGAAAGAACTCGAACCAGAGAGTCGAAAAAAACCTATATATGTAATTAGTACTGATACTTTAGTTGAAAACCCCATTGTTGCAATGTGGGTAGAAGTTTCACTCGAAACTATGAGGCTTTCAGCCTTAGAACAAGGGGTTCCCATTATTCCCCAAAGATTAACTCCAGAGCTTTCTGATCGCTTTTGGGTTAATTTAATTGGACGTGGATATCCTGCGCCGCGTCCAATGTTTAGATGGTGTACCAGCCGACTCAAAATCAACCCCTCTAATAATTTTATTCTTGATATCGTTGCAAAGAATGGTGAGGCAATTCTTGTTCTAGGTACAAGAAAGGCTGAGAGCAGCGCTCGAAAACGGGTTATGGAAAGCTATGAAGGGTCAACAAGGGATTTGCTAAGTAGAAACGGTAATCCAAAACTAGATCGCGTATGGATATACCCGCCAATAGTAAGCTGGACCAATGATGATGTATGGGAATACCTAGTGACATACCCAAATCCTTGGGGCTATGACAATACACAACTCTTAAATATGTATAGGGGCGCCACTCAAGATAATGAGTGTCCCCTAGTAGTTGACACATCAACCCCAAGCTGTGGAGATAGCCGCTTTGGTTGCTTTGTTTGCACCTTGGTGGATAAAGATAAATCCATGAGGGCAATGATTCAGAACGATAGCGACAAAGAATGGATGAAGCCCCTTGCTGATTTCAGAGACAACTACCTGAATACCGATGATTTTGACAGAAGAGATTTTAGGCGCATGGATGGGCGCTTAACGTTAATGGACGATAAGGATACTGGTGGGAAAAAGCTTGTACATGGTCCTTATTTACAAAGTTACCGAGAAGAAATGTTAGCCGCCCTGCTTGTAGCGCAGGAAGAAATAAAGAAAAAGGCTGGGATGGAAAAGTTTGCCCTAGTTACAACTGAAGATCTTGATGAGATAAGACGGCTCTGGGTTGAAGAGAAAAATGAAATTGAAGATAGAGTCCCCGTCATATACAAAGAAGTAACTGGAAATGACTATCCCAATGAACAACTAAATGAAGGAAGATTATTTAATCGTTCAGATATTGGTTTACTGCGCTCAATTGCTGCAGCCGACAACCATCCGGATAATCTTCACTATCAACTGGTTAGAAACCTTCTTAATATAGAGCGCAACTATTCCACCGCGACAAGGAGAGTTGGTATATATGAAAATTTAGAGCGGGCTCTAATTAATGGTGGATTTGAAAATAGAAAAGAAGCTTATGAGTTTGCAATGAAGCGTGAACAGACAGAGGACGATGGCGAAGAACTTGTTAAAACGATGATGGACCCAAGCTTCAGATCAGAGACATCAGATATGTATATCGTAGAAACCGACCAAGACGGAGCTGCATCTTGATACTTAACCAGCTAACTTTAACAAACTTTGGAATTTATAAAGGCGAGCATACAGTTCCGCTGACTCCCAGCGCTAAGAAACCAATCATCCTTTTTGGTGCGTATAACGGCTCAGGGAAAACTACTTTTTTAGATGCATTGCAACTTGTTCTGTACGGAAAAACAGCGCGGACATCCGGACGAGCAAAGATGCCATATGACGACTATCTTAGACTGTTAATTAACAGAGACATATCTCCGAAAATCGGCGCAGGAATATCCCTAACCTTCACTACCCTACAAAACGGTAAAAAGGAGAAAATTGAAGTCACAAGATCATGGGCAGAAGCTGGAAACACCATAAAAGAGCATTGCTCAGTTAAACGCAATGATCTCCATGATGAAACAACATCGGATAGATGGAATGAGTTTGTAGAAGAATTTATGCCGTCAGAAATTTCTGAGTTATTCTTTTTTGATGGCGAAAAAATTGAAGGGTTAGCTGACCCAGTTAGATCAGCTAGCTTTATTCGAAGTGGCATTTACTCGCTGTTAGGAATAAATTCAATCGAAAGCCTACTTAAAAGCCTCACTCAAATTGAAAAGAAGAAAGCTTCTGAAATAGCCAATAGCAAAGGCGATATTTCACTGGAGGTTGAGGAAAAAGAAGCCGGGGAACTTTCCAAGAAAAAAGAAAGATTGGCGCAAGAAATTGCAGGTCTATTAAATGAGCTAGATAAAGTCTCGCTTGATATTAGTAAAGCAGAAGAGGAAATGAAAAGCTCTGGAGCAAATTTATTTGCAAATAGGCATAAGCTTCAAGAACAAGCGAGCGTTCTTAAGGAGCAGCAAAAAAGAGTTAATGCTGAGCTACATGAACTCTCGTCCTCAAAAGCTCCTCTGCTTCTCTTAGGCGAGCTCTTGGCAGACCTAAAAAATACCATGAACGCAGGATCAGGCCACAATTTCAAGAGCCTAGAACTATTGAAGTCTGAGGTTAGCCTTATTAAAAAAACCTTTAAAGGTGCCGATCAATTGAAGGTAGTTGACGCATTAGATAAAAGGATTGATGTGCTCACTAATGAAGTATCCAACACTTCTCTTGACTTAGAGAAAAGCGAAATACCAACCACCGAAGAGTTATCGACCCTTAAAGCACTTGTACATCAAACAATTAAGAGTTCCGAACATATTGCGGACGAAATCGATCGAATTAATAAGAACTTATTAGCTGTTCCAGCTGAGGACAAGGTTCAAGCTATTGTGGAGTTACTCAATAAAAAACAATCTGAAAAAATTAAATTGGAGACAAAGCATGAGATGCTACTGTCGAACCTATCAGAAGTTTCCTTACAACAAGATAAGGTATCCAGGGAAATATCAAACAAGCTTTCGGTCATAGCCTCGCAGCAAACAGGCTTAATAGTTAGCCAAAGAGTACTTTTACATGCTCAAAAAGCAAAAGAAACTTTATCTAAGTTCAAAACTGAATTGATAAATAAACATTTGAGCTCTCTTGGGATTGAAATTACTAACTGTTTTAAAACCCTTCAAAGAAAAACAAATTTTAATTTAATTTTTGAAATTAATGCCAAAACCTTTACTCTTGAAATTAATAAACTAAGTGGAGAGCATGTATCAGCTAAGACTCTCTCTGCTGGTGAACGCCAACTATTGGCGGTTGCAATTCTCTGGGCACTTGCAAAATCATCAGGAAAAGTTTTGCCAACTGTCATAGATACGCCCCTAGGCAGGCTTGACGGGCCTCATAGAGAAAAATTAATTTCAAATTATTTCCCTAAAGCTAGCAGCCAAGTCCTCATTTTTTCAACTGATGAAGAGATATCAAAGGAGCACTACATTGCTCTTAAACCATATATCTCCAGGGAATACAGTATTGATTATGATGATACTACAGAATCTTCGCAATTCAATGAAGACTACTTTAACTATGAGGTCGTATAAATGATTGAAACTGTTCGCATTTCTGAAAAGGCCAAGAATCAATTAATTACTCTCAAACGAAGAACTGGCATTCAAAATTGGAATGTGTTGTGTAGATGGGCGCTGTGCTTATCACTTAAGGAAAAATCTCCGCCCCCAGCAGAGAATATAACAACAGATAGCTCAGTTGAAATGAGCTGGAAAACATTTGCCGGAAGTGATGAAAACCTATATCTAAGCCTTCTTATACACAGGGCCAGAATGGAGGAAGTGAAAATCAATAAAATAGATTTGAATAACTACTTTAAGCTTCACTTACATAGAGGCATTTCATACCTTAATGGAAGTGGGTCCGGGAGCATAGAGCAGATACTTAAAATTGCGCTTTAAGGAATTAAATAGGAATTGGTTTTACCATTTCACTTATTTTATTGGCATATGTTCCCAAGAAAGATTCTAAGGTTCGAGGTCGATCTGTAAACCACTCAATTAGATTTTCAAACCCCTTATATGCATACGCATTCATCAACTTAACCCCATTGTCACTCAAGTAATTTTGAGATTCAGGGCTAATTAATTGAGATATATGATTATGAGCTGATTTCTTATCTGTCAAAGTGACGCCTTGACCGGCTAACTCTCTTGACAAAAAAAGGGAAATAATAATTCTAGATTTGTCTTTATATCTTGTAGGAAAATAATCAATTAACTCTGAAGTATCTGAAACCTGAAAAGTTGTATCTTTTGCATTAGAGGCAATTCCTGCCATTAAGCAAAAATAATACATATCAAAATCAATCTCTAGGCCATCACCCTTATAAATATCTTTGAACCAAGATTTCGCTTCTTTTCTTAACCTAAAAGCACTCATAAAGTAGCCTCTTCGTCCATTTCAAACTTATAGAAAAAGTTTTTGTCATAAACAATAGCACCATCATCCGTAATTACCTTATTGGGAACTTTCATTGCCTCAAATAAGTATCCGGCAACTTTCTTTCTAAATATAGAAATATATTGGATGTTATCAACGACAGTTTCAATGCCGCCATTAATAAAATCTTGCCTCTCGGAAGAGATTACGAATGTAACAAATTGCTTTGTTAAAAGTGGTATGGTTTGGCCGATCTGTCTTCTAACACTATTCCCCAAAGCTCCTGCAGGACTATCAACAATGAATGGCAAGGAATGAGTCGAGCGATTAAATAATGTAGATAAGAAGGCATAGGCAACAGAAAGATTTTCTCCAACACTGCCTTCTGTTGCATTTTTTAGCCATAAATGACCGTCAATTTTATCAACTTGAATATCGTTGTCTGGCAACCATTTAAGGATATTTGCGTTGGTTTCTTGTAAGATTTCATGCGTTATTTTTTTTGATGCCTTGTCATATGCCAATCCAAGAATATTTTGAAGTTTATCTGTTTTATTTTTCAATGCTCTTGTATTTGTAATTTCTGCTAACCTATCTTCTGCTAACTGCAATCTTGCTTTTAGTATCGATATACAATGAGTATCTTCAGAGTCATCATTCTCATCGAATCTTTCAATGTGGGATAGTTTTAATGCATATTCTCCCGTCAAATTCACAATGCTCTCTTGCGCCTGCCTGATTGCGGGATCTTCATTGCCTGCCCGATTTGTTAATTCACTATACTCAATAGTTAGCGTACTTACATCTCTAACGGCATCACGAAGTTTTTTCAAGAGATCGTGAAACTCATTACAATTCCTCTCAGGATCAGAGCCAACCCTCTCGCCAATTGAAGTTTTTATAGCATTCAGAAGCGTCACATCATTAGAACCCAAGTATTGAGAAGCTTTTTTCTTAATGGTCAAGGCCTTTTCAGGCGTCATTGCTTCACCACATATGCACTCCAATTCATCACAAATTTCCTCAAAAAACTCTTTTGCAGCTGCCTCAGGCAACTTAACCCTATCAAGTCCAGCCTTTAAATTAATACATGCATGCCCAAAAATTGGCGAAAGATTTTCAGGTGATGTCGATGCTTCAAATGCTTGCGCAGTAAGATTTGACTGCAACTTTTCTGCAGCGCTTAACCTGTCCTTCAATTGAAATAGTGCAGTCTTCTGAGATTCATTATTTTTAATTGCATCATCAAATGCGCTCTTTTTATCCTCAATTTTAGTAAGTATTTCTTCAATTTCTGACTGTAATTTAGATCTTGCATCAGAATAAAGTTTGATTTTAGATGATAGATCTAGAACAATATTTCGGCGTAAAGTATGGCCGGCCTCTGTCGTTGCCTGGCCAGCTGTTTCGATACTCCAGTGATCATGCACTAACTGTGAAATCTTCTTAAGCGTATCAACTTGGAATAATGCATCAATAGCTTCTTGAGCTGCTGATTGATGCTTTAATAATCTGTTTGCTAATTCGCCGTCTAAAATAAAATAATCAATAAAGTGTGGGTTTAGAAATTTTCCAATTTCAACGGGTGGAGAAAATCCATTTACCTGCCCAGATCCTTTTGTTGTTTTATAAATAGCCTTACCATTCGAGTAGTCCATAACTAGGATAAATGTAATTAAACTATCATTGACTGATAGCTTAACTTCCATAATGCCTTTATCTACACCTTCAACTCTTTTTGCATACTGCTTTATCTCAGATGGGCTTTTAGTAGTAGCGGCACCAGATAAGGTTAATCGCAATAAATTTAAAGTTGTAGTTTTTCCTGTTCCATTAGGCATTTGAATTAACGAAACAGGGTAAGGTGACTCCTTATCATCAAGTAAGCTAACCTCATGGTCTGGGCATCTAAATCCTTTCGCGCTCCACCCTACTAACTTTATATCTATTGTCATTTATTCTTGCGTTCCATTTAATAGCAGCTCAATACGTTCGGCAACATTAGCTCTATCGCCCAAACTTTCTCTTCCAGAGTGAATGGCATCCATCCAAGATAAAATCTTAGTCGCAAGATCTTTATTTTGCCCTAGCCCATCAACCATTTCGTATACAGCGCTTTCGATTGCCTTATCAACATCTTGCATCATATTAATGTCCAGTTCTTATATTCGATAATTCAGATAACCAGCTCTCACGCTCATTATCTGAGTTTATCTTACCTTCATCCATACGTATAAAATCAACCACATTGGCTATCTTATTTGGGTTTCCAGGGTCGCTTCTCAAACATCTTCCTATCCTTTGAATAGTTTCAAGTCGGGCTTTGGCGGAGGAGAATAGTATTACATTTTCCAGTGATTTAATATCAATACCTTCCGATACCTTGTGGCATGTAATTAAACATTCAAGTTGCCCAGTAGCAAATCTCCTTAAAGTTTCAACATCATCTTCTGCATAGTAAGTATGGAAATCCGGACGAAAATTATGCACGACATCCATTACCAATTCTCCATACCATCTTTCCTCTACAAAAATAATTGCACGTTTAAGAAAATCTCTATGCTCCCGAATAAATGAACTGAATAATGGAATTTTTGCTTTTGAAAGTTTATAAACTTTGGATAACTCTATGTAAAGGTCAACTTCAGATGATGGATAACCAGCAGCTTTTTTAGCTGCCTGTTTAGCGAAGACTGAAGCAATATTTTCCTTATCCTCTGGGGTGCTTTGATAGGGTATCGGATAATAATTAAAAGGGCACAATATACCATCTGAAATTGCTTCTTTTAAGTCGTATTCAAAGATAACCGGACCAATATATGACTCAATAAATTCATTGCCCTCTTTGTCATACTCTCTCTCTGGTGTAGCGCTTAGCCCCAAAATCCATACAATATTTTCACTAAGCCCTGATAAAGCACTTCTATTGGATGGGCTGCCTATTCCATGAACTTCATCATGGATAAGCAAGACTTTACTTTTTATTTTAGATGGCAAATTTCGCAATAGAGTTGGGAGGTGCAAGTTTGAAGTAATCAGCACTGATCCGGATGTGTCCAACAAGAAATTATTCAGATCTCTAAAACTTGGTCCAGGTGGCGAGCCAAAATGTCGATAAATTCTAAACATACCTGGATTTTCAGATGCCAATGTATTTACTTGAGAAGACCATTGAGAAAGTAAATCATTGCCATCTGTAGATATGATTACTGTTTCAATTAATTTTTGCGTAAACAATTTGCTAATTATTTTTAATGCTGTCCTTGTCTTGCCGGTCCCAGTTGCCATATTTAAAATTCCTTTTTTATGAAAAAGGAATTTTTCTATTGCTTGGTCTTGGTGCTTCCACTTAGCATCGATTTCAATCAGTGGGGGCGGTAAAATCACAGGGGGTATTGGTGGCACTATCTTAATATTATTAACCGGCCTCTCGCTGGGTGAACGCTCCTTAATTATTACAAGGGCTTCTTTGCTTAATTCAAATACTTCAATATGAGGATTTTGCTGATTCCAGTCATGGTCCAAATCAGCAACCGCCTCTTCAACGCGCTCTATATCACCAGGCACCCAACTTCTAAACACGGAGGCGCTTTCAGTATTGTATTGATGGGCAGAATCACTTTCATTAACAGAGCCTTCAAAGGCTACTTTAGAGCCGTCGTCAAATACAAAATAGCCGACCTTAACATGGTACAAATTTGAATCTTGGGTGACTTCACCCCCATCGTTATAGTTAATAGGTATAGCGAAGCGAAATTCCAATTGCCCTTTTGCTATTAAATAAGATAATAATTTTGACCGGTATTCGACTCTATCTGGGTTCAACCCAAAACCGATTGCTGTCAAGACAATCTCATCAGATAATTTCTGAATTGTTCTCCTTCTATCGGCATCGTTTGAGTTTCTTTTTAAGATTTCTATAAAGTTTTTATCCGTAACAACTGGGCTACAAATTATCTCAATTTTGACATCATCTTTCAAAATGTGATCAATTGCTCCAGCCCATGCAATTAAAGCGCTGCCTCTAAAAAAACCAGTGCCCCGTCGATATAAACGACATTCCTTCAAGCAAACGCCAAATAAATCTCTACCTATATTATCGTAGCCGTTTTTATAGCGTCCTTTAAGTGTTTTTACTTTATCGCTTGGCACTTTTTTACTTACCCATGAATATTCAACTTAACAAGTAAAGAGAGCTCTCTTTACCACTAGCTCATCTATTGAGCTATGACTTATATTTTGATGCTAAATATTTTTTTATTGTATTTTAATAATGTTACTCTAAAACAATACTTTTCAATTTAAATAGGATGGGTGAGGAAAATTTCAGGAGAACTCAACTCTCTTTTCAGAATTGCTCTGAATGCAGGAATTTTATCTGCTGTTAAGCTTCATATTAATCGTGGTGATGATGTTAATGCACAGGATGATAGCCTTCAAACGCCATTAATGATTGCTGCAGCTAGGGGGCATCTTGAAATATGCGACTTATTAATAAACTCTGGTGCAATTCTAGATTTTAAGAATGCTTTAAATGAATCTGCTCTTTTTATTTCTTATAAAAATAATCACCCTGCTATTAGTGAATTATTAAAAATAAGGCTTAGGTCTTTAAGTCTAAATTTCGATAATTATGAAGAACATGAAAAAATCTTAACAGCAAATACCATTACCTCCATCAATCTAGCTCATAGAACTATTGAGCTGCAAAAAGCGCATGAGCATAGAGTTAAAGAAAAAGTACTCTTAGAAGAATTTCGGGAAAACCAGTTAGGACCTGAAGAGCAACAAGAATTACTCTATACCCGACTAACGACTTTAATAGAAATAGGCGTGAGTAAGAGTTACATCACTTTTGGCGCATTAAACGATGTAATGTCAGATGAGCTATCGGATGCCTATGAGTTAGAAACTCTTATAAGCTTATTGAAGTATGCAGGAATTTCTGTTTACTCATATATATCCGATACGGAGCAGCTTTTATTTGATAAATTCAAAAGCGACCGAACAAATCCATCGGTCTTCACATCTGATGATGAGATTAAAGATGTAGTTGATTATATTTTTTCTGAATTTGGGTCGCATTTTGATCCAGTCCGCATGTATATGCGTGAGATGGGTACGGTTGATTTGCTGACGCGCGAAGGCGAGATCGTGATTGCCAAGAAGATTGAGGCTGGCCTCAAAGACATGGTGATGGCGCTAGCTGCTTGCCCAGTCACCATTGGCGAAATTTTGATCAACGTCGATAAGATCATTAG
>Ga0316226_1002067_pt1 | contig 19707 bp, 11 predicted proteins | sample TBH18017metaG_FD_206009 | JGI IMG/M metagenome (GOLD analysis project Ga0316226, IMG submission 206009) | Freshwater microbial communities from Trout Bog Lake, Wisconsin, USA - TBH18017 | ecosystem: Environmental > Aquatic > Freshwater > Lake > Hypolimnion/Profundal zone | place: USA: Wisconsin...
GCCGTGCTGCTTGATGGTCTGGCGCAACTTGCCGGTGTCCATGTTGCCCTTGAACGGGCAGGTGCTCTTGATCTTGAGCGCTTCGTCCGTGAAAAGCTCCAACACCGTGCCGCCCGGCAGTTCGATGTGGGCCTTGGTGGTCGTGAAGTGGTAATTCATCGGGATGATGTCGCCCGGCTTCACGAACGCCTGGAAGATGATGTGTTCGGCGGCGCGCCCCTGGTGGACCGGCAGCGTGTGCTTCGTGCCGAAGACCTGCTCGACCGCGCTGCGCATCCGCTCGAAGCTCTGCGAGCCGGCGTAGGCATCATCGGCCATGAGCATGGAGGCGACCTGGCGATCGCTCATGGCGTTCGTGCCGCTGTCGGTCAGCATGTCCAGGAAGACATGGCGCGTGGAGAGCGAGAAGGTGTTGAAGCCGCCTTCGCGGATGGCCTGCAGCCGCTCCTCGATCGGCACCAGGAAGAGCTTCTGCACCACGCGCACCTTGTGGAGTTCGATCGGAATCTGCTCGCCGCTGAAGAACCGCACCACCGGGGATTGTTCCATAGGTCTCCGCTCCATGTTATGAGGCCGTCAATGCCAACCCACGCCGGACGGACGGCCACAGCCCGCACCCGCGCACCTCCGAGGAGAAAACAACCTTCAGGCAGGCGTACTCTAGCGTGATTCCGCGTCGCGCGTCAACGCTGGGCAACCCACAATTGATAATGCCCAATTGACGCCACCACAGCCGGAATCTACACTGCTTTCGCATGACAAACGACGTTTCCTTCGCGCTCGATCCCGATGGCTTTCTGCGGCACTGGCTGGTGGCCGGGGTGGTGCGGACACCGTACACCGGGCCGCGGGGCACGGACGACGCGATGCGGCAGGCCGCGGCGGACCCGCAGGTTGGCCCGCCGCCGGCTGGAGTCCGCCTCGGCGCCGTGGGCCCCGGCGGGTTGCCCTGGCGCTACCGCTGGCCGGGCTGGAACGTCTTTGTCGAAGAGAGCGGGTTCTACCACAAGCTGGAGGTGTTGAACCTGCACGCCGAAACGCTGCTCCACGCGCAGGCAGGCGGTTCCCGCCGCGTTCGCGTCTGGGCCGTTGGCGTGCTGGATCTCTGGCTGAACGGCACACACGTCGTGCGGCATGCCGTGCCCAAATATATGTATCCGGAATCGACCGTGGTGACGCTCGATCTGCGGCCCGGGGGCAACACGCTGGCCGCCCGCCTGCAAACCCTTGGCGTGCGCGACACGCGCGTCCTGTTCGGGCTGCAGTTTGTCGACGGCACAGACGGACTGTCCGTCGCCCTGCCGGGCGCCGATATGCGCGCGCTCAAACAGGCTTCGACCTGGATGGAAAGCATTCGTGTGACCGGCGACGGGCGTCTGGCGGCCGCCGCGCCGCCGCCCTGTCCGGTGCGGATCAGCAGTGCGGCGGCGAGCCGCGACTGGTCGGCGGACGCCGCCGCTGTTCCGGCGTTGCCGCAGGCGGAGATGCGGGTGACGGCGCATGTTGGCGAGCAGACGCTGGTGCGGGAGCTGGAGCGGCCCGGCGCGATCGTCCTGCCCGAGCCGGCCGGAGGCACGTTGGACGAGCACCGCCGCGCCTGCCTGGAGCGGATTGCCCGCAACGGCGGCGAAGGGCACCTCGCGACGCAGGCCCTGCTGGCGCGGCGCCTGCTCGGATTCGCGCCGACCGCGACGGAGGCCGCCGAACTGACGGCCGCCCTGCGCTTTGTGGATGACCGCAACGACTGCGCCGATTTCACGCTGGCCCTCCTGCTGCGGGCCGTGGCGCTGCGGAAGCTGTCGCCGCAGGAAACCGCGGCCGTCGCGGATACCGCACAGCGGTTCCGGTACTGGGACGACGAAGCCGGCACAGACGCGATGTGCTTTGGCAGCGAGAATCACAGTCTGCTGTTTCACGGCTGTCAGATGCTGGCGGGGAGCCTGTGGCCGGACGCGCGCTTTGAGGCATTAGGACGCACCGGCGCCGAACAGGCCCGCCGCGGGGCGGCCCGCTGCCGTGCCTGGGCGGACACCCTGCTGCGCGAGGGCGGCTTCTGCGAATTCCTCAGCAGCGGCTATATGCCCATCACGATCGCCGCGCTGCTCAATGTGGCGGATTTTGCGGACGACGCAGCCCTGGCAGCCGATGCGGCGCAACTGGTCGACCGCATCCTGCGCGAACTGGCGCTGCACAGTTTTGACGGCGTGGCGGTCGGACCCCAGGGCCGCGCCTACCGCAATCAGGTGCTGAAGCCGTGGACCTCCAGCGCCCAGGCCTTGCTTTACTACGCCAATCCCGCGGCTGTGCCGGCCTATTCCGGCTGGATTGTCTTTCCGGCCAGTTCACCCGGCTACCGCATGCCCGAGGATCTGGCGACGATCATGGCCGCGCCCGCGACGCGCCAGTACCGCCATGGGTTGGTCAACCTGCACGTCACCAAGACGCGCGGCTACCTGCTGAGCGCGGTCGCCCTCGACTGGCGCGTGCATCCGGCGTCCAGCACCTGGGATCATGACCTGCGGGCAGGCAACCCCGGCTACCAGCAGCATGTCTGGCACGCGACGCTGGGCAGCCGCTGTCATGTCTTCGTGAATCATCCCGGCGCACATGACGACCTCACGATGGCCCGCCCGGGCTACTGGTACGGCAACGGCATTCTGCCCTGCGTGCGGCCTGAAGCTGATCGGCTGGCGGAGGTCTTCGAAATTCCAGAAACCCATCCGGTCAGGTTCACCCATGCCCACTGGCCGGCTGATCTCTTCAGCAGGCAGTTGCGCAGCGCGCACTGGCTGTTCGGCGAATATGGCCAGGGCCGCGTTGCGCTCTGGTGCAGCGCAGCGCTGGAACCGCATGACGAGGTGCTGACCGGCCGGGAATATCGCGCGTCCGGGCGCTGCAGCGCCTGGCTCTGCGTGTGCGGCGAGACCAACCAGGAGAGCTTCGAAGCATTCATCGCCCGCTGTCGCGCCTTGGCGCCGCGACAGGAGGGGCGAGAGGTTCAACTCGCCGATGCAGCGCCATGCGCTTCGTGATGGACGATCCATCTCAGCGTACGATCAGGACCATGCCGGGCGGCGCCTGCTGCAGCATGATGGTGCCGCTGGCGTTGCTGTAGCGCACCGTGTATGTCGCCGGCAGTCCCTGGACGGCGAAAGCCCCGCTACGGCTGGTGTAGGTGAAGAGCGTGGTGTTGGTCGGCGTGCCGGTGAAGCGCAGCGTGCTGCCGGGCACGAGGGTCAGGTTCTGCGCCGCCACGGGTATCCCGTTTGTGAGATGATCCAGGTCGATCACGACAGTGCCGGCCAGCACGGCGTTGGCGTTGAGGGCTAGCGTGCTGTTGACCAGCGTTAGCGTGCCGTTGTTGGTAAAGACCAAGTCCACGGCTGCCGCGGTGTTGGAACAGAGCATCGCCCCGCCGGCTCCGATGGTCAGCGTGTTGCCCGCCTGGCCGCGGTAGCGCGTGGCACCGCTCACCATCTCCAGCCTGACCCAGTTCGTGGAGTTGCCCATGTCGTCGAAGAGATAGGTCTGGCTGGACGAAGCCAGGTTGGTGGCGTTGTTCAGCCGGAAGGCGTTGTGGCCGGAGTAGGTGATGTTGGCAAGGGCGCCGCTCCCGTTGGCTTTGACATCGGCGTTGGTGATGGCGCGGAAGGCGATGGTGCCGGAGTTGAGATAGACACGGCCATTGGCCGAGGTCGTGATCGTGATGCCTGATGCGGCGGTGGAGAACTGGTAGATGCCGCCGCTGTTGGTGATGCAGTCGCCGGCGGGCGCGGGCGAGATGGATCCTCCGGCGGTGGCTTGGTCGACCATCAGCGTGGGGGTTTCCAGCAGACCGCCATTGAGCACCGCCAGCACGTTGACAAACCCGTTGGTGTTGTCGTAGCCGACGCGTGCCGTCCCGCCGGCCTGCATAATCACTTGGCCGCCATTGGCGATCGTGCAGAGATTGCTCACGCCGAATCCGGCGCGCCCGACGAAGAGATCCTTGAAGGAGAGCGCGCTGCCGCCGACGTCTACGGTCAGCACGTTGCCGGTGGCGCCCAGCGTCGACGAGCCACCGCCGACATAGAGGGAACGCCCGGGAGCGGAGAGCATCCCGCCGGCGCCAATCCATGTCGTGTTCCCGTTCGCGCGATCGCCGCACTTGAAATCGCTGGCACCCGTCAAAACGAGTTGCCCGCCGTTGGTCAGCACCAGACTACTGCCGCAGTAGCCGTTCTGCGAGCCGATGGAGGTGCCGCCGGCGTTGGTGACCACGCCGCCGTTGATCACCATGAGGTTGCCGGTGGCGCCGGCCGAGGAGCCCACGATCAGGGTGTTGGTCTGCAGATCCCAGGTCGTGTTGGCCAACACGTTGAGCGTGTTGCTCGGAGAGGCGCTGCCGACCGTGACGGCCTTGCTGAAGAGGATGGCGTTGGTCGTCACCATCTGGTTGCCGGCGATGTTTGTCGTCAGAGTGGCGGTGAGTGAGCCGATGGTGACGGCGCCGACATTACCGGAGCAGATCGTCGAACCGCCGCCGAAGAGGCACTGGTTGCTGTAGGGGCCGATGCCGATGGCGCCGGACTTGGAGCCGACCGTGATGGCCTGGGCGTTGAGCACGCCGCCATTCGTCACGATCAACTGGTTGCCGACCATGCTGGCGCCGAAACCGACGAGCAGCGCGCCCGACCCGCCGAACGTCAGCACGGCACTGCCAAATACACCGGCGCCATCCACGCGGGCCCAGTTGCCGGTGCTATACGATGTGCTGCTGGCGCCGCCGATGAATTCGTTGCCGGTGCTGGTGGTGCCCAGCGCTACGCTCGACGTCACCCCGGTGCCGCCGAGCACGGTGAGCGAGTTGAAACACTGGCTGCCGTTGCCGATGTAGTCGATCAAGCCATTGACCGTCCTAATCAGCTGCCCGCCGTTGCGCACGATGACGGTGTTGCCGGTTGTGATGGACCCTTTGACGTAGAGAGAGCCGACGTTCGTCACCATGCCACCATCCACGATGAGCGTATTATTGCCCCCGGTGCTGCCGCCGAAGCCGATGGAGAGGGTGTTGCTGCCGGCATTCAACGTGCCTCCGGTCCAGACGCGCAGCGTGCCGTGACCCGCGGCCGAGTTGTCACCGAGCGCGACCTGATTGCCATAGGCCGTGGCGTTGGTGATGTCCAGGGTGCCCAGGCCCTTGGCGCCCACGACCAGGCGGGCGGTGCCGGCATCATTGCTGGCCAAGAGCATCCCGCTGACGAGCGCAACACTGGCGTTGTTGCCCGAAGCCGAGCCGATCAGCACCGCACCGCCCGGCGTTGCCGTGCCGTTGGTGGCTGCCAGCATGTTGGCAGCGCCAACGTCCAGCGTCACCGTGCCGCCCGGCGCGCCGAAGACGCACTGGTTGAGCCCCATGACCGGGGCGCCCAGCGAGACGGTGTAGGTGGCGTTATTCGTGAAGCTCGCCGTGTCGCCAGCGCCTGGGGCGGCACTGCCGATCCAGTTGGCACCCGTGCCCCAGGCACCGCTGCCGGCTGTCCAGGCCATGGTGTTGCCGGCTTGACCGCTGGTCGCCCAGAGGCTGGCGAGCAGGATGGCGAGCGCGCGCACAGAACGAGTTTGACGCAACGATGACAAGCGCGGCAGGTCAGACATGGCGCATTCCTCCAGTAGACAGTGGACCCCGTAAAGCTCAGTTCTATTTGCGGTGGATTATACGCTTGATGGCACCTCCAGGAAACGACGAAAAGCCAGCTATGCGCCACGCGTCTGGCTGGGTCGCGGGATGGCAGGGGGTCGCGTCGGCCTCTGGCACAAAAAAGCGGCGGACGGTTTGCACCGTCCGCCGCACATCGTTCCGCACGTTCCGTCTTAGAAGAGGAACAGCATCTCGGCGTAGGTCGAGAGAGGCCAGAGGTCGGCCGGGACCAGGTTTTCAAGCTGGTCGACCGCGACGCGCAGCGCGCTCATGGCGGCGAGCGTATCGTTGGCCGAGTGGGCCTTGGCGGCCTTCTCCAGCTTCACGCAGATATCCGCGGCGCTGTCGGCGAGCGTGGCGACATCCTTGACCAGCTTGGCGACGCTGGCGCCTGCGCCCTTGGGCAGGGCTTCCTGCGTCTTGCCCAGCTTGGCCAGGTAGGCGTAGGCGGCCGGCAGCACCTGTGTGCGCGCGATGCGCAGCGCGACGCCGCTCTCCAGGTCGACAACCTGGTGATAGGTGTGCAGGTAGACCTCGTAACGCGACTTGGTCTCACGCGGGCTGAACACGCCGTACTTCTCGAAGAGCGCGATCGTCTTGCGGTCTTCAAGTACGGCCAGGGCCTCGGGCGTCGTGGTGAGGTTCGGCAGGCCACGCTTGGCGGCCTCGGCCTTCCACTCGTCCGTGTAGTTGTCGCCGTCGAAGAGGATCCGCTTGTGCTTGCGGATCATCCCCTGCAGCACGCCCTGCAGCACGGTGTTGAAGTCCTTCTTGGTCTCGGCCATGCGTCCCTGGATCTCGGTGACGAGCTCGTCGATGGCCCAGGCCGTGATCGTGTTGAGCACGACGTTGGCGCCGGAACAGCTCTGGTTGGAGCCCACCGCGCGGAACTCGAACTTGGTGCCCGTGAAGGCCATGGGCGAGGTGCGGTTGCGATCCGTCGCGTCGCGCGGCAGCGTCGGCAGCGTGGAGACGCCGATGGCGATCTGGCCGCCGGGCTTGGAGGTCCTGGCGCCGCCCTTCTCGACCTGCTGGATGATGTCCGTGAGCTGATCGCCCAGGAAGATCGAGATGATGGCGGGCGGGGCTTCGTTGGCGCCGAGGCGGTGATCGTTCCCGGCCGAAGCGACGGCCATGCGCAACAGCGCGGCATGGGTGTCCACGGCCTTCATGATCACGCAGAGCATGGTGAGGAACTTGGCGTTATCATGCGGCGTGTTGCCGGGCGAGAGCCAGTTCTTGCCGTCCGGGCCGACGATCGACCAGTTGTTGTGCTTGCCCGAGCCGTTGACGCCGGCGAAGGGCTTCTCGTGCATCAGGCAGACGAGGCCATAGCGCTCGGCGACCTCCTGCAGCGTCTGCATGACCACCATGTTGTGGTCCACGGCCAGGTTCTGCTCCTCGTAGATCGGCGCGATCTCGAACTGGGCCGGGCTGACCTCGTTGTGCTGGGTGCGGGCCGGCACGCCAAGCTTCCAGAGCTCGCGGTTGAACTCGTCCATGAAGGCCAGGATGCGCGGCTTGATGTGACCGAAATAGTGGTCTTCCATCTGCTGGTGGCGCGACGGGCGGCTGCCGAAGAGCGTGCGTCCGGTCTGAATCAGGTCCAGGCGCTTCTCGTAGTACTTGCGGTCGATCAGGAAATACTCCTGTTCCGGGCCGAGGGTCGCATAGGGGCGCGTCGTGGTCGGGACGCCGAAGAGCTTGGCCATGCGCTCAAGCTGCGTGGCCAGCGCGTGCTGCGAACGGAGCAGGCCGGTCTTCTTGTCCAGCGCTTCGCCATTCCAGCCGCAAAACACGGTCGGGATGAAGAGCACGCCGCCACCCTTCGGGTTCTGGCGCACGAAAGCCGGGCTGGTCGGATCCCAGGCCGTGTAACCGCGCGCTTCGAATGTTGCGCGCAGTCCACCGGACGGGAAGCTGGAGGCATCCGGCTCGCCCTGAATCAGCTCCTTGCCGGAGAACTGCGTCACGGCTCCGCCTTCGCCATCGGGCACCAGGAAGGCTTCGTGCTTTTCGGCCGTGATGCCGGTCAGCGGCTGGAAAAGATGGGTGAAGTGCGTGGCGCCCTTTGAAATCGCCCAGGTCTTCATCGCATCGGCCACTTCGTTGGCGATGGAGGGGTCAAACGCCTCTCCCTTGACGATGGTCGAAACGAGCTTCTGATAGGCATTCTCGGAGAGATAGTTGCGCATCGTCTTCAAACTGAAGACATTCTCGCCGAACTGGCCTATTTTCACACCACAGGAGGAACAGGTCGAAGAAGCACTCATGACAAGGTTTCCTTTCAAGCCATTCAATCCGAAACATCGACTGCGAGTTGGTTGTACGGTAGCAATTAGCACCCATCATGCCAAGGGCAAAACACGCAAATAAACCATAGAAAACGACAGTTTGGGACTTTCTAGAACGACAATAATGTCGCGCCGAAGTCGCGCATGTACGCCAAAAATGTCGCAATCTTGACGGCGATCTGGTGATCAGCAAAGGGGGGCCGATTCCGACCAGTCGAGAACGCGTCCCTGCCAGGGGGCAAAGGCTATGGCGCCATCAACAGGCGCATCGTTCCAGAGATCGTGTCCGCGCCAGTTCAGGGTCAGGGAACACGCTTCCGGCGAACCGTTGATCATGAAGACCAGCCGGCGGCCATCGGGTGCGCGGCGCTCCGTGACCTCGAGCGCTGCCGGTGGCACCACCGGCAGAATCGGCTTCACGCCGGCTTCGGCCAGCAGCGCAAACAGGAATGCGTCGTAGAAGGCCGGTTCCGGAAGCGTCGCGAGGTAAAGAGCTGCCCCCTGGCCTTGGCTGTGGCGCAGCAGGACCGGTTCGCCGACGGCAACGCCCTGATCATAGCGCGCCACGACGTCAGCCGTTTGGGGCACGGGCAGATCGAGGAAGCCGCTGCAGCGCCAGGAGCGTCCATTCCAAGCCAGGGACGCCGCTTCGGTTTCGCCGGCCGTGGTGAAGGCGCGCGCGTCGATGCCGAAGAGTTGTTCCAGCCCGGGGTGCAGGCGGCGCGGGTAGATCGTCAGGTCGGCGTCCTTGCCGCCCGAAAGCGGATGCCAGAGCAGCAGGCCGCCGTTGTTGACAAAGGCCGTCAGGCGCGCGACCAGGGCATCGTCCACCGGACCGAGAAACGGCACGACGAGCACGCGGTAGGCTTCGAACGGACCGTTGCGGCTGACCGCATCCACGTTGACGCCGCAAGCCCGCAGGCGGTCGTGCAGCATGATGCATTGCCGCGTATAGAGATCGGTCGGACCGACCCACTCCGGGTTGTGCGACATCGACCAGCGCGTCGGGAAGTCGTTGAGCACCGCCACGGAGGAGACCACGTTGGTTCCCTGCAGCCGCGGCCACAGCCGCGCCAGCCGCGCGCCGGTGCGCTGGACTTCGGGGTAGATGCGCGTTGGCTCGCCATCGTAATCGGTGATCGTGCCGTGCGATTGCTCGACGCCGAAGGGGCAGGCGCGCCAGCGGAAGTAGAAGGTGCCGTCGGCGCCGTGGGCCACGGTGTGGAGCGTCAGGCGTTCGACTTCGCCCGCCCGGGGCGCGTTGCTCGGCCGGAAGGGCACGGCATGCGGCCCGCAGCGCAGTTCATAGACGTGGAAGGGCTGGCGGCGGTAGCTGCGCACGTTGGTGAGCGCATAAGCCTGGCTGTGGCAGTTGGCGCCATAGGGGGGATAGTAGTTCGTGCCGGAGACATCGAGGTGCCGGGCCATGTCGTAGTAGTCGCTCTTCGGATTCCACGTCTGGTGGTTGGTGGCCACGAATTGGGCGGCATGACGGCGCACGGCCTCGGCCATGCGGGAAACCATGGCAACCGTGCTGTCGCTGCGGAACTGCCGCCAGCACTGGACCAGCGCGGGGTTGTGATAGGTCTTGCTGAAGCGCGGCGTGGGGATCTGACCGAAATGGTCGAAGGTCAGGCCCCAGAAGATCGTGCCCCAGCGCGCATTGAGGGCGTCGATCGTGCCGTAACGGCGTTCGAGCCAGGCGCGGAAGGCCGCCGTGCAGACGGCGCAATGGCAGTCTTCCTCGTCGCCGAACTCGTTGTCGAGGTGCCAGCCGGCCACGGCCGGCTGCGGACCGAAATGCCGGGCCAACTGTTCGGCCAGCGCCAGGCCGCGCTCCTGCAGCCGCGGGTGGTTGATGCAGAAGGTGTAGCGGCTGCCGAACGACATGCGTCGGCCGTCGGCGGTCTCCTGAAGAATGGCGGGCTCCTGCTCAACCAGCCAGGCCGGCGCCGTGCGCAGGGGCGGACAGATGACCAGGCGGATGCCGCGAACCAGGGCCAGCGCCGCAAAGCGGTCCATCCAGTCGAAGGTGTAGCGCCCCTCCGCCGGCTCGAAACGGCACCAGGCGAATTCGCCGACACGCAGGGCGTTGACATGCGCCGCGGCCATGCGGTCGAGATCGTACTCCCAACGCGCAGGATCGCGGTGCTCCGGGTAATACGCGGCGCCAAAGAGAAACATGCCGACCTCCTCGTGCGTGCTCACGTTAGCAATTGAAAATTGAATATTGAAGAGTGAATATTGAAAAAACGCGCCGGGCTGCAGGCGACCAGCCGGGTCTCACGGTCTGACGCCGCCTGCGCGGCCATCTTCTCCTGCACAATCTCGAATCTTCAATCTTCAATTTTCCATCTTCAATGACAGGCGCCCATTGCCGGACACGCGCGAATACCGTACGGTATGGGGCAACTCGCTATGCGCACGCTGCGACAACCATCCCGTTTCAGCGCCCTGCCGGGACCGATCGTCCTGGCGGCCGGCTTCTTTGACGGCGTGCACCGGGGGCACCAGCGCGTGCTGGCCGGCGCCTTGGCCCGGGCCCGGCGCTGCGGCGGGCAGGCCTGGGTGCTGACCTTCGACCGGCATCCGCTGGCGCTGCTGGCGCCCGAAAAGCAGCCGCCATTGCTGATGCCCCTGGATGTCCGGCTCAAGCAGATCGCCGCCACGGGCGTGGATGGCTGCCTGGTGCTGCCCTTCACGCGCGCGCTGGCCGCACTCTCGCCCGAAGCGTTTGTCGCCATGCTGTGCGGGCGCTCCAGACATGTCGCCGCCATCTCCTGCGGCGCCAACTGGCGTTTCGGCGCCCGTGCTGCCGGCGATCCGGCCGAGCTGGCGCGCCTCGGCCGCCGCTATGGGTTTCGCGTGACCATCATGCCGGCGGCCACAGCCGGCGGCCGCCCCATCTCCAGCACGCGCATCCGGCGCGCCATTGTCGCCGGGCACCTGCACCAGGCCGCCGTCATGCTGGGCCGGCCGTATGCCATCCGCGGAACGGTCGTGCGCGGCCGCGGCGTGGGCCGCACGCTGGGCATGGCCACCGCCAACATCCAGCCCGACGCCGACGTGCTGCCGCCGCTCGGCATCTACGCCGTGCGCGTGCGCCACGGTCGCCACCTGGTGGACGGCGTCGCGAGCTTCGGCTTCCGGCCCACCTTCGCCGACGCCCGCCCGGAGAAGCCGCTGTTGGAGGTCCACCTGTTCGACTTTGTCGGTGACCTCTATGGCGCCACGCTGGATGTGGCCTTCATCCAGCGCCTCCGCCCCGAACGGCGCTATCCATCTCCGGATGCGTTGATGGCACAAGTCAAACGGGATATCGCGCAGGCCCGCCGCGTGCTTGCCAGCGGCGACAACATGGGCGCGTGATTCACGCCGCGCAGTTTGAGATTGCGCGCAACAATCCTTCTGACATATAGTACAGCCCTCTTTGCGGGGACGTGGCGCAATTGGTTAGCGCACCGGACTGTCGATCCGGAAGTTGCGGGTTCGAACCCCGTCGTCCTCGCCATTTTTTTGCCAAAAAGACGCAAAACACCGCGCGTTTCGTGTTTTTCGCACTGGATGGCGTTTTTTGTTTCTTGTCGTTTCCTGTTGATAACCTTCGTTTGCCCACGCGAAAAACGAGTGCAACGTTCAGCGCCGCTGACCGCAGGATCGCCAACAGCGGCAGCACGAACCGTTGTCGGCCAGCAGCATAATCGTGGCACGTAGGCTGCCCTGTCGGGCCATGAAAAACGTGCCGGGAAGACGGGCGCCCTTGAAGTTGGTCCTTGGGCAACAACAGGGTGTGTGCTGCCTCTTGGCCGCTTGGCATCATCCAAACCGTTGCTCTCGAAACTGATCATACTGCTTGAGCATGCGGTCGGTGACAGACGAGGGGATGGTTTTGAAGGCGGCATCGAGGTCGGAGGCGACGATGATGGGATCGCTCTTTCCGAGGATGCTGCGTCGCAGGGCCGTGCGCTTGGCATCGTGTACGATGCCGACGATGTCGCTGCCGGTGTAGCCGGTCAGACGATCGGCCCACGGCTGGAAATCAAAGCCGGGTTCGAGCGGGAGACCGCCCAGGTGTTTCTGGAGCAAGCCTAGTCGGGCTGGCGCGTCGGGCAGCCCGATATAGATCTTCTCGTCGAAGCGGCCGGTGCGGAAGACGGCCTCGTCAATCTCCCACGGCTTGTTGGTGGCACCGAGCAGAAGCAGGACATTGGCGCTGTCCTTGAACCCCCCGATGTCGGCCAGAAACTGCGTGACGACGCGGTTGTCCACCACAGACGATCCGCTGGCGCGGCGCGGCAGCAGGCCGTCCACCTCATCCAAAAACAACACGGCCACGGGGCGCGACTGGGCGGACTGGATCAGGCGGCTGAGGCGCTGTTCGGACTCGCCGTGCCACTTGGAGCGGATCTGCGCGCCGGAGGCATAGAAGAACGGCGCGTCGATCTCGTGGGCGATCGCCTTTCCGAGCATGGTCTTGCCGTTGCCGGGCGGGCCGTAGAGCAGCACGCCGCCGCCGGGTCTCAGCTTCAGTTGGCGCGCCTTCTCCGGTTCGCGCATGGGAAAGACCACCATGTCGAAGATGGAGGCCTTGGCATCCTCCATGCCGGCGATGTCGTCAAAGCAAACGGCGGGCTTTTCGGTGACTTGGAACTCGTCATCATTGGCGGGAGATGCGGGTTCGGTATTGGGTATTGGGCCTTGGGAATCGGCTCGCGGAGACGCGGAGGGCGCGGAGGGGAGCGGGACTTTCTGCAACCGCTCGGCGATCTCGAGCCAGCTTTCGGCATTGGCCAGGTAGCGTTCGGCGACGGTGCCTCCGGTTTGTTTTGCCAGCGCAAAGGCGAAGTCAGCGGCCTTGGCGGCATGAAAGACCGCCTCGGCCGAGCGTCCGCCTTTGATCGCGGCCTCGCAGAGGGATTCGTGCTCGGTTTTCTTTTCGAAAAGGAAGCTCACAGAGCGGCTACTTCCCTTCCAGCAACTTCTTCACCCGCTCCTGTCCTGCCGCCAAGCGGCCATCGATGGCTTGGTTGGCGCTGGCAGGGGCGGCGGCGCCTCCGACTTCGGCGGCGACCTCCTGTTCGAGCTGACCGCTGAGATCCTCCATGGACGGGATATGATCCTCAAGCGAACCGGTGGCGCCTTCCATCTCCTTGCCATAGAGTTTGTCCCAGAACCGATCGCCATCCACCTGCTCGCCGAGAAGGTCTTGGGCAGCGCCAAAGACATCCTCGACACGCTCCGGGTCGATCTTGACGACTTGATTCAATGCGCCCAGCGCACTGGCGAACTGGTTGTCCGACTGTGCCGCCTGCATCTTGGTCAGGTACTGCTCAAAGACCCAGCGTTTCTGCTCCAGCTTGGTGGAGAGTACCTGCGCCGCGCGGTAGCTGGTGAGTTCGCGCTGGGCCGCGGCCTTCTGGCCCGATTTCAGGGCCTCGCGCGCGGCCTCCCAGTGCTTCTTGGACTCCTTCTCCATGGTCTTGACGCGATCCTTGACGTCGTCAATCGCGTTTTCGGCCTGGCGGAAGGCATGGCGCCGGTCGCGGCGTTCGTCGCGTTCGCGTTCTTTCCTGGACTTGAACAGGTTGAAGGGCATGGCGGACTCCTGCGGAAAGGTCAGTGTTCGGTCGGGAGAAGAAGATCAGGGGGACGGCTCGGCTGGCTCGGCTGCGACAGAAGCCTTGCGTGGCGCATTCGACGCGGGCTGCTCCGCGGTCGGCTTCTCGGGGGCTGCTTGCTCCGCATCAACCGTGGCAGGCGCATCGAACCCGGCCAGGGCATCGGCGAAGGACTCCTGGTCGCTTTCGCGCTCGCGGCGCGGGGCGGCCTTGTCCAGATCGCGCACGGCGTCGCGAACACCTTCGGCGTCCGCAACGGCCTCCTCAATGTCGTCGGTCAGCGTATCGATCAGGCTCTCGTCCAGTTTGCGCATGCCGTGAGCCATCAGCTCAAGCAGCCGGCCGCGCACGACGTTCAGGGAATGTTCGTTGTCATAGAAAGCTGTGAGTTCCCGTTCCGCCGCCTTGTACTCGGCCAGCATATTGCGCAGTTCGAGCTCCAGCAGTTTTTTGCGGGCGGGCGGGGCGGCTTCGTACGCCTTCTTGCGGGCCGTGATATCCTGGTAGAGCTTCTCGGCCCGTTCCGTCAGAGGCTGGCTCTTGCCCTTGTTGGCCGCCAGCGTTTCGTCAATCGTCTTGAGCATCTCTTCCGGGTTCTTCGCGTTGCGCAGCCGCGCGAGAATAGCGCTGGCAGCGTGGCCGGCCTTGCCGGCAAGTTCAATGGTTGCGTGCATGACCTTCTTCGCCTGTTCAACGGTCAGGTTCTTACGCGCCCACTCGCGGATGCGGCTTTCGTTGGCAGCGGCAGGTTGTTCGGTTGTAGCCATGGCAGCAGGGACTCCATCCTTTGTCTTAGGCACGGGATCCGATGATTCTGGCAGCGTCAGCCCGGCGCGAAAATCAGAAGGCCCTGCGGGTTGGTCGTCACCCTTCCAGCCGTGCTTGGTGCAGCGATGGTTGCCGTTGCGCCAGTGGAGCACACAGAAACGCTCCGTGCAACCCGGGTCGGTACACGCGCCGGCGACGGCGTATTTATTCGGCAGATCATGGCCGCAAATGCAGCAACGGTCCATTGTCGCATCCGTTCCCATCGGCAGACCACGGCCTACGCCGATTACATGCACGTCTTACCACAAAGTCCGTCGTTGCGCCAGTCCTTGCCGCAAGCCGTTCTTGTGTCGAACGCTGCGTTCTCCTACCATGACGCAATCGTGATGCGGGGGGTACGATGACCTGTCCAAAATGCAGCGCAACGTTGCCGGAGAAAGCCAGGTTCTGCCTTGAATGCGGCCAGGCCGTAACCCCGCTGGCTGACGCCTATTTCTGGGCCACCTACGGTGGCGCGGAATTGGATTTGTACTTCCTCCAGCGAGGACGGCGTTACGGGATCGAGTTCAAGTTCAGCGATGCCCCCGGGGTGACACGTTCCATGCGCGCGGCGATCGAAACCTTGAAATTGGAACGCCTCTGGGTGATTGCACCGGCAAAATCACGCTACGAACTCGCGCCGGACATCGAAGTCTGCCCGCTGACGGAATGGACACCGGAACGACTGGAAGAGAGACCATGAACGAGCCCAGCTTCGGCAATCAACCCACCGCCAGCGGCGCACCGCACCCGCCCGACACCGACGCCCGCAGCCTGGGCGCCCGCGATACCCTGCGCGCGGAGGCGCAGCGCAAGCGTTACCGCGCCGGCGACCGCCTGCTGGGCCGCTACCGCATCATCGGCGAACTGGGCCAGGGCGGCATGGGCGTGGTCTTCCATTGCTTCGATGAGACGGGCGGCATCGATGTGGCCTTGAAAGCCCTGCCGCCGGAACTCGCGCACGACACTGGCGAGATGGAGGAGGTGCGGGAGAATTTCCGGCTGGTGCAGGGCCTGGCGCACCCCAACATCGCGCAGATCAAGACCCTCGAACATGACGCCGGCACCGGGGATTATTTTCTGGTGATGGAGCGGGTCGAGGGGATCAATCTGCGGCAGTGGAGGAGGCAGGCGGCGAGAAAGGATATTGGGTATTCGGTATTGGGTATTGGGGAGACCGCTCCAGATTCTCAACCGAACACCCAATACCCAATACCAAGTACCCAACGCCACCGATCCCTCTCAGAAGTTCTTCCCATCCTCCGCCAAGTCGCCGCTGCTCTGGACTATGCACACGCCGAGAAGATTGTCCACCGCGACATCAAACCCGCCAACATCATGGTGCGGCCGGACCGCGCCGTGAAGGTGCTGGACTTCGGGCTCGCGGCGCAGATTCACAGTTCGCTGACCCGCGTGAGCCAGGTGCATGACGGCACCAGCGGCACCGGTCCCTACATGGCGCCGGAGCAGTGGAAGGGGTGGCGTCAGGACGCCGCCACGGATCAGTACGCGCTGGCCGTGGTGGCGTACGAACTGCTCGCGGGCGCGCCGCCATTCGATGCGCCGGACGCCGCGGTGCTGAAGGAGATTGCGTGCAAGGAGCAACCGCGCCGGATCGAGGGACTGGACGACCGGACGTGGAAGGCGCTGGCGCGTGCGCTTTCCAAGGACCCCGCGGTGCGCTTCAGTACTTGCACCGCTTTTGTTGAAGCACTGAGCGGCGCCGGAACGACAGGTGGCCCGACCGCTCAGCGGGCGGGTATTCGGTATTGGGTGTTGGGCGTTGTGTGTTTGCTGGCGGCCCTCGCGACATGGCGGTTTGTAGTGGCGCCGTCAGGCGCTGGTCGTCGTGCGCCCGACAGACCATTCCCGCGGGAAGAAGCGCCTGACGGCGCCACTACGAACAGGGCAACCCCGGCACGCCCGCCCGCGCGAGTCGCAACCGGCAGCGTGCGGGTGATGGTCGAGGTTCCGGTGGAGGCCATGGATTGGCTCTCCCGGACAGAAAAGCGCGTCAAAGTTGGCGATGGCGCGTGGCAACCCATCTCCAGGTTGCCGTATACAATTGGCAACCTTGCCTGCACGTCCACAGAGGTCAGTCTCGACGTAACCGGCTTCACGGTAGACGCGGTGTCCCGCCGCGTGCCGGTGGCGGATGGCGAGACGGTGGATGCTTCCTTCGTGCTGACACTCAAACCGGCTTTGCTGACCATCGACTGCGCCGCGCCTGGCGCGGAGATATTTGACGCCACAGGCGCACACCTCGGTGCCGCTGGCGCGCCCATCTCCCTCACGCCGCTCACGGTGCATATGTTGACGGTCCGCACGGCCAACTACCGGCCTGCCACGATTGACTTGCCGGCGATGGAACCGGAGAGCAAGACGAGGAAACAAGTGCTCCTGACAAAGATCCAAGGCAGCGTCCGCATCGAGGCTGACGCGCCTGCCGCCGCGCTGGAGTTCCTCGCCAGGACCCCCAAGCGCGCCAAGATCGGCGATGGCGAGTGGCAGGCGGTCAAGACACTGCCGTTTACCGTGGACGGGCTGGCCTGCGCGCCAACCGAAGTATACTTCGAAGCCGATGGTTTCACCGTAGTCGCGGCGATCAACCGCGTTTCTCCCCGGGACGGCCAGACCGCCGAGGCCCGCTGCAGTCTCACGCCCAAGCCCGCGCAACTGACCATCGAATGCGCCGCGCCCGGCGCGGAAATCCTGGACGCCACAGGCGCGCGCGTCTGCGCCGCTGGCGCGCCAGTGGCGCTAGCCGCCTTCACCGCCTACACCCTCACCGTCCGAGCCACCAACCACACACCCGCCACCGTGACAGTCGTGGCTATGGATCCAGAGGCCAAGGTAAGTAAGCACGTGGCACTGGAAGAACAGAAGGAACCAAACCCCGGCGAAGAGACGACAGTGGACCTCAGCGGCGGCATCAAACTAACACTCCATTGGTGCCCAGCCGGCACTTTTATGATGGGCACTCCTCCTACAGAAGACTCAGGCGTAAATCCCGATGTAACAAAGGTTCAACACAAAGTAACTCTGACTAGGGGCTTCTGGATGGGGAAGTACGAGGTGACACAAACGCAGTGGAAACAGGTCATGGGGTCAAATCCTAGTCATTTCAAGGGCGTGAGTCTGCCTGTGGAACAAGTTTCCTGGGATGACTGCATGGAGTTTGTACGCAAGGTCAACGTGAGAGTGCCCGGTGGCGGGTTCCGTCTGCCGACAGAGGCGGAGTGGGAGTACGCTTGCCGGGCGGGAACGACGACGGCGTTCAATAACGGAAATGAACTGCACGCGAGGAATGCAAACATAAATGCGGATGGATATTACGACAAGTCTCTTATTCGGAGGCGGACACTTTACGTCGGGTCGTTTCCTCCGAATGCATGGGGCTTGTATGATATGCACGGCAATGTGCGCGAGTGGTGTTCGGACTGGTTTGGCGACTACCCTTCTGGGGTCGTGACGAACCCAGTGGGGCCTGATTCTGGTACACGCCGCGTTCTGCGGAGTGGGGGCTGGGATACTTTAGAGATATACAGCCGTTCGGCATCCCGTGGTGCTGGCATGCCAGATGAACGTCTCTCTGACCCGGGGCTTATGATTGGGGGGAAGTGGGCAGGCGAATTCAAGAGTGATCGCGGCTTGCGCCTCGTGAGGACCGCTCAATGATCTCTGACAACTTTCAGTATAGAAGTAACGGTGGTTTCATCTGCACCTTTGGGCACAACCTGGCCACCGCCGGAAGGCGCGGGGAACTTTGCGGGCGAAGAATGCAAGACGTCGGATTGGCCTTCGATTTCGGCGTGATCGTTGGGTATCGTGACGGGTATGCCAGGACGTCGCCAGTGGGGAGTTCCAAGGCCAACCGGTTTGGATTGTACGACATGAGCGGAAATCTCTGGGAATGGTGCGATGATTTCTTTGATGGGCAATCCGGGACGCGGGTGCTTCGCGGTGGGGCCTGGTGCCACGACTTTCCCAGGTATCTGCTGTCGTCGTTTCGCGGCATCAACATCCCCGGCAATCGTAGCGATGGCAACGGCTTCCGTTGCGTTTTGGTGCTGGCCGGGGCCACACGCTAGGCAATCTTACCATTTGGCATTTTACCTTTTGATCACTTGACGGTGCAGGGGGCTTGCCCCTGCCGTTTTTTGCTTTCGCAACCGCCAGGCAGTGGGGGGATAAATCGCGCCACGGGGTGGCGCTCCCACATATTCTCGATCGTCGCCCACGCTTGACTTTTCGGACCTCGTATCCGATTATTCGTACATGGCAACGACAGGCAATATCCCTCGCCATTGCTACCTGGCGCAACTTCGTACCGCCTTGCGGCGCTCTCCCGTGGTTGCGCTGCTGGGGCCGCGTCAATGCGGCAAGACCACCTTGGCGCGAATGATCGCGTCGGAAGAACCGAACGCCTATTTCGACCTCGAATCGCCGGCCGATCTGCGGCGGTTGGAGAATCCGGAGTATGTTCTGGGCCGGGTGCAGGGGCTGGCGGTGATCGACGAGATCCAGAGCCGCCCGGACCTCTTTGCCGTGCTGCGGGTGCTGGCGGATCGGCCCGGCCATCCGGCGCGATTTCTGATTCTGGGCAGCGCCTCGCCGGCGCTTCTCAAAGGCGCATCGGAATCGCTGGCCGGGCGGGTGGAGTTCGTGGATCTGCAAGGCTTCGATCTGACGGAAACCGGAACGTCATCCTGGGAGGCACTGTGGTCCCGCGGCGGGTTCCCGCGCGCCTTTCTGGCCGCCAACGATGCGGACAGCCTGGCGTGGCGCGAAGGCCTCATCCGCACCTATCTGCAACGCGACCTGCCGGAACTTGGCATCCGGATTCCGGCGGCGGCCATGCGGCGGTTCTGGGCCATGCTGGCGCATTACCACGGGCGCACGTGGAATGCCGCGGCGCTGGCCGGCGCCCTGGGCCTCAGCGACAAGACCGTGCGCGGTTATCTGGACATCCTCACCGACACCTTCATGATCCGGCAGTTGCAGCCCTGGCACGCCAATCTCGCCAAGCGGCAGGTGAAATCGCCTAAGATCTATTTCCGCGATACCGGCTTGCTTCACACCCTGTTGACGCTGTCCGATCATGACGCGTTGCTGTGCCACCCGGTCGTGGGCTATTCTTGGGAAGGTTTTGCGCTCGAACAGGTGCTGCGGATAACCCCGCTGGCTGACGCCTATTTCTGGGCCACCTACGGTGGCGCGGAATTGGATTTGTACTTCCTCCAGCGAGGACGGCGTTACGGGATCGAGTTCAAGTTCAGCGATGCTCCTGGGGTGACACGTTCCATGC
>Ga0316226_1002068_pt1 | contig 19703 bp, 13 predicted proteins | sample TBH18017metaG_FD_206009 | JGI IMG/M metagenome (GOLD analysis project Ga0316226, IMG submission 206009) | Freshwater microbial communities from Trout Bog Lake, Wisconsin, USA - TBH18017 | ecosystem: Environmental > Aquatic > Freshwater > Lake > Hypolimnion/Profundal zone | place: USA: Wisconsin...
AATGTTTCGACATGAACTATTTGATATACAATAACCCGCCTCCGTTCAATCTTTTTTTCATCCTTTTTCACCCTTTTGGTGAACCCCTCACCGTGTCGCTAAGGATTGGGGTGGCAAGATAGAAATTCATATTTTCATGGACAATGGAAGAACAAGATTGTAAAATTGAAACTCCCCCAACTTAAAGCCGAAGTTGGGGGAGTTTCAATTTATGATAATTCCCAATTTGCAAGGCCAAGTCAGTTTTTTGAACATCTTTAGCCCTCCGGCTGCAACAGGCGGGGTTTGTGTTATTTTGCCGACAGCGCATGAAATGGAGATTGTCCGCCGCGCCGGCCAATTTTCCAGTTGAATGTTCTTGATTCAGCCGCGAACCTCCTCTAGAATGCCCCCTCAATATGAAAGGGAACACCCTCACCTTTTTGGGCTTGCTGCTCTTTGCGGCGGACATCACGCGCGGGCAGCCGGCGCCCACCATCACACAACAACCCGCCAGCCAGACGAATAATGCCGGCGGCTACGCGACGTTCAACGTCGGCGTTTCCGGCGCGGGTCCATTCACTTATCAATGGCAACTGAATGGGACGAATCTTCCCAATGGCATCATCAACACGGTGGCAGGCGGAGGAATCGTCAATCCAGACAACGGCGCCTGCGGCGTCTCGGCCAACGCCGCTGAATTTTCTTCTGTCAAAAACGTGGTGGTGGACACCAACGGCAATTTCTTTATCGTGGATACGGCGGGTTGTCGAATCTACAAAGTCGCGAGCAACGGGGCCATGTGCGCGGTGGCAGGCAATGGAGTCAAGGGTTTTAGCGGCGATGGCAGCGCGGCTATCGCCGCGGAATTGTTCTACCCTGAAGCCGAGGCCATGGACGCCACGGGCAATTTGTATATTGCCGATACCGACAACGAGCGCGTCCGCAAGGTCGGCACAAACGGCGTGATTACAACGGTGGCAGGAAAGGGAACCGCTGGCTTTGGCGGGGATGGCGGCTTGGCCACCAGCGCTAGTTTGTCGGATCCGTCTGGAGTGGCTGCGGACGCTTTTGGCAATTTGTTTATTGCCGACACCGGCAACTACCGCATCCGCAAAGTCGGCACCAATGGCATGATCACAACGGTGGCAGGCAATGGCACGAATGTTTTCGGTGGCGACGGCGGCCCGGCCACCAATGCCTGTCTATCCAATCCGACGGCCCTGGCATGCGATGCTGCCGGCGACCTGTACATTGAAGATGGGGGCAACCGCATTCGTGAAGTCGGCGCCAATGGCATCATCGTCACAGTGGCCGGCGGGGGCGATTCCGGATGGGACGGTGGTGCAGCCACCAACGCGTATCTCACGGATATAGGCGGAGTGGCAGTGGATGCCTGCGGCAATGTATTCATTTCGAGTTCAATCTTGACTATCGGTGACCCTGTGATCCATCCCTGTCTCATCCTTCAAGTGTGGACCAACGGCATTTACACTCGTGTTGCGGGCTTGGGCAACAACAATGATCAACCTCCCTATGGCGATGGTGGTTCGGCTACCAATGCCATTTTAGACGACCCTGCAGGCGTCGCGGTGGATGCCTGCGGGGGACTTTTCATCGCTGACAGCGGCCATGCCCGTGTCCGCAAAGTCGTCATGGCCGGTCCGGTGTTGTCGCTCAATGACGTGACCACAAACAACGCCGGGGTTTATGACGTGATTGTGACCGGACCCGGCGGCAGCGTCACCAGCAGCAACGCCTCCCTGACAGTTTGGGCGCCCGCGACGATTACCGCGCAGCCGCAAAATCAATTCGTCCCGGTTGGAAGCAACGCCACCCTCAACGTCGCCGCTGCAGGCACACCGCCTTTGGATTATCAATGGTATTTCGACGGGACCGCCTTGACGGGGCAGACCAACGGCGCACTCGAACTCACCGCGCTCAGTTCGACCAACGCGGGCAGTTACCAGGTGGTTGTGACGAACCTTTACGGCGTTGCCGCCAGCAGCGTTGCAAACATCAGCGTGGGATGCCCGCCGCAAATTACCATCCAGCCCCAATCCCAGGCCGTCGTGTCGGGTGGCGGGGCCGTGCTGACAGTCGCCGCCTCCGGCGACGGCCCATTGAGCTATCAATGGCAATGGAACGGCTCGAATCTTCCGGCCCGAACCATCACCACCTTCGCCGGTGGCGGGTCTCTCCAGGGGGACGGCGACCCGGCAACCAATGCCATTTTGGGCGAACCCCAAAGCATTGCAACCGACGCCAACGGCAACTTGTTTATCGCGGATTACCTTAACGAGCGCATCCGCAAAGTTGGCACGAATGGCATCATTGCGACCGTGGCGGGAAACGGATCGCTTGGCGAAACCGGGAATGGCGGCGCGGCAACGCAGGCCAAGCTATACCGGCCTACCGCGGTTGCAGTGGACGCCGCCGGCAATTTCTTCATTGCGGAAGGAGACACCAATCACATCATCCGCCATGTCGGAACAAACGGCGTCATCACTGGTTTGATCACCAACGGTTCCAGTTTGGCGGGACGCCTTGCGGTGGATTCAAACGATAATCTGTTTATCTGCTTCCAAAACTATGAATACCTAAGTTCAAAGGCCGTGTACGAACCTCAAGTTCTCGAACTTGCCTGCAACGGCTTGATGGCGACGGTTGCCGGGGATGGAAGTGAAATATCCTTCACCAGCAATGGTGATGGCGGCCCGGCCACCGATGCCGAATTAGACTCTCCTGCCGGCCTGGCGCTGGATGCCAGCGGCAATTTGTTCATCGCGGATTCCGAAGATAATTGCATCCGAAAGGTGGACACCAACGGCATTATCACGACATTCGCGGGCAATGGAACGGCCGGCTTCTCCGGCGACGGCGGCCCGGCCACAAGCGCCGAATTAGACTCTCCCGAGGGCTTGGCGGTAGATGCCGGCGGCAATCTGTTCATTGCGGATTACGGCAATAACCGCATCCGCCAGGTGGACACCAACGGCATCATGACAACCATCGCGGGCAATGGAACGGCTGGTTTCTCCGGCGACGGCGGTTCGGCGACCAACGCCGCTCTGAACCGGCCTTGCGCAGTCGCCGTGGACACTTTTGGCAATTTGTTTATTGACGACTATGACAACAATCGCATCCGCCTGGCCGCTCAAGGGCCGGCCTGCGCGTTGACCAACCTATCCCTTGCCAACGATGGAAACTACGAGGTGGTGGTGACCAGTCCTTATGGAACCGTGACCAGTTCCGCAGCCACGATGACCGTGTTTTCGCCGCCGAAAAACCTGGGCGCCACCTTGAGCGCCGAGCAGGGCCTGCAATTGCAATGGAACGGCAAGCCGGGCTACTCCTATGTGCTGCTGGTGGCGACCAACCTCACCCCGCCGGTCAACTGGCAGCCGCTGGTCACCAACGCTGCGGATTCCAACGGCAATTGCTCCTTCACCGACACCAACACGACCAATCCCACCCAGTTCTACTGCGTCATGGCGCAATAACGGAGCCGTCAACCACGCTGCTTTGGACGTTGGCGATTGCAAATAAAATTTGATAATCCGCCCGCCAGGCCCTTCAATCGGGGGGACAAGTGCCGCCGAATGAGCTTGATTGATTTTATCCTGAATGTCGCCGGACTGCTGTTGTGGCTGAACTGGCGCGCCATTCCTTTGACGGTGCAGGCGCCTCCGGGCGCTTCGCTCGCCTCCACGCTCCGCCGCGCCGGGCCGCCGCGTCCGCGGATTTATTACCTTGCCGGATTGATCGCGCTGCTGGCGGGGAGGGCGCTGGTCTATTGGCAATTGGGCGGGCAGGCCCGCTGGGATGCGCGCATTCCACTGGGGCCGACGACGGTCTGGTTCCGCAGCGATCTTCTGGGCCGGATGGCGTTGTTTTCCCTCTGCAGCTTCGGCGTGGCGCTGGGGATATTCTATTTGTGCCTGTTGTTGCTTTCCTGGATCAACGGGCCGGTGGCCGACACCGAACCGGGCCAGCGCCTGGTGCGGGCCCAACTGGGCCGTCTTGACCGCTGGCCGGGCGCCTTCAAATTGCTTTTGCCGCTGTTGTTCACCGCGGCGGCCTGGTGCCTGCTCCATCCATGTCTGGCCCGCCTGGGCGTTGTGCCCCCCAACCCCCATTCGGAGTGGCGCGTCCTGGCCCAGGGCGTGATTATCGGCCTGGCCGTTTATCTCTCGTTGAAGTATTTTCTGGTGGCCATTTTGGCCCTCCATCTCTTCAGCAGTTACGTTTACCTGGGCGAAGCGCCCTTTTGGAATTTTGTCAACACCACCGCGCACGGCCTTCTGCGCCCCTTGCAATGTTTTCCCTTGCGGGCTGGCAAACTCGATTTCGCGCCCGTTCTGGCCATGCTCCTGGTTCTCTTTGTCGCCCCTTTCTGCCAGGGCGGCCTGACTGACCTTTACAAAAGCCTCATTTAATAAGATTTCCGTCTTGGGAACACGCGCAAAATAAGTTCAATAAATAACAAAAACGGGCGAGTCCCATTCCCTCCCGATGGTTCTTAATGCGCCCCATGAATGATTGTTGGCATTCAATCGCTCAAGCGTTCCGGCATGGGAAAAAGAGGGGTGTGCCGGCCAAGCCATTGTCATCCCTTCATTCCCCCTCTGTTCATTTTGGCCTGTTCCGATTCTTGACCAGCTTCGCCGCAAAAGTGCGTGCGGCCATCCGTTGCCACGTGCCATTGGGATACGAGGATGAAACGGGGTTTCATTACGAAGTCATCCGTCCCCAATCCAGCCCCGCCCATCCCTCGCTCGACTCGGTCTCGACGGACTGCTGACAGGAGATTTCCCTCATCCCTCCGCCTTCATCCTGTATCCGACGCCCGGTTCTGTCAATAATAATTCAGGCCGCCCGGCGTCCTCCTCCAGTTTCTCCCGCAGGTGCGCCATGTAGACGCGCAGATAGTGCGTCTGCCCGCCGTAATTGGGGCCCCACACTTCCTTGAGTATCTGTCCGTGCGTCACCACTTTGCCCGCGTTGCGCGCCAGCATCCGCAACAGCGCGTATTCCGTCGGCGTCAGTTTGATCTCCCGCCCCCTGACCGTGACTTGGCGGTTGGAAAAATCCACTTGCAGCGGGCCGGAGCGAAAAACCGCGTTGTCATCCGCGGGTTGCGCCCGCCGCCGGGCCGCGCGCAAACGCGCCAGCAACTCCGCCGTGCTGAACGGCTTGTTCATGTAGTCGTCGGCTCCGTGGTCCAGCGCCCCCACTTTGTCCTCCTCCCCCTCGCGGACTGAAAGCACCAGCACCGGCGCCTGGCTCCATTCCCGCAGGCGTTGCAGGACGGCCAGGCCATCCATGTCCGGCAGGCCAAGGTCGAGCACCACGATGTCCGGCCGGCGTTGCGCCGCCTCAAGCAACCCCTCCCGGCCGTCGGCGGCCTCGAACACCCGGTAGCCGTTCCCTTCCAGCGTCACCCGCAGCAGGCGGCGCATCTGGATTTCGTCGTCAATAACAAGGACAACCGGCGGATGGGGTGTGTTCCCGCTCATGCGATGGCGTCCAGGGCCGGCTCCGGGCTGCCCGCGATGGGCAAATACATGCTGAATTCCGCCCCGCCGCCCGGACGGTTCCGCGCCTCGACGCGCCCCCCGTGCGCCTCGACCAGCCCTTTGACAATCGAAAGCCCCAGGCCGGCGCCGCCCGCTGGCGCGCCGGGCGCGCGATAAAATTTGTCAAAGACATGCGGCAGGCTCTCCGCCGGCAGGCCCGGACCGCGGTCGGCCACCGAAAGGGCCAGTTCCCCCGGCGTGGCGGAGGCTTTGACTTCGACGGTGGTTCCCGCGGGCGTGTAATGGGCGGCGTTGAGGAGCAGATTGTTGAGCGCCTGCTCGATCAGCACGAAATCCATTTTCACCAGCGGCAACGGCTGGCGCAGGGAGAGCGCGACTTGATGGCGTGACAATTCGCGCTCGTTGTGCCGCAGCGCGACTTGGATCAGGTCGGCGGCGTCGCACCAATCCAGGCGCGGCTTCACGTTGCCGGATTCCAGGCGGGTCATGTCGAGCAAATTGCCCACCAGCCGGTTGAGCCGCGCGGCGCTTTCCTGGATTTCACGGGCCAGGGTGTCGCGGAGGGATTCGGGCGTTTGGGGTTCCACCAGGGCGGTGACGGCGGTGGTGATGGCTGAAATGGGCGTGCGCAGTTCGTGCGAAATGGAGTTGAGCAGGGCTTTGGTCAACTTCTCCGATTCCGCCAGCAAACGGGTTTGTTGGGCCTCCCTGTCCAGCCGCAACCGGTCCAGCACCAGCCCGGCCTGCCGGGCGTAGGCATCCAGCAGATTGCGCTGTTCCAAAGTCGGTTGATGGTCGCCTTCCAGCGCCACGCCGAGCACCCCCGCCGGGCCGCGGTTCGTTTGAAGCGGCATGTAGATGGCGGCGGCCGAGGGCAGGTTGTCCGTGAAGCGTCCCGCCGCCTTGCCAAAGCGGAAGGCCCACGCGGCCACGCTTTGTTCCTTCTCAGATACCGCGAAGGTGCTGGCGTGATGGGCCGTCCGGGCCAGCCCCCCTCCCGTTTCGGGCAGCAGGATGGCCACCTTCGCCTTGAACGCCTGCGCCACCTGGCGCGCCAGCTTTTGCGCCACGTCGTCCACGTCGCCCGCGTCCGCCAGGTCGCGCGTGAGCAAATAGAGCGCGGTGGAACGCTCCTCGCGCCGCCGTTCGGCCCGTTCCTGCCAGCGCACGCGCGAAGCGAATTGCCCCAGCACCAGCGCGACGACGAAGTACATGCCGAACATCATCACGTCCTCCACATGAGTCAAGCGCAATGTGAAACGCGGCGGCAAGAAGAAATAATCCCACATCAGCGCGCTGGCCGCGGCCGTGGCCAGGGTGGGGCCGCGCCCGACGCCAAAGGCCAGGAGCACCACGCCCAGCAGGTAAATCAGAGCCAGCGCCTGCGGCCCGACGCGCGAAAACAAAACAGCATTGACCGCGGTGCAGAGTCCGACCACCCCCATGCCCGCCGCGTATTGCAGGAATGAGGATTCGTTGAGCAGGTTCCAGCGCCGCTTCCGTTCCTCCTTCCCGATCATTTCCGGCCGGACGATGTGCAATTCTATGTGGCCGCTGTCCCGCACCAATCGGCGCAGCAATTGCCCGCTGCGAATCCAATCCACCAAACCTTCGGTTCCCGGCTTGCCCACGACAATTTGAGTGACGTTTTGCTGGCGCGCGACGCGCAGGATGCCGCGGGCCACCCCGGCGTCCGCCGTTGTGAGCACCTCCGCCCCCAGTTCGCGCGCCAGCGCCAGATGTTTCGTAAGCCGGTCCTGATCCTCGTCCGACAGCGGCTGCGGTTGTTCCACGTAGACTGCCAGCCACGGGCAATCCAGGTTGTCCGCCAGCCGGCGCGTCCAGCGGATCATGTGGGCCGAATACGGGCTGGCGCTCACCGCCACCAGCAGCCGGTGTCCCGAACGCCACGGCCCGCTGATCTGCATCGCCTGCAAATAATCATGCACATCCTGGCCGACGTGGTCCGCCGCGAGTCTTAAGGCCATTTCGCGCAGCGCGTTCAGGTTTCCCTCCCGGAAAAAATTCATCATCGCCTGCTCGGCCCGTTCGGGCACATAAACCTTCCCTTCGTCCAGCCGTTTGAGCAGTTCTTCCGGCGGCAAATCAATTAATTCCATCTCGGCCCCGTCCAGCACGCTGTCCGGCACCGTCTCTTGCACCGTCGAGCCGGTGATTTGGCGCACGGTGTCCACGCGGCTTTCCGCGTGCTGCACGTTCATCGTCGAATAGACATCAATGCCCGCGTCCAGCAACTCAATCACATCCTGGTATCGCTTGGCATGGCGGGAGCCGGGAACATTGGTGTGGGGCAATTCATCCACGACCGCCAGTTGGGGATGCCGCGCCAGCAACGCGTCCAGGTCCATTTCCTCGAGCGTCACCCCGCGGTATTCCACCTTGCGGCGCGGCAGCACGGTCAAACCGGCCAGCAGCGCCTCGGTTTCCTTCCGTGCATGCGTTTCGACATACGCGACAATGACATCCACCCCCTCGCGCTGCGCGCGTTGGGCCGCGCGGAGCATGGAATAGGTCTTGCCGACGCCGGCGGCCATTCCAAGGAAAACCTTGAACTTGCCGCGTTTCGTGGCCGCCTCGCTCTTTTGAATCGCAGCCAGCAAGGCGTCGGGGTCTGGACGAATGTCCTCGAACATGAAAAAAACGTAACCGATTTCGGGCAAAAAGGCAGTTTAAAATTGACAAATCCGCCCGGCCGGCCCATTTTCCGCGCCGGAATAAGATGACCTTGATTTTGGATTCCAGCCCGGCCTCGCGCGGGAGTATTCGCGGCGGCTTCCTTTCACAACCCGCCGCGACGTTATGAATTTTGGCTTCTGGAATTTCTATCCGGCTTTCAATAAGAACCGGATGTTCACCCAAACCGTCCAAACCCAGGGGCACGATTACGGCGCCCTTTCCCGTCTTTTGGGCCGGACCTTGCAATCCATGGGGCACAAAGTCGCCACGCTGGACATGGAGCCATTGGAGTCCTTCGACAAGGTGTTTTTCAGCGATTACCCCACACGGTTCAACCCCTATTTTCGCGCTCTGCTCCGCGCCAGGCATCCGGACATCAACCTCATCATTTGCGAACCCTTCACGGTCCGGGCCGACGGCTACAACCCCAAAGTCCACAAGCTCTTCCGGCGGGTGATGACCTACAAAAAGGATTTGTGCGCGACGGACCCCTCGCGTTACGTCCCTTACCAGGTGCCGTGCGTGCCCGCCCAAAAGTATGAGCCGCTCCCTTTCGCGCAGCGAAAACTATGCTGCATGATTCAAGCCTACATGGTCCTGAACAAACCGTCCGCCTTGTACGCCGAGCGCGAGCGAGCCGTCCGATGGTTCGAGGCCAACGCCCCGCGGGATTTCGATCTCATGGGGTTGGAGTGGGACCGGATTCTGTTGCCAGGCCCCCTATCCCGCTTGAATTTCGCGCTCCGCGCCGCCTACCGGAGAATCGGCCTGTTGAACAAACTCCGGTTCCGCCGTTTCCCCTCCTACATCGGCCCCAACCCCAAAGGCATGCACGGCACGCTTCTGGACTACCGCTTCTGCCTCCAATATGAGTGCGCGATGGAAAAAGATTTCATCACTGACAAGCTGATGGATTGCTTCCAGGCCGGCTGCGTCCCGATTTATCTCGGAGCGCCGAATGTCACCGACACCGTTCCCGCCGGCGCCTTTATTGACAAGCGCAATTTCAGTTACGAAGAACTTTACCGTTACATCTCCACGATGTCCGAGCGCGAATACAACGGTTATCTTGACGCCGCCGCCGCGTTTCTGCGGAGTCCGGCCTCGCGCCCGTTCACGTGCGAAGGCTATGTGGAGACGTTCGTGAAAAATTTTGTCTAAACCCATCACATAACCGGGCGCAAGCCCATGCTTGTATATTTATATGAACCTCGATGACTTCTATTCAAAACTCACCATCAAGACCAAAGCCAAACTCGCGCTCGTCGTCCTCGACGGCTTGGGCGACCTGGCGACCAAAGAACAGGGTTTTCTAACCCCGTTGGAAGCCGCCGTCACACCCAATCTCGACTCCCTGGCCAGGGTCGGCGCCCAAGGGCGCATGATCCCCGTCGCCCCCGGCATCACCCCCGGCAGCGGACCCGGCCATCTTGGTTTGTTCGGCTACGACCCCATCGAATACCAGGTCGGCCGCGGCGTCATCGAAGCCCTCGGCTTGGGCGTCGAACTGCGCCACGGCGACATCGCCGCCCGCGCCAATTTCTGCACTCTGGATGCCAAGGGCATCGTCACCGACCGCCGCGCGGGACGCATCGCCACCGAAGTCACCGCTGAACAGTGCGCCTTGCTTTCGAGCAAAATTAAAAAGGCAGGCGACGCCGAGGTCTTCATTCAGCCCGGCAAAGGCCACCGCTTTGTCGTCATCTTTCGCGGCCAGGGTTTGGAAGGGCCACTGACGGACGCCGATCCGAACCGGGAGGGATTCCCCATTCCCACCGTCAACCCCGTCAATCCAAAGTCCGCCAAACAAAAGAAAACCGCCGGCGTGATCGCGGATTTTTACCGGCAGGCGCTTCCCCTGCTGGCCGGCAAAAAACCCGCCAACGGATTTCTCATGCGCGGCATCGCGCATCAGCCGGCCATTCCGACCGTCCAGGAGCGCTACGGCTTGCGCGCCGCCTGCCTGGCCGTTTATCCCATGTACAAGGGCCTGGCCCAACTGGTCGGCATGAAAAAAATCGAAGGTCCTCAAACCATCGCCGAACAATTCCGCCGCTATCTCGCCGAGTACGACAACTTCGATTACTTCTTCATTCACTTCAAATACACCGACATGTACGGCGAGGACGGCAATTTTGAGGCGAAGAAAAAAGCCATTGAGGATTTCGACGCCGCGCTGCCCATCCTTTTGCAGAAGCAACCCGATGTCCTCGCCATCACTGGCGATCACTCCACGCCCTGCCCGGCCAAAGGCCATTCCTGGCATCCGCAGCCGGTGCTGCTTGTCTCCGCCTTGAGCGGATGGGACAAACTGGAACGGTTCACCGAAACCGGCGCCAACATCGGCTCCCTGGGTGTTTTTGAGGCCAAATATCTGATCCGCCTCATGCAGGCCAACGCCCGCATGTTTGACAAATTCGGCGCGTAATCAGTCCAGCCCGCACGCCAGACGGGCGCGGTCAAGAACCTTGCGGGCCAGCGCCCGTGCCTTGGCCGCGCTCTCCTTGAGCACCCCGTTCACGTGGGCGGGGTCGGCCGCCAGTTCCGCCCGCCGCGCGCGCGCGGCCGCGAAGTAATTCCAATAATGCTCGAACAGCGCCTTCTTCAAATCGCCGTACCCCAACCCCCCGGCGCGCAACCGCGCCTCATAATCCCCCGCCGTCTCCGGCGGCGCGACCAGCCGCAGCAGTTGGAGGGCGATGTTTTTTTCGGCGTCGGGTTTCGGTTCCTCCGGCGTGCGGCTGTCCATGACCAGTCCCATCACTTTTTTCCTCAACGCCTTTTCCTGCCCGAAAATTTCAATCGTGTTCCCGTAGCTCTTGCTCATCTTCTGTCCATCCGAGCCGGGCACCACCGCCGTCTCCTCGCGCACCACCGGTTCCGGCAGCACAAACGTCCGCCCGTACGTCTCGTTGAACTTGATGGCGATGTCCCGCGTCACCTCGACGTGCTGTTTCTGGTCGCGCCCGACGGGGACAAGATTCGAATCATAGATCAAAATATCTGCCGCCATCAGCACCGGGTAGGCGAACAAACCGTGATGCGGCGAAAGCCCCCGCGCGATCTTGTCCTTGTAACTATGGCAGCGCTCCAGCAATCCCATCGGCGTCACCGTTGTCAGAATCCATGCCAGCTCCGTCACCTCCGGCACATCCGACTGCCGGAAAAGGAGCGCCTTCTTCGGGTCCAGCCCGCACGCCAGGAAATCCAGCGCCACGTCCAGCGTGTTCCGCCGCCGTTCCTCCGCGTCCAGCAGCGACGTCATGGAATGATAATTGGCGACGAAATAAAGCGCCTCCCCCTGTTCCTGCAACTCGATGGCGGGCTTCATCATGCCGAAATAATTTCCCAGGTGCAGCGCGCCCGAGGGTTGGATGCCAGATAAAATTCGCATAAAGGGAAGATTAAACAAACTAGCCCCCCCAGGCGCAAGTTCAGCTTTGCCTCAATCCCACGCCCGGCCGCCTGTTTTTTGTTGTCTGTTTTGTTTGGAGTGGAGGGGCCATGATGGTAATCTATCGTCTGCGACTTCGGAAAAAAGCCTGCAAGTGAACCCGAATGGGCGCCGGGCGCGCGAACTTGCTGAAATGATTTGAGCCATGAATGTTTTTTTGCCGACTGCGGTTGCTGCAAGCGGTTTGTCACCGCTTCCCGAAGGTGTTTCCACATCCGACATGAATTTGTCCGCCTGGATTTGGCTTGTGGCGATCCTTTGCGGCATCTTTGCGTTTTTTCTCCTGGCGGTCACTTTGGCGGGATGGAAAAAACCGCACCGGAGAAAAAGGAGGAGGAACGCGCTCCCTTCTCCCCAATCCCCGGCCGAACCGAAACCGGCCTCCGATAATATCCTTCCGCCCACGCCGCCAATCTGATAGAAAGTGGGCATGGCTGACAAGCTGACTCTCGGTTTTTTGGGCGGCGGCAAAATGGCCGCGGCGCTCGCCAAAGGCGTCGTCTCCGCCGGTCTGGTCAAGGCGGCGGACATCCGCGCCAGCGACCCCATGCCGGCGGCCCGGTCCGCTTTCACCGCCCAAACGGGGGCCAGGACCGCCGCTTCCAATGTCGAAATCGTCCGTTTCGCGCGTGTTCTGGTTCTGGCGGTCAAGCCGGGCCAAGTGCCCGAGTTGCTTGATGAAATCCGTCCGGTCATCACGCCCGGCCACTTGCTCATTTCCATCGCGGCGGGCGTGTCCATCGCAAAGTTGGAGGCCGGGCTGGGCCAGGGCGCGCGGGTCATCCGCGTCATGCCCAACACTCCCGCTCTGGTGGGGGCGTCGGCCACGGCTTTCGCCCTCGGCAAAGCGGCCACGGGCGCGGATGGGGCATTGGCGCAAAAGTTATTTTCCTCCGTCGGCATTGCCTTTCCATTGAAAGAATCGCTTCTGGACGCCGTTACCGGATTAAGCGGGAGCGGGCCGGCCTACGCCTATGTGATGATCGAAGCGATGAGCGACGGCGGGGTGGCGGGGGGATTGCCGCGGGAGGTTGCCACCCGGCTGGCGGCGCAGACTTTGTTGGGAGGCGCCAAGATGGTGCTTGAGACCGGTCTTCATCCTGGCGCGCTCAAGGACATGGTGGCCAGTCCCGGCGGAACGACCATCGAGGGCCTGCACGAATTGGAAAAAGGAAAGGTGCGCGCGTCCTTGATCAACGCCGTCCGCGCCGCGACGGAGAAATCCCGCAAACTGGGCCAGGGCTGATCCCATGTTCCGTCCCTGCATAGATCTCCATGACGGCAAAGTCAAACAAATTGTAGGCGCCTCCCTGACCGGCCGGCCGGAGGATTTGCGCGCTCATTTTGTCTCTCCCCGCCCCAGCCGCTGGTTCGCCGAACTTTACAAACGCGACGGCCTTCGCGGCGGCCACGTTATCATGCTCGGCCCGGGCAACGAGGCGGCGGCCCGCGATGCGCTGGCGGCCTGGCCCGGCGGTTTGCAGGTCGGCGGCGGCATCCATCTTGAAAACGCCCCTGCCTGGCTGGACGCCGGGGCTTCTCATGTCATCGTCACTTCCTGGATTTTCCGCCAGGGGCAGTTGGATTGGGAGCGGCTGAAAAAATTGACGGAAACCATCGGCAAAAAGCGGCTCGTTTTGGACCTTAGCTGCCGCAAAACAGGCCATGATTCGGCCTACTTTATCGTTACAGACCGCTGGCAAACCTTCACCAGCATGAAAATCGAGCCGGATTTGCTGGAACGCCTGGGCCAATGGTGCGACGAGTTTTTGGTCCATGCGGCGGATGTCGAAGGCTTGTGCCGCGGCATGGATTTGGAACTGATCGCGCAATTGGCCCGATGGTCACCACTCCCGGCGACCTACGCCGGCGGTGCTCATTCTTTGCGCGACCTTGAAGAAGTGGCCCGCGCGGGCGGCGGCAAAATAAACCTGACCATCGGTTCCGCGCTCGATATTTTTGGCGGTACCCAAGTTCGTTACGACGACTTGGTCGCGTTGGATCGCAAACTGGAGATGGAAAGAACGAGGCTTGCCAAATAACCTCGCCAACCCCCCGGCTTCCGGCGCAAACTTTCCCGTGCGTTTGCTCGACCGTTACTTACTGCGCGAGTTGCTCGTGCCGCTGGGATATTGTCTGGGCGGGTTTCTTATTTTTTACATCGCCTTTGATCTGATCTTCCAGATCAACCGCTTTCTCGACGCCCATCTCTTGTTTTGGGACATCGTCGAGTATTACGTCGTCACGCTGCCCGAACTGCTCGTTGAGGAGGTGCTTCCCGTGTCGTTGCTGCTGGCCCTGCTTTACGCGACCACCAATCACAGCCGTTACAATGAATTGACGGCCATGCGCGCGGCGGGGGTCAGTCTGTGGCGCATGGCTGTCCCTTACTTTGCCGTCGGCGCGGTTTTTGGCGCGATGGTCTTTCTCATCGGCGAATTCTGGCTCCCATCCGCCGATGACCGGGCCAAAGACATCCTCCAACGCCGCCAGATGGAACCGGGCCGCCGCGACGAGTCCATCAAACTTGATTTTTACAACGAAGCCACCCGCCGGGAATGGACCATGGACAGGTTCAACCGCCGCACCTGCGAAATTCTCCATCTCAAACTCCGCACGACGCTGCCCGACGGCTCGGTCCACACCGTGAATGCCCAGCGCGCCCTTTACCGCGACGGCCATTGGCTCTTATTCAACGCCGTGGCGTGGGATCAGAAGGCCGGCGACGCCGCCCCGACTTCCTCCGGCAGCAGCGCAGCCCTCCCGCTGGCGTTGCCCGAAACGCCCGCATGGATCAAAAGCGAGATCAAGTTCAACAAATCGAGCGCGACCGACGCCGCCAAGAGACCGCAGTTTTCCATGCGGGAAATCGCGGACTACATGCGGCTGCACCCGCGGATAGACTCTTACAAAAAAGCGATGCTTCTGACGCAACTGCAAGGCCAGTTGGCCGCGCCGTTCACCTGCCTGGCCGTGGTGCTGATTGCGCTGCCGTTTGGAACACGCGGCGGACGGCGCAATGTGTTTGTCGGGGTGGCCAGCAGCATATTCATATGTTTCGGCTATTTTATCTTGCAGCGCATTTCCTTTGATCTTGGCCTGGGCGGTTATTTGACTCCTGTTTTGGCCGCCTGGCTGCCCAACATCGTCTGCGGCGGCGCCGGCATCGCCCTGCTCTCCCGCGTCAGGTAGGAAAACAACTTCCGCTCTTCATTTGCCCAGGTTCGCGTGGAGGATGGCGAACGTTTTGAGGAACCGCGCCATTTCCTCCTTCTTGCTTTCACCCATCGCCAAAACATCCTGATGCACCAGCACGCCGGCTTTCTCGTCGCCCCCGGCCTTGTTCGTGATGCACGAGATGCCCGCCACGGCCAGCCCGCATTGCCGCGCCACGATCGCTTCGGGCACCGTGCTCATGCCGATGGCGTCGGCGCCCATGCGGCGAAAAGCCCGGATTTCCGCGGGCGTTTCGTAATTGGGACCGCATACCGCCATGTAGACGCCCTTGTGCAGCCGCACCTTGCTTTTTTTGGCCGCAGCCAGCGCCACCTTGATCAGCCGCCGGTCATACACGCGCGTCAAATCCACGAATCGCGGCAAGCCCGGCAGCGCCGGCCCCCGCAGCGGGTTCGATTCCATGAAATTGATGTGGTCCTCCAGCACCATGAAGTCCCCCGAACGATAGGCCCCGTTGACCGCTCCGGCCGCATTTGTCAATAATACGCTGCGGATGCCGAATTCCGCCAGCACCCGGATCGGAAACGTCAAACGCTCCATTTCCACCCCTTCGTAATAGTGTGCCCGCCCCTTGAGCGCCAGGACCGGGATGTCATCGAACGTCCCCAGCACCAGCTTGCCGGCGTGGCCCGTGACGCCGACCGTTGGAAAGCCGGGCAACTGGCCGTAGGCGATTTCCCGCGCCACCTTCAGATGGGTCAGGGCCTGCTGGAACCCGCTGCCGAGCACCATGCCCAGCGCCGGGCGGAGTCCGGTTTCCCTGCGCAAAAGCGCCGCGGTAATTTTGGGATCAAACATCATGAACGCGCCTGAATTATGGACTCACCCCTCCCTCCCAACGCAATCCTTTTCGCGCCGGCAAAAATCCAATTTGACATGGAGGCGGCGTCCGCGAAATATAGGATGGTGCGCCAGCGTAGCTCAGTTGGTTAGAGCGTGGGACTCATAAGCCCGAGGTCACTGGTTCGATTCCAGTCGCTGGCACCACTCCACCACTCAAGTCAATGGCATGAACGAAGCCGAACATAGCCGTCAAACCCGCTCCTGCTCCGGCTGGCTTAACCGCACCGTGCTGGGCATCGGCCTGGCTTCCCTGTTCAGCGATTGGTCGCACGAAATCGCCACGACCGTCCTGCCCGCTTTTTTGGCGACAATGGGCGTGGCCGCGGCGTGGCTGGGGTTGATTGAAGGGGTTTCGGACGGTTTGTCCAGTTTCGTTAAAATGGGATCGGGCTACTACACTGACCGGCTGCAACGACGCAAGCCCATCGCGGTGATCGGTTATGTGGTCACCGCGCTGGGCACGGCATCCTTCGGACTGGCGACGGCGGCGTGGCATGTGTTGCTTGGCCGTTCGCTGGCCTGGCTTGGACGCGGGGCGCGCACTCCCGTGCGCAAAGCCCTGCTGGCAGGCTCGGTGACGAAGGAAACTTACGGTCGCGCCTTTGGTTTTGAACGGATGATGGATACCCTCGGCGCGATTGCGGGGCCGGCTTCCGCCTTTTTTCTGTTGCAGGCGTTCCACCACCATTATCGCCCGCTGTTTGCCTTCACGCTCATTCCCGGCCTGGCCGCGGCCACGCTCATCGCCCTTGTGGTGAAGGAGAAAACGCGCGCGCCCGTGCCGCACATATCGTTTGGACAGCGGTGGCGCATGCTGCCCGCGGCCTACCGGCAATTTCTCGCGGCCGCCGGGCTGTTTGGGGCGGGGGATTTTGCGCACACGCTGCTGATTCTGCTGGCCGCCCAGAAGCTCGCTCCGGCGCATGGCGCGGCGAGGGCGGCCAGCATCGCCGTCGCGCTCTACGCGTTGCACAATGTGTTTTACGCGGCGTTTGCGTTCGCGGCCGGCTGGCTCGCGGATCGGATGAGGAAGAACGTTGTGCTCGCCGCCGGTTATTTTCTGGCGGCGTTGATGGCGGCGGCCATCATGGCGCTGCCGTTTACCGCGTGGTCCCTGGCTCTGATTTTCATGCTGGGCGGAGTTTACGTTGCCATCGTGGAAACGCTTGAAGATTCCTTTTGCGCCGAATTAACGGACCCGGCGCAGCACGGCATGGCCTTCGGCGTCCTGGCGACGGTGAACGGCGCGGGTGATTTTTTGTCCAGCGTGGTGGTGGGGGCGCTCTGGACGGCTGTGGGGACCACGGCGGCTTTTGGGTACAGCGCGGTGTTGTTTGTCACCGGGGCGCTCATGGTTCTGCGCATACGCGTCCAGACGGATTAAGCCAAGCGGCGACGGGTTTATTTTCCCGGCGGCGGGGCGGATGGGGTGGCCGGGGCGTTGGTCAAAACAGATTGGAGGTGCTCAAAATAGGGCGCGTCATTGATCTGGGTGGCCGGGGCGTTGGTGATGATGGCGGATGAAGGGTGCCTGGCTTTTTCTTCGGCTTCTTTCTTGGCCTTTTTAGCCCGTGCTTCGGCGTCTTTAACCAATTGGACTTCGATGGCGGCGTTGCGATCTTCCTCTTCGTGGCGGATTTCCAACTCGGCTTGCTTCACGCCGGAGAGCTTGCTCCGTTCCTCGGTCGCCACAATGGCGGCTTTTTCGGGGGTTGGCAGCACTGTCGGGCGCATGAGCATGATCAACTCGGTGCGAAGGTTTTCCACGGATGAGCTTCTGAAAAGGCCGCCCAGCCAGGGAATACTCTTCAATCCCGGGACGCCGGAATCGGATTTGGTGCGGCTGTCGCTGATAAAACCGCCCAGAATGATGGTCTCGCCGTCGCGCACGGCGACTTTGGCGCCGGCCTGGCGCTTGGTCGTGGTGGGAACGCCGCCCACGCCGGAGATTTGCACGTCGGGGCCGAGTTGTTCGACATCGGCTTGAATGTCCATGACAACCAGGCCGTCGGGATTGATCAATGGCAGGACCTGGAGGTGAATGCCGACTTCCAACTGGGTGTATTGAGAACTGGGACCGCTGCCGTAGCCGTAATTGTAGGTGCCGGTGACGTAGGGGACGGTGTTGCCGATGAACAGATCGGCCGGCACGGCGTGGGAGGTTTGAATCCGCGGACGGGACAGGACGTTAACCCGGCTGTCACCCGCGACGGCTTCCATGACGACGTTGAGATCGTTGCCGAACTTGGAGAAATAACTGAATCCTCCGGGAAGATTGGCGAGGGTGGAACTGCCGATGGTGGAGGAGGAGGTGCTGTTCGAGGAGGAGCCGGTCAGAAAGCTCGATGCGGAGGAACTGAGGTTGTTAAGGCCGCCCGCGCCTGTGAACGTGCTGCCGCCCTGCCGCTGCGCCAGGTAGCTGACGCCGGTGGTCTGCGTGCCGGTCAGGTTGATTTCCATGACGATGGCGTCAATGAGCACCTGGGCCAGGACGACATCCAGTTTGCCGATGATGTCCATGATCATTTTCATGTCCTCGTCATTGGCGAAGACCAGGAGGGAATTGGTGCGCTCGTCGGCGATGATCTTGGTCTGGCCGAAAAGCTGGAACTGTCCGTTGTTGGCGGCGTTTTGGACGATTTTGTTGAGGTTGTTCTGAAACGAACTGCGCCCGCTGGTGGCGGAGGAGCCGAGGGCGCTGCTCGAACCCGCCATGCCCGGATAGGAACTGCCGCTGTTGTTGCCGTAACTCCCGCCCATGCTGGAGTTGTTGCCGAAGCCGTTGCCTGAAGTGCCGCTGCGGCTGGAACCGCCGAAGTTGGCTCCCGAGCTGCTCCTTCCCACGGAGGTGCCCCCGCTGGCGCCCAGGGCGCTGAGGGCCTGCGCAATATCGCTGGCCAGGGCGTATTTGATCGGGATCACCCGCGGTTTGATGATCAACGGCGTCAGCACGTCAATTTTTTTGACCATTTCCACCATGCGATCCACGTTTTCGGCGTAATCCCGCAGAATGAGGGTCTGGGTGCTCGGAAGCGCCATGATGCTCTTCGGCATTCGCGAGAAGGGTTCAAGCAATTTCGCCAGGTCTTCCAATGCGGTATACTTGACTTGAATGATTTGCGTCACCATTTTGCCGGCTTCGGGAAGGTTGTTGGTATTCGTCGTAATCAAGCCGCCCGCCGCCCCGGCCTGGGCTTCCGCGACGACTTTGGCGAATTTGTCCCCGATCGGCACAATGGTGATGCCGTTCATGCCGAGAATCATTTCCAGGGCGACAATGGCTTCCGAGCGGGTCAGGGGCGTCTCGGTCTTGAGAGCGATGGTCGCGTCCTTCGACCCGGTCAGGGCCGACGGGCCGCTGCTGGCCCGCAACAGGGTGCGGCCAACCAAGTCCGCGTAAATGTCCAGCAATTGTTCCACCGGGATGCCGGGAAAATTATAGCTGATGTCCGCAGGCTCGTTGGTATGCGCCGCCGCGCTGGCGGCTGATGGAGGAGTCCCCGCCCCCGGAATGACCGGGGCGGACGGAAAACCGGGCATCGCCGGCCCAGCGGCGGGGGCGGGCGCGATGACTGGGGCATTGGCGGCCGGCGCGGGCGGAGTGGCAACGGGAAGACGGCGCGCCGACGGGCTGGGGCGCTGCGGAATTGGAACTTGGGCGTCCGCCACTGTCGCCAGCGATAGAAGCAGAAGCAAAGGAATGAAGCGTCTCGGGTTCATAAATTATTGATTGTTGCCGGCATTGGGTCTGCCGTGGCCGGGTCTGAGTTTGCGTCCGTTGGGCGGAGGATGTCTCTGTCTTTCGGGCGCCGGTCTGTTGGCGTCCGGCGCCGGGCGGCCCGGCGGATGTCGGGCGGGTTGCGCCTGGGCTGGGGCCGGCGGTTTGGGGGCGGCCACGGCGGCCGGTTTGGCGCCGGGAACGGGTTTCACGGCGGCGGCCACGGAGACGGTCG